>WNGP01000250.1_pt1 | contig 51415 bp, 43 predicted proteins | sample 5407671 | NCBI WGS metagenome assembly WNGP01 (sample SAMN13153381, study PRJNA577476) | soil metagenome | isolation source: 40 cm soil or saprolite under Garry oak tree replicate 2 | place: USA:California | collected 2016-06-15 | reverse complement strand
GCGAGCGTGACGGCAACCCAGCGCTTTAGAGGCGCCAACGCGAGCTCCGCATTCCGCACGCCCCGAAGAACGCCAGCCAACCGAACGCCGCGCCGACCGCCCACCACGGGAGGGCTACGGCCGTCGGCCGCGCCGCCACAATGGCGTTCCGCCACGCTCCGACCAGCGAGTCCAGTCCGACGCCCGCCGCCGCGGCAAGACGTTCACCGATCTGGACGTCGGACTCGAGGAGCCGCCGGTAGGAGTCTCGTCCGCCCAGCCGCAGCGCCTCACGAACGATCGTGGCGCGCGCGGCATACGCGAGCGGTCTCGGCAGCGTACCGGGTGGCAAGGTCCGCAGCAATGCGCTGCATGCCGCATCGCTGAGCGCGAGGCAGGCCTGGAACGACTGGGCATTCGCGCCGTGATTGAAGAAGTACCGGAACGATTCGGTGACGAGCGCGCGACGCTCGGGGGGGCTCGGATACCAGCGCTCGAGCAGCCCGCTGGTATCGCCGAGCGCCAACACGTCGGCGCAGCGGGCGAGCTCTCCCAAAAGACAGGCTCGCACCGCTTGTGAGGGAGCGGTAACGAGCTGCGCATAGACCGCGCGACGCTCCTCGGCCGGATCGAGTGAGGGCCGCAGCGGCGCGCCCAGCCAGTCAGCGAGCGGCCGGTCGATCGGCGCCACCGGTACATTGGCCAGTAGCAACGTCGTCGTCGACCGCAGATCCAGATCCCAGGGCACCTCGAGACCCACGTGGAAAACCGATCGCCCCACCGTGGTGTCCGGATCGACTGCGCGGATGATGTACGGGTATTGGACCAGGTCGGCAGCGGCATTGCCATACAGACTGTCGATCGCGGGCCAAGCGCGCTCGGCAGCCTTGCGCAGGGGAAGGGGCGACCGATTCGCAATGATGCGGAGATGGCCGACGGCAATCGTGTCGCGACCAGCCGTCGCCCGGTCGCGTTCCAGACTATCGGCGACATTCGCGATGGCCTGTGCCTCGCGCCATGCTCGCAGCAGGCTGTCCGCGCGGCCCTGCAAACGCATCACCACGGTGTCCTGGGCCCACGCCTGTGGCACCAGAATCCAAAGCAAAAGCACCGACGCGAGCGTTCTAGACATCGACGAGCATCCAACGACCGGTGAAGACGGCGAGCGGGCCGGGTCCTTGCAATAACACGACTTGGAGCGTGCCGAGCAGGTCCCATTCCAGGTTCGCCCCGCTCACGATGACCTGCACGAGCACAACCAGGGCGATCGCGCCCAGGATGATCCCCGCCGTCCGCGCCGTTCCCGCCGACACGGCAAAGAACACTGCGTAGGCGACGAACACCGCCAGCGCGAATCGCAGGGTGAGCGCAATCGGATACGCTTGAAGCCCCGGCGGGAGTGTCGCCATGACGGCCCCCAGCAGCGCCCCAATCAGCACCGCGGCAATGGGGGCCGTCAGGAGCGCCAGTCCCGCGCCGAACCGCAACGCCACGTATTGCCAGCGCGGCAGCGGCAACGTCAGGGCATGAATGTGACGGCCCCGGTGATCCGCGGCCCACGCCGCGATGGCGGTGAGTAGACCGAGGGCCGCCGCGAGTAGTGGATACACCGACCCCCACGACTGCACCGCGCGCAACAGCTCCTGTGTCTGCAGCGCGCCGCGATCCGGCCGCGCGGCGCCCTGCAACGACAACAGCGGGATCGCAAATCCGGCCACGGTCCCGAGAACTACGATGAGACGAGACCATTTCCATTGCGCATAGAGTACAGCACGGAACATCCCCCTCATACGCGCACCGCCCTTCCCTTTGCGCGGAATCCCCGCAGCAGTTCGACGAACCCGTCCTCGAGATCCAGATCGATCACGTCGCGAATGGACGCGCCCAGGCTCTCGACGTACGTCGTCATGTCCGGCTCCCAATTGCCGACGACCCAGTACTCGCCCGCGCCATTCGCTGACTCGCGCGTGAGCAGCTGGAACGGTGGATTGACGATCTCGGCAGGGGCACCAGTCACCACGAGCCGCTTGGTCCCGTGCTTGAGTTTTTCCATTGGCGATTCGGTGATCAGCCTTCCGTTGTCCATCACCGCGATCCAATCACACACGCGCTCCAGCTCGTGCACGAGATGGCTCGAGATGAAAATCGTTGCGCCGCGCTCGGAGACGTACGTGACCAGCGCGCTAAGGATGTCGCGCCGCACGACAGGATCCAGTCCGTCGGTCGGCTCATCCAGCACCAGCAGATCCCCACGTTGCGCGAGCGCGAGCAGAATCATGACCTTCGCCTTCTGGCCTTTGGACAGACGGCCGAACAGACGGTCGGCATCGAGCTCGAAGCGCTTGACCAGCTCCTCCGCCCGCGCCCGATCCCACTGCGCGTAGAAGGCCGCCTGGAAATCGATCAGCTCACGCACCGTCATGGTCGCGTCGAGATGCGGCTGCTCCGGGACATAGCCGATGTGGCGGAGAATGCGAGCGTATTGCGCCGGCATCGGACGCCCGAGGACGGTGATGCGGCCACTCAACGGCTGGAGCAGGCCGAGGATGAGTCGAATCGTGGTGGTCTTCCCGGAACCGTTCGGCCCAAGGAAGCCATAGATCGACCCGGTCGGGACGCGAAGATCCAGCGCGGGGATCTCGAACGCCTTCCCGACGCGGTAACGCAGTTGTTCGGTTTCGATGGCATAGGTCATGGAGTCTTCACCCCCAGTTCCGCCTCGAGGGCACGATGCAATTCGGGGAGGGAAACGCCGGAACGCCGCGCGTCGGCGACGAGCTTACGGACGAGCGCGCTGGCCTGCTGGGAGCGTTCCCGCGCGCGTCGTCCCGGCGCGAGCTCGCGCACGAACGTGCCGGCGCCATGGCGAATTTCGACGAACCCCTGAGCTTCGAGATCGCGATAGGCCTGGATAATGGTGGCAGGATTGACACGGAGCTCCGCCGCGAGCTGCCGCACCGACGGCAAGGGCGCGGCGCTCCCCAGCGTGCCGGTGGCGATCGCGAGACGGATGCGGTCCGCGATCTGGACGTATAGAGGAATGGGGCTGCGGGCATCGATATCGTGAAACACCGTCCCGTCGCAGTTCCAGTGTATTGGTACAGTAATACACTTTCCGGGGGCTCGCAAGCGTGGCCGGCAAAGGCAGATTTCAGCACGACTCAACGAGGAGAGCGTATGAGCGAGAAACAAGCGTTTCTGGACGCCTGGGAACGGGAGGCAGCCACCACGGTGAAGGTCCTGCGCGCCTACCCCGGTGGGAAGGAAACCATGAAGCCCCACGCCACGTGCCGCAGCGCGCAGGAGCTGGCGTGGACGTTTGCATTCGAAGGCGTCGCCGCCACGCAGGCGCTGCAGGGCGAGTTCAAGTTTCCGCCGGCGAACATGCCGGCGATGCCCAATACGTGGCAGGGCACCGTGGGCGAAGTGGAGCGCGTCTTCAAGAAGATGGCAGACACGGTGCGCAAAGTGGATGATCGGCAGTTGAGTTCGACGATCAAGTTCTATACGGCACCCAAGCAGATGGGCGACGTGCGCCGACAGGACTTCCTCTGGATGATGCTCAACGACATGATCCACCATCGGGGGCAGTTCTCCGTGTACCTGCGCATGGCAGGAGGCAAGGTTCCATCGATCTACGGCCCGTCCAAGGATGAGCCGTGGCAGTGAGGATTTGAGCGCAAAAACCGGATAGAACTCGGGTGGGTACTCGTACTAAGTTTTCCGCCATGAGTCCCACTGAGCGCTGGCAGGCGGTGATGGCAAGAGATCGCCGGTTCGACGGGGCGTTCGTGTACGCCGTCCGCTCCACCGGCATCTATTGCCGTCCCTCTTGCGGCAGCCGCAAGCCGCGGCGCAGTCAGGTGTCGTTCTTCCCCATCCCCGAAGCCGCCGAGCGCGAGGGCTTTCGCGCCTGCCGCCGCTGCCATCCCGCCGCTGCGAACGGGAGCGATCCCACCGTCGCGCTGGTACGCGAGGCATGTCGGGCAATCGCCGCTGGCCAGGTACCACCGGGCGATCCGCGCCGGCTCGCGCGGGCATTCAAGCGGATTCTGGGCATCACGCCACGCGCCTACGCCGAGGCGCGGCGGGTGGCTCGCTTCAAGCAAGAACTGAAACGGAGGAAACAGGTGAGTCCCGCACTGTACGAAGCCGGTTACGGCTCCACGAGCCGCGTCTATGAGCGCACCCACGAGCAGCTCGGCATGACCCCGGCGACCTACGCGCACGGTGGCGCCGGCGTGGAGATCGTCTTCGTCACGGTGCCGACGGCGCTGGGGCGTCTACTCGTGGCCGCGACCGACCGGGGCGTCTGCCGCGTCATGCTCGGCGACAGTGCCGCGAAGCTCGAGGCCGATCTCCGCGCCGAATTCGACGCGGCGCACGTGCGCGACGAAAAAGGCGGCAAGCTTGAGGGGTACGTCGCAGCAATTCTGTCGTACCTGGAAGGGACCGAGCCGCATCTCGATCTGCCGCTCGACATTCGCGCCACGGCGTTCCAGCGGCGTGTCTGGCAGGAGCTCCGGCACATCCCGTTCGGCGAGACGCGCACCTACGCCGAGGTCGCGAAGGCCATCGGACAGCCGAAGGCAACGAGAGCAGTGGCGAGGGCATGCGCGACAAACCCGGCTGCGCTGGTGATCCCCTGCCACCGGGTCGTGCGGGCCGACGGCAAGGTGGATGGTTACCGGTGGGGACTGGAGAGAAAGAAAACCTTGCTGGAGATGGAAAAGAACGCTTAGTGCACCGGTATCCAGTAACTGACTTTCACCGCGAAGAAATTGTCCCCTCGCGCGCCAAACGAGTCGGCAAGATCACCGAATCCGACCAACCTTGCCGTCGGTTGATACCCGAATTTGTTCTGTGCCCAGACAAGGTAGAGCGTGCTGCCCGGTCTCCATTCCCAGCGCAGCACCGCATTGCTGCGGAATGACAGAATGTTGAAGTCGGGATTCGCGATCCGCAGCGTGTCCGCTCCGCCGTTGTCGGTGATCGTGTAGTCCCCGGCGGAGTCGCGCGCGAGCGTGGTGCCCCCCCCGCTCGTGCCGTACTCGCGCAGCCGGAAGGTACGCGCCGCCGCGAGCTCACCCAGGCCGTAATAACGCCCGCTCGCCGCGAACGGCTCGCCGTACAGCTCGAGCGTCAGATCAGGACCGATCGTGTAGTTCGCGCGCAGCTGCATCAGGAACGTGCTCTGGTCGATGCGCGCGAAGACGTAGCGTGAGCCGTAGGTCGCCGCGGGGCCGCCACCGGTGAACGTGGTGACGTACTGGCGCGGGCTGATCGCACGCAAATAATTCGGCGTCGCGGAGACCTGGAAGCGAGTGGACGGTTGGAGCGTGAGCCCGCCACTCAGGCGATAGGTCTGCCCGCCAAGCTCGTCCTCGCCATAGTAGACGCGGCCGTTCCACGCGTTCTGCGCGCCGAACTTGCTGGCGAGACGCACCACCCAATTCCACCGCTCGGGCGTCGCCATCTCTGGTCCACCGCGCGTCGCGGAATGATCGAAGGCGCGCGGCTGATAATCGAAGTAGGAACTCAGGTCCCAGAAATTCTTCAATACCACTTCGCCGTACAACTCGGTGAACAGCACCTGGCGATCGCCACCGAAGTCGTACTCGGTGAACGCGCTGAGCGCCGCGTTGTAATTCTGGAACCAGGCCCGCGGCTTCGTCTGACGGTAGATCAGCCCCGCGAACACATTGCGGCCGTCGGCATTACCGAGTCGTCCCGCATCGTTGGGGTCGTAGGCCGGCGATTCCCAGGCGTATTGGAGATCGTACAACCAGTTGCCCTTCGTCTTGCGGAACCACATCGATCCAACCGATCCGGTGAGCGTCGTACGCGCCGGATCGTAGGTCAGGTCGTGCGCGTCCGGGCGCTGGAAGTAATGCACGGACGATTGCTGCACGCGATTGATGTCGCTCGTGTCGCCGCGCAGCTGACTGAAGCCCAACCAGCCGCGCAGCTCGTACCCGCCGCGGTCCCAGCGCAACACCCAATCGGCTCCGCCCGCATACGCATGGCGTGAATACGTCGGCACCAGCAGGCTATCGAGATCACGCTGGACGGTCGTGAGGGTCACGCCTACCACGGATTTCGACGCGCCGAACTCCTGTTGCAGGCGCACCACGCCGTAGCCCGCAGGCGGCGCCACCTCGACCCGACCGAACGCACTGGTCGCCGTATCGTAGGTCCGCGCGGATTCACGTGAGGTGACGGCCGCGAGCGCTCCCAGCGACATCCCCGTCGCCAGCCGCCCCGTCACCTTGGCCGCGCCCAGGATCGTGGCGTTGTGCGGGCAGTCCACGAAATCGCCCTCGGCATTACACGCTGGACTGGCCCCGATGCGCCGCGAATAGAAGTAGCTCGGCCCGTTGCCGCGCAGCAGCTGGCTGCCCTCGGTAAAGAAGGGCCGCTTCTCATCAAAGAAGACCTCGAACGCCGACAGATTGACGACCGCTGGATCGGCCTCGACCTGGCCGAAGTCGGGATTCACCGTGCCATCGAGGGTGATGTTGGGACCGAGGCCCATTTTGAGGTCGGCGCCCACGCGGCCGCCGAGATTCGCGCCGCCGTTGAATGGATCGGCCGCGGCGACGCCGCCCTGCAGGCGACTTTCGACAGCGCTGTACGGCATCAGCTCGAGCCGCCGCGACGGCTTGATGCCCTCGATGCCGACGAGCTCGCCCATGAACGACGACCAACCCGTGCGGTTCCTCGGGACGGCAATCCAGAACACATCCTCGCTCGTCGCGGGATTCCAGTGATCAACATTGAAGCCCCACACTTGGACCGGTTGGTCCGTAAAGCGCAGCTGGGAAAACGGGATCCGCATTTCGGCCGTCCAGCCGAGCCCGTCGATGGTGGCTTTTGCCTGCCACACGGGGTCGAACCCCCGATCTACGACGTCCTGGTTGTCGGAAGCGTGATACCAATCGAACCGCACACCGGACGCGGTGACGCCGAAGGAGTACGCGGTGCGCCGATCGTGGTAGCTGTCGAACGACACCCAGAGGTGCTCGGCCTGGTAGGGGTTATCGCGGCGTGACAGCGGCGCTTGAATCTTGGAAGGATCGCGGCTGAACATGCGCGCGCCGACATACAGCGCGTCGTCGTCGTACATGATCGCGAGGCGCATGCTGTCGGAGGGTGGGGCGCCCTCGTGCGGCAGTCGTTGCACGAAGTCGCGGATCCACGTGGCCTGCGCCCACACGGCCTCTTCCAGCTTCCCGTCTACGTTTACGCTCGTGCCTCGTGCCAGGCGGACGGCGCGTATCTGCTTCGCCGGCGGGACGTCACTCGCCTGCGCCGCTGCGGAAGATACGAGCGCTCCGAGCAGCGCCGCCGTACGGATGATCAATCGCGTTCCAGCGCCTCGAACACCCGGCCGCGATCGTACTGCGAGCCGATGGACCGCGCACCTTCGCGGATGGCCGCCCGGATGGTGTCATCCATCCGCACTTTGCTGATCAGCGCGATCAACAGCTCCGACAGCTCGTGATCCGACGAGATGCCCTTGGCCGACTCGAGCACCGCCAACACGACCGGCCGTGGGACATCGCCGCGCTCCACGATGCTGAGCAACGTGCGGCCGTGCTCATAGTCGGAGTTGAAGTTCTTGGCGGCGGCGAAAAACGCTGGCCGCAGCGCATCATCCAGCACGTACGCGCCACCGATCTTCGTCAGCACCTCCGCCAGCTCGTAATCCGAGGTGATTGTTTTAGCCGACGTGAGCACGTCGGCGAGCATCGCGGGACTGGTCCCCTGGCGGCCGACGACCGCGTCCAGGACGCGCCGGTGCTCGTAGTCGGACTGCAACGAGTTCGCCGCTTTGAAGAACGCCGGCCGCACCGCGTCGTCGATCGGGCGGGCCTGGTTCACCTCGATCAACAGCGCGGCCACCTCGTAGTCGGAGTTCATATCGGCGGCCGCCTCGAGCTCGGTCAGCGGCTGTGTCTTCGAGACCGCGATCAATAGCTCCGCCAGCTCGTAGTCGCTCGTGATGGTTTGCCCGGCGGTGGTGACCAGCCGCTCGTATCCGGCGGCATCGAGCTTGCCGCTCTCGATCGCTGCCTGGTAATAAATGCGGCGCCCGTAATCGCTCTCCCGCGACGCGGCCTCGTCCAGCAACGCCTGCACGCCGCGCTTCTCGAGAATCCAGCGCGCGCGCTCCTGCGCCATGAACCCGGTCCGGCGCATTAGGAATGTCAGCGTTTCCGCAAGCCACGCGCGGGCGTCGGCGTCGAACGGACGCACGTCGCCGTCGACTTTGTAAATCCGTTCCAGGCCGTTGTCGCCGCGCCGGATCGTCAAGCGGCGATCGTGGTCACCGTAGTCAACCTCGATTAGCACACGCCCACCCGCTGCGACGGTGGTGATGTCGGTAAAGTCGTCATTGAACGTGAATTTCCCGTTGCCATCGAAGTTCACGATGCAATGACCGGTCGTCGTACTCACCGTGACGACGTCATCACCATCGTTGGTATGGGATGAGCGGCGTGACCCCTCGGTACCGCAGCCCCGTAGTGTGTCCGTGACCACCACAGCTGGTTTTGGGGGAGGCTTCAGAGACCGCTTCGGCGCCAGCGCGGGAGAAGGAAGGCGCGGAATGGTGTCGATGACCGCGGCCGGGGACGACGGCTCGGCGACCCGCGGCGCCGCGGCGGCGAGTGGAACAACGACGACGATGGCCGCGATCCACGCCGGCAATGCGGACCGGGCAGAGAGCGTGTCGCGGCGGCGGCGTGTGTCCAGCACGTCGAGCAGCCGGGTCGCCAGCTGAGCCGGCCGGGCCATCGCGACGCTGGCGAGCGCCGTCGCGCGCGCCGCGCGCAAGTCGCGCGCGATTTCGAGGAGATGCGTGGCGTAGACGGATGGCGTCGCGCCCGCGCGCAACACATGATCGTCACACGCGCGCTCGCGCTCTTCCCGCAGCCGCGTGGCAGCCAGCCACACGAGCGGGTGGAACCAGTAGACCGCACAGGCGATGCGCGCGACCAGCTGAGTGAGAAAGTCATGTCGTTTCACGTGCGCCAGCTCGTGGAGCAACACGTCGCGGCGGCGCTCGGCATTCCATGAGTCGGCTTCAGCCGGAAGCAGGATCGTCGGCCGGCGAATCCCCCACGTCATCGGCATCGCCGGTCCCTTGGACTGCAGCAGACGAACGTGCCGGGTGAGACCCAGCTCGAGCGACAAATCTTCGACGAGCAGCAGCCAGCGCTCGTCGCGCACCCGCGTGGTCGTGCGATCGAGCCAGGCGATCCGCGCCAGGCCGACCGCGAGCAGAATCAGAACGGCCGCGACCCCACTCAGCCACGCGGGAACAGCCCAGACGGTCCAGTTGGTCGTGATGCGCCAGCGCACCGGACCCGCGTCGGTTGTCTCTGAGGGGTCGGAGTCGGGGGCTCGAACGACGCGCGCCGCGGTGGAGGGCGCTGTCTTCGGCGTGGATGTCGCAATGACGTCACGCGCGGTCGACGTCTGGTTGAGATCGAACGCCACGGGCACGTCGAGGCGCGGCCAACCGGCGAGGCGCCAATTCGGAAGCAACGCGGAGGCGAGCGGCAGCGCGAGGACGCCGCCACAGGCGAGCGTCCAGACGAGATGTCGTAGCGACGCCGCCCCGCGGCGCAGCAGCAGCGTCACGCCGGCGGCGAGCAGGAGGAGAACGGTCGCCTTCACGAAGGCGTCAGCGAGGATGGCGGTCATGTCAGCGGCCCTCCTTCCGCGCGTCGGCAATGAGCCGGCTCAAGCGTTCGAGCTCGTCATCGGACAGGCGTGTCGAAGAGAGATCGAGCAGCGCCGCTACGGCCTGCTCCGTGGAACCATCGAAGAAGGTGTGCAGCAGCTGGCGCAGCGCCGATTGGCGCGCGCGCTCCAGGGGCACGGTCGGCAGGAACACGTATCGCTGGCCATCCTCTTCGTGGCGGAGATGCCCCTTGTCCTCGAGGACGCGCAGCAGCGCGCGGACCGCAGAATAAACCATTTGATGCTAAAAAATTAGCATTAGATGCTAAGAAAGTAGCACTGGGGGTCTTCTTGTCAAGCGGGGCTAGGCGGTTCGAAACGGGAGGCTACCGCTTCTCCGTCCCGCTTGATAGCGTCGAGTTGGTCGAGCAAGGCCTGGAATTCCGGATCGCACTCTAATATGGCATTTCCGGAGGCGTTATGATCGCGCTGGCCGTCCCGCTGTTCCTGCTGTCGACACTCGCCCAAACGCCTGCCCCTGCCCCGCGCGACCTCGTCGCGCGCGCGCTCGCGGCGATGGGCGGCGTGACCGCAGTGCGTGGGTTGCGTGGTTCTACCGTCGCGTTTTACCAGGCGACGTTCGCATTGGGGCAGGAAGAGACGCCGGCCTCACCGCCGCGAGCCAACTTGACGATCGGCCAGCAGGTGACGGACTACGCGGGCAACCGCGCCCTGATCACGACCGAGGGTCGCAACCCAACCGGTGCGGTCATCAAGTTTCGACGCGTGATCGCGGGCAGCATCGGGCTCCTCGAGACCGACGGCGTGCCGGCACCCGACAACCCGTCGCAGGTCGCGAACATCGAACGGTTCATCCGGCGTACGCCGGAGCGCTTGTTGATCACCGCGCTCGATAACCCCGCCGCCCTGCGTGCTCTCCCGGTGCGGCGTTGGCGCGACGAACCACTCGACGGCATCCGCTACGCCGCGGGCCTCGATACGCTCGATCTCTACTTCGATCGCCGCTCGGGACTGCCCGTCCTCACGGAAACGCTGACCGACGATCCGGTGCTCGGCGATCGGGTGACGCGCACCGCGTTCACGCGTTGGCAGGATGCCGGCGGCGTGCTGTTTCCGCGACAGATCGATACCGAGGTGAATAACCGGCTGCAGACCCATACCGTCGCCACCGCCGTGAGTACGAATCCCGAACTGCCCGATACGATGTTCGCAATTCCCGACTCGGCGGCTCGCATCATTCGCTGATCGTGGATCAGGGAACGCGCCTCGTAGTGGTCGAGGCGCCTTTGAGCGCCCAGCGTTCGGAGGCGTTGCTCGACACGTTGCGCGCCCGGTTTCCCACCAAGCCGGTCGGCATCGTGATCAACACACATCACCACTGGGACCATTCGGGTGGGTTGCGGGCCGTCCTTGCCGCCGGCGTGCCAGTCGTGACCCACGCGCGTAACGTGAGCTTCGTTCGGTCGATCGCCACGGCGCGAAAGACCATTCGTCCCGACGTGCTGTCACGGCGCCTCGGTCCCGCCCGCCCCCCGCTCCCAGCGATAAGCGCGGTGGAGGACAGCTTGGTCGTGGGCAGGGGTGACGGTCAGGTCATTGCCTACCGGATCGCCAGCACTCACGCCGAAGGCCTGCTCGTCGCCTACGTCCCCTCGGCCAGGATCCTCTTCCAAAGCGATGTCGTGAACGCCACGCCGAACCCGCCCGCCGCGGGCAGCGCCGAGCTGGTCAGGTTCGTGAAGGCCCACGGGATTACCGTCGACCGCGTCGCGGGTGGGCACGGCGTGGTGCTGCCCTGGGCAGACGTGGAGCGTGCCGCGACCCAGTAAACTACGAAAGGCTTCGTATTGACAAGTACGGAGCGCGATCGAGACATACACCGAAATAGACGTCGAGCGACGGCGACGGCCCTAAGGCTGCCGCTCACCTCCCACCGTTGCCGTCGTCTCGGGTCCGAGCCGGTGATCCTTATACCAGCTCAGCATGTAGAGCTGCGTCCTCAGGAAATTGGACGGCTTGGAGCTGGTGCCGTGGTATTCGCCGTTGAAGCGCAGCATCACGACCGGCACCTTCAGCATCTTCAGCGCCGAGTAGTACTCCTCGGTTTGGGGGATCGGCGTGCGCAGGTCGAGCTCGCCGGTCATGAGGAGCGTCGGGGTCTTCACGTTCCCCACGTACGCGAGCGACGACTGCTTGATCCACTGTTCGGGCTTCTCCCAGAACGGCGCGTCGAAGAAGCCATAGGTGAACAGCGGGACGTCGGTCTCTCCCGCCATGCTCATCCAATCGATCACCGGGCACCGCACCGCCGCCGCCGCAAACCGCGTCGTGTGGCCGATGACCCAGCTCGACAGCACGCCGCCGCCCGAGCAGCCGCCGACGTACATCCGCTGCGTGTCGATGTAGCCGCGGTTTACGACCGTATCGACGCCCGCCATGAGATCGTCATAGTCCACACTCGGGTACGCGCGCTCGATCGCGTTCCCGAACGCGCTGCCGTACCCCGTGCTACCGCGCGGATTTGTGATCAGGACGACGTAGCCGTCCGCGGCGAAGTTCTGGAGCTGATAGCTGAACGCGCCGTTGTACATGCCGTGCGGCCCGCCGTGGATCTCCATGATGAGCGGGTACTTCTTGCTCCGATCGAACCCGGGCGGCTTGATGATCCAACCTTCCACGCGGGCGCCGCCCGTCGAGGCATACCACACGGTTTCCGTTGATCCGAGCCGCATGCGACCCAGGACGTCGTCGTTCACGTTCGTGAGCCGAGTCACCGGCGCGCGAGCAGCCTTCAAGCTGAACCGGGCGATGTCGGGCGGATTCGCGGCGTCGGAGCGGACGCCGACTCCGGTGAGATCACGCGCGATCGACGACAGCGACAGCATCTGGTCGCCGTCCGTCACTTTGCGATTGCCGCCGCGCAGGCCTGCGAAGTACACGTTGCTCGTCCCCTGCTCTGCGAGCGCGAAGAACACGCCGCTGCCATCGGGACTCCACCGCACGGCGCTGGGGTCGCGGTCGTAGCTCGTGAGGGACCGCATCGCGGTGCCATCGATGCCGGCGGTCCAGACTTCGTCGGCGCGATAGGAGAAGGTGCCGTAGTCGTGACCAGTGAAGGCCACACTCCGGCCATCGGGCGAGACGACCGGATTCGTCCAGCCGCCCTTCTTGCTGACGATTTGCTTGATCGCGCCGCTCTGCACGTCGACCGTGTAGAGGTACGATTCGCGATAGCGATAGTCGGCGTCGGATTCGCGGAGTCCGTCGAACACGATCGTGCGGCCGTCGGGCGTCCAGTCGTAATTCGGTGCATTGAAGCCGCCGAGCTCCGCGGTCGCGAAGTCACCGGTCGTGAGCTGCCGGGGCGTGCCCCCTTCGGCCGGCACGAGGAAGATCTGGGTCGTTCCCTGCTCCACGAAACCGGTGCGGTCGCGGCGGTAATGGAGCCGATCGATGACACGCGGTGCCGGCGTCCACTTCGCGCCTTCAGGTGCGGCGGGCATGCTGATCTTCCAGGGCGTCTCGCTCTTCACGAGCATCGTGAACGCGAGCGAACGGCCGTCGGGCGACCAGCTCAGGTTGGCCGGCGTTTCGCTGACGTGCGTGACCTGTGACGTCGCGCCCTCGGCATCCATCCAGCGCACAAAAACCTGCGTCCCCTTCGGCTCGCCATCGGCGAAATAGGCGATGCGCGAGCCATCGGGCGACCAGCGCGCGTTGGAGCCCTTCACCAGAAACCTGTTCTTCGAGCCGTCGGCATTCATGATCCACAGACCCGCATCCCAACGGTCGTCGATCTTGTTCACCCAGCGGCGCGTGTAGACAATCCGCAAGCCGTCGGGAGAGATCTGCGGCTCGGCAACCTGTTCCCAGTCGAGATAGTGGTTGACGGTGAGCAGGGTGTCGGATGCGGTTTCTTGACTACGAACAACGGATGGAACGACGAGCAGGGCGGCCAGAAACACGGAACGCATAGAGCCTCCGCGAGGGTCAACGAAAGAAGGGGGACGTCTAAAAACAAACGCGCGGTACCGTCTTAGGCCAGTGCGGTTTTTGGGACGCCGATCAGGTAGGTGCCGCGGAGCGGAGACCGGGGACCCCGAAAGGTCCCGAAGTCCCAACTGTACGTGTCGAATCCCCGCACGAGGTCCACGAGCTCGGCCAGGGAGTAGGTCCGCAGGCACGAGACGATCCCGTCAAATGTGCCGACGAGCGGCAACACCGGGGGCAGATAGGTCCACAGCAATCGGGACCAGCGCCAGGGCCGGATGAACGGCGCGAGCGCCAGGGTCCCCAGCCACGTGAACGCGATGACCGCCATCTCGAGAGGCGCGCGGCGCGCGATCTCGAACACACCGATGCCCTCGCCATGCAGCACCGCATCTTCGAGGATGGCGCGCGCTTCGGCCGGTCGGAAATGGTGGAACGCCGTGAAGATGGTCCGGAATCCATCGAGCTGCTCCGGGACGGCGCGCGCATCCACGGACTGAGGATAGAAGGGCAGGTCGCGCGCGCCGCCACGATGTGGATACAGGTCCGTCAGAAGGACCGGGACACCAACCTGCCCGGCCAGCGTGCTCCATGGGCCTCCAGCGCCGGAGCACAAGTCCACGATCCGCCGTGCATTCGTCCGCTCGATCGCGCGGCGCAGGAGCGGGCCGGCGGGATCGTACGCGCCGCCGAGGTTCACGGTGAACGCCAGAAAATCGGTCAGGGCGTCGCGCAACGACTGGGGGCAAGACGCCAGGTCGTGGATTTCGACGAGATGCAGCCGCATCAGCGCAAAGTTACATTTCGCGTCACGTGAGCCTCCGCACCACGCCGTTTCATCCCCGCACGGGTCCACTATCCGAAGGTCAGGCCTGGCGGCGCTGGGCCGGTTACGTCGTCGCAAGCTCCTACGAACTTTCGCACGACCGCGAATACCATGCGATTCGGAACGCCGCGGCGCTGTTCGACGTGTCGCCCCTCTACAAGTACCTGATCACCGGCCGCGACGCGGCTCGACTGCTCGACCACGTCGTCACGCGCAATGTCGGCAAGGCGAAAGTCGGTCAGGTGCTGTACACGCCCTGGTGCGACAACGCAGGAAAGCAGATCGACGACGGGACGATCTCCGTGCTGGGCGAACAGACGTACCGCATGACGTCGGCGGATCCGACGCTGCGGTGGCTGCATCTAAACGCGTCCAGCCTGGACGTAAAGATCGAAGACGTGTCCGAGACCACCGCGGCGCTCTCGCTGCAGGGCCCGAGCTCGCGGGCCATCCTCCAGGTTGCCGCCGAACGCGATCTTTCGGGACTGAAGTTCTTCCGCCTGACTCCTGCACAGATCCGCGGGATTCCAGTCACCATTTCGCGCACCGGCTACACCGGCGACCTCGGCTACGAAGTGTGGGTCGATGCCGCGCAGGCGGTGCCGCTGTGGGATGCGTTGATCGAAACCGGCAGGCCGTATGGCATCACGCCGGCAGGAATGCTGGCGCTCGACATCGCGCGCATCGAAGCGGGTCTGTTGCTGATCGAGGTCGACTACTTCTCCTCGCGGCACGCGTTGATAGAAGCGCAGAAGTCCTCGCCCCTCGAGCTGGGACTTGCGTGGACGGTCGCGACCGATAAGGAGCGCTACAACGGCCAGGCGGCGCTCGCTGCCGAGCGGCAGCGCGGGCCGTCATGGCAGTTTACCGGCCTCACGGTGGACTGGGACTCGCTCGAGCGGCTGTACGCCGAGGTCGGCCTGCCGCCACGAGTGCCGACCCAAGCGTGGCGCACGAGCGTGCCGATCTATGACCGGGGTGGGCACCGACAGTTGGGCTACGCGACCAGCGGAGGATGGTCGCCGCTGCTCAAACGCTACATGGCACTCGCGCACCTCGGCAGCGAGCACGCAAAATCGGGGACCGAAGTGCGGATGGAAGTCACCATCGAGCATCGCCGCAAGCAGGCGACGGCGCAGGTGACACCGCTGCCTTTCTTCAACCCCGAGCGTAAGCGCACATGAAGCAGTACGACGTCATCGTGATCGGCGGAGGCCACAACGGGCTGGTGGCCGCGGCCTACCTCGCGCTCGCCGGCAGGTCCGTGCTGGTGCTGGAGCGCCGCCCGCGGGTGGGAGGCGCCGCGGTCACTGAAGAGATCTTCCCCGGCTTCAAGTTCTCGATGTTCTCCTATGTCGTGAGCCTGCTCAGGCCTGAAATCATTCGTGACCTCGACCTCCCGCGTCATGGGCTCCACATCCTGCCACTGGAGAGCACCGTCACGCCGATGGAGAACGGCGACCACTTGGCCGCTTGGGCCGACCACGACGAGACCCGTCGCGAGCTCTATCGCCACTCGCCGCGCGACGCGGAAGCGTATGACGAGTACGGCCGCCTGATGCACTTCATGGCGCAAGCGGTGAAGCCGATCCTCAGTATGGTGCCGCCGGATCCGACGTCATTTGCGCCTGGCGACCTCGCCGGCCTGCTGAAGCTCGGGAAGCATTTCCGCGGCCTCGGCGCCGAGCGGTTGCACGCGCTCGTGAAGCTGATGACAATGAGCTCGGCGGATTTTCTGGACGAGTGGTTCGAGACCGATGTCCTCAAGGCGACCAAGTCGGCGAGCGGGATCATCGGCACGTTTCTGGGACCGCGCTCGCCGGGGACCGCCTACGTTCTCCTGCATCATTACATGGGGGAGCTGGACGGGGTGTTCCGGGCCTGGGGCTTCGCGAAAGGCGGGACGGGCGCCGTCAGCGAAGCGATCGCGTCCGCCGCGCGTTCCTTCGGCGCGGAGATCCGCTGCGACGCGCCGGTCGCGCGGGTGATCGTCAAGCACGGCCGCGTGAGCGGAGTAGCGCTGGAGCATGGCGATGAGCTGCGCGCGGACATCGTCGTGTCGAGTCTCGACCCCCGGCGCACATTCCTGCAGCTGCTCGAAGCCAAAGATCTGCCGTCCGACTTCGTCTCGGACATCAAGCGATTCAAATTCCGCGGCTCGTCCGGCAAAGTGAACCTGGCGCTCGATGCGCTGCCAACGTTCACCTGCATGCCCGATGGGGGCAGCGCAGGAAGTCGCCTGCATCGCGGCGCCGTCTCGATCAGTCCGAGCCTCGACTATGTCGAGCGTGCGTACGACGACGCCAAATACGGCGAGTTCTCGCGCCGCCCGTACATGGACATCGTGTTCCCCTCGATGATCGATCCGGGGATGGCCCCGCCCGGGAAGCACGTGATGTCGATCTTCGTGCAGTACGCGCCCTACAACGTCAACGGCGGCTGGACCGACGCGAAGCGCGAAGCGTTCGGCGACGCGGTCGTGAACACGGTCGAGAATTTCGCGCCCGGATTCAAGTCACTCATCCTGCACCGGCAAGTCATTACGCCGCTCGACATCGAGCGCATCACGGGCCTCTCCGAAGGCAACATCTTCGCCGGAGAGCTGGCGCTGCATCAACTGTTCTTCCTGCGCCCCGCGCCCGGCTGGGCAAAGTTCGCGACGCCGGTGCGCGGTTTCTATCAGTGCGGCTCCGGCACGCATCCCGGCGGCGGTATCATGGGCGCGTCGGGACGCCTCGGGGCGATGACCGTCTTGAAGAACGGCCGATGAGTTACGACGCGATCATCATCGGCGCGGGCGCGAATGGCCTGGTCACGGCGCACTCCCTCGCGCGTGCGGGCAAGCGCGTGCTGGTGGTGGAGCGTGAGGAAAAGCCGGATCCGGCGCTCGACATCGGTTGGGTGCCGTCGCAGGTCGTGCGCGAGCTGAACCTCGATCAGCAGGGACTGCGTGTCTCGCGTCCCGATCCCTGGATCGCCGCGCCACTGGCAGGTGGCGGCACCCTCGAGCTGTGGTATGACATGGCGCGATCGGTGGAGGCCATCCGTCGGATCAGTCCGGCTGACGCGAGCAGATGGCCCGACTTCTGCGCTCGCATCCACACACTGGCGACAATCCTGGAGCGGCTCTACGTCGTTCCGCCTCCCGATATCGAATCGCGTAATCCTCGGGAGCTGGCGCGCATCGCAGGCCTCGGTCTGTACGCGCGACGGCTCGGCAAACAGGCGATCATCGATCTCGCCCGCGTGCTTCCGATGTCCATCGCTGAGCTATTGGATGACTGGTTTGAGAGCGACGCGTTGAAGGGTGTGCTCGGCGCTCTCGGCGTCTGGCACTTGAAACAGGGGCCCCGGTCCGGGGGGACCGCGTTCAATTTTCTTCACCATCACGTCGGCAGCCCGTTGGGCGTGTTTCGCCCGCCGCTCTCGAACATCACTGCCGTGCTGCTGAGCATGCCAGGCGTAGAGATACGCCGGGGGCAGAAAGCGATGACGGTGCATGGTCCCGACGGACGTCTCAGGGGCGTCGTGCTCGGACCGAGCGGCGACACGATCGACGCGCCTCTCGTCGTCTCCAGTGCCGATCCCCGCGCGACATTCGAGCATTTGAAGCAGGACCTCGATCCGGAGTTCGTGCGCGCTATCGACAACATCAAGTGCCGTGGCGTCGTTGCCACCGGCACGCTGGAGTGGCAGGGCCCAACCAGCTTTAAGCAACTCTGCATCGCGCCATCGCTCGAATATCTGGAACGCGCGTATGACGCCGCCAAGTATGGCCGCGACTCCGAACGCCCCTATGTCGAGCTGCGTGCCGAGGAGGGGGAGGGGGAGGGGGGGGGCCGGATCCACGTGCATGTGCAGTACGTGCCGTTCACGGGTGGCGGTTCGCATGACGACCGCCGCCGCGCTTTGAAGGCGGCAGTCGTCGGGGTGGCGGCGCCTCATGCCCCCGAGGTCAGGACCGCCGCGGAGCGACTCCGCCTGACGTTACCCGACGAGCCGGAGCTGACTGAGGGCCACCTCTACCACGGAGAGCTTACGCTCGACCAGATTCTGTTCATGCGTCCCGTGCCAGGTTGGAGCCGCTACCGGACACCCATCGATGGGCTGTACCTATGCGGCTCCGGCACGCACCCGGGCGGCGCTATCCCCGGAGCAGCCGGCCGCAACGCGGCGCGTGAGATCCTATGACATTCCTCAAGACCGTCGAGAGTTATCGCCAAGGTGCGCGGACCCTGCCGGGACGCTACTACACGTCACCGGAGGTCTTTGCCGACGAGCAAGAGCGGATCTTCCGGCGTCACTGGATCTGCATCGGCCGCGATGCCAGGCTCGCCGCGTCGGGAGACTACTTCGTCGTGGAGATCGCCGGGGAAAGCATCATCGTGCTGCGCGATCAGTCGGGCGAGCGGCGCGCGTATTACAACGTGTGCCGACATCGCGGGACGCGGCTGTGCGAAGCACCACAGGGACGGCTCTCCGAGACGATCCAGTGCCCGTATCACGCGTGGACATACGCACTCGATGGCCGCTTGATTGGCGCGCCGCACATGCACGAAGTGGAAGGATTCGACAAGAAGGCGTATCCGCTCCACACCGTGCCGCTGCATGAGTGGGAAGGATTCCTGTTCCTCAATCTCGACCCCGCCGCGACGCCCGCCGCGCAGTGGTTCGCGCCCCTGAAGCATCGATTCACGCGGTACAACCTGCCGCGGCTGCGCACGGTGCGGCGCATCGAATACGACGTGCGCGCCAACTGGAAGCTGATCCTACAGAACTACAACGAGTGCCTGCACTGCCCCACGATTCATCCCGAGCTCTCGACCAAGCTGCCATACACGAGCGGCGCCAACGATCTCATCGAGGGTCCGTTCCTCGGCGGGTACATGGAGATCAAAGCGCCGAACGAGAGCGCGACCATGACCGGTCGGGCCTGCGCGCTGCCGCTCGGCACCTTGGCTCTCGAAGATCAGCGCCGGGCGTTCTACTACGCACTCTTTCCGACGATGATGCTGAGCCTGCATCCGGATTACGCGGTGTTTTATAAGGTCTGGCCGGTGTCAGCGACACAGTCGCGCGTGGTCTGCGAATGGATGGTCCATCCCGACGCGCCGGATGCGGCCGGCTACAACGTCCAGGATGCCGAAGAATTCTGGGATCGCACGAACCGGCAGGACTGGCACATCTGTGAGCAGAGCCAGCTCGGTATCAGCTCGCGCGTGTACGCGCCCGGTCCGTATTCGCCGCGCGAGAGCATCCCCGCCGCCTGGGACCGCACCTACCTGAGGGCCTTTGAAGGAGCGTGAAGCAGCGCTCGAACGGCTGTGGGCAGGATTTGCCGACTTGCCGGCGGCGGACCACCAAGTTGATCGCGCTGCACTCGCTCGAGTCTTAAACGAAGTCGCTGACCGCCTTCACGACAACTACCCGTACTTCCATCCGCTGTACGCGGGCCAGATGCTGAAGCCGCCGCACCCAGTGGCGCGGCTTGCCTACGAACTGGCGCTGTGGATCAATCCCAACAATCACGCGCTCGACGGCGGCCGAGCCAGCTCAGCGATGGAAAGGGAAGCGGTCGCCGCGCTCGCGCGGATGATCGGCTGGGACACGCACCTCGGTCACCTGTGCGGCGGCGGCACGATGGCGAACCTCGAGGCGTTGTGGATCGCGGGGCAGCTCCATCGGGGCAAGACAATCCTCGCCTCGACGCAGGCGCATTACACCCACCAGCGCATTGCCGGTGTGCTGGGGCTGCCGTTCGAAGCGATCCCGTGTGATCATCGCGGCCGCATGGATATCCATGCGCTGGAACACCGGCTCGCCGCCGGCGGCGTCGGGACAGTCGTCGCCACGATGGGCACGACCGCGACCGGCGCCGTGGATCCGCTCGCCGACATCGTCGATCTGCGCCGTCGCTACGAGTTTCGAATCCACGCGGATGCCGCTTACGGCGGCTACTTTCTGTTGGCCGACAACCTCGAAGACGACACGAAGCTGGCCTTCGAGTGCATCCGCGAAGCGGCTTCGGCTGTCATCGATCCGCACAAGCATGGATTGCAGCCATACGGGTGCGGGTGCGTGCTGTTTCGCGATCCGTCAGTGGCTCGGCTGTACCGGCACGACTCCCCCTACACCTACTACACGTCCGACGAGATGCACCTCGGTGAAATCGCGCTCGAGTGTTCGCGCCCCGGGGCCGCGGCGGTCGCACTCTGGGCGACACAACGGATGTTTCCGCTCGAGCGTGGCGGAGAGTTTGCAAAGGGGTTGGCCGCCGGTCGGGCGGCTGCGCTCGATCTGTACGAGCGGCTGCGGCAGGACGGCCGCTTCGTGACCGGCAGTCCCCCGGAGCTCGACATCCTCGTCTGGGCGCCACGCGCGAAACGCATCAGCGACGCATCCAATCTGTCGCGGCGGATCTTCGCCGACGCGGCGCAGCGCCAGCTGCATCTCGCCATCGTGACGCTGCCGGTCGATCTGATCGACGTCCAGGACATGCAGCGCGACCACGACACGATCATCTGTCTGCGCTCCGTCTTGATGAAGCCGGAGCACCGCGAGTGGGTGGATCGGATCTGGTCGATTCTCGACGCGGCGACGGGCGCGGCCGGCGTGAAACCCTAGTCCACAAATCCGCTCGACAGCCGGACGATCAGATTCCGTCCAGGATCGAACGCGAACTCCTTATACCGACTCAGGAAGCTCTTGTAGCGTTGATTCAGCGCATTGCGCAGCGCGATGTCGAGGCGCATCGCCCGGCCGAACAGGCGCACATCCGTCCCTCCGCTCATATGCAGCAGCGCATAGCCTGCCGTCGGAACGTCGAGTGGGTTGAGCCTGTCGGGACGCGCATACGCGTCCACATCAATGTTGAATCGATCACGCCACCCCAAGCCGAACGTCGCGCGGCGCGGCGGCAACAACGGCAGCGGTTCGTGCGCCGTCAGATTGGTCCCGCGTACCGCCTCGACGCGACCGCGCGCGACCAGGTCTCGCGCGATTTCCGCTTCGACCAGCGCTTCGGCGCCGAGCATCTCGGCCTCCGCCTGCCCGTACTGATAGACGCGCAACGAATCGATGAACGCGGCAGTGGGCGTGATGTAGATGTAGTCGGACATCCGGTTGTGGTAGGCGGCCAACTCTAGGCGCGCGCGGCGGCCGCTCCAGCGCACCCCCAGATCGATGCCGCGGCTCACTTCGGGCTTCAGGGTCGAATCACCCAGCTCGTAGCGCGCCTCGCCGATATGGGGACCATTCGCGAAAAGTTCGAAAAGTGTAGGCGCCCGCCACGCTCTCCCGAGATTCACGCTGAGCGATAGTCCCGCGGCCGGTGTGAACACCAGCCCCGCGTTCCCGGACCACGCCTGTGAGTTTCGATCCTGCGCGACCACGCCGAGTGAATCATCGCGCTCGGCGCTGAGGCGGCGCGCATCGGCGCGCAGCCCCGCCAGCAACGTCCAGCGTCCTGCTCCGGGGGTCCACTGCTCGAACGCGAACGCAGCCCCGGAGATCGTATTGGCGTCGGGGACGATCGGCTCGCGCCCACTCGCGGCGTTTGTCTGTCCGATCGTGGTAACGCCGAACGTCAGGCCACGCCGATGCAGCAGCACGTCGAGTGAGGCTGTCTGGAGCAGCAGATTGAAGGCTTCGGATTCGGTGCCGGTCGTGTCGTCTGCCAGTTCGATCAGCGAGTGACGCTGTACCTGGGCCTTGGCTTCCAGCCGCCAGTCGGCCCACGGACGCTGGCCGGTGATCTGGACGCGCTCGTCCCCGGCTTTGCGCTCAGGCCCGCCCTGCTCTTCCGGAAGCGCATTCGCCTCCAGCAGCTTGAACTCGCCGCCGTAATGCACAACGCGAACGCCGAGGCTGCTGCCCGACGGCCAGCGCCAGCCGGCGGCTGCTTCGCCGTTGAATGCGCCGAATCCGGTGTTGTTGAGCTCGCCCGCCGGCGTGTGGAGGTTGCCTGACCCGCGCCCGATCGCATTGACACGCCAGCCCATGTTGCCGCGCGCTCCTTCGATGCGCGCACCTGCCTCGACTTCGATGTTGTTGCTGGCCCCGGATAGCGTGAACCCGGTGCGCACGAACCCCGGTTCACCGGCGGCGTCGGGGAGCTGGTCGGGGATCACATTGATGACGCCCCCCAGCGCGTCCGACCCGTACAGCACGCTCGCGGGACCGCGAATCAACTCGACGCGCCGCACGAAGGCCGTTTCCACGGATGGACCGTCTTCGTCGCTCCATGAGTAGTCCTCGAGGCGGCTGCCGTTCTCCAGCACGAGCACGCGTGGGCCGGAGAATCCTCGGATCACCGGCTTTCCGATTTGGGCGCCGGTGCTGATCGTGCGCGCACCGGGCAGCGCCTCGACGACCTGAGCAAGCGACACGCCCTCCGTTTGGCGCAGTTCGTCGCCGGCCAGGGCCGAAGCAGGCAGGGGCGAATTCTCCGACGCAAGCGCCTGCCGCGTCGCCGTCACGGTGACCGGCTCCAGTCGAAATGCGCTCGGCACCAGCACGATCTCGAGCACCGGGGCCGCTTGGCCGGCGCCGACAGAAATCTCCCGCACCGCGGGCGCGAAGCCGTGCCGCCGGACGGCGAGCGTGTAGCGTCCGGGCGCAAGCTCGATCCGAAACGCACCGGCGTCCGTCGCGGTGACACTCCGGCCGAGTTCGGTGATTTCGACGATGGCCTGCGGGACTGCTTGGCCGCCGTTGTCGACGACCCGGCCGGTGACCGTATCCGCCGGGACAAGGACGGCGGAGAGGAGTAGGACGAGCATCGCCTAAAAGCTAATCGCCTCGATCGGATCGAGCTTGGCCGCCCGGCGCGCGGGATACCACCCGAACAAGAGCCCCACCACCAGTGCGAAGATCACGGCGAGGATGACGCCCGGGATGCTCACCGGAATGACGAAGGGCTTGCCGAACTGGCGGCCGATAAACTCGGTAATGACGGTCAGGCCCGCGCCGCCGGCGATGCCGAGGAGAGCACCCAGAAAGGCGAGCGTCAAGGACTCCGCCAGAAACAGTCGGACGATCGCGCCGTCATCGGCACCCAGTGCTTTGCGGATACCAATTTCGCGCACCCGCTCCCGCACCGAGATCAGCAGCACGCTGAACAGTCCGATGCCGCCGACGATCAGCGTGACGCCGGCGATGGTGAACATCACCGCGTTCCAGCCCCCAAGGATGTTATCCGCCATGGCCAGATTGGAGAGCACTTCGGCGGCCTGGTTGTTGATCGTAAAGTCCTCAGTCCCGCCATGACGCCGCCGCACCAGGGCCATGCCGCGCCGCAACACGTCGCCGAACTCGACCGACGAATCCGCGGTCACGAGGGCTTCATCCACACGCCCTTCCCCCTTCGAGTAACGCGTCATGTAGGTGTACGGGATGTAGATGCGGCGACCGACGAAGCTGAAGTCGGCCGGAATGATGTCGAACTCGATCGGCGCGACGAGACCGATCACGCCGAACCGCACGCCGTCGATGGTAATGGTCTGTCCGATCGGCGGTGCATTGCCAAACAAGTTGTGCGACATTTCCTCACCGATCACGGCAACGCGGGACCGGTTCACGACGTCGAGCGGCCGGATGCTGCGGCCCGCCACGATCCGCCAATTGCGCAGCTCGAGATAGCCGGCATCGACACCGTCAATGCGGACGCGTCGCCGGTCGGCGGGCGCATTGACGACCCGCTCGTCCCCCCAGTTCCGGCCGTGCACGCTCGCCACCCCTGGCAGGGCGCGCAGCGCCTCGAGGTCGGTGACGCGCATGCCGGTGTGGCGCAACGCGGCGGCGCCTTTGGCGTCGGAACGCGGTCCCTGGTCGTCCATGAAGAAACTGCGCGACAAGCCCATCGCGATCAGGTCGTCGTAGACGAGCGTCTTCATCGCCGTGGCAAGCGACGTCATGGAGACGACCGACGCCGCTCCGAAGACGATGCCCGAAAGGGTGAGCAGTGACCGCAGCTTGTGGCCGCGAATCTCGCGCAGCGCGTCCACGATCAGCTCGGCGAAATCACGCATAGCGCAGCGCCTCCACCGGCTCGAGGCGCGACGCGCGCAACGCAGGAAAGAGACCGGCAATGAGCCCCACACTCACGGCGGTGGCCAGGGAGACGGTCGCAATGAACGGGCTCACCACAGCCGGCATCTGCATGAAATGCGCGACGACACCGGTCAGCGCCGTGCCCAGGCCGAGGCCCAGGAGTCCGCCGATTACCGTAACCACCAGGACTTCGGCCAGCACATGGGCAAAGATCCCGCCCGCCGTGGCACCGAGGGCCATGCGGGTGCCGAACTCGCGCACGCGTTCCACCACCGAGGCAAGCAGGATGTTCGCAATGACGATCCCGCCCGTGACGAGAGAGACCACGCCGACGACCAGGAAAATGAAATTGAACAACAAGAGAAACTGCCCGGCTTGCTGACCGGCGCCCTGCCCCGAGGCGCGAATGTCGAAGTCTTCCACGCCGTGCCGGGCATAGAGCAGGCTGCGCACCTGCGCCTGCGCCCCGATGCCGCCGACGGCAGGACGCGCCTTGAGGCTCAAGAAGTCGAGATGGTCGTTCGCGCTGTACTGGGTGATCGCCGTCGAAATCGGGATATAGGCGCGCTCGTTCCGATACTCCAGCGCGTTGTTTTCCCAGGCGGCAAAATAGAACTCCTCACGCTCGAGCACGCCTACCACGCGGTAGCTCTTCTGACCGATACTAACGATCTGACCGAGGGCGGCAGTGGCGCGACCGAACAGCGAATCGGCGTATTTCCAGCCCAGTACCGCCACGCGGGCCTGGTGCTGGACATCGAGATCGCTGAGATACCGGCCGACAAGGGGCTTGATGTCGTTGATGGCCATGTAGTCGGGCACGGTGCCGATGACCTGCCCGTCGAAGCTCGTTTTGCCCGCCCGATACGAAAGCTGCTTCGCCCAACCCGGACTGACCGCCGCCAGCGCGGTCGCGCGGTCCCGCAAGTACTGCGCATCGCGAAACGTCAGGCGCTTCGAAGCCAGCTCGCGGGCGGCGGGATGCGCCGAGCCTTCGCGATCCGACACGATGATCGTGCCGCGGCCGCCGACTTCATTGAGAAACTGCTCGGTCAACGCCGTCTGGCCGCCGAACAGCGCCAGCACCGTCACAATGCTGCCCGTGCCCAGGATCAGCCCGAGCAGGGACAGCAGCGTCTGCCCCCAGTGCCGGCGCGCTTCATCGAGCCCGGTGAGCAGCGACTCAAGGAGATTCACACCACCCGGCCGTCGCTCATCTGGAGCGTGCGATTGGCGTGGGCCGCTACGCCGGGGTCGTGCGTCACGAGCACGATGGTATGTCCCGCCGCGTGCAACTCGGCGAAGGTCGCCAGCACTTCGCTGCCCGATTTCGAGTCGAGATTGCCAGTCGGCTCGTCCGCCATGAGAATGGCCGGCTCACCGACGAGCGCGCGGGCGATGGCGACGCGTTGGCGCTCGCCGCCCGACAGCTCGTCGGGCCGGTGCCCGACGCGATGCGACAACCCGAGCCGTTCGAGCAGCCGGAGCGCGCGCGCCCGCCGTTCTCCCCGCGGCACGCCGCCCCGGTACTTGAGCGGCAGTGCGACGTTTTCTTCGACAGTGAGGCGCGGCATCAGGTTGAACGTCTGAAATACGAAGCCGACCTTACGATTGCGTACGTGCGCGAGCCGTTTGCCGGAGAGACTGCCGACGTCCTCGCCGTCGAGTCGATAGGTGCCGGCGGTGGGAGAGTCGAGGCAGCCGAGGATGTGCATCAGCGTGCTTTTCCCGGACCCCGACGGGCCGGTGATCGCGACGTATTCCCCCGCCACGATCTTCGCGTCGACCCCGCGCAACGCCTGCACGTCGACTTGTCCGAGCCGATACGTCTTTTCGAGACCCTCAGCGACAATCAGCGTCATGCTCAGCGGCGGCGCGCCGGATTCCGCGACCGCTCGACCGCGGCGACGGGGTCCTCCAGCGCGATCGAATCACCCGCCGCGAGGCCGTTGACGATTTCGACGTAGAAGAGATCGGAGAGACCGAGGGTCACCGGCACCGGTTGCGGTCCGCTCCCGCTGAGCTTATAGACCACCGGCTTCCCTTCCTTTAATAGAACGGCTTCGACCGGGACACGCAGCGTTCCACTGCGCACGGGTCCCGAAATCCGCACGTTCGCGGTCATGCCCGGCCGGAGCACGCTCGCGCCGCCGGTGACCACGATCTCGACATCGAAAACGCGGACGCGATCCTGCAGCCGGGCAGCCGGCGGTACCAGCCGCACGATGCCCTGCGCCGTGTCGCCGGGGAACGCGTCGACGGTGAGCGCGACGTGGTCGCCCTTTTTCACTTTCCCGATGTCGACCTCGTTGATCGCCGCCTTCACCAGCAACGTCGAGAGATCCGCCATCGTGAAGAGCTCGGTGCCGCCGCCAAAGGCGCTGGTGCCGCCCACGACGGTCTCCCCTTCTTCCACGCCCCGTCCAATGATCACGCCGGCGGCCGGTGCGGTGATGCGGGCCCACTGCGCGGTTGCACCGGTCGAGTCGCCCGCCGTTACGCCGGAGCGCTGCACGAGCTGTAGCTGATCTTCGGCCGTCCGCCACTGGTTCTCCGCCTGCTCGTACGTCACGCGCCGCAGGTCGAGCTCGGCCTGGGTAATGCCGCCGATCGCCAGCAACGACTGGCCGCGATCGAAGTCCCGTTTCGCGTTGTCCCGTGCGATCCGCGCCCTGGCGATCTCACTGCGCAGCTGTGCCAGACTGTTCGCCTGCGCGATATCGGGCATGATGCGCGCGAGCGCCTGGCCTGCTTGTACGCGATCGCCTTCGCGCACGTACAGCTGCTGGACGACACCGGAGATCGGAGATTTGACGACGATGCTGCGTTCGGGCGCCACGACACCGGTTTCTTCGACAATGACGCGAATCTCGCCACGATCGACCACGCCGACCTTGTAGGGCCGGCTCGCGCCGTCATTGGCATCGGCCTTGTTGCACGCGACCAACGGAACGCACGACGCGACGGCGGCGAGAACGAGCGCACGGTTCATGAAACAGACCTCGGAAAGGATATGCCCCCGACGGGGGCTGGCCGGGCACGGTTTCACGGTGAAATTACTGGCCCCATGACAAGTTGGCTCGGGGACTGGGCGAATCTCCTGCTGCGCTGGACACATTTCATCGCGGGCATCGCCTGGATCGGCAGCTCCTTCTATTTCATCTGGCTGGACCGCGCCTTGACCAAACCAGAACACGAGAAGCCCGGGGTCGAAGGGGACCTGTGGATGGTGCACAGCGGCGGCTTCTATCAGGTCGAGAAGCGCCGTCCGGGGCCGGGCGAAGTCCCCGCCGTGCTGCATTGGTTCAAGTGGGAGGCGATGTTCACCTGGATCACCGGCATTTCGCTCCTGGTGCTTCTCTACTATCTCAGCGGCGCCTATCTCCTCGACCCGAGCGTCTCCAAGATTGGACGCGGCGCGGCCACGCTGCTGGGCATCGGGCTGCTCGTGATCGGCTGGCTGGTCTACGATTGGCTGTGGCGATCGAAGCTCCCCGCCGCTGTCGCCACGACGGTCACCGTCGTCCTCCTTGTCGCCGTGACGGTGCTGTTCTGCCGGCTGCTCTCGGGACGCGCTGCCTTCATGCATGTCGGATCGCTCCTCGGCACGATCATGGTGGCCAATGTCTGGATGCGGATTCTTCCCGCCCAGCAGCAGATGCTCGATGCCACACGTGCCGGCCGACCGGCGGACTTCACGCTCGGCGCGCGGGCGAAGCAGCGATCGGTGCACAACAGCTACATGACGTTCCCGCTGCTCTTTATCATGCTCTCGAATCATTTTCCAGCGACCTATGCGAGTCCGGTCAACTGGCTCGTACTGTTGCTGCTCTGCGTCGCGGGAGCATTAGTGCGGCACGCCATGATCGGGCGCGGACCTGCGGCCCGCTGGGCACTGCTCCCTGCTGCGCTCGCGCTTGCCGCTGCCATGTTCTGCTCGACGCCCAAGCGGGCCGCCGCTCGCACGCCGGGCGCTTTGAACGACTCGGTCCCGACGTTCGCCGCGGTGCGATCCGTGATCACCCAGCGCTGCCAGCCGTGTCATTCGCAGTATCAGAGTGACCGCACGTTCGGACCGGCGCCGGGTGGTGTCACATTCGACACTCCGGAAAGCATCACCCGGCTCGCGGAGCGCATTCGCGTGCGAGCGGTCGAGACAAAGACGATGCCGCTCGCGAACAAGACCGGAATGACCGAGCAAGAACGAGCGCTGCTTGCGCGCTGGATCTCAGTCGGGGCGCCACTGCGGTAGAAACCGGGGCGGCTTTCTGGGCTTTGCGGCCTGTTCATACGAGTAGGCGAGCCGCAAGAGAGTAGCCTCGCTGTTCGCCTTCCCGATGAACGACATTCCCACCGGCAACCCGAACGTGTAGCCCACGGGGACCGCAATGCTGGGATAGCCGGCGACCGCCGCCGGCGTCGAGCTCGCGCCGAGGAAATGATCTCCATTGATGAGATCGGTCGGCCACGGCGGGCTGCCCGTCGGCGCCACGATGGCGTCGAGATTCTGCTGCGCAAAGACGACGTCGAGTCCTTCGGTCCGCGCGAGGCGCTGGTCCTTCGCCAACGCGTCGCGATACGCCTGATCGGTGAGCGGTCCCTTTTCCTGAGCCTGCAGGAACAGCTCCTGCCCGAAGTACGGCATCTCTTGCGTCTTGTTCGCTTCGTTGAACGCGATCACGTCCGCGAGTGACTTGACGCGTCCGTTCGGCGCCCACGTCGCGAGATGGGTGGCGAGATCCGCCTTGAACTCGTACAGCAGCACGACGAGCTCCGAGTCGTCGTACTCGCCGGGGTGCGGAATATCGGCCGGATCCACGATCACGGCGCCTTGCGCTTTCAGGACGCCGATCGCGGCTTCGACGAGCACATCGGCTTCGGGACTGTAGCCGAAGAACTTCTTGCGGGCGACGCCGATGCGCGCGCCGCGCAGACCGGCCGGATCCAGGCTCGCGCTGTAGTCCCGCCCCGCGAGCACACCCAGGAGCGCGGCCGCGTCGGCGACCGTGCGGGCCATCGGTCCCGCCGTGTCCTGACTGTGCGCGATCGGAATGATTCCCGCACCGTCGATCAGGCCGAGCGTCGGCTTCACTCCAACGAGCGAGCAGGCGCCCGACGGGCAGACAACCGATCCATCCGTCTCCGTACCGATCCCGACCGCCGCGAAGTTGGCGGAGATGGCCGCGCCAGTGCCCGAGCTCGACCCGCATGGATTGCGATCGAGCGCGTACGGGTTCGCGCATTGCCCGCCCCGCGCGCTCCAGCCGCTCGAGGACTGGTTGGAGCGGATGTTGGCCCACTCCGAGAGATTCGTCTTGCCGAGGATCACGGCGCCAGCGGCACGGAGCCGGGCGATGAGGGGCGCGTCGCGCGGCGGCGTGACGCCGGCAAGCACGAGCGACCCCGCCGTCGTCATCATGCGGTCGACGGTCGCGATGTTGTCCTTCACCAGCACCGGAATCCCGTGCAGCGGTCCGCGCACATGACCCGCCTTGCGCTCGCCATCCAGCCGGTCGGCGACGACGAGCGCATCGGGATTCGTCTCGAGCACCGCGTGCAGCTTCGGATCGAGCTCCGCGATCCGCGTGAGGTACGCGGCGCAAATGGAGCGCGACGTGCGCGCGCCGCTGCGCATAGACTCCTGGAGCTGCGCGATTGTGGCTTCTTCGAGGTCAAATGCCTGGCGGGTGTGGAGGGGCGCAGCATGCCCTGTGGGGTTCGATACCATCGATCCGGCAACCGTGCCAGCACCGTACTTGAGGAAAGCACGCCGACTCAGCCCGACCGTCACGGAGACCTCCGATAGTGGGGTCATCTAGTCTGATTCCGTGACTTCCGGTGCGCCAGATGACGTGATTCCAAGCACGGTTTCGATGTCAGGCCTTGCGGTAACGTGCTCGTGATGAATTTTGTGGCAACCCACGGAGGGATACCAGCCTGACTTTTCTGCGATTTTCGTGGTTCTCGAGCATCCGCACCAAGATGCTGATGTTCGCCGTCCTCGCGACGCTGCTGCCGTCGCTCACGACGGTGTGGATCTCCTACATCGAAAACAAGCGCGCGCTGCAGGCCAAAGCTTCCGAGGAGCTGCTCGGCGTGAGCGCGCAGGCACTGCGCGAAGTCGACCTTTGGACCAAGGAGCTGCGCTACGACCTGCGCGTCTTCTCGAGCTCCTATGAGGTCACTGAAAACCTCGAGCGCATCCCGCTCGTGAACGGCGAGCCCGTCCACTCGGGCATCTACTTCAAGCGCCTGACCGATTATCTCAACTCGGTGCGCGACCGCTTCCCCGACTACAGCGAGCTCTTGGTCCTCGATCGTCACGGACATGTTGTTGCCACGAGCGCGTCGCAGCCTCGCCCGGTGCCGCTCGCCTCCGACTGGGCGTCGTCGCTGACGCGCAACGACTGGGCGCTGGGCACACCATACTGGGACTCGGCGGGCGCGCACCCCGAAATCCTCGTCTCCGTGTCGATCGAATCGGGGGGGGAGCGGGTGGGGCGGGCCGGTCGCGGTGGCGGTGGGATCCGTCTCGTCGGCGCCCTGGCTTCCCGCGTGAGCCTGCGCACGGTCGCGGACACGCTGCGACGCTTCGCCCCTGGTGAGACTGGACAAATCTACCTGATGACCCGCACCGGCCGGCTCATCGTCAGCTCGCAGGGCAGCTCGCGCGAGCTGATGCGCCAAGGCTTTTCGCGGGACGCCACCGACGGCCTGCTCGCGCGCGAGGGCCGCGCCGTCCAGTTCTCCAGTTTCACTGGTGACCCTGTGGTGGGCAGCGCGCGCGTCGTCCCGTCGCTGGACTGGATCGTCGTGTCCGAGATTCCGACGGCCGAAGCGTTCCAACAGGTCGCGCGCTTGCGCAACGTCACCCTCGGCATCGTGCTCGTGCTGCTCGCCGTCGTCGGAGCTCTCGCCTATCTGCTGAGCCTGCTGATCGTGCGGCCGCTCAATCGCCTCACGCAGGCCGCTGGCAAAGTCGCCAAGGGCGACCTCGATGTGGACCTGCCCGTGACCACGGGCAGCGAGGTCGGGTACTTGACCGAAGTCTTCAACGACATGGTCGCGAGGCTGCGCGAGAGTCGCACGGAACTGGAGCGGCTGTCCGTCACCGATCCGCTCACCGGCCTGTTCAATCGGCTGCGGATGATGGAGGTGCTCGAAAACGAAGTGCGCCGCTCGCGCCGCCTCCGCCACCATTTTTCCGTCGTCATGGCCGACGTGGACTTGTTCAAGAAGTACAACGACGAGCACGGCCATCCCGCGGGTGACGAGGTGCTGAAGCGGGTGGCCGCCATCATGCGGGACGCGAGCCGCGACGTGGATTTCGTGGCGCGCTACGGCGGCGAGGAGTTCCTGATCATGTTGCCCGAGACGGAGCTCGAAGGCGCAACCGAGTTCGCCGAGCGCATTCGCAAGAAATTGGCGAAGGAAACGCTGCCGGCCGGCAAGATCACCCTGAGCTTCGGCGTCTCCGCATTCTCTATGCACGGCGACTCGCCTGACCAGTTGATCGCGGAGGCGGATGCCGCACTCTATCTGGCGAAGCGCGCCGGGGGCGACCGCGTCATCGCCGCGGCGCGTCCCAAAGTTTCGGCGACGTAACGCGGTTACGGCGCGGGCCGCCGCCCGATCAGCGTTTGATGGATCCAGCCGGACCGGTCGCTGTCGTCCTTGACCCGCACCCACTGATCCACGTACGAGTAGGCCACCACGGGCACGCCCGTTTCCAGGGTGAACAACACCTTGAAGCCGGCGCCTGGCCCCTCTCTCACATTGGCGCGACCGGTGGTTTGCAGCCGGAGCGGCAGCGCGAAAGGCGATTCGCCTTTGCGCACGGTTCCACCGCCACGGTCATCGCTTGCCACACGCCCCTGCCCCGCCGCGGCGGCATTCTTGGCTTCAGTCGCGAGATAGAGCGCGCCCCCATAGTTCTGCTGGTCGAATTCCGTTGTCGCCAACTGCAAGAGCTGCGCGCCTTGCCCGTATTCGGGCGGCGCGGGTGCTTGAGAGTTGGTTCCGCTCGCCGAACGGAGCGCCTGCAGCGCGATCTCTGCTTCGGCCATACCAGAAGCCGCTTCGGCGCGTGTCGCAAGCGACTGCAATTTCGCCATCGCCCGCACCACCTCGCGCCGGGCATCGTCCAGCCGCCGCTGCAGCTCCTCGACCTGCGCAGCCTGCTCGAGGACTTTCAGCTCCAGGCGGGCCGCGCGCTGCTCGAGCGCCGTGTCCCGCACGGACACGGGTTGCCGCGTGACGCGTGTGGTATCACGCGACGTGCGGACCGGGGACGGATTGCCCGGACGCGGATGCCGGCATGCGGCGGCGGCACCGAGGACGAGCAGTATGAGGAAGAGGCGCATAGGGCGACTAAGTTGCACGCGGGCGCGGGTTCGTTCAACCGCGACGCTTGACTTCGCCGTGCCCGCTTGTGATCCTTCGGGCGAGCGAAGGGCCACGGCACGGTGCCGTGTGCTGGACACCAGTGGACTGACCGAGGACCTTGGCTGTCGCCGGTCCTCGCGTCGTTTCTGGGTCGAGCCTCTCATTCTGGAAGGACCTATGGAAGTCACGCTGAACGAGACCGATCGGCTGGAAGTCGTCTTGAAGAAATTCCACCGCGCGATCACCAAGGCCGGGCTCTTCCAGGATATGAAGAAGAAACGCTTTTACGAGAGTCCCGCCGTTCAACGGCGCCGCAAGAGCCAGGCAGCTCGCCGCCGGAACCGTAAACGCTAGGGAGTAACGCACAGATGGCACGCATCACCGGTACCGTGAAGTGGTTCAACGACGCCAAGGGCTTCGGCTTCATCACGCCCGAGAACGGCGGCAAGGACTGCTTCGTGCATCACACCGCGATCCAGGGTGAAGGGTTCAAGTCGCTGGCCGAAGGCCAGCGCGTGGAGTTCGAAATCGTGCAGGCCCAGAAAGGCCCCGCGGCGCAGAACGTCGTGAAGCTGTAACCACGCACGGAACCAGCAATCGGACGGCGCCCCCCCCCAACGGGGCGCCGTCGTATTTTCACGCCGCGTCACCGTCCGGCGTTCCACCATTCACTCCGGACCCCGAAAAAGGCAAGCGCGGGAGGGTTAGACGCCGTTTTGGGTGCCTCATCCCAAAGGATGAGGCCGGAACCTTCCGGCCCGCCTTGACTAATACCACGAAAATTGGTCAACCTATGGCACTCACGACGTATCCTCCCGAAACGAGGGCCTTCAGTGCGATGACCAAGCGCATTCAGATATTGGTAATTGAAGACAATCGCCTGCTGCGGGACGGTCTCGCGGGACTGCTCGACTCGCAAACCGAATTCAAAGTCGTCGCCACCGCCGAGGGCGGCTCGACCGCGCTGCAGCGACTCCAGGATCACAAGCCGAACGTGGTGCTCGTCGACGCCGCATTAGGGCGCAATCGCAGCCAGCGGCTCGTCGAGAGCATCAAGGAAGCAGCGCCGCACGCGCGCATCATCATGATGGACGTGCTGCCGGAAGAGGAAGACGTCATCGACTTCATCAAGCGCGGCGCCAACGGCTTCATCGCGAAGGACGCCGCGCTCGAAGATCTAGTGAACACCATCCGGCAGGTGGCGAACGGTGGCGACGTCGTGCCGTCTGCGCTCACCGGCACGCTCCTCTCGCATATCGCCAAACAGGCCTCTGTGCTGCGCAATACGCCGATGATGGCGTCCGTGCGCATGACCAAGCGCGAGCAGCAGATCACAGACCTGATCGCCGAGGGGATGAGCAACAAGGAAATCGCGCAGCGGCTCAACATCGCGACGTATACGGTGAAGAGCCACGTGCACAACATCCTGGAAAAACTCGCCTTGCACAGCCGCCTGCAGATCGCGGCGCACGCCCACAAGAAAACGCCGCCGAAGGGCGACCGCAGAAAGTTCGTCCGCTGAACACTAGGTCGAGGAGACTACGCCGCTCGAGCCCGGACGCATCGTGAAGTGGGTGGTGGGCCAACCGCTGCCCGCGACTCCTTGAGAGGAAACCGACCTATGATCAAGCTCGCGGCGGCCCTCGTCTGCCTCGCGGCATCGCCCATGGCCACGGTGAGAGCTCAGCAGCCGGGGCCCACCACCGCCCCAACGCCAGCGGCCGTCGCCGCGCCGCGGGCGCTGGGACCGCGCCTCACGCCGGAGTTCCGGAGCTACCAACCAGAAGCGTCGCAGCAGGAAACCGCCGCGTCGTCAGCTGCCGCCGCCTCGGACCGCATCACAATATCGATTTCGACCTTAGGACTCATCGTCCTGGGGCTTGTGCTCATCCTCCTGCTGTCATGACGCCGCCCTAACGGGAGAAGTCGACCTTGGGGGCTTCCGCTGCGCCGGGCGTTTGCAATTCGAAATAGGCCCGAGGTTTTTTCCCGAGCACCTTCGCCGTGAGCACCTGCGGGAAGCGGCGGATATACGCGTTGTACGTGTTCACGCTTTCGTTGTAATCCTGACGAGCGACCGCGATCCGGTTCTCCGTCCCCTCTAACTGATCTTGCAACGCACGGAAATTCTCGTTGGACTTGAGCTGGGGATAATTCTCCGCGATCGCGATCAGCCGGCCGAGCGGCGCGGTGAGGGCCGCGTTGGCGGCGGCCATCTGTTGGAGATCGCCGCTTTGCACTGCCCCCGCCAGTTTGGCGCGCGCCTCCGCGACCTGGATAAAGATCGTCTGCTCCTGCTTTGCGTAGCCCTTCACGGTCTCCACCAGATTGGGAATCAGCTCCGCACGCCGTTGCAGTTGGACCTTGATCTGCGATTCAGTCGCGTTCACCCTCTCGTCCATCGTCTGGATCGTGTTGTAGCCGCAGCCAGCGAGGAGTGCGAGTGCAACGGGAAGATACGCTTTCACGAAGGGTTCCTTTCCAGGCGGTTCACGTACTCCGCCGTGCGAGTCACCGCGTCGAGATACGCGGCCGGCTCCGGCAATTTATCAAGAGCGAATCCTACCAGCGCGGCGGCGTCGCGTACCAGCGCATCAGGAGCGGCGGGAACGCTGCGACCGGCCAGGCGCAGCACCGCGCGGAGCATCGTCAGAAAACTCGACTGCGTGTCGCGGACGACCTCCGCCAGCTGTTTGGGCGCGTTCCAGTAAGCGGCGAACGCTTGCCGCAGATGCATGAGCTTGCCCATCAACTCCTGCTCGAGCTGCCGTCGCACGTGCTCACGCTGCACCGTGATGCCGCGCCAGGGGTCGCGACCGGCGAGCACGCGATGATGCGCGTGGATGTCTTCGTATTCGATGGGAAAGGCGTCCGCGGAGCTCCGCCACTCCTCGTCGGTCAGCACGAGCGGCGGTGGATGCTTCCCGCTCATCCAGTCGCGCACCGGCTGCGCCAGGCGTGTGAACAGATCGGCATCCACGCTGTCGACAATTAGGAGCGTGTTCATCGTATTCGGCTCCCTGCTCCCTCCTCCCTCCCTCGCCGCTGAGCCGTAGAGCAGCAGGGTGGCGAGCCGCGGGCCGAGGCCGTCGGTCACTCGCGCCGCAAAGTCGTCTAGCGTTATTCGCGCCATATCAGAAGCTCCTCCCGGCACCGCCACCGGAGAACCCACCGCCGCCACCGAATCCGCCAAAACCGCCACCGCCACCTCTCCCCCAGCCTCCGCCGCCGCTCCACCCTCCACCACGTCCGAGCCACAAAGGCAACAGGAAGATGCGGCCGCGACTCACAATGATCAGCAAGATGATGACGGCAATGATCCATCCGACCGGAATCTCCGGCGTCTCCGGTGCTGGAGGGGGTCGCACGTACTGGGGATTGGTCAGCGTAACGCCGAATTCCGCCGCGAACGCCTGAGCAATCAGGTCGACGCCGAGGGAAAGCGCCGGACCATATTGCTCCTGGGTGAGGGCTGGGAGCATGGCGTCCTCGATCTGTCCGGTTGCAGCGTCCGTCAAGAATCCTTCTGCCCCACGACCCGTCGCGATGAAAAGATGCGCGGTGCCGGGTTGATGATTCTTGCGCGGGACGAGTAAGACGACGACGCCGAGGTTCCTGCCGCGATCGCCAGCCTCTCCTTTCGCGCCGACGCCCCACTGCCGGCCGATTTGGAGCGCAACGTCGCTTGGCGCGCGGTCGTCGATATCGGGTAATGTGACGACGGTGATTTCGCCCTTGGTCTTCTCGCGGACTTCGCTGATGACGGCTTCCATGTGCTGAATGGAGGCGGCGTCCAAGAGCCCCGCGAAGTCGTTGACAAACCCGCGGGGAGGCGGAATTGCGATCTGGAGTAGAACCGCAAAGACTATCACGGCGTATTGCTGCACACCAACGGCGCAACCGTCAAGAAGGTTTCTCCATGGACTTGCTCGCGATCTCGATCCTCGCTGCCGCCGCCCTCATCGGGCTGTGCCTGATTCCCCTGGGGTTACCCGGACTCTGGGTCATGGTTGCCGGGATTCTCGCCTACGGCTGGCTCACGGGGTTTCGGTCGGTCGGCGTCGCAACGATTGCGATCGTGCTCGGCCTCGCGTTTCTCGGAGAATTCATCGATCAGTGGCTGGGCTTCTATTACGCCAAGCGATACGGGGGATCCACGCGCTCCGGCTGGGGCGCCCTGATCGGGGGAATCATCGGGACGATGATCGGCGTGCCCATCGCGATCATCGGCAGCGTCATCGGCGCGTTTCTCGGGTCGTTCGCGGGCGCGGCCCTGTTCGAGTTCACCTACTCGCGCCATGCCGGCGTTGCAACTCGCGCCGGCTGGGGTGCCCTGGTGGGACGCGCGGCGGCCGCCGCCGTGAAGATCGCGCTTGGCCTCGTGATCGCCGTCATCGGTGTGTTCGCGATGCTATCTTGAACGACATGACACGATCAACCGTGATGCTCACCCTGCTCGTAGCCGCAGCCCCACAAGCCTCGCCGTCGCAAGCGCCGGCAGGCCCGCCGCCGGTTCCGACAAATCACTGGAGTGCCGACCCCGCGCACAGCGCAGTCGCCTTTCGCGTGCGCCACCTCGGCATCACCTGGGTAAACGGCACGTTCGGACAATGGACTGCCGACCTCAATTACGAGCCCGCGAAGCCGGAGGCGGCGACCGTCACGGCGCACATCCAGGCCGCCACCATTTCGACCGGCAACGACCGGCGCGACAACGATCTGCGCACCAATTATCTCGCCACGGACAGCTTCCCCGAGATCACGTTCAAGAGCACACGCGTCGAGCGCACCGCACCCGATCATCTGCGCGTCACCGGCGATCTCACAATCCGCGGTATCACGCGTCCGGTCGTCCTCGAAACCGATGTCGGCGGCGTGCTCGCGACCTCGCGCGGCCGCCGCACCGCGTTTTCCGCTACTACCAACGTCAAGCGGCAGGATTACGGCATTTCATTGAATCGCTTCATGGAAGGCGCGCAGATCGTGGGCGACGACGTCCGTATTACGATCGACGTCGAAGCCGTGGAACGCGCAACGACCCCCTGAGCCCAAAGGCTCTCGGGGTCGCGTGGCTCCTCGCGCTGCCCATAACGGCACTGGGCCAGCAATCCCCCGCCCGCCCCACCCCCCCGCCGAGCGTGCGCTGGTGGCACGTCGTGATTGCCACGGGGGCGATCGGCGCCGTCAGCGCGGTCGACCGTGGCGTGGATACATGGATTCAGGACCACCGCTCGTCGCACTCGGATGCGCTCGCACGTGGGTTCCGCCACGGGGGCCAACCTGAAGTCGTCTTCGGCGTTCCCGCCGTGATGTTGGGCGCTGGACTCATCAGCGGAAGCAAGGGTTTGGAGCGCAGCGGCGCTCGCGTGCTAGCATCCGTCGTGCTCGCTGGAGTGATCACGGGCGGCGGCAAAGTGGTCGTCGGACGGCTGCGTCCCGACGAGTCCACGACCCAGTACGCCTTCAAGCCGTTTTCCCATCACGACTCGTTCCCGTCCGGCCACGCTACGATGGCGTTTGCGTTGGCGACATCGCTGGCCGACGAGATCCGGCGCCCGTGGGCGAGCGCAGTGTTGTACGCCGGGGCCACCGGAACGGCCTGGTCGCGGCTGAACGATCATCGACACTGGCTGTCGGACGTCCTGGCGGGCGCGACGGTGGGTGTTACGGCGGCAAGTTTCGTCGAGGGCCGGTGGCGTTTTTTTGGCCTCGGCCCGCCCCGATTTCTCGTCGGCTCGCGCGGCGCCCGAGTCGAATGGCACGCAGCGTTCTAGTTCAGCCCGCCGTGGCAGACTAGGGATCCAGTCGGTGCGGCGTGACGACAAGGTCTGCGACGAGCGCGCCTAGGCGATTGATGAGGGCGTCGAGCTCGCGAAGGCGGCGGCGCGTCGAACGGCGGTACACGGTTCGGGCGGTGAGATACGTGATGCCGAGCCATATCGGAACAACCGCGACCGCCGCGGCACCCAGGTGCAGAGCGCCCGCGCCAATGCCCAGAATCGGTCCCATCCCACCGCCGCCCATCCCACCGCCGATGCCGCCGTACACGGCGCCGATGAGCTGATTCATGTTTTCCTGAATCGTGATGCGCGTCTGCCCGCGGCGCACCGACACGGCGACCTCCAGATCACGCCGGATCGCCGGCCCACGGGCCGCGATCCATGAAAACGAGCGACCGAACTGGCTCACCTGCCCCGCGTTGCGAAGCACCCGCCGGATCTCTTCCACGACCGTCGCGTACTCGGATTCCGGCAACTCGCCCTCGATGACGCGCTCGAAAAACAACTCCGTGGGACCTGCGACCCACGGATTCGTGCGATTTGGTTCCAGTGCGCCGGGCGCCACATTGCGCATTTGCAGTGATTCGGCCGCGGCGCGCACCAGATCCGGCGCGACGCCGACCTGTTCGGCGAGCGCTTGCACGCCCCCAATCGTCATGGCGCCGGAGGCCGTCTTGTTCGTCGCCTCCATTTCCGTGGCACGTTTGACGATCGCTTGCACCTCGTCTTTGTCGAACCGCCGCCGAGCCCCGGAGGTCCCCTGCGTGAGCTCCTCCATCAATGCCGCCGCGCTGGGCGTGCGCTGGTCGTGCCGGATCGCGAGTCCCCTCACCAGGGCACCCTCGATTTTCGACCCGACGGTCGTCAACCGCGTCCGGTGGGACGCCGAAGCCTCGAGAAACCGGCCGGCGCGCACCGCATCCTCGGTCGGCCAGCGGCCAGGCACGTCGCCGACCAACATCTCGTATATCACGACCGCCAGGCTGTAGACGTCGGTGCGCTCGTCGAGCTCGGTCAGGCCGGCCGCCTGTTCCGGACTCATGTAACCCGGCGTGCCCACGGGGAATCCGGTGCGCGTCAGGTTCGCGCCACCGGCGGTGCTCACGGCTTTCGCAATGCCGAAGTCGGCCACGATCGGATGGCCCTGCAGAAAGAGGATGTTTTCGGGCTTGATGTCGCGGTGCAGGACGCCCATCCGGTGCGCGTATGTCAACGCGTCGGCGACGGGCTCAGCAATCGCGAGCGCCTGCTGCTGCGAAAGCGGCCGGCGCGGCGGTCCCTCGAGCTGCTGGCGCAGCGATCCGCCATCGACGTAGGGCATGACGTAATACAGGAACCCGCCGGCTTCGCCCGAGTCATGCAGCGCGAGAATGTGGGGATGGGTCAGCCGCGCTGCGATCTGAATCTCTTTGAGGAAGCGCTCAGCGCCGAGGTAGGCGGCGAGCCCCGGCAGCAGGACCTTGAGGGCGACGCCGCGGTGGTGCTTGCGGTCGTCCGCCAGATACACGGTTGCCATGCCCCCGCGGCCCAACACCCGGAGCAGCGTGTAGCGGTCGGCGAGTGCCGCCATGAGATCGGCAGGGATCTCCGTCGCGTCCGTCACGCGGACAATATACGGGTGCTACGCTGCGATCACTGCAGGTTGCTGAGCTTTCGACTCGTCATATTCGTGTTCCCAACGGGCCATGACCACGGTGGCCAGGCAGTTGCCGATGAGATTCACCGTGGTACGCGCCATATCCATCAGCACGTCGACGCCAAGCAGCGCCACCGCCATCTCGCCCGGCAGGTGGAACGACGCAACCGTGCCCATGAGAATCACGAGCGCCGCGCGTGGGACACCGGCGACGCCTTTGCTCGTCAACATCAGCGTCAGCATCATGAGCAGCTGCTGACCCAGCGTCAGGGGCACGCCGCCGGCTTGCGCCACGAAGATCGACGCCACGGACAGGTACAGCGTGCTGCCGTCCAGGTTGAAGGAGTAGCCCGTCGGCATGACGAACGCGACAATGCGCCGCGGCACGCCAATCGCTTCCATCCGCTCCATCGCCTTCGGGAGGGCGGCTTCCGAGGATGCCGTCGAAAAGGCGATCAGCGCGGGCTCCTTCACCGCGGCCAGGAACGCGGCCAGCGGGACGCGCGCGAGCCGTGCGACCGGGTACAGCACCGCGAGCCCAAAGACCACGAGCGCGATGTAGAGCGTCAGGACGACCATGGCGAGGTTCTGCAGCTTCCTGAGACCGCCCGGCTGGCCGACCGTCACCGCCAGCGCCGCGGCGACGGCAAATGGCGCGAACTTCATGACGATCCCCGTAAACTTGAACATCACCTCGGCCACCGCCTCGCAAAACGCGAGCATCGTCTCCTTCGGCCGGCCGCGCACCTGCGTGAGTCCGATCGCGAACACGACGGACCAGAAGACGATCTGCAACATCTCGTTGTGCGCGGCCGCGTCGAAGAAGCTCTGCGGCACGATGTGCTCGAGCACCGTCGCGAACGTGACCGCCTCGGCGGGCGCCGGCACCGCGGCTTGCGCGGTCGGAGACGCCGTCACGCCGACACCGGGTTTGATGATGTTGACCGCCAGTAATCCAATGACGAGCGCGAGCGTCGTGACGATTTCGAAATAGACGATGGACTTCAGCGCGAGCCGACCGACGCGCTTCATGTCGTCGCCATGTCCCGCGATCCCGACGACCAGCGTACCGAAGATCAACGGCACAATGATCGACTTGATGATGCGGATGAATGCGCTGGAAATCGGGAGCAGCGAGAGTGCGAACGCTGGGAAGAACACACCCAGCGCCACCCCGACGAACATGGCGACGACAATCCACTGCGTGAGGCTACGCCGGCGGAGAAAGGTCCACATAGGGCGGCGTAACGATAACCGCCCGAAAACGAAACTCGCTAGCGCTTGATGAACGTCCCGCGCCGGAGCTCGTCGTAGGCGTGCGCCAGCTCTTCCTGGGTGTTCATCACGATCGGCCCCTGCCAGGCGACCGGCTCCTCGAGCGGCTGTCCCGAGACCAACAAGAACCGCATCCCCTGCTCGCCCGCGTGCACCGTGATTTCATCGCCGGAGTCGAACAGGACGAGGGAGCGGTTTCCCGTTTCCTGCGGGCCCTCGCTGCCCGCATCGCGTCCACCGGCCGAGACGCGATCGGTGCGAACGCCCTGCGGTGCGGACGCATCGCGGAAGCTGCCGCCGCCTTCAAAGACGTATGCGAACGCATGCCGCGAAGACTCGACCGGAATCGTCTTGCGCACGCGCGGCGGAATCCAGACGTCGAGATAACGGGGATCGGCGGCGACGCCTTCAACGGGTCCGCGCTTGCCCCAGAACCCGCCCGCGACGACCCGCACCCGGGTGCCATCGTCGTCCACGACCTCGGGGATCTCCTGCGCGTGAACATCCTGATAGCGGGGAGCTGTCATTTTTAGACTGCGCGGCAGATTGGCCCAGAGCTGAAACCCGTGCATCCGGCCGCGCTCATCGCCTTTGGGCATCTCCTGGTGGAGGATGCCGCTGCCCGCAGTCATCCACTGCACATCCCCGGCGCCCATCGTCCCCTTATTGCCGAGGCTGTCGCCGTGCTGCACGCTGCCGCTCAGCACGTACGTGATCGTCTCGATGCCGCGGTGCGGGTGCCACGGAAATCCTGGGAGGTAATCCTCGGGATGCTCGTTGCGAAAATCATCCAAGAGAAGGAAAGGATCGAAGTCGCCCGTACGACCAAACCCGAACGCCCGGCGCAGCTTGACACCGGCGCCTTCGAGCGTGGGTAGCGACTGGGAAATCGATTTGACGGCGCGGATCGACATAGACCCTCATGGAACCAGTTGCTACAAGAACACTGACCGGTTCCCACCCCCCCCACCTCCCCCACCTCCCCCCGGCCCTTCTGGCTCGGTTGCTTTGGTATTAGAGCCCCAACCAGTAGTTCACTTTTACGAGGAAGACATTGGACGAGGGTCCCTCGAACAGCGCCCCCGCGTCGGTGCCGAGATCGATGGTGCTGCGGCTCAGCTGCGACGAGCCGCTTCTCGTCCACACGACGAACAGGGTGGACCCCGGCCGGTACTCCCAGCGTAGGACGGCGTTGCCACGCAGCGACCGCAACGTGGAGCTCGGATCTGTGATCAGGAACTTCGGCGAAGGCCCGCTGGGGCCATCGGGGTCGATCCAGTGCTGTTGCGGTGCGCCGGCCGGCACGGAGTCGGTCCCGACATCGACTCCATACACCAACTTGCGGACCTGTCGCGGGCCGGCGAACTCGCGGTACCCGGAAAAGGCATCGCTCTCGATCAGCGGCTGGACGTATAGCTCGAGCGTCAATACCGGCGAGAACGTGACATTGAGCCTCGTCTCCATCGCAAGCGTCTTGTCGACCAGTTGCGAAAACACGTAGCGGTGGCCATAGAACGCCGTCGCGAACGAATCGGCGACCGTCTGTACGTACTGCGCGCCGTTTGCACTCCGACTCCACGAGGGTCCAAGGCTGAGCTGAACACTCGACGATGGGCGGAACTGGACCTGCAGCGCGAACGATTTATTGCAGTACCGCTCGCCGTTGCACCCGACCTGGCCATTGGCGGCGAGCACGATCTGCCGCCGGGAGTCGGTGTTCACGTTGAGAAACCAGTCGTCGCGTCCGGGACGGCGCACGACCGGGCCGCCGCGGGTCAGCCGGTCGTCGAAGATCCCCGGCCGGTGAATCCAGAATGAGCTGATGTTCCAATAGTTGAGCGGCTGGATCTGGCCGTAGAGCTGCATCTGACGGTCGGTCAGGTCACCTTCGAAGTTGTACTGTTGCTGACCGCCGGCAATGAATAAGAGCTGGCGATACCACGTCGTGGGCTTTGTCCACTGAGGCAGGATGTTGCCGCTCATCCAGATGAAATCGCCGTTCCGGAAGAACGTGACGTCGTTGTTGTCGAAGCCGGGCGTGCGCATGTTGCCGGACACTTCCCACTGCACGTTGCCTTGATCCCGGGCCACGCGCGCGTACCCGCCGAGCCCCGTCAACGACGTCCGAGCCGGATCGAGCGGCGAGCCGCGATCGGGACGTTGGAAGTAGTGGCGCGGCGAGGTCTGCACCTGCACGATCGCCGCGGAGTCGCCGGTGATCTCCGTGCCTGCGAACTGCACGTTGAGATCATAGGTCCTCCTGCCCCACCACGACGTGAAACCGACGCCGAGCGCGCTGCTCCGTCGTGTGAGGTTGCTGATCGCGAACGAGTCTCCGAGGCTGCGGTAGACGGATGTGCCCATGAGTTTGATCTGCGTCGCGCCGCCCCTCAAATCCTTCGTCAGGCGGCTCACGAAATAGTTCGTGAGCGGTTCGACCGTGTAGTCGGCGCGCGAGCCGTCGCTGCGCTGCACGGTCGCGCGCTCGCGGCGCGTGACGGCGTCCAGCGCTCCGATCGACCAGCCACCCGACGTACGGCCGGTCAACTTGGCGGCGCCGAGAATCGTGCTGTTCTGCGGCTCGTCCACGAACTGATCCAGTGCCTCACGGTAGGCACTGAGTTGCGGTGCACGCCCGATCCGACGCGTGCTCAGCATCGACAGGCTGGAGACGTTCGAACAAAAGAAGCAGCTCAGGCCGCCAAGCCCGAAGTACCCCGCGCCCTCGACGAAGAAGGGGCGCCGCTCGTCCAGAAACGTCTCGAAGTCCGTGAGATTCACGACGGCGGGATCGACTTCGACCTGTCCGAAGTCGGGGTTCACGGTCGCGTTCAGCGTCAGGTTGGATGCCAGTAGGAAGCGCCCATCCACCCCGACGCGCCCGTCCATCGCGTGCGGCTGATAGAAGGGATCACCGGCGCTTCCCGGGACGTTCGTTGACCGCCCCACGACGTAGGGCAGCACCTCAGCCCGACCCGGCGCACTCGTGATGACCAGTCCGGTGAGGTGTCCGAACTTCGATGGGCCGCCGGACTCGTTGAGCTTCCAGAACGCCCACTGCGACAGCTCGTTGAGACGATTTTCCTGCCTCCAGATCTGCAGTCCCCACGTCTGTTCGCCCTTGGTCGAGGGGAAACGAAGCTGGGAGAACGGAATCCGCATCTCCGCGGTCCAACCGAGCGAGTCGATGTTGGTTTTGACTTCCCATACCGGGTCCCACGATGGATCGCCGCCGCCGCCGAGCCCATTGGCATCGTTGATCACGCCCGAGGGATTGACCTGAAAAAACAATCGCCCGATGTGATCATGGTAGGTATCGAAGATCACTTCGAGGTAATCGGAATGCATATCCGCGTCGCGCCGCACAAGACGCGTCCGGACGCCGCGGGCGCCGGAGTCATCGTACATGCGGGCGCCGACGTACAGCGCGGCACCGTCGAACGCGAAGCGGACTTCGGTGCGCTGCGTCGCGAGCTCACCCTCGTGGGGCTGTGCCTGGCGAAGGCCGGTCGCCGCGGGTGCGGTACGCCACACCGCCTCGTCGAGCTTGCCGTCCAGATGGATCTCCTCCCGCAGCGGGACGGCGCTGACTTCCGGCGGGGGAGTGGGATGAATGTTCTGCGCTACTAAGGAAGGGGCACACAGCACGACAAGCAGGACGGTGAGTCTCGGCATGGTGGTCACGGGGGCTAGGATATCACGTTGGACGCTCCCCGGAGAAAAAAGGTTGCGGTCCTGACTGGAGCCTTACAATCTCCTCGATTAGATATGTGACACCCGATGGCACCATCCGAACCACCGCAGGCGCCCAGCGCGCCACGTCCGGCTTCGCCGGCTCCCCCCGCTCCCCAGCCCGCTGCATCGGCGAATCATCTGCCGGATCGCATCCGGTTGCTCGCCGATCTCAGCCAGAACCTGTGGTGGAGCTGGCAGCTCGATGCCCGGGAGCTCTTTCACCGCATCGATCCCCGACTGTGGGAGACCACGCGTCATAACGCCGTATCGCTGCTGCGGCAGGTCGCGCCCGAGCGGCTCGAGCACTACGCGGCCGACCCGCTGTTTCTCGAGCGCTACGATCAGGTCATCCGCAGGTTCAACCAGCTCTCGCAGAAAAACGGCACCTGGTTCGCCAGCCGCTACCCCGAGCTGCTGAACAAGCCGATCGCCTACTTCTCGGCGGAATTCGCGTTGCACCGCTCGCTCCCCATCTACTCGGGCGGCCTCGGCGTGCTCGCCGGCGATCACTGCAAAGAAGCCTCCGATCTGGGTGTGCCGCTCATCGGCGTCGGGCTCTACTATCGCGGTGGGTATTTCGACCAGGCGATCGGCTTGGACGGATGGCAGCGCGATGCCGACGACCCGGTCGATCCAACGGTGAATCCCGTGGTCCGCGTGAACGGGCCCGACGGCAGTCCGTGCCTCGTCCCCATCACCATCTCCGGCCGTGAGGTGCAGGTGGGTGCCTGGCGGGTCATGGTGGGCCGCATTCCAGTCTACCTCCTGGATACCGATCTGGAGTGCAACGACAAGGCCGACCGGAATCTGACCGCGCGACTCTATGCGAGTGCGAGCGAATCGCGGCTGCGTCAGGAGTGGGTACTAGGTGTCGCGGGCGTCCGCGTGTTGCGCGCGCTAGGGCTCCAGCCCGAAATCTGGCACGCGAACGAAGGCCATGCGGCCTTCAGTTACGTCGAGCGCTTGCGCGAGCTCATCGAGAAAGGGCTCACCCCAGTCCAGGCGAAGGAGCAGATCCGCGCCACGAGCGTGTTTACGACCCACACGCCGGTGGCGGCCGGTCACGATGTCTTCTCGTTCGCAGAAATCGAACAAGTCACGGGCCCGTTCTGGAATACGATGGGGATCACTCGCGAACAAATCATGGCGTTCGGACAACCCGGTCCCAACGATCAGCACTTCGAGATGACAGTGCTGTCGCTCCGCATGGCGGGACGCGTGAACGGTGTCTCCGCGAAACATCGCGAGGAGTCACGCCGCATCTGGCGCTGGGTGTGGGGGGGAGCCTCGGAAATCCCCATCGGCTCCGTCACCAACGGCGTGCACCTCCCGACCTGGATGGCACGGCCGATGCGCGATCTGTTGGCCGATTCGCTCGGGCCAGATTGGGAAACCCAGGCCGAGCCCGAGGCCGCGGTGGCCGCCGTGCGCGCGATCGATGATCACCGGCTGTGGGCCGTCCACGAAGGCCTCCGCCAGCTGCTGTTTCATCACATCCGAGAGGAGGCCCGTCACCGCTGGCATTATCAGTGGAAGGAGCCCGCAAAACTGGCCGGCTCCGGCGCGCTCCTTTCCCCGGGTGTCCTGACCCTCGGCTTCGCACGCCGCTTCGCGACGTACAAACGCGCCGATCTCCTGCTCCGCGACGCGGATCGCCTGCGGCGTCTTCTGACAGACCCCCGGCGCCCCGTGCAAATCATCTTCTCGGGGAAGGCGCATCCCGCCGACGACCCGGGCAAGCGCGTGTTGCAGCGCGTGTTCATGGCGGCTCAGGATCCGAGCTTCGAGGGCCGGATTGCTTTTCTGGAGGACTACGAGCACCATCTGGCGCAGCGCATGGTGGCCGGCGTCGATGTCTGGCTCAATCTGCCGCGCGTACCATTGGAGGCCTGCGGTACGAGCGGGATGAAGGCCGCTCTCAATGCCGTGCCGCAGCTGGGGACGCTGGATGGGTGGTGGGCCGAGGGATTCACCGGCCAGAACGGCTGGGCCATTCCCTCGCCGAAAAACGCGATCGAGCCGGACCAAGAGGACATGGAGCACCTCTTCGAAATCCTCGAAACCAAAGTTGTTCCCCTCTACTACGAGCGACTCCCTGGCAAGCCGTCGCCGGAGTGGGTACATATGATGAAAGAAGCGATGGCCGTCGCGGTGGAGCGCTTCACGACGCGCCAGATGCTTCAGACGTACGTCACACGCTATTACGTTCCTGCTGCCGTCGGGGAAGCGTTGCCCGGCGATCCACCGCGTCCATAACGCAGGAGAGCTTGTTGAAGACCCGCGTGCTGCATCTCACCGCCGAATTGTGGCCGTATGCCCGGACGGGCGGCCTCGGACAGGCGGTCGCCGGTCTCGCCGACTACCAGGCGGCGAGCGGCACGGAGAGCCACGTGGTCCTGCCATTGTACCGCGAGGCGCGCAGCCACATCAGTAAGCTCGAGCCGTTCAGCGATCCCTTCACGGTGGAGAGCGCCGGCCGGCGTGAGCAGGTGCGGCTCTGGCACGAGGCCGGCGACGACTATCCGAAGACGATTTTCCTCGAGCACAATCCGTCGTTCGATCGACCCGGCATTTATGGAGACGCGAGCGGCGACTATCCCGACAATCCGCGTCGCTTTGCGCTCTTCGCCTCCGCGGCGATCGAGATCGCGCGGCGCATCGGCGAAGGCAACCTCATCATGCACGCGCACGATTGGCACGCGGCGCTGGTGCCCGTGTTCCTCCGGCGCGTGTACCGCGATGAGCCGGATTTGCAGCGGTTGCCGTCCGTGCTGACCGTCCATAACGGCGGATTCCAAGGCGTGTATCCGTATGAAGTGCTGAAAGACATCCATCTACCCGACGACATGTGGTCGCCGGATTACATGGAGTGGTACGGGCGGCTCAATTACCTGAAGGGCGGCGTCAAGTACGCCGATATGGTGACGACGGTGAGCCCGACGCATGCGTTCGAGCTGCTCACGGACGTCGGCGGGTTCGGGCTCCAGCACAGCTTCCGCGCGCTCGGCGATCGACTCGTCGGGATCCGCAACGGCATCGACGTCCACGAATGGAATGCCGCGACCGATCCTCACATCCCGGCGCGCTTCAGCGCGGACAACATGTCCGGGAAAGCGCGCTGCAAGGCGACGCTCCAGGAAGCGTGGGGCTTGCCGCGGCGCGCAGACATTCCGCTGTTCGGCATGAGCGCCCGCCTCGTCTCGCAAAAGGGCCTCGACCAGATCGTCGCATCACAGTCGCTGCGGCTGCTCGACGCGCAATTCATCTTCCTCGGCGCGGGGGAGGCGCAGTTCGAGAACGCGCTGCGCGAGCTCGCGGCCCGTTTCCCCCAGCGCGTCGCGGTGAACACCGCGTTCACGGACAAGCTCGAGCATGAGCTGCTCGGGGGGGCCGACTTCCTGGTGATGCCCTCGCTGTACGAGCCGTGTGGTCTCACGCAGATGCGCGCCCAGCTGTACGGCGCGCTCCCCGTCGCGCGGCGCGTGGGTGGCCTGGCCGACACGATCGAAGACGGCGTCACCGGCATCCTGTACGAGGCCTACAGTCCCGAGGCGTTCGATCTCGCCGTGCAGCGCGCGGTGACGATGTATCAGGATCGGCCCTGGTTCATGAAGCTGGCGCAGGGCGCCATGCGGAAGGACTTCTCGTGGCGCCAGCCCGCCGAAGCATACGAGCAGGTGTACGCCCGAGCCGCCGCCGCCCGCGTGGCGGACACGGCCACCCACGAGAAGGGCGGGCGCAAGCCGCGGAAACGGTCCACGACCAGCAAGAGTGGACGAGGCGTGAACGCCCGTCGCTAAGTCCCCCACGGCCCCGCCCACCGCGCCTGCGATGGATTTCATTCTCACGCTGCACGGTCACCTCCCGTACGTACTGCACCACGGCCGCTGGCCGCACGGCAGCGTGTGGCTGTGCGAAGGAGCGCTGGACAGCTATCTCCCCCTGATCGAAGCGCTGCAGGCGCTCGAGCGCGAGCACATCGCTGCACCAATCACGCTCGGCATCACGCCGGTGCTTGCGAATCAGCTGGCCCATCCCTCGTTCGTGAGCGAGTTCGAGACCTACATGGAGCGCCGCCTCGAATCGGCGGCGCATGCGCCCGTATCACTCGCGCAATCGGGCGATCTCGCGCTGAAGCCGATTGCGGATTTCTGGCAACGGCGGCTACAACGGCTCTACAATCTGTTTCGTTCACTCGACGACGATCTGATCGGCACATTGCGGGGCTTCGAGGCACGCGGCGTCATCGAAATCATCTCGTCGGCGGCAACGCACGGTTTCCTGCCGTTGCTCGCGCGAGATGAAAGCATCCGACTGCAGCTGCACGTCGGCGCGTCGGAACATCAACGGCTCTTCGGACGGGCGCCGACCGGATGTTGGCTGCCGGAGTGCGCGTATCGCCCCGCCGGTCCCTGGAATCCCGGTTACGGCGCGCCGGTCAAACCGTATCGCGTCGGCATCGAGCAGCATCTCGCCGCCGCGGGCTATCACTACTTCTTCGTCGACTCGCATCTCGTGCATGGCGGGCCGGCACTGGGATATCCAGACGCCGCCGAGGAGCCGCTGCCGAGTAGCCGGTCGCCCTATACTGCCTACCGGGTCGCGTCGGCCGACGGCAACACAGGCGATCTCTTCGCGCTGGTGCGCGACCCGCGCTCGTCGCGACAGGTCTGGAGCCGGGCGCAGGGCTATCCCGGCGACGAGTGGTACCTCGAGTTCCACAAGATTCGCTGGCCCGACGGATTGCGGTTGTGGCGTGTGACCGGCCCGCAGGTGGATCTCGGCGCCAAGCGCCAATACGACCCAGAGGCCGCACAAACGTCCGCCCGTAACCACGCGGACCATTTTGCCAGTGTGCTCCGAGAAACCGCGGCGACGCGCGCCCGCGGCAAGGCGCGCGAGGGCGTCGTGACCGCCCCATTCGACGCGGAGCTGTTCGGGCACTGGTGGTTCGAAGGCGTCGACTTTCTCGCCAATGTCTATCGCCGGCTCGCGTCGGATGGCGTGCGGCCGGTGACGGCCCGCGAGCATATCGCGAATCACGGCCGCCTCGCGCCGGCGATTCAGCTCACGGCGGGCTCGTGGGGCAAGAATGGGGACTTTTCCTACTGGCTCAACGATCAGACAGCCTGGACATGGAAACGGCTCTGGGCGCTCGAGGACGCCTACTGGACCGTGGCGGCTAAAGCACTCGGCGGCGGTCCGAAGGCGCGCGCGGTACTCGCCCAGGCGACTCGCTCGATGCTGCTCGCGCAAGGCTCTGATTGGCAATTCATCATCTCGACCGGCGAAGCCGCCGACTACGCGAACCAACGGTTCGACGAGCATTGCGGACAGGCTGAGGACCTCGTGCGGGCGCTCGCCAACGGCAAGATCGATGATGCGACGCTATCGCGCGTGGAGGCGCTGGGTGCGCAGGACAGCATCTTCCCCGATGTCCTGCGCAGTATCGCTGCCGTTGTCTCATGACCGCGCCGCAGCCCAGTCGCAGACGCGTGATCATCCACGGTCACTTCTATCAGCCGCCGCGGGAAAACCCGTGGACGGGGCAGGTGGACGCGGAGCCATCGGCCGCACCTGATCACGATTGGAACGCACGCATCACGCGGGAATCCTACCGGCCGCTCGCACCGGTCTACGAGTACCTGAGCTTCGACTTCGGTCCCACGCTGCTCGACTGGCTGGAGCGCGAAGCTCGCGACGTGTACGACGCGGTGACTCGCGCAGACCACGCAAGCGTGCAACGGCTCGGTCACGGCAACGCGCTCGCCATGCCGTATCATCACATCATCCTGCCGCTCGCCAGCCGGCGCGACAAAGAAACCGAAGTGCGGTGGGGCATTGCGCACTTCAAGCGCCTCTTTCGGCGAGTTCCCGTCGGTTTCTGGCTTCCGGAAACCGCGGTCGATCGCGAGACACTCGACGTCCTCGCCGCCGAGGGAATCCAGTTCACCGTGCTCGCGCCGCATCAGGTCTCCAAGCCGCCCGCGCACGGTCTGCCGGCGCGCATCGAGCTGAGCGGCGGCCGGTCGATCGCGGTCTTCGTGT
>WNGP01000491.1_pt1 | contig 51456 bp, 48 predicted proteins | sample 5407671 | NCBI WGS metagenome assembly WNGP01 (sample SAMN13153381, study PRJNA577476) | soil metagenome | isolation source: 40 cm soil or saprolite under Garry oak tree replicate 2 | place: USA:California | collected 2016-06-15 | reverse complement strand
GTGGTGCGGCATGACCGATGTGAGGCGCGCGAACCAGAAGGCACTCATCTGGGTGAGCACGGCGCCTTTGTACGGTACTGCTTCGCGCATCACGACATCGAAAGCGCTCACCCGATCGCTCGCGACGAGCAGCAGCGTCACATCATCCACTTCGTAGACTTCGCGCACCTTCCCGCGCCGCAGCAGCGGCAGCGGCAGTTGGCTCTGTACCAGCACACCAGTCATACCTGAACCTCCGCTGCAGCAGCCGCCGGAGCGGCGGCCTGAATGGCACGCATCAGATCAGGGAGGACCCGATCAAGGAACTCGTCGACTTGCTGTGGCGCGCGGCCCACATACGCCGCGGGATCGAGCTCGTCCGGGGTCGCGCGAACCTTGAGACGCTGGACGAGCTCGTCCGGGGTCGCGCGAACCTTGAGACGCTGGAACTCGGGAGCGCGGGCGAGATGGTCGAGCAGTTGGTCGGTCCCTTTGAGACTGTGAGTGCGGATCACTTCGTGGAGCTGCTGACGGTCACCTCCCGCCTTCACGCCGCGCATCAAGAGTCGCTCGGTGGCGAGAAACGGCATCGCCTTGGCGACATGCTGTGTGATCGTGTCTTCCCGCACTTCCAGGCCCGCCGCGACGTTGATCGCGAGCACGAGAATCGCGTCAGTGGCGAGGAAGGCCTCGGGAATCACGAGCCGGCGATTCGCGCTGTCATCGAGCGTCCGCTCGAGCCACTGCGCTGCCGCCGTATGCCAGGCGTTGCCTTCCAACTCGATCACGAATCGGGCGAGGCTGGTGATCCGCTCGGCGCGCATCGGGTTGCGTTTGTACGGCATCGCGGATGAGCCGACCTGTTCGCTCTCGAACGGCTCGAGCAGCTCGCCCTCATGCTGCAGCAGCCGCAAGTCGGTCGCGAACTTGGCGGCCGACTGCGCAACGCCGGAGAGAACGGCCATCACCTGTGCATCGAGCTTGCGGGTGTACGTCTGGCCGGTGATCGGGAGAGCCTGCTCGAACCCCATCGCGCGGGTCACGCGGCTGTCGAGCTCGGTGACCTTCGCATGATCCCCGTCGAACAGCTCGAGAAAGCTCGCCTGCGTGCCCGTCGTGCCCTTGACGCCGCGGAAGCGGAGCGTCGTGATCCGGTTCAACAGCTCCTCGGCGTCCAGCGCGAACTCCTGCATCCACAGCGTCATCCGTTTGCCGACGGTCGTGAGCTGCGCGGGCTGAAAATGCGTGTACGCCAGACAGGGAAGCGCCCGATAGCGACGAGCCACCGTCCCCATGGCGACCAGGAGCGCGCCGATCCGACCCAACAGGAGCTGCATCGCCTCACGCATCAGCACGAGATCCGCGTTGTCTGTTACGTAGGCGCTGGTCGCGCCCAGATGAATGAAGGGACGGGCCGCCGGCGCCTGATCGCCGAGATGGTGGATGTGCGCCATCACGTCATGCCGCAGCCGCCGTTCGTACTCAGCCACCTTGTCGAGATCCGCATCGTCGAGATGCGAACGAAGCTGATTCACCGCTTCATCCGAAATCCTGACTCCCAGATCCTTTTCCGCTTCCATCAGCGCGAGCCACAACCGGCGCCACAAACCGATGCGGCGGCGCTCGCCCCAGAGCGCCTGCATGGCGGGAGAGGCGTAGCGCGCGGAGAGCGGCGAGACCCAGGTCAAACCGCGGCTTTCGCCCGCGCGACCAGCTGGTTCCAGTCGGCGAGGAATTGATCGAGGCCACGGTCGGTGAGCGGATGCATGAGCAGCTTCTTCAACACGTCCGGCGGCAAGGTCGCGACATCGGCCCCGATCATCGCCGCCTCCACGACATGGCGGGGATGGCGGATCGAGGCGGCGAGGATCTCGGTCTCGATGTTGTAGTTGTCGAAAATGGTACGCGCCTCGCGGATGACATCCATGCCTTCCTGCCCGACATCATCGAGCCGGCCGATGAATGGGCTCACGTACGAGGCGCCCGCCTTCGCCGCGATCAAGCACTGCACGCTCGAGAAACACAGCGTGACGTTCGTCCGAATCCCGTCAGACGCGAGCCGGCGCACTGCGATCATCCCAGCCTCGATCATCGGGATCTTCACGACGATGTTGTCGGCGATCTTCGCGAGCTCTTTGCCCTCCCTGAGCATCCCCTCCGTGTCCACGGCGACGACTTCGGCCGAGACCGGCCCGTCGACGAGCGAGCAGATCTCCTTCAACACGTCCCGGGGATCGAGGTCGCCGGCCTGCTTGGACAGCAAGGACGGATTGGTGGTGATGCCATCGATCAGACCGGCCTGCGCCGCCCAGCTGATGTCCTTGAGGCTCGCGGTGTCGAGGAAAAACTTCATGATGTAGACTCCTCGGCGTAGAGGTCCGGAGGATAGTGCACCGCTTCCAGATACAAGCCCTGGGGCGGGGCAGGCGGGCTGGCCGCCAGATTGTCGTTTGCAGCGAGCAGACGGGGAAAATCCGCCGGCGGGCGCCGGCCAAAGGCGATGTCGACCATGGTGCCCACGATGAAACGCACCATGTGATGCAAGAATCGATCGGCCTCGACCGTGAACGCCATCCCGACTCCGTCCGCTCGCGGCGCCCATTGCGCAAGCGCCACGCGGCATCGGTAGTGGGTAGTGTTCGCACCGGCCGCGGCCAGGCCGCGAAAGCTGTGCTCTCCAACAAGTGCCGCCGCGATACTCTCCAAGGCGCCCACGTCGAGCGCTTGACCCCCTCCCAGCGCCCATTCATAGGGCCGGCGGAACGGCGATGCCGCGGCTTCGTCGGTACCGATCAGGTACCGGTAGCGCCGCCCCGTTGCGTTGCGGCGAGCGTCAAACCCCGGCTTCATCAGATGCACCTGCTGCACCCAGATCTCGCGCGGCAGCAGCGCATTCATAGCGCGGCGAAGCTCTGCGGGCTGCCACCGGTCGCTACCCTGAAAACTGACACCCTGGCCGAGTGCGTGGACGCCGGTATCGGTGCGACCGGCGCCGGTCGCTGCGGTCTTACGACCCATCAGCCGCTCGAGCACGGCTTCAAACTCGGCCTGCACCGTGCGATCTGCCGGCTGTCGCTGCCACCCTGCGAAGCCACCCCCGTCGTACTGGATCACCGCTAGAAAGGGGCGGCTTGGCACGCGGGGAAAGATGCAACTCGTTGTCACTATTTGACAAGGGTGATAGCCTTAATCCTCTATGGACTCCCCGTTGCGGCATGCGTTGACCGCGCTCGCCAACCACCAATCACTCTCCGAAGAGCAGACCGCGGAGGTGTTCGGCGTGGTGATGAGCGGCGAAGCGACACCCGCACAGATCGGCGGGCTGCTGCTGGGGCTCCGCGCTAAAGGCGAGACCGCGGACGAGCTCGCCGGGGCGACGCGGGCGCTACGCAACGCGATGGTCCGCGTGAATGCCGCCCATGAACATCTCGTGGATACCTGCGGCACCGGCGGCGGCAGTGTCTCGACGTTCAACATCTCGACGGTGGCTGCATTCGTGGCCAGCGGGGCCGGCGCGGTTGTCCCTAAGCACGGCAATCGCTCCTACACATCGCGGTGCGGCTCGGCCGATGTGCTCGAGGCACTCGGCATTCGCATCGTGCTGGATGCGGCGAGCGCGAGTCGCGTGTTGAGCGAAGCGCGCGTGGTTTTCTTGTTCGCGCCGAGTTTTCATCCGGCGATGAAACACGTCGGGCCTGTCCGCCGTGAGCTCGGCACCCCCACGCTGATGAATCTGGTCGGTCCCCTGGCGAATCCCGCGAGCGTCAAGCGGCAGGTGATCGGGGTCGCCGAGCCAGAGCGGGCGCCCATCGTCGCGGAGGCACTGGTTCGTCTGGGCGCCGAGCATGCGCTGGTTGTGCACGGCCGGGTCGGTATGGACGAGATCTCACCGCAGGGCGTGACGGATGTCTGGGAAGTGAAAGATGGTGCCGTACGCACGTGGGAGATCGATCCCGAGCGTTTCCGGCTCGGAATCAAGGACGTGTCGCACTTGCAGGGCGGGGAACCCGCGGCAAATGCCGAGCGGGTCGAACGGATTCTCGGAAATGGCGGGTCGGGTGGTGAGTCCCCGCCCGATCATGCGGGACTCTCGGCGGTGCTCCTCAACGCTGGGGCCGCGATATACGTGGCGGGCATTGCCGCGTCGCTGGCCGAAGGGATCGGGCGCGCGCGCGAAGTCGTCGCGTCGGGCGCCGCGCGTGCGGCCCTCGACCGGCTGCGCAAGGCGGCCGCTAGTATTTCCTGATGACGCCGACGACGACTCCCTGCACGATGACGTCACGCTCGTTGAGGCGGAGCGGCTGCAGGTTCTCGTTGGCTGGCTGCAACCTGATCCACCCGCCGGGTTCGCGGTAGAAGCGCTTGACCGTGGCGCCCTCTCCATGGACCAGCGCGATCACCGTTTGGCCGGGGTCCGCCTGATTCCGCTCCTGGACTACGACGTAATCGCCGTCCTTGATGTGCTCGTCGATCATCGAGTCGCCGCGAACCTTCAGGACGTAGCTGCGTCCGCGCCGCGGCAGCAGCTCGTCTGGTACGGCGAGTGTTTCGTCGCCGGTCACAGCCTCGATCGGGGCTCCCGCCGCGACCAGTCCCAGCAGCGGCAGCTCCGTCGCGCCGGTCTGGCCCTTGGGCGGAACGATCTCGATCGCCCGGCTCTCGTTGTGCGTTCGCCGGATGTATCCTTTGCGCTCGAGGTTGGTGAGGTGTTCGTGGACGGTGGCCAGCGATTGGAACCCAAACTGTCGGGCGATCTCCTCGAAGCTCGGAGCGTACCCCTTTTCTTCGATGTGTTTCGAGATGTAATCGAGGATCTCGCGCTGGCGCCGCGTGACCGGCATACTGGCTCCCGAAGATTTACCGAACCATAATCTACCCGAATAACGACCGAACGCAAGGATGCCAAATAACCCGCGCGCTGCCTCGCTCGATGCTATCCTCGCCGTAACTCGGGCCCGCGTCGCCGCCCTTAAAACGCGGGCCGCCGAGCTGGAGCGCGGGGCCTCGACGGGTGCGGCACCGCGCCCATTTCCAACACCAGGAGCGAGCGTCGGTGTGATCGCCGAAGTGAAACGCCGCTCCCCGTCGCAGGGCGCGATTCGAGAGGATCTCGACCCGGTCGTTCACGCCGCCGCGTACGAACGCGGCGGCGCCGTCGCGGTATCGGTGCTGACGGACGAAGCGCACTTTGGAGGATCAATTGAGGACCTCAGGCGTGTCGCAGCCAGCATCACGGTCCCGGTGCTCCGGAAGGACTTCGTGATCGATGAACTTCAGATTTCGGAGGCCCGGGCCGCGGGAGCGAGCGCGGTGCTGCTCATTGCTCGTGTCCTGACGCCCGCACAACTCGACGGGCTCGCCCGTGCGGTACGGCGTCGGGGGATGACGCCGCTGATCGAAGTCCATGCGCTTCGGGAGCTCGACGCCGCGCTCGCCGCCGGCCCCGGCGTCGTCGGTGTGAACGCGCGCGATCTCGACACCTTCGTCGTCGATCTGCGCGCAGCGGAGGAGACCGTGCGGCGGATACCGCCGGAGGTGACCGTCGTGGCAGAGAGCGGTATCGAGACGCACGAGGATGTCGAGCGGCTTGCAAGGGCGGGAGCGGATTTCGTCCTGGTCGGGACGAGCGTGGCGCGGCAAACGGACCCCGAGAAGGCGGTAAGAGCTTTGGTGGGAGTCAAACGACAACGTCGATGACCGCAATCGAAACAGGTCGCTTCGGTCCGTACGGGGGCCGCTATGTCCCCGAGACGCTGATGCACGCGCTCGAAGAGCTGGCAGGCGTCTACGACGCGGCTCGCAACGATCCGCGATTTTGGGCGGAGCTCGAGCAGCTCCTCAAGAACTACGTCGGTCGGCCGACCCCGATCACAACGGTTCCGCGCCTTTCCGCGCAGGTAGGCGCCCAAGTCCTGCTGAAACGAGAGGACTTGAACCATACCGGCGCCCACAAGATCAACAACACGCTCGGACAGGTGCTCCTGGCCCAGCGGATGAACAAACGGCGCATCATCGCGGAAACCGGTGCCGGCCAGCACGGCGTCGCGACGGCGACGGTGTGCGCGCGTTTCGGCCTCGAGTGCGTCGTCTACATGGGCGAAGCAGACATGCGACGGCAGCGGCTCAACGTCTACCGCATGGAGTTGATGGGCGCGACGGTGGTGCCGGTTACGTCGGGGACTCGCACGCTGAAGGACGCGACGAACGAAGCATTACGCGATTGGGTCACGAACGTGACGACCACGCATTACATCATCGGCTCCGTGGTGGGACCCGATCCGTTCCCGCGTCTGGTCCGCGACTTCCAGTCTGTGATCGGGCGGGAGGCACGTGCCCAGATGCTGGAGCAGGTCGGTCGGCTGCCCAGGGTGGTGGTCGCATGCGTGGGCGGTGGGTCGAACGCGATGGGCATCTTTACGGCGTTTCTGGACGACAACGCGGTGAAGCTCGTCGGCGTCGAAGCCGCGGGTGAAGGGATGAAGACGCAGCGGCACGCGGCGACCCTGGGCGCCGGTCGTCCGGGCGTCTTTCACGGGAGCCTGAGCTACCTGCTGCAGGACGCCGACGGACAAGTCCAGCCCGCGCACAGCGTCTCGGCGGGGCTCGATTACCCGGGCGTGGGCCCGGAGCACGCTTACCTGAAAGACACGGGTCGCGTATTGTATGAAGCCGTCACGGACCGGGAGGCCTTGGACGCTTTCGCCGCCCTCTCGCGCTTAGAAGGCATCCTCCCGGCGCTCGAGAGCGCCCACGCGATCGCCTGGGTCATGCGGGCGAAGCGAGCCTCCGACGAACTCATCCTGATCAACCTGAGCGGCCGCGGCGACAAGGACGTCGCCATGGTCGCCGAGCTTACGGGAGCAACGCCCTGACGAATCCCGCGTCGCAAATCCCCGAGCTGGCGCTCCCGCCGTCACAGGTCGAGGAGCTGATGCAGGTCATCAGCAAGGGGATGCGGGCGACGCAGTTGTATCTGCCGAACAATCCCGTCTACCAGCGCGCCGTCGACAACATCCGCAGCGCGTTCCGTCAGATCTGGCAGGCGACGGACGACCTGATTTTCGACATCGGCGAAACGGACATGCGCTGGGAGGATCACCCGATCTACAGCCAGGAGCAGCGCAACGAGAGCATCGCCTGGACGCTGTACAAGGACGGCGTCCGCTCGCTCTCATTCAAGCCGGGCGTGGAAGACGACGAGATCGTGCGCTTCCTGTCGGTGCTGCAGCACGCGAAGAACTTGCAGGCGGACGCGCCCGATGACCTGCTGACGTTGCTCTGGGCTCAGGACTTCCAGTTCGTCACCTACACGTTCCGCGAGCTCGCGAGCGAGAACGCCGTGCCGATCGAGCGCACGGAGAAAGGCGCGCCCACGATCGGCGGCGGGGGGACTCCGGGCGGGGACGGCGGGTCAGCGGATGCGGCGACCGTGCGCCGGCAGGTCGAAGAGGAGGCGCCCCCCAAGCGCGAAGGACTGGTGTCGATCGATGACTTCGACACGACCCTCTATTTCCTCGACGACAAAGAAATCGAGTATCTCCACAAGGAAGTCGAGCGCGAATACGCGCAGGACCTGCGCGGCAACGTGCTCGCGATGCTGTTCGACTTGCTGGAGCTGCAGACCTACGGCACGGTCCGCGCCGAGCTGCTGTCCATCCTCGAGAACTTCATTCCCTATCTGCTGGGCGCCGGCGATTTCCGCTCTGTCGCCTTCATCTTGCGCGAGTGCAAAGTCATCCTGCAGCGAGCCCGCGAGCTGATTCCGGAACATCAGCAAATCCTGGAAGCGCTTCCCGCGCGGCTGTCCCAGCCGGACGCGCTGTCGCAGCTGCTGCAATCGCTGGACGAAGCGGCGAGTCACCCGACCGAAGCGGAGCTGAGTGATCTGTTCGGCGAGCTGCGCGCGGAAGCGCTCGGGACGTTGATGGGATGGCTGCCGAAGCTCACCAACGAGCGGGTGCGCAGTCTGGTGCAGGGCTCTGCCGAGCGGCTGGCCCAGACCCATGCGGCAGAAGTCCTCAAGGCGCTCGCGAGCGCGGATCCGATCGTGCAGCTGGAGATGGTGCGTGTCGCCGGCCGGCTCAAGCTCCCGGGGGCCCCGGACGGCATGGGCCCGCTGCTCGAACGGGGCGAGCGCGAGCTGAAGCTCGCAGTCGTCGAGGCGCTCACGACGATCGGCAGCCCCAGCGCCACGCGTCTCCTGGAGAAGGCGATCGACGACCAGGAGCGTGATGTGCGCATCAGCGCGGCCAAGTTCATGGGCCAGCGCGGCCACCGGAATGCCTTTCCGCGCATCGAGGCCGCGGTGACGGGCAACAAGCTCAAGGGCGCCGATCTGACCGAGAAGATGGCGTTTTTCGAGGCGTACGGCGCATTGGGCGGCGCGGCCTGTATCCCGACGCTCGAAAAGCTGCTCGTCGCCAAAGGCGGCCTGCTCGCGCGCAAGGAGGATCCGGAAACGCGGGCCTGTGCCGCGATGGCCCTCGGCAAGATTCGCTTGCCGGCGGCGCGCGAGATCCTGCAGAAAGTGAGCCAGGATAAGGAGCCGCTCGTTCGCAATGCGGTGAGCCGCGCGCTGCGCGACGTGGGAGGAGGCGCATCATGACGGCGCCGGCGGGGGCGGGGGGCGCGGGGGGCGCGGGGAGCGCGGGGGGGGCGAAGCGGCCGTCAATCATGGAGACCGTCCAAACCACGGACGGTTTCCTCCGCCATGCCGGCCGAGACTTCCTCGTCGTGCTGTATACGGCGTTCCGCTCCCTGAAGCTCTATCCGATCGAGAACGCGCAGGTCCAAAAGGCGCTGGACGATCTGGCCGCGACCACCAAACAGCTGCTCGATGTCGAGCGCGAGCTGGAGGTCCGGATACAGGGCGAGTTCATCTTCGTGAACTCGACCCGGCTGCGCCTCGATCTCGATAACTACGCCTCCTTTTCACATATCCTCGGTGTCCTCCAGCAATGCGGCATCGGCGCCGTGCGAGTCGACGAGGGCGTGGACCGCAAACAGCTGCAGGTCTTCGTCTCCCTGCTGCTCGCCTACGCCGCGAAGGAAGCAAACCCCAACAAGCTGTTCGAGCTGTCCCAGAAACTGACCGACGGCGGCGTCTCGCACATCAGCGTCGAGCCGCCGCTCGAAGCCGAAGAAGACGTCGAGGAGGAAGAACGGCAGAAGGAAGCGGCGAAGCGCACCTACGCGCGCTCCGTGGCGGTGACCAAAGAGGTCATCAACAGCATTCGCATGGGGCGCACCGCCAACGTGAAGAAAGTGAAGCGCGCGGTGCAGGCCATCGTCGACCAGGTGCTCAACAACGAGTCATCGTTGGTCGGCTTGACCACCTTGCGCGACTACGACGAGTACACGTTCACGCATTCCGTGAACGTCTGCATCTTTTCGGTGGCGCTGGGGCGCAAGCTCGGGCTCACGAAGCTGCAGCTGTACGATCTGGGCATAGCGGCCCTGTTCCACGATGTCGGCAAGTCCCGCGTGCCATTGGAGGTCCTGAATAAGGAAGGGGGCCTGACTGAAGAAGAGTGGCGGATCATGCAGGCCCACCCCTGGCTGGGCGTGCTGACGCTGTTCGGGCTCCGCGGGTACGGCGAGATTCCCTACCGCGGCATGGTCGTGGCGTACGAGCACCACATGAAGATCGACCTCACCGGCTATCCAAAATCGATCCGCGGACGACTGCTCTCGATCTACTCCAAGGTCATCGCGGTGGCCGACGGGTTCGATGCGGCGACGAGCCGCCGCGTGTATCAGACCGTGCCGATTCAGCCAGATCAGGTGCTCAAGGAGATGTGGGAGAACCCGCGGCGGGGATATGATCCGGTCGTGGTGAAGGCGTTTATCAACCTGATCGGGATCTATCCCGTGGGCACGTGCGTCATTCTCGATACCTACGAAGTGGCGCTGGTGCACAACGCGAACCCCGATGTCGCGCACGTCCATCGGCCGGTGGTGCGCCTGGTGACCACGCCCGACGGCGCGCTCCTCACGCCGGGCACGATCGTCGATCTTTCGCAGAAGGACGCGAACGGCAGCTATCCGCGCACCATCGTCAAGGTCACCGACCCTGTCAAATACGGGATCAACGTCAGCGACTACTTTGTCTGAGACGGCCTCCTCCATCGAGGCACGGTGGCGGGCGCTCGGCACGTCGCGCGCGCTGATTCCCTACCTGACCGCCGGCTTTCCCGATTTCCCCCGCTCGCTCGAGGCAATCCGGCGCGTCGCTCGAGCGGGGGCGGATTTCATCGAGGTGGGCGTGCCCTTCTCGGATCCGCTTGCGGACGGGCCGACGATTCAACGGACGACACAGGCGGCCCTGGAGCAGGGGATGACAGTGCCGCGCGTGCTGGAGCTGATCCGCAACGCGGACGTCTCTATCCCCATCATCATCATGACGTACCTGAATCCCGTGCTCTCCTTCGGGATGCAGCGATTCGCCGCGGAGGCGCGGGAGGCGGGCGCGGCGGGCGTGTTGCTCACTGATCTCCCCGCGGGCGCCGATCCGGCGGTGGAACAGACGGTTCGCGACAACGCACTCGCGCTCATTCGTCTCGTGGCTCCGACGACCGATGACGCGCGACTCAAGCACGCCCTCACCGACGCTACCGGCTTCGTGTATTTGATCTCGCGGCTCGGGGTCACGGGCGCGCGCGACACGGTGCCGGCCGACCTGGACGCGCAGGTTCGCCGCATTCGCGACACCACGCGACTGCCCGTGGCTGTCGGATTCGGGATCAGCACACCCGCGCAAGCGGCTGCGGCCGCGCGCGCTGCGGACGGCGTCGTGGTGGGCAGCGCATTGCTGGACGCACTGGCGAAGGACGGGATCGGAAGCATGGAGCGCCTGGCGCGCGACCTGGCCGCCGCGGTGCACGGATGAAGATCGCCCGTTTCGTCGTTCTCTACAGCCAGGCGCTGGCATGGGTCGGCACCACGCTGCTCATCGCCGTACTCGGCGCAGACCATCGCTGGCTCGCGCAAATCCCGGAGATCGTCGTGTTGTTCGGCGCGGCGGTGGCGCTGCGCGGCCTGGCCGTCCCGCTCAGCAAGTACTCCTATCTCACGCAGACTGCACTGGTCGGACTGGCCGGCAGTCTCCTCGTCGGCGTGCCCGCGACCGCGCTGGCGATCGCCGGTGCGACGCTCGTCACCGATTCGGCGTGGCAACGCAAGCCGCTGCGCGTCTCGTGGATCAATCTGGGCCGGGAGGTCATCACGCTCGTCGCGGCCTACGGCGTGTACGCGGCGTCGCTGCACTGGCTCGACATGCCCGGCGCGCCGGTCCTCAACATCGAGCTCCTGCCCGCGCTCGCCGGCTACGCGCTCGCGTACTTCGTGTTCGGCCGCGTGCTCTTCTACTTCAGTCTCATCATTCGCGCGAAGCTCGAGCCGGCGGAGCGGCTGATGATCGTGCGCTACGAGGTGATCGCCTATGCGGCAACGCTGCTCGCCGTGACGATCTTCGTCGGCGCCGTGGTCGCGTGGTCGCTCGGCGCCTGGCTCCTCGTGGGGCTCGTGCTGACATTCCTCGGCCTCTTGCTCAAGCAGATGATCGAAGAAGCGATCTCCGCCGAAGAGCTTCGAGCGGATCGAACGCCTGGCGAACCGGCTGGTGGACTGGGGCGACTTCCGCATCTACCGGCTCCATGACGGCGTGATGTCGCTCGTGCATCGGTCGGACCGCGGCCGGGAAACACGCGGTGAGCCGTCGCAGGATACCGTCGCCTTGCGGCAGGCCGTGGCGGCCAGTGGCGAGACGGTCGTGATCGATGACGTCACCAAAGACAAGCGGGTCGCCGACGCGCCGCTCGAGGTCCAGAGTCTGGTGATCGTCCCGCTGAAATTCGGGGATCACGTGATCGGCACGCTGGAGCTCGAGCATCACAAGAAGCATTGCTATCGCCGTCAGGACATCCTGACGATCACCACCTTCGCCAGCCAGCTCGCGACGGCGGTCCATATCACCGACCTGCGCCGTCCCCTCGTGGAAACGGTGGATCGCATGACCCGCCAGCTGGCGACCATCGCGCAGACCGCGGAAGCGCTGAAGGGCATGGCTTCCGCCGTGGCGCAATCGACCGGCGTCATTCGCGAGGGCGTGCGCCGCGAAGAGGGCGAGGTGTCGGGCGGCCTGGAAGCAACGGAAAGCCTGTCGCAGGTATCCCGCCGCGTGTCCGATGACGGAGCCGGCGCGGCGCGCGCGTCGATCGCGGCGAGCGACGTCGCCAGCCGCAACCGCACGCAGATTCGTGAGGCGATCCAACGTCTCGTCGCGCTCAAGGCATTCGTCGGCGAAAGCTCGAGCAAGGTCCAACAGCTTGGACAGATGAGCCGGCGCATCACGGGCTTCATTGCGTCGATCCGCGAGCTCGCCGACATGACGAACCTCTTGTCGCTGAACGCCGCGATCGAGGCGGCGCGCGCCGGCAAACACGGCAAGGGCTTCGCCGTCGTCGCCGACGAGGTGCGGCGGCTGGCGGAGCAGAGCGCCACCGCAGCAGCCGAGGCCGGCGACCTGGTGCAGGACATCCACACGCAAGTCGGCGAGGTCGTCGAGCAGATGCGCCGCGGCCAGGTGAACGTCGGTGACGTGGAGGAGCTGTCGGCCGCGGCGCTCGAGGCGCTTGACGCGATCGTCGCGGCGACGGCGGAAGCGACCGCGCACGCCGGCCGCATCACCGCCGCGGCCGGCGAGCAGAATCAGGCGTTCGCGCGCCTGCGCGAGCGGATCAACGCCGTCGCCAGCATCGCGGGGGAGAACCGCCTTCAGGCCGATGACGTCGCCACGCGCGCGGTGCAAGCCGCCGAAGGCCTGACCGATCTCGAGCGCGCCACGCGCGACCTCGAGCAGGTGGCGACCATGCTGCGCGACCTGACGCGCGGGTTCGCCAACGTCAACTGAGCGGGCCTTCGTAGCCCTCGGCTCGAATATCGGTGACCGTGCCGCACATCTCGCGTACGCGCGGTCACGCCTCGCCACCCTGCCCGGCACAAAACTCGTGGCCGCATCACCGGTCGAAGAGACGGCACCCTTGGGACCGGTTGCGCAGCCGCCATTTTTGAACCAAATGGTTCTGCTCGAAACGACGCTGGACCCGGCAGCGCTGTTGGGGCATTGCCGGGCGATCGAAGCCGAGCGGGGAAGAGAGCGCCGGGAGCGCTGGGGACCGCGGACGCTGGACCTCGACATCGTGCGGTATGGCACCAAGACTGTACGGAGTCCGGAGCTGACGATTCCACATCCGGAGCTGCCCAACCGCGATTTCTGGCAGCGCGAAATCGCCGCGCTGGAAAGGGAACATGGCTAGCATCACGACGCGCGCGTTGCTCGAGATGAAAGAAAAGGGCGAGCGCATCGTCGCGCTGACCTGTTACGACGCGCTGTTCGCGCGCCTGCTCGACGCGTGCGCGATCGACATCCTGCTCGTAGGCGATTCGCTCAACCAGGTGCTGGCCGGCGCCCCCTCCACCCTATCGGCGACGCTCGACCAGATGATCTATCACACGACGATGGTACGGCGCGGCACCGAGCGCGCCATGGTCGTCTGCGACATGCCGTTCCTCAGCTATCAGGTGTCGCCGGAAGACGCGCTCCGCAATTGCGGCCGGGCCATGAAGGAAACAGGCTGTCACGCCGTGAAGATCGAAGGCGGGCAGCCGATGGCCACCACGGTCCGCCGGCTCGTCGACATCGGCATTCCCGTCATGGGCCACATCGGGCTCACGCCACAGTCGGTGCACGCGCTCGGGGGATATCGCGTGCAGGGCCGCGACGATGCCGCCGCCGGCCGGCTGCAGGCCGACGCCACGGCCCTCCAGGACGCCGGCGCCTTCGCCGTCGTGCTCGAGCTGGTGCCCGCGCCGCTCGCATCGCAGATCACCAAGTCGCTCACGATCCCGACCATTGGGATCGGCGCCGGTCCGGCGTGCGACGGCCAGGTCCTCGTGCTGCACGACATGCTCGGCTTGAACGATCAATTCTCGGCGAAATTCGTCAAGAAATACGCGGCGCTGGCGGAAGATGTCCGGGAAGCCGCCCGCGTGTTCGCCGCCGAAGTGCGCGAGGGGCGGTATCCGGGACCGGAGCACTCGTTCGGCAAGTGATATTAAATTGCACTCGCCCACTTTTCCTGAGAGAACGGCACGATGTCGAAGACTGACGACGAAAAGCTTGCGAAGCTGATCAAGAAGAACATGGCCAAGGCCGCGAAGGCGAAGCCCAAGGCGCGGAAGCGCTACGATCCCACGCTACCGCCCGAGACCACCGACGACGACATCGAGCGTCGCGACTTCTTTTCGGAGATGAAGAAGCGCGAGTTCTAGTTGCGCGAGCTCTCCGGCATCACCGAGATGCGCTCGTGGTCTCGCTCCGAGCGCTCTCGCCGCCACACCATCGGCTTCGTTCCCACTATGGGCTATCTCCACGAGGGGCACCTCCGCCTCGTGGACCGCGCGCGCGAGCTTGCCGAGCGCGTCGTCGTCAGCATCTTCGTCAACCCACTCCAGTTCGGTCCACTCGAGGACCTCGCACGGTATCCGCGTGACCTGCCGCGCGACCGCCAGCTCGCACTCGCGCGAGACGTCGACTGTTTGTTCGTGCCCGATGCAGCGACGATGTATCCGGGGGGGGAGGAGCCCCTGGCGCGCGTGATTCCGGGGCCCGTTGCCGACACACTCGAGGGCGCTGCCCGGCCGGGTCACTTCACCGGCGTGTTGACCGTCGTTGCCAAGCTCTTCCACATCGTCGAGCCCGACGTGGCGGTATTCGGGCGCAAGGACTTCCAGCAGGCGATGCTGGTGAAGCGTCTCGTGAAGGACCTCGATTTTCCGATCACGATCGACGTCGCGCCGACGGTGCGCGAGCTGGACGGGCTCGCCCTCTCGTCCCGCAATACCTACCTGAATCCCGATGAGCGGCGATCCGCGCTCGCACTCCCGCGCGCGTTGCGCACGCTCGAGCAAACGTGGCGCGGGGGCGAGGCCGATCCCGCGAAGGTGCAGCGCGTCGGCCTCGAGGCGATGCGGGTGCCCGACGTCACATCGGAGTACTGTGCGCTGATTGATGAGAATCTGCAGCCCGTGAGTCGCGTGACGGCCCATACGGTCGCCGTGGTGGCAGCCCGCGTCGGCAAGACGCGATTACTCGATAACGTCGTGCTGGGCGAGGGTATCGGTGCCGATCCGCGAGTCACGCCGTGAGCTTGCCGGCGTGGGCGCAAGTGTCGCCGGAGCGGCGCGCCCACATCGAGCGAGTGGTGACGTTGCTGGGGAATTGGGCCGACGCCATGCGCGTCAACCCAAAAGAGCGGGAACGCTGGCTGCGGGCCGGGTGGCTGCACGACGCGCTGCGCGACGCGCCGCTCGGAGATCCGCTGGCGCACGGTCCATTGGCCGCCGCCCGCGCGGCGACGGATGGTGAAAGCGATCGCGGCGTCCTCGATGCGGTCCGCTACCACACGATCGGTTTTGCGGGCTGGGACCAGGTCGGCAAGATGCTGTATCTCGCCGATTTTCTGGAGCCGGCACGAAAACCAACCGCACCGACTGCCGATCACCCGCAGCTGACCCAGCGCGTTCCCAAGGAGTGCGCTGCGGTGCTACGGGAAGTTGCCTGCCGCCGCATCGAATGGATGCTGCGGTCGGGGTGGATGCTTCCGGACGAGACCGTGGCATTCTGGAACTCGCTCGTCGGTCGCTCATGAGGATTCCGATCCTCGTTTTGGTCCTTGTCGGTTGTGGCGGGAGCGCCCCGCAGTCACATCCCATCCCCGGCGACAAGGGTGCCGCTATAACGGTCGAGGTGCTGAACGCCAGTGGCCGGTCCGGTGAAGCCCGCGTCGGCACGCGCTTGCTGCGCCACGCCGGCATCGACGTCGTGTACTTCGGCAATGCAGCGGAAAGCGGGCTGGATTCGACGCGCATCATCGTGCGGCGCGGGACGACGCAGGCGGCCGAGCGCGTCCGGGCGGCGCTGGGGCAGGGACGCATCGAAGTGGACCTCGACAGCGCCAGACTACTCGATGTGAGCGTGCTCCTCGGCGCGGACTTTGCGACGGCCGCGCATCGCTCCGTCGACTTCCACCCGTAGCTGTCCACAGGCCGCGCTGATGTCGAGACCGCGACTCCGTCGCAGCACGGCCTCGACGCCGTGCTGCTTCACCCGCCGCGCGAACGCGAGCATTTGCGCGCGGCTGCTCGGCGTGAGATCGGGCGCGCCACCGGGGTGCAGCGGCAGCAGATTCACCAGTGCCTCGAGCGGTTGCGCGAGCCGCGCCAGCTGATCGGCTGCGTCGAGCGAGTCGTTCTTCCCGCCGATCAGCACATACTCGAGCGTTGTGCGGCGCCGAAACTGTTTCAGCGCGTTCAGCAACTCGGGAAGTGCGTACTTTTTCTCGATGGGCATCAGCTCGCGCCGCAGGGCGGGGCTGGGCGCGTGTAGGGACACGGCCAATCGGAATTGCTCGGGACGCTGCGCGAATTTGGCGAGATTGGGCAGAATCCCGACGGTGGAAAGCGTGATATGGCGAGCACCGATGCCGAGCCCCCCTCCGGCCGCCTGATTCAGAATCGTGAGCGCGGTGTCCACGGCGTCCCAGTTGAGCAGCGGCTCGCCCATCCCCATAAACACGATGTTCGTCGGTTTCAGCGCGGGTTCGCGCATGATCAGCTCGCGCACCTGCCCGGCGATTTCCGCGGCCGAGAGATTGCGCCGAAATCCCATGCGCCCGGTCGCGCAGAAAGTGCAGCCCAGGGCGCAGCCCGCCTGCGACGAGATACAGAGCGTGCGACGTTTCCCTTCGGGGATCAGCACCGATTCGATCGCTTCGCCGTCGTCCAGCGACCAGAGAAATTTCTCGGTTCCGTCCCGCGACTGCTGATGCAGGCGAAGCGTCAGTCGCCGCAACGGCAACGCCTCATCGAGCGCGCCACGGAGCGGCGCGGGAAGGTCTGTGGCATCGGCCCAGCGCGCCACGGGACGCTGCCACAACCGGGGAAACACCTGCCGCACGCGATACGGCGCTTCGCCGCGCTGCGCGAGCCACTGCTGGAGGGCCGCCCGCGCGGCGTCAGGAGTAAGACTCAGGAGGTCGATGCTCACCGGAACCGCGCGTCCACACCGACGCGATACGCCGAGCCGAGGTCATTCACGCCGGCGTCGCGCGCAAGCGTGATGCGGTACTTCCCGATGGCGACCCGCAGCCCGGCCACGGGTCGCCAGCTCACGCCATTGCCATAGCCTCCCTCGCGCGCCAGCATCAGGTCGAGCGCCACCGTTTTCGCGAATTCGGCACCCGCGCCGAACTGATGGTCCGCCGCGAACCCGTGCGCGAACGAAATCCCATATCGCCCCCGAACAACTACGCGATCACCGGACAGCGGACCGCTCCAGATCCGCCCCTCGATGCCGGCATAGACGTCCTGCGACGGATCGTTCGACTTGAGGGAAGAGAAAAAGTGTGTGGCGGCGGCTAGGCGCAGCCGGTCGTTCCCAATGGTGCGGCTTGCGCCGACATCCATCGTCCAACGATCGGCGCGGCTGTTGTCAAGGCGGGTCTCATGAAAGGCCAACGTCGCGCCGACGCTGGTCCTTGCGACCAGGCGCGACCACGTAACGCCGCCCGCGAACGTGTAAACCGGAATCACAGCGCCGGTGGGATCGGGACTATCGATGGTCTGCGAGATGTCGCTCAACCCCACGCGCCCGAACACCACGCCGACTTGCCCGACGGAGCCGGCCGGCACGCGCACGGTGGCGATGACGCCGCTGGCGTCCACAGCGGAGGGCGTCTGAATGGCCTCCACGCCGAACTGCAATCGGGCACCGTCCTCCGTTTGGGCGGGATTCCAAAGTGCTGCCGCGGGGCCGACGGCGAGGGCGGGCGGCGTGGCCAGTGTCGTCGCGGCGACGCGCCAGAGCGTCGTTCCGGTCGCCTGCTGTGCCGTCGCTCGCGAGCCGCCGAGCACGAGCAGTCCAACAACCAGCAGGCCAATGCGTTGCATGCCGAACGTTTACCGTGGCATGTGGCGCTGTCAACTCAAGTCAACTATCTTCAATCGGTTACGGCACTTGGACATACTCCATTGCGGCTCTCCGAACTGCTGACGCCCGACCGCATCCGGGTCCCGATTCGGGCCCAGAGCAAGGAGGGCGTGCTGCGGGAGTTGGTGGAGCTCCTGGTCGGGAGCAATGGAGCCGCTCCGGACGTGCTGCAGGCGGTGATGGAGCGAGAGCGGCAGTTCCCGACGGGCATCGGCTACGGAGTCGCGGTTCCACACGGCAAGACCCCAGCCCTCGCCAATCTCATCGCGGTGGCAGGCACCGCGCGGACCCCTGTGCCATATGAAACCGTCGATGGGGAGCCGGTGCGGCTGTTTTTCCTGCTCGCCGGTCCAGAGTCGCAAGCCGGGGCGCACGTGAAGGCACTGAGCCGGATTTCGCGGCTCGTCCGGCGCGAGCCGATTCGCGCGCGCCTGCTGGCGGCCAGTGACGCACAAGAGTTCTACCGCATTCTCGTCGAGGCCGAGGCGGGGGGGGGAGGGTGACTCGGACATCAATGCGAACGCATCGCTGCGGCCAGCTGCGAAAAGAGCATGCCGGTCAGCGGGTGCGGTTGGGGGGCTGGGTTCACCGAAGCCGCGACCTGGGGGGCATCGTCTTCATCGATCTGCGGGATCGGGACGGCATCGTCCAGGTCTGCGTGGGACCGGCGTGGGCGTCGGCCGAGCTCATCGCGCAAGCGCACACACTCAAGAGCGAATCCGTGATTGCGATCGAGGGTGAGGTCGTGGTGCGCCCGCCGCAGGGAAGGAACGCCGAGCTGACGACCGGCGACGTCGAGGTCCACGCCACGTCGCTGCGCGTCGTTGGTCCCGCCGAGACACCGGCGATCCAGGTCGCGCGCACCAAAGGAGACGAGCTCGCGGCCGAAGAGCTGCGGCTCAAATACCGCCACCTCGATCTGCGCCGGCCGGAGCTTCAGGCCAACCTGATCCTGCGCCACCGGTTGCTCCAGCGCGCGCGCCGCGCGCTCAGCGAGCTCGACTTTCTCGAGATCGAAACGCCGATCCTCACGAAGCCCACGCCGGAAGGCGCGCGCGACTATCTCGTGCCGTCGCGCGTGCATCCGGGCGAGTTCTACGCGTTGCCGCAGTCGCCGCAGATCTACAAGCAGCTGCTCATGGTCTCGGGGTTCGACCGGTATTTCCAGATCGCGCGCTGCTTCCGCGACGAGGATCTGCGCTACGATCGCCAGCCCGAGTTCTCCCAGATCGATATCGAGGCATCGTTCGTGGGACAGGAGGACGTGATCGGCTTCGTCGAACACGTGCTCGTCGCCCTCTGGGACGAGGCCGGGCACAAAATCGAGCGCCCCTTCCCGCGACTCGCGTGGCGCGAAGCGATGGAGCGCTACGGGACCGACAAGCCCGACCTGCGCTACGATCTGCCGATCGCCGACTGGACGTCGCACGTTCAGCCGCTCGCTGTCCCGTTCTTCCAGGGTGCGACCAACGGATCCCGCGTGCGCGGCATTGCGGTGCGCGGTGGCGGGACCCTCTCGCGCAAGGACGTTGACCAGCTCACGGAAACGGCGAAGACGCACGGCGCGCCGGGCCTGGCATGGGTCAAGCGCCAGGGCGAGCAACTCTCCGGCTCGGTGGGCAAGCACTTCACCGCGGAAGCTCTGGGCAAGATCGGCGTCGGCGATGGGGACGTGGCGCTCATGACCGTCGGACCCGATCGCGTCACCTCGCCCGCGCTCGACAAGGTCCGTCAGGAAGTGATCCGGCGCCTCGCGCCGCAGCCCAAAGTCGCACACGCCTTCTGCTGGGTCGTCGACTTTCCGCTCTTCGAGCCCGATCCGGAGACCGGCAAGCCGGTGTTCGCGCATCACCCGTTCACGTCGCCGCATCCGGACGACGTGAACAAGCTCGACAGCCAGCCGTTCGCGTGCCGCGCGCTGCACTACGACGCGGTGTACAACGGGAACGAGCTCGGCTCGGGCTCGATCCGGATCACCGATCCTCGGGTTCAGCGCAAGGTGTTCGCGCATCTCGGCCTGTCGCCGCAGGAGATCGAGGCCCGCTTCGGCTTTTTGCTGACGGCGCTCGCGGCCGGCGCGCCGCCCCACGGCGGCTTCGCCGTCGGCTTCGACCGGACGGCGATGCTGCTCGCCGGTGCCGCCTCGCTGCGCGACGTGATCGCGTTTCCCAAGACGACCGCGGCTCGAGCGTTGTTCGAAGGCGCGCCGACACCGGCGCGCCCCGAGGATCTCGCGGCCCTACACATCAAGGTGGTGCCTCCGCATGAGTGACGACGTCGTCCACCGGCTGTCCGTTGAAGGCGTGGATCCGCTGGCGTTGGCCGGCGTGAACGACGCCAATCTCCTCGAGCTCGCCAAGCGGCTCGGGGTGCGCGTCTCCTTGCGGGGCGACAGCCTCTCGCTCGCCGGACCGGCAACTGCCATCGAACGGGCGGGGCAGGTCGCGCAAGCGCTGATCGACCTCGCGCGCATGGGAGAGACTGTCGACGTCCACGACGTCGAGCGGCTGATATCCGATGAAGCGCACGGCGAGCTCGGGCGCGAGGGGGCGACCGCCGATCCGGTGAGGATCATCCTTCCCGGGCTGCGTCGCGTCATCCAACCGAAGACCACCGGGCAGCGCGAGTATCTCCGGTCCATCGCGGAGCACGACATCGTCATCGGCATCGGCCCGGCCGGTACCGGCAAGACCTATCTCGCCGTTGCCGCGGCCGTGGATGCCCTCGCGCGCAAACGCGTCCGGCGGATCATTCTCGCTCGGCCCGCCGTCGAAGCCGGCGAGAACCTCGGGTTCCTGCCGGGCGATCTGCAGGAGAAAGTCGATCCCTATCTGCGACCGCTGTATGACGCGCTCGAGGACATGATGCCGCGCGAGCGCGTGCAGAAGGCGCTCGAGACGCGCACGATCGAAATCGCGCCCCTCGCCTACATGCGCGGCCGCACCTTGAGCGATGCCTTCGTGATCCTCGATGAGGCGCAGAACGCGACCGGCATGCAGATGAAGATGTTTCTCACGCGCCTGGGCGTGAATTCGCGCGCGGTGATCACGGGCGACAAGACCCAAATCGATCTCCCGAACCGCGAGGACTCCGGCCTGCTCCAGGTCGAGCGGATCCTGCCCGGCATCGAAGGGATCGGCTTCGTCTATCTGGGCGACGCGGATGTCGTACGCCACCGGCTGGTGCGCGACATCATCCGCGCCTACGCCGAGGACGCGCAGGGTTGAGATGAAGCTCCCGTCGCAGGACAAGGTGCGCTACCACCTCGTGCGCTGGGTGTGGGTCCCGGCGCTCGCGCTGGTCGTGCACGTCGCGTTCCCCTCGGGCAGCGCCGACGTAGCGCCGTTGCTCGAGCCGGGTGCCCGGTCCGACAAGGACATCGTCGCGCCGTTCAACTTTGTGGTGAATAAGTCGGAAGATGAACTGCAGCGCGAAGCCGAAGAGCTCGCCGCGACCGCCAAACCGATCTACGAGTTCCGGCAGCGTGCGTACGACAGCTCCGCGACGACAATGGCGGCGTTCTTCAGCGCGATCGATGCAGTCAGCGATCGGGGTCCACAGGCCATCATTCATGCCGCGGGGGACTACGGCGTTCCGCTCACGCCGCAGGAAGCCGGGTATCTCAGCAAGGGCGGCAAGCGGCGCGCGTTCGAGCAGGCGCTCGAAAGGCTGTTCGACCGCACTCTGGCGCAGGGCGTCACGGGGCCCGGTGTGCTTCAGGGCGAGCAGTCGCGGGAGCTGATCGTGCGCCGCGGCTCAACCGAGTCGTCGGTGCAGCGGGATCAGGTGCTGACCTTCGCGCAGTACTTGAACCGCGCCAAGCAGTTGCACCCGGACGCCGGCTCGAGCGTGGGGGACGTGCTGTACCTCAAGCTCGTGCGCCAGTTCTTCCGGCCGACCTTGATCCCCAAACCGCTGGAAACAGAGCGGCGCCGCAACGAGCTGCGCGGCAGCGTCGATCCCAGCAAGTACATCGTGCGCGCCGGCGATCGGATCGTGGGCGCGAACGAGGTCGTGACGAACGAGGCGCACGAGCGGCTGGTGACGCTGCATCAGGAATTGCTGCGCCGCGGTGCCGCGACGACGTACTCGATCCGCGGTGTGGTCGGTCCGCTGCTGCGCGATTCGCTGATCATCGCGATCTTCTGGGTGCTGATGGTGTTCTACCGCCGCGAGACCTACGGCGACGTGCGGCAAGTCCTCCTGCTCGGTGCGCTGTTCGCGATCTTGCTGACCCAGGCAGGGATGGTCGCGCGGTTCTACCCGGCGCACCCCGAGATCATCTTCATGCCGTTCCTCGCGATGATGATGACGGTGCTGTTCAACGGGCGCGTCTCGATGATCGCGGCGATGATCCTGGCGGTCGTCGTGGGCCTGCAACCGGTCTTCCACGACGAGCCCGCGACGTTCCTCTGCGTGGTGGGTGGCGTCACCGCCGCGCTGTCGGTCAAGACCCTTCGCAGCCGCAGCAATTTCTACGCGCCGGTGCTCATCATCGTCGCGGGATACCTCGCCGGTGCGCTGGCCCTCGGCCTCGCCAGTGGCTGGCCGATCGAAGAGATCGGGCTGCGCGGCCTCTGGGGCGCGCTGAACGGGCTGGTGTCGGCCGGTCTGACCTTCTTCCTGCTCCCGGTCGCCGAGTCGGTCACGCACATCACGACCGATCTCACGCTGCTCGAGCTGTCCGACCCGAGCCGGCCGCTGCTCCGGCGGCTGTCGGTCGAGGCGCCGGGCACCTACGCGCACAGCGTCGCCATGGCGAACCTGGTCGAAGCGGCCTGCAACCGTATCGGGGCGAATGGGCTCCTGGGCCGTGTCGGGTGCTATTACCACGACATCGGGAAGGTCAAGAACCCGCAGTATTTCGTGGAGAATCAGATTCCGGGCAACAACCCGCACGACCGGCTGAAGCCGCTGCAGTCGGCGCAGATCATCAAGGCGCACGTGACCGACGGCCTGGCGCTCGCCGCGGGGGCGCAGTTGCCTGACGCGGTTGCCGCATTCATCCCCGAACATCACGGGACGACCGAGATCACATACTTTCTCGACAAGGCGAAGAAGATCGACGGCAACCAGTCACGTAACCTCGGCGACTTCACCTATCCGGGGCCCAAGCCGCGCTCGATGGAGACCGCGATCTCCATGATTGCCGATTCGGTGGAGGCAGCGCTGCGCGTCTTGGAGGACCTGACGCCGCAAAAGATCGAGGAAGCGATCGATCACATCGTGCGCACGAAGGTCAACGCCGGCCAGCTGGACGAAGCCCCGCTCACGCTACAGCAGATCGAGCAGGTGAAGTCGGCATTCCTCGTCGTGCTGAGCGGGATGTACCACAATCGCATCGATTATCCGGAGTCGAGTGGCGGCATCAGTGCGGCGTGGCAGCCCGAAACCGCGCGAAGCTCGCGCTGACCAGCTGATGCGTATCGCGCGGCGCGTGCTGGCGTGGGAGCGGGCGCCCGAGCGATCGCACGTCGACATTACGCTCGTGTCTGCCGCGGCCATGCGCCGGGCGAACCGCCGCGCCACCGGCCGCCGCGGCCTGACCGACGTGCTCGCCTACTCGCTGCCGCAACCGGACGGCCGCGTGGTGGGCGATGTCTACATCTGCCCGGCTGCCGCGGCGCTGGCCGTCCGCAACGGGGGAAGCATTGGTTCCGGGCTGCGCGCAGAGCTCGTCCGCCTGGCCGTGCACGGCACACTCCACGTGCTGGGATACGACCACCCCGAGGGAGCAGGCCGCACACGCTCGCGGATGTGGCGGCTGCAGGAACGTTACGTCAAACGAATCCTCGGCTGATGCTCACGGAAGCGGCGTTGCGACTCATCGGGCTTGTCGTAGCCATCAGCGCGGGCGTCTGGGCGGCGCTGCTCGCCCTGGGCGAGGAAGCGGCGGTCGGCGAAGCGCTGCACACGCTGGGTGACGCGCCACCTATCGCGGCCGAACGTCGCGTGCCGCTGCATCGCGCGCTGCACGTCGCGCGCCTTGCGCTTCTCGTGCTCGGTGCCGTTGCCAGCGCGAACGCTGTGGCGTGGTGGACGAGGGGGTGGGCGGAGGCGCTCGCGACACTGATCGTCGGCACACTCCTGCTGTTCATCATCGGCGACGCGTTGCCGCGCAGTGTGGCGCGCATTGCCCCCGAACTGTCGGACGCCGCTCTTCCCCTCGCGCGCCGCACACTGGCGCCGTTTGGCCCGCTGCTCTGGCTCCTCGCCTGGGTGGACCGCGGCCTGCATGCCGTGGTGCACACGCCGCGCCCCCTGCAGCCCGACCTCGGCACCGCCCAGCGCGATATGCTTCTCGGCGTGTTCACGCTCGCGGACACGACCGTCGACGAAGTAATGACGTCGCGCCTCGACATGACCGGTATCGATATCTCCGCATCCACCGAGGAAGTGCTCGAAACGTTCCGGCAGAGCCAGCACACGCGCTTGCCCGTGCTCGACGGGACACCAGACAACATCGCAGGGGTGGTGTTCGCGAAGGACCTCGTCCCGATCGCGATGGGCCTCGCCGAGCCCGGCACACGCTGGCAATCGCTCGTGCGACCGGCTTCGTTCGTGCCGGAAACGAAGACCCTCGACAATCAGCTGCGCGACTTTCAGGGCACGCCGGCGCACATCGCGATCGTCGTCGATGAGTTTGGCGGGACCTCCGGGCTGATCACCCGGGAAGACATCCTCGAGGAGATCGTCGGCGAGATCCGGGACGAGCACGACACCGAGACCGCTCCGGCGATTCGGCAGGACGGCGGCCGCTTCTGGGTGGACGGACGCACCAGCCTCGATGATTTGTCGGCGGCGCTCGGGACGACGATCGCGCACGCCGAGGTCTCGACGGTCGGGGGGCTTGTGTATTCGGTCCTGGGGCGCGTCCCGCGACCGGGGGATGAGCTGACGCTCGATGGCTATCGCGTAGTAGTGGAGCGGGTGGAGCAACGCCGGGTGACCCAAGTCTCGTTCGAGAAGCGATGACTGTCGCCCTCGTCGTGCTGTTCATCGGACTCGTGCTCGCCGGTGTCGCGGCGGCCATCGGCGTCGCCGCCGCAACCGTGAGCCAGCACGAGCTGACTCGCTGGGTGGCGTACAAGCTGCGTGGCTCGGCCGCAACGGCCGGGGTCCTCCAGAACCCCGGGCCCACGATTGCGGCCGCGAACATGCTCACCACGCTCGGCGTGCTCCTCGCGGCGGGCGCTACGCCCGCATTGCTGGCGGCGACGACGCCGACGTTCCTGGGAATCTTCACGGTCATGGTCGGCGTGCCGCTGTTCATTAGCGCGTCCTACCTCGTGCCGCGGGTCGTCGGGCGGCGCTGGGCCGAGGCACTCGTCGCGCGCGCCGTGCCCTGGATGGACCGCCTGGGCGTGCTGCTGTCACCCTTTATTCCGCGCCGCGAGCGTTCCACGCGCACCACGCTCGCGGCACTGCTGTCGTCGGCGGACACGGAAACGTTGGCGGCGACCGACGAAATGGCGGTCGTCTCCGGCGTCCTGGCGTTCTCCGACCGGCCAGTCCGCGAGCTGATGACGCCGCGAACCGCGATCGTCGCGTTCCCGGAAGGTATCCTGACCGCGGAAGCGGCCCACGTGCTCCAACAGTCGGGATACAGCCGCTACCCGGTCTACCGTGGCTCGCTCGACGAAGTGGTCGGCGTTGTCCATACGCTCGATCTCCTGGGGCGCCAGCCGGAGGACCCGATTCTGGTGCGGCCGCCGCTCACCGTTCCGGGAACGAGGCGCGCCGGCGACTTGATGCTGGAGATGCAGCGCGGGGGCCAGCACCTCGCCGTCGTACTCGACGAGTTTGGCGGCACCGCGGGACTCGTCACGTTCGAGGATCTGCTCAACGACCTCGTGAGCGAGCTGTTCGAACCTACCACCTCCGCTCCCGACGTCGCCCGCGTGGTCGAGGTCGAGGGCACGGCACCCGCGACGGAGCTCGCCGAGAAGCTCGGCGTTCCGGTGGTCACCACCGGGACCGCGAGCGCGCAATCGGTGGGCGGCCTGCTCATTCAGGCACTGGGTCGCATCCCGCGCGCCGGCGAGCGCTTCACGCTCAAGGGGTTGGAGTTCGACGTCCTCGCTGCCAGCGCCACGCGCGTCGAGCGTGTCGCCGTCCGTCGCGGCCCGGTCCGGACGATCGCCCTGGGCGGAAGCGCGACGTGACCACGCCCGAAGCCCCCGAGCTCCGACTCGACGAGCTGAAGGAGCTCGCCGAGCAGGACGATCTGCGTCCGTTCCTGGCACGAGCCAAGAACTGCCATCCGTCCGATCTCGCCGATATCCTCGCGGCCCTGGACGAGGCACACCGCGTTCGCGTGATCTCGGAGCTGCCGACCGAGCTCGCCTCGAGCGCGCTCGCGGAGATGGAAGCGGCCGAGCATCCCGAGGAGCTCCTCCTGGCCGTCGGTCCCGAGTACGCGGCCGAGCTGGTGGAGGAGCTGCCGTCCGACGATGCGGCCGACCTCGTTGCCGAGCTGCCGGCACGCGAGCGCGAGGCGGTGCTGGAGGAGATCACCGACCGCGCCGGCGTCGAACGGCTGCTGGAATATCCGGAGGACTCCGCCGGCGGTTTGATGACCACGAACGTGGTCAGCGTTCGGGAAGACGCGAGCGTCGCGGAAGCGATCGAAGCGATCCGCCGCCAGAGCGATGAGGACGAGAGCCAGCTCTATCAGGTCTATGCGATCGACGCACAAGGGAACTTCGCCGGCATCGTCCCGATCGCGCGTCTGATCGTCTCCGCGCCGACGAAACTGGTGCGGGACGTGATGGAGCAACCGGCGGTGCAGGTGCAGCCGCAGCAGGATCAAGAAGACGTGGCCAGGCTGATGGCTCGCTACAACGTGGCGGCGGTCCCCGTGGTGGACGCCGGCGGGAAGCTCCTCGGCCGGATCACGTTTGACGACGTGGTGGACGTCGTCGAAGCCGAGACGACAGAAGACATCCTGAAGTTCGGCGGCATGGAAGCGCTCGACGCGCCGTATCTGACGGTCGCGTTCGGGCGGATGGTCCGAAAGCGTGCCGGCTGGCTGGCCGCGCTGTTCCTCGGCGAAATGCTCACGGCGACGGCGATGGCATTTTTCGAGGAAGAAATCGCGAAGGCCGTGATCCTGGCGCTGTTCGTTCCGCTCATCATTTCGAGCGGCGGCAATTCGGGCTCCCAGGCGTCGACGCTGGTGATCCGGGCGATGGCGCTCGGCGAGGTGAACTTGCGGGACTGGTGGCGCGTCATCCGCCGCGAGTTCGCGACCGGCCTTGTGCTGGGCATGGTGCTGGGCGCGATCGGCTTTCTGCGTATCACCCTGTGGCACGCCATCACCGGCATTTACGGTGAGCACTATCTGCTCGTCGCCCTCACCGTATTCGGAAGCCTCATCGGCGTCGTGACGTTCGGCACGATTGCCGGCTCGCTGCTGCCCTTTGTGCTGCGCCGGCTCGGGTTCGACCCCGCCAGCGCATCGGCGCCCTTCGTCGCGACGCTGGTGGACGTGACAGGGCTGGTCATTTACTTCACCGTCGCCAGTGTAATCCTGCGCGGAACCCTCCTATGACCGCCACGCCGCCGTTATCCTTAGAGCGTATGCGACTCGATGCGGTGCTCGAAGGACTGGCGCGCGGCGACACTGCTGCGCTCGCGCGCGCCATCAGTCTCGTCGAGAACCAGCGCGACGGGTTCGAGCGCGTCTTGTCGGAAATCCACAAGCGCATCGGGAAGAGCGGCACGCAGCGCATCGGTATCACCGGCCCGCCCGGCGCCGGGAAGAGCACCCTCGCCGAACAGCTCGTGCGTGCCTACCGGGAGCGCGGCCTCAAAGTCGCCGTGATCGCCGTCGATCCCACCAGTCCCTTTACCGGCGGTGCGCTCCTCGGCGACCGCATTCGGATGGAGTCGGTGAGCCTCGACCCGGGCGTCTTCATTCGCTCGATGGCGACGCGCGGCGCGCAGGGCGGTCTCGCGACCACCACCGAAGAAGTCGCCGACGTCCTGGAGGCATTCGGATTCGATCGCATCTTGATCGAGACGGTCGGGGTCGGACAGACCGAGCTCGACATTGCCGCCACGGCCGAGACAACGGTGCTGGTCCTCGTGCCCGAATCGGGAGACGGCATCCAAACGCTCAAGGCTGGCGTCATGGAGGTCGCCGAGCTGTACGTGATCAATAAGAGCGACCGGCCGGGGGCGGATAAGCTGAAGCAGGAGGTGGAAGTGATGCTCGGGATCCGCAGGGGCAATGCATTTGCACACGTGCCCGCGCATCATGGACGGGCCAAGAAAAACCACCCGTTGGCCGACCGACCCGACAGCCCTTCGAATTGGGAACCTCCCGTTCTTACGACCGTGGCCTCGAAGGGTGACGGGATCCCCGGGCTCGTAGCTGCACTCGACCAACACCACGAGTTTCTCGAGCGCACCGGCAAGCTCGCAGAGCGCCGCAAGCGGCGTCTCGCGACGCGCACCCGGGCGGTGGTGAACCGCGCGATCCGCCAATGGGTATGGGATGAGACGCAGGCCGAGGATCTCCTGGCCAAGCGCCTCGATGACGTTGCCGCCGGAACGCGGACGCCATACGACGTCGCCGCAGAGGTCCTCGCGCAGGTGAGGAACGGAACATGACGATTCACAAGAAGCCGGTATACACGCCCGCGGACCTGAGCGGGTTCGACGCCGAGCGCCAGCTAGGACGGCCGGGAGAATATCCGTTCACGCGCGGCATTCACCCCACGATGTACCGCGGCAAGCTGTGGACGATGCGGCAGTTTGCGGGGTTCGGCAGCGCGACGGACACCAACCGCCGCTACAAATTCCTGCTCGAGCACGGTCAGACCGGCCTCTCCGTCGCGTTCGACTTTCCCACCCTGATGGGCTACGACTCCGACCATCCGCGCGCGGAGGGGGAGGTGGGGAAGTGCGGGGTCGCAATCTCCTCGCTCGCCGACATGGAGACGCTGTTCGACGGGATTCCGCTCGACCAGGTCTCGACGTCCATGACGATCAACGGCCCGGCGGCGATCCTGTTTTGCTTCTACGTCGCCGCCGCCGAGAAGCAGGGCGTGCCGATCACGAAACTGCGCGGGACGGTGCAGAACGACATTCTGAAGGAGTACATGGCCCAGCATGCCTGGGTCTATCCGGTCGAGCCCGCGCTGAAAGTGATCGTGGACATGTTCGAGTGGGGCGCCAAACACACGCCGCTCTGGAATACGATCTCGATCTCGGGATACCACATTCGCGAAGCGGGGGCCACGGCGGCCCAGGAGCTCGCGTTCACACTCGCCAATGGCTTCACCTACGTGGAGCGGGGGATCGCCCGCGGCCTCGATATCGACAGCTTTGCGGCGCGCCTCTCCTTCTTCTGGGACATTCACAACGACTTCTTCGAGGAGATCGCCAAGCTGCGGGCGGCCCGCCGCATCTGGGCGCGCCACATGCGGGAGCGGTACAAGGCCAAGCAGGCGCGTTCCTGGATGATGCGATTTCACAGCCAGACGGCCGGCGTCACGCTTACGGCCCAGCAGCCGCTGAACAACATCGTGCGCGTCGCCTACCAGGCGCTCGCCGCCGTCCTCGGCGGAACGCAGTCGCTGCACACGAACTCCCTCGACGAGACGCTGGCACTCCCCACCGAGCAGTCGGTACAAGTGGCGCTGCGGACGCAGCAGATCTTGGCGCACGAGACGGGCGCCGCAAAGGTGATCGACCCGTTGGGCGGCTCCTATTACGTCGAGTCCCTGACCGATCAGCTCGAGCGCGAGGCGGAGGCGCTGTTCGCCGAGATTACTTCGATCGGCGGCGTCGTGCGGGGGATCGAGACCGGCTGGTTCCAGCGGCAGATTGCCCAATCGGCCGCCGTCTTCCAGCGTCAAGTGGAAACGGGCGACAAGCTCATCGTCGGCGTGAATGAATTCCTGTCCGACGACGATCATCCGGTGGAGATCCTCAAGGTCTCCAACGACGCCGAGCAGGAGCAGCGGCGCCGGCTGGCGCGCGTGCGCGCCGAGCGGGATAACGCACTCGTGGAACACCGGCTCGAGGCACTGCGCCAGGCCGCGGAGGCCGATCAGAATGTCATCGGACCGATGCTCGACTGCGCGCGCGCGTACGCGACGCTCTACGAGACCCGACACGCGCTCGAGCGCGTCTGGGGAGCATACCGCGAACCCGTCTTCTTTTAGGACATGAGCGCCATACCCGCCGCCATCACCGAACAGGATGCCCGTGCCGCGATTTCCCGGCTCGCGTCGATCGCGCCCGGCCGGCACTGGGTCGTCACGTGCTACCTGAAACTCGAGCCGCGCGATCGCACGCGCGGCAAATACCTGATCAAGATGAAAAACCGCGTGCGCGAGCGGGAACTGGCGCTGGCACGGCAACCGCTGTCGCACGAAGACCGCGAGGCGATCGCGGCCAATCTGCGCCAGGTGCTCGACTACCTCGAGGAGCCGAGCCATCTGCCCCGCGCGCGCGCGATTGCGATCTTCGCGTCGCGCGAGCTGGGGGAGGGCCTGTTCGAGGCCTTGCCCTTGCCACACGTCCATCGCTCCCGACTCGCGGTCGACCACCAACCCCTGGTCCGTGAGCTGCTCGGCCTCGAAGAAGAGTTCGGCACGATCCTGTGTGTCGTCTACGATCGCACCGCGGCGCGGTTCTTTGAGGTGACGGCGTACGATTGCGTGGAACGGCCTGGCCTGCCTGGGATCGAGTCCTCACGAGTCGGCAAATTTCATGGGGGCAACCAGCGCCTGGTGATGGCGCGCGGGGGCACGCCATCGGGCAGCGCCGGCGAATACAACTACCACAACCGGATCCGCGCGGAGAAGCAGCGGCTGTACGCGCAGATCGCCGATCGCATTTTCCAGCTCAACCGCGAGAAGCCGCTCAGCGGCATCGTGCTGGGCAGCGTCGGTGTGGACGCTGGCGCCGTCATCCCCCACCTTCACACGTATGTGCACGATCTCGTATTCGGCGTGGTGAAGCTCAGCCCCCGGCAGGCGACGCCGGCCGAGGTCCGCGATGCGACGCTGGCGCTGCGCGAGGAGCGCGAGCGCGCCTGGGAGCGCGCGCACGCCGAGGCGGTGCAGGATGGCGTGCCGCGTGGCTGGGCGGTGAACGGCGTGGAGGCAACCCTGAAGGCACTGAGCCGCGGGCAAGTCCGCACCTTGCTGGCGGACGGGCAGGACGACGATCCACGAATCGATGAGGCGGTCGAAGAAGCGCTGAGTCAACGCGCGCAGGTGGATGTCCTCTACGACGACAAAGCCCGGCGTGTCGTGGACGGCCTCGCGGCGCTGTTGCGCTTCCGCGCTTGATGGCGAAGCCCAAGCGACCGATTCGCATTCTCGTCGCGAAGCCGGGCCTCGACGGGCACGATCGCGGCGCGAAGGTCGTTGCCGCGGCGCTTCGTGACTCCGGGATGGAAGTGATCTACACCGGCCTGCACCAGACGCCCGAGATGATCGCGCAGGCGGCGATCCAGGAAGACGTCGACGTGGTCGGCTTATCGATTCTGTCGGGCGCGCATATGACCCTGTTCCCGCGCGTCCGCAAACTGCTCGACGCCGCCGGCCGGCAGGATGTCCTGTTGACCGGCGGTGGCATTATCCCCCCCGCGGATATGGCGGCGTTGGAAGCGCAGGGCGCAGGGAAGCTGTTTGGACCCGGCACGCCGACGACAGATCTCATCAAATACATCCAGGAGTGGGCGGCGGAGCACGTCACCGCGTGAGTCGCCTCCAGACGCTCAGCGACGAGTACAAGCAGCTCCGCGCCCGCCTCGAGCAAGGGGGCGGGGCGGAGCGCATCAAGCGCCAGCACGATCAGGGCAAGTTGACGGCCCGGGAGCGTGTGACGGGATTGTTCGACCAGGATGGGCCCTGGTTCGAGGTCGGATTGCTCGTTGCCTATGACCAGTACGACGGCCAGGCACCGGCAGCCGGAGTCGTCACGGGGGTGGGGCGAGTCGGTGGACGGCCGGTCGTCGTCGTCGCAAACGACGCCACGGTCAAGGCGGGCTCCTGGTGGCCCGAGACGATCAAGAAGATTCTGCGCGCTCAGGAGATCGCGATGCGCCAGCGCATCCCGATCGTCTACCTGGTCGATTCAGCGGGTGTAAACCTTCCGTATCAGGGCGGGGTCTTTCCCGGCCAGTACGGGGCGGCGCGCATCTTCTTCTACAACTCGATCATGCGGCGCTATCTCAAAGTCCCGCAGGTGGCGGCCGTCATGGGTCCCTGCATCGCAGGCGGCGCGTATTTGCCCGCGCTATCGGATGTGATCTTCATGGTCGAAGGCACGTCGTTCATGGGCTTGGGCGGCCCCAATCTGGTCAAAGGGGCGACCGGGCAGGTCGTAGACGCGGAAACACTGGGTGGGGCGATGACACACACCGCGCTCAGTGCCGTAGCACATTATCGTGCCAAGGACGACAAAGAGTGTCTTGCTCGGATTCGCGAATACGTGGGCCGGCTGCCGCACGTTCCCTCACCGCGTCGCACGTATCCCGCGCCGAAGCGCGACACCAAGGCGCTGTACGACTTGATTCCCGTCGATCACCGCATGAGCTACGACGTGCGCGCCGTGTTCGAGTGCCTGCTCGATGCCGGCCGCCTCGACGAGTTCCAGCCGGACGTCGCGCCCGAAATGATCTGCGGCCATGGCGCCATCGAAGGGCGGCAGGCGGCGGTGATCGCGAACTCGCGCGGCGTAATCAAGGGAAAAAAGAAGAACGAAGCGCCGCGGATCGGCGGTATCATCTATACGGAGAGTGCCGAGAAGGTGGCCTATTTCATCGAAAACGCGGACCGCGAGCGGGTGCCGCTGCTGTTCATCCAAGACGTTTCGGGATTCATGGTGGGGACCGAGGCGGAGCATACGGGTATCATTCGCGCGGGCGCGCGCTTCGTCGAAGCGATGGCAACGGCGACGGTCCCGAAGCTGGTGCTGACCGTCAACCACGCGTCGGGTGCCGGCTACTATGCGATGGCGGGACAGGGCTTCGATCCCGACTTCATCGTCTCGTGGCCGACGGGGCGCATGGGCGTGATGGAAGGAGAGTCCGCGATCCAGGCGGTCTACGGCGCCGACGCGGCCAAGTCCGACCATGCCGCCGCCGTCGACGCCATGCGCGCCGATTACGAGCATCAACTGGATGCCAGATTCGCCGGCGCGCGCGGATTTGTCGATGCGATTCTCACACCCGATGAGACGCGCGATACGCTCGCGTTTCTCCTCGAGGTGTCCAACGAATTCACCGGCCCGCACCTCGGGGCCTTTGCACTGCCGAGCGTCTCGTGAAGCTTGTTGCCACAACGTTGCTGGTGCTGGGCGCTGCCTGCGCTAGCACCAAAGGCGTCACCAAACCGGGCACCAAACCCGTCCCCGCAACTTCCGCCACGCCGCCCGCGACGGTGCCATCGGACGGCAGCCGAGCGTCCACCGCGCGCCCCGCGGTCGATCCGGCGGTCGCGTACATGCTCGGGCTCATGCCGCTCAAGAGCACAGGCGTGGACCAGTTTCGCGCGCTGCATCCAACCTACGATGGCCGTGGCGTGCTCATCGCGATTCTCGACAGCGGCATCGATCCGGGCGTCCCGGGACTGATCGCCACCAGCACCGGCGCCCCCAAGATCGTCGAGCTGCGAGATTTCTCGGGAGAAGGGCGCGTGGCGTTGACCTCGTTTGCCGCGCCGACCGACCAGGAAATGAAAGGCGCGGCTCGCATTGGGCGTCTGACGACCGCGACCACCTGGTATCGCGGCGTGTTCCGCGAGCTGCCCCTCGGTCGCCCGCCCGCCGGGGACGTCAACGGCAACGGCCGCAACACCGACGAATTCCCCGTCGTGGTCGTCAAAGCCTCCGACGGCTGGGTGGCGTTCCTCGACACGAACCTCGACGGCTCGTTCGAAGACGAAATGCCGCTCCATGATTACCGCCAGGGCCACGAGACGATCGCCCTGGGCAAGAAGCCGCTCACGATCGTCGCCAACTTCCGCGAAACCGCCGACAGCGCGCCCGTCCTCGATCTCTTCTTCGACACCTCGGGGCACGGCACCCATGTCGCGGGCATCGCGGCCGGTTACAACCTCTTCGATGTGGCGGGATTCACCGGCGTCGCGCCGGGCGCTCAGATCATAGGCCTCAAGATCGCCAACAACGCGCGCGGCGGTGTCACGGTCCACGGCAGCATGATGCGCGCGATGGACTATGCGGCGCGCTACGCGGCGCAGCGCAATATGCCCCTCGTCCTGAACATGAGCTTTGGCGTCGGCAACGAGCATGAGGGACGCGCAGTCATCGATTCGATCGTGGATGCGTTCTTGCTGAGTCATCCCGAGGTGGTGTTTGCGATCAGCGCGGGCAACGACGGGCCGGGCCTCTCGACCCTCGGCTTCCCCGGCTCGGCGAGCTTCGCGTTATCGGTCGGCGCGGCCTACCCGGGGGCCTTCCAGCGCCCCCCGCAGCAGGGCGTGCCACCCGCGCGCGATGTGCTGGCGTGGTTCAGCTCGCGCGGCGGGGAGCTCGCAAAACCCGACGTCGTCACCCCGGGGGTCGCGTTCTCGAGCGTGCCGCGCTGGGATACGGGCAACGAGATCAAAGGCGGCACGAGCATGGCGTCGCCGTACGCCGCCGGCCTAGCCGCCTGTCTCGTATCGGCGCTGGCGCAGGAAGGACTCCGCCCAGCGGCTGCGGACATCATTCAAGCGCTGCGGATTTCCGCGCGTCCCTTCGGCGGCGCCCGGGCGATCGATGATGGCGCGGGCATGCCGTCGCTCGAGACCGCCTACAAATGGCTCGAAGGCGGACACCAAGGCTCGATCTACGGCGTGCAGGCGGCGCATGGCGTAACCGCCGCGTTTCGGCGGAACGGTCTGGCGGACCAGGACAGCGTCGAAACGTTCACCGTGCGGCACCTGGCCGGACTGCGCGCCGCGGAGTTTGTACTCCGCGCCGATGTGCCGTGGCTGACCGTCGACGATGCTGTCGATGCCGCGCCGCGCGCCACGCAGATCGCCGTCACGTACCAGCGCAGCGCGTTGACCGCTCCGGGCATGTACGTCGGCACCGTGACCGCAGTCAATCCGCGCGACAGTATCGCCGGCCCTCTGTTTACGCTCGTGAATACGGTGATCGTCCCCACAGACCTCAGCGCAAAAGCGCTGTTTGACGAACGGCGCGCGGTGGCGCCGGGGAGTGTGCACCGCTACTTCTTGCGCGTCCCGCAGGCCGACGCCACGCTACGCGCGACCGTCACGCTCCCGGATTCACAGAGCCAGCAAGCGACCGTGCGCCTCTACGAGCCGAACGGAGAACCGGCCCGTGCGGCACCGGAAGACATCGACATCGGCCAGCAGGATGCGGGCAGCACCGTAATCACCGTTCGCGCGGAGGACATCGTCCCGGGTGTCTACGAGCTGGACGTCATTGCGCCGCCGCTCACTGGCGTTGCGGCGACCGTCCGCGCCGAGCTGGGTCCCGTCGCGCTCGCCGCGGCGCAGCCTGGAACTCTCGAGGCCTCGAGTGTGCTCGCCGGCGCCGCGCAGGCAAGCACCGCCAGCAGCCAGATCTCGTATCGGCTGGTCGGCGCCGAGCGCGGTTACGCGATCGCCGGACGTGGCCAGCCCGCGGAAACGCTGCACGTCCGCCCGCCGCGCTGGGCCAAACGGATGGAAGTCGACCTCGCGCTGCCGCCAGGGCTCTGGGACGAGCTGACGGACTTCTCCATCACGGTCTACGACTCGACGGGTCAGCAAATCCGCGGCGGTAACCAGCCCGTGAACTACCCGTTCGGGCGGCTGAGTGTGGCGCTGTCCGACTCGCTGCACGGTGCGCCGCTCACGGTCGAGTTCTATCCTGCATTCGCGCGTCTCCCCGGCCACACCTGGCGCGCCGATGCCAGGATCCGGTTCCTCGGCCCGGACGAACCCGTGGGCGACGGCGGCACGCTCATGGTGGTAGCGGGCGGCCGCAGCGTCCTGCGGCTGCCCAACCCGCCGGCGCTCGAGCTCCCGGACGGTTTCGGGACGCTGATCGAGACGCGCGTGACGACGTCGACGGGATCCCTGGCGGCGCGCCGTACCGTCGTCGTGGCGGGATCGCGCAGCGCAGGGGGAGTGGGGGGCAGTCTCCGGTGACCTCGCGTCCGGCAACGGTCCGGGTCGCAGGCGGGCAGGGGTTTTGGGGAGATTGGCTCGAAGCGCCGTATCGTCAGGTGACGGGTGGCCCCATCGACTACCTGATGATGGATTACCTCGCCGAAGTCACGATGTCCATCCTCCAGAAACAGAAATCGCGCGACCCGGCACGCGGCTACGCAACGGATTTCATCACGCAGATGGAGCGGATCCTGCCCATCATCGCGGAGCGGGGCATCAAGGTCACAGCCAATGCCGGCGGCGTGAACGCGCGCGGCTGCGCCATGGCGCTCGCCGAGGCCGCCCGCCAGCTCGGGCTTGGCGGGAAACTGACGATCGGCGTCGTCACCGGCGACAATCTCCTTGGGCGCCTGGACGGGTTGATGGCACGCGGTCACCCGCTCAAGAACCTCGACACCGGTCGCCCGCTGCAGGACGTGCGCGATCGCGTGCTGTCCGCCAACGCCTATCTCGGCGCTGGACCGGTCGCCCTGGCGCTGCAGCGCGGCGCGCAGGTCGTCATCACCGGTCGCGTGACGGACACGGGCCTGACGCTGGGACCGCTGATGCACACGTTCGGGTGGGGGCCGGAGGCGTGGGACCGCATTGCCGCCGGCACGGTTGCCGGCCACATCATCGAGTGCGGGGCGCAATGCAGTGGGGGCAACTGCCTCAAGAACTGGAAGCGCATTCCCGACCTGGCCAACGTCGGGTATCCGATCGTCGAGGCGCGTGCGGATGGGACGTTCGATCTGATCAAGCATCCGGGCACTGGCGGCCGGATCGACGTTGCCTCAGTCACCGAACAGCTCGTCTACGAGATGGGCGATCCCCGGGAGTACATCACACCGGATGGCGTCGCGGACTTCACGACCATCCAGCTTGCTCAAGCGGGCAGGGACAGGGTTCGGGTGTCGGGCGTCAAGGGAAAACCCGCCACGGATAAACTCAAGGTCTCGATCGCGTACTTCTATGGCTACAAGGCTGTGGGCACGCTCGTCTATGCCTGGCCGGACGCGCTGGAGAAGGCAAAAGCGGCTGATCGCATCCTGCGCCAGCGCCTCAAGGACCTTGGCCTGGAGTTCGAAGCGATCCACACCGACTTTCTGGGGGCCAGTGCCACGCACGGACCGCTCGCTCTGAAGGACGTCGACGTGGCGGCGATTCCGGAAGTCCAGCTGCGCGTGGGCGTGCGCGCGCGCGACGAAAAACCGGTGGATCGTTTCACGCGCGAGATCGCCCCGCTGATCCTGAACGGCCCGCCCAGCGTGACGGGCTTTGCCGGTGGGCGACCGAAGCCGGAAGAGATCGTGGCATACTGGCCCGCACTGATCGACAAGCGCATGGTGGAGCCCGCGGTGGAGCTGATCGAAGCATGAAACGGCGACGGTCGGGCGGTCAAAAAGCAAAGGCGGCGGTCAGGCGGTCAAAAACCGTTCGGCTGGTCGACATTGCCCACGCACGCTCTGGTGATAAGGGCGACACGGCAAACGTCGGTTTGATCGCGTTGAAGCCGGTGTATTATCCGTTGCTCGTTGAGCATGTCACGGCGGCGCGCGTGGCCAGACATTTTAAGGGGATGATCACAGGCAAGGTCGAGCGCTTCGAGCTGCCCAACCTCCATGCGCTGAACTTCCTGCTGCACGGCGCGCTGGACGGCGGCGGCACGATTTCCCTGAAGACCGACGCGCAGGGCAAGGTGTTTTCCACCGCGCTGCTGCGGATGGAGATCGAGGTCCGCAAATGAGCGATCGTGTTCTGGTCCAGGCAGCGAGCGGCGTGTTCACCGCGACGCTCAACCGCCCTGACAAACGCAACGCGATCGATACGGCGATGATCGATGCGTTGCTCGCGGCGCTTGACACGGCCGACCTCGACGCGAGTGTGCGCGTCGTCGCGATTCGCGGCGCGGGGCGCGACTTCTGCGCGGGCATGGACTTGAACGAGCTGCTGGATTCCGCCGACCATACGCTCGAGCAGAATCGCCAAGCGGCGCTGCACTTCGCGAAAATCTTCGTCCGCATGCGGCAGCTGCCGAAGCCCATCGTGGCGCTGGTGCATGGCCGGGCGCTCGCCGGCGGCTGCGGGCTGGCGACGGCGTGCGACCTCATCCTCGCGGCGGAATCCGCGCAGTTCGGCTATCCCGAGGTGCAGCGCGGCTTCGTGCCCGCGATCGTCATGACGATGCTGCGGCGCGCCGTCGGCGAAAAGATCGCGTTCGATCTCGCGGCGACGGGTCGCCTGCTCGCTGGCACAGAGGCGGCGGCGGTCGGGCTCGCGTCACGGGTGTATCAGGATGCTGATTTCGAGGACCAGGCGGCGGACGTGCTGCGCGTGCTCGCCGCAGCGAGCCCCTCGGCCCTGGCGTTCACGAAACAGCAGTTCTATCAGCTCGATGGACTGAGCTTTGATGCTGGCCTGAGGCTCGGCGCGGATGTGAACGCCGTGAGTCGCAGCACGCCCGATTTCCGTGCGGCACTGTCGGCCTTTCTCAAGAAGTAGAGGAGCGTATGCGAAATCTGAACGTCCCGATGTACGATCCCGAGATGGTCCGCCCGATGCGGGAGGAACTCACCCGCCTGGGCTTTGCGGAGCTCCGCACACCGGACGAGGTCGACGCCGTTCTGACCACAGAGCGCGCGCCCACCCTCGTCGTGGTGAATTCGGTCTGCGGATGCGCCGCGCGCAACGCGCGCCCCGCGGCGGCATTGGCGATTCAACACGAGCGGCGGCCCGCCCGATTGGTCACCGTGTTCGCCGGGCAGGACGCGGACGCCACGGCGCGCGCGCGGAGTTATTTCACCGGGTACGCCCCATCGTCACCGCAGATCGCGCTGTTTAAGGACGGGCAGCTCGTGTTCATGCTGGAACGGCGCAATATCGAGGGACGGAATGCCAAGGATATTGCCGCTGACCTGACTAATGCCTTTGATCGCTACTGCTCAGATCGTAGTGGTTGTTAGAGGATTTTGCCTCGCCGGACGCGGAAGTCCACAATCTGCTGCGTCCAGCTCCACAGCGAGTCTTGCCGCTCCATCGCGATGCCTTGGACTTCATGGCGATGCCAGCCGACCATCACGTTCTGGTCCTGGGTCCAGATTTTCACCCGGTTACGCGGGACGAGCTTTTCCCAGTTCTGCGCCACCTGGGGTTGCGCGTACAGCAATCGGATCGTGACGTTGCGCGACAAGTATTCGATCGGGCTCACGTCGATCTTGGCGTAGAGCGCGGGGGTACTCATGCGGCCGGCCCCGGGGAAATCGGGCACGCCGTCTGAAAACAAGACGATGTTGAGCGGAGCAAGCACGAGGTTCTGCCGCTTGATGTGCACCGCGGTCCGCTCGAAGAAAGAGTTGAAGTCGGTGACGGGATCGTCCTCCGGGAACCACGCGCGCAGGTCAGCCTCGATCTGCGCCGGCGTCTTCCCCCCGAGGTCCTGGATCGGGTGGAAGCTCTTCGGCTGTCCGACATGCTCGCCGCCGAGCGAACCCACGAACACGTCGGTGGCCTGCTTCAAACCGCCCAGCCCGTTGATGTGTCCGTAGATGTACAGCGCCGCGTAGCGCATCGCATCATCGAACTGGCCGCTCTTGCGGAACGAGCCGGAGATGTCGAGTCCGACGACGAGCGTGGAGCGCGGCGGGGGCGCGTTCGCCGGCGGTTTGCAGCTGACGAGCCCGAGGGCGAGCAGCCCCACTACGGCGCGCTTCACCGGGCCACCTCGCCGCTGACGCGGGCCGGGAAGTGCGTCGCGGCCAACACGTCATCGATGGACTTGAACGGCAGCGTGAAGTGGCCGCGACCCGTGAACACCACGAACAGGAAATTCATCCCCGACGCGACGACCTGGAGCACGGGCAGCGACGCCAGCTCGAACAGCTCACGCGATTCCTTGCGGAACCACTCGCGCTCCGCCTTGAGAGCGCTGATGGGGCCCTTCCAGTAATCGGGCACCGCCGTCGGGCCAGCGTGGGGGACTGACCCCTGGACGGCAAACGCTTGGCGGCTGAGCAAGCCGATCATCGCGGGCGCGCCGAACCGACCGAACAGGAACCACGTCATGCCGCGCACGCCGACCCAGGCGAAGAACGCGAGTCCGATCGTCTCAATGGCTGTGAGCTGAACGCCCTGCTGCGCGAGCCACGGCGTCATGGCGTCGACCAGCTCGCGATACAGGAACAGCACCTCGAACATCGCCACGGCGATTTCGATGGCCACCATCGAGATAATCTGCCCGTATTTTTTGCTCTTGATGGCCTCGTTCAAGACCTGAATGCAGGCGAAGCTGCCCGCGACCAGAACCCACAGGAACAGCCAGAGCAACACCACGAACGCGAACCCGTTGACCTCATAGCCGGTGAGCTCGCCGAGCAACTCGCTCGCCGTAGGCTTCAGCGTAAAGGTGAAAATTGTGGCCTCGATCATCGACCAGAACACCAGCATGAAGAACGCGGGCCACGGCACGCCGGGGCGGCGCGACGTCGCGTCGAGCATGGCGAGCGGGGACGTGATCGCGCTTTTCAGGGTGCCGATGATGAGCTGCACGGTCAGCTTGAGCAGACCCCAAATCCAGCCGACCAGCACGATGAGAAACTTTACGAGGCCGGCCCAATAGAACCACACCATCCGCAGCGCGTCCCACCACGCCAACGCGACCGACTGCAGGAGCGTCACCGAGCGTCCCAGACGGAAGGGGATCGTGTAGAGCGATACCATGGTGCCCCAGATCGCGGCGATGAAGACCGCTGCAGGCAACAGCAGCAGCACCGACATGCCGGCGAGGCTCCAGAAGGACTCGCCCTGAAGTACGAATCCAAAAATCCGACTCTGGAATGGAACGATCCACGCCAGTCCCGCCATCACCCAAGCAAACAACTGCGACAGGATGAAGCTCCATTGCTGGGTCTGCGCGGCGCCAGTGACAACTTCTTGCATCGGAAGAGCCCTCCCACGAGGTAGGACGGCAGTCGCATCGAGGCGGGCACATTGTTATAAAACCGGACCAGACAAGTCAAGCAAAGGGAGGGTGACGAGCGTCACGGGCAGCGTGCGACTTGCGCAAAATGCCGGTAGAAGGCTAATCATCTGGCGTGTCGGACGACCCGAAGCGTTTGATCGTCGTCGGCGACCGTGTACTCATCACTCCCGCGGAAGGGGAGGAGCGCACGAACGTCGGCCTATTTTTGCCGCCCTCCGCAATTGAGGGTCGGCAGGTTCAGGGCGGCCGCATCGTCGCCACAGGGCCCGGCACCCCCATGGCCGAGCCTGCCAGCATGGACGACGAGCCGTGGAAGACGCACGCCGGCGGCGCCGAAGTGAAATACCTGCCGATGCAGGCCGAAGTGGGTGACTACGCGCTGTTCTTCCGCAAGGCTGCGGTAGAAATCACATTCGAGGGCAAGACGTATCTCGTCGTGCCACAAGCTGCCATTTTAGTACTTGTGCGAGGGACGCATGGCTGACATCGGGTGGGCACGCAGTCGTGGCGATCGTGCCGAAGGGCAGGGACTCCGGCGCGGCGCCTGGTATCGCGTCGTCGAGGATCCGAAGAAAGACTACGTGGTGGTCGACGTCCATCACGTCGAGATTCGCGTCCCAAAAGGCGACCTCGAGGTCCGCGGCCAGCGGCCGACCGCGTGGAGCGTTGTGCGCCAGCCGCACCTCGTCTGTCCCGGGTGTGCGAGCCGTGCGGCGGCACGTACGGGGAGGGCGGCGGCACCTTCGATTCCGGGTTGGCATCTCTCTCGCAGAGGTGCTCGAGCAGCTCGATCTGGCGCTTCTGAATGTGCCACAGCTCGTGCCACTGCTTGAACCGGAGCGAATCGAGCTTGTCGTGTAAGTCCCGGATTTCAATCTCCGCCATCAAGTTGATCTCGTAGTCCTGATTCGCCTGCATACGATCTTTGTGCGCCTGGCGATTCTGGCTCATCATGATCACCGGCGCTTGCAGCGCAGCAAGGGTCGAGAGCACGAGATTCAGCAGAATGAACGGGTAGGGATCGAACGGATGGCGGGCGAGGACCCACGTGTTCACCGCCATCCATGCGAGCAGAATTGCCCCGAACAGTCCGATGAAGCCCCAGCTCCCGCCGAATTGCGCGACCCGATCCGCGACGCGCTCGCCGAACGTCATCTGCGTGTCGAGGTCCTGATGCACCAGCTTACTCACCCGACCGCGCCGCGTGACCTTCGACACGACCGCATGCTCGAGCTCGGACAACTTCTGATACTCGGCCTCGAGATAGCCGATGAATTTCTTGGCGCGGTACTGCTCCAGGCAGTTCTGGCAGATGCCGCGCTTGGCTTCCCAGTCCGGCCGCTCCTGCCTGATCAAATCGATGATCCGATTCTCCAGTTTCTGCGGAGAGGCGAGGCTGCGCCCCTCGACGAGATTGCCGCAGAGCGAACAACTGATTTTGGCCATTGCGGTGCTCTCCTAGGGCCGCGGAGGCATGGCCGCCTCGGCCGGTAGTTGCACGTGCAGAGTGTGAACGAGGAACGCCCAGCGATCGGTCTGCTCCTCGATGACTTTCGCCGTCGGCTTCCCGGCACCGTGGCCGGCTTTCGTCTCGATGCGGATCAACACGGGCTCCGGCCCACCCTGCGCCGCCTGCAGCGTCGCCGCGTATTTAAAGGAATGCCCCGGCACGACGCGGTCATCGTGATCGGCAGTCGTGATCAACGTGGCCGGATAGTGCGTCCTCGGCTTCATGTTGTGGATCGGGGAGTAGCGATACAGAAACGGAAACTGTCCAGCGCTGTCGGCCGAGCCGTACTCGGTGACCCACGCCCAGCCGATCGTGAACTTGTGAAAGCGCAGCATGTCCATGACGCCGACGGCCGGCACCGCCGCCCCGAACAGCTCGGGGTGTTGATTGAGCACGGCCCCGACCAACAGCCCACCGTTCGATCCGCCGCCGATCGCGAGCTTGGGTGGTGAGGTGTAGCGCTCCACGATGAGATACCGGGCTGCGGCAATGAAATCGTCGAACACGTTCTGCTTGCGATCCAGCATTCCCGCCTGATGCCACTCCTCGCCGTACTCCGAGCCGCCGCGCAGGACCGCCTGCGCGAACACGCCGCCCATCTCCAGCCACGCGAGCACGCCGATCGAGAATCCCGGCGTCATGTTGACGTTGAAACCGCCGTAGCCGTAGAGGTACGTCGGATTCGAGCCGTCCTTCACCAGGCCGTTCCGGTACGTCAAGAACATTGGCGCGCGTGTCCCGTCCTTGCTCGTATAAAAGACCTGCACCGTTTCGTATTTCGTCGGATCGAACGCAATCTCCGGTGCCTTGAACACGCTCGATTTGCCGGTCGTGAAGTCGTGCCGGAAGATCGTCGTCGGGTACAGGAACGAGGTGAACGCGTAGAACATCTCCGTGTCGTGCGGCTCGCCGGTCACCTGCACGATGGACCCGAGCGTCGGTAACGGCACCTCGCCGAGCGGTTTGCCGTCCAGCGCAAAGGTGCGAAGCTGCGAATACGCGTCGTGCAGATAGCGAACGACGAAGGTATTGTGGACGATCTGCGAGCCTTCGATCACGTCTGGCGCCTGCGGGACCAGCTCCTGCCACCGGCCCTGTTCCGGATGTGCCAGGTCCACGGCGATGATGCGGCTGCGTGGCGCGCCGTTGTCGCTCTGAAAATAGAAAACCGCACCCGTGTTCCCCACGAACCCGTACGAGGCATCGAAGTCGTCCAGCAGCCGTACGACCGGCGCATCGAGCCTGGGACGCTGCGAATCGCCGAGATCCTGGTAGTAGATGCGATTGCGCCGGTCGGTGCCGAGCCAAACGGTGTAGACGGCGTAGCGGCCGTCGGCGCTGACTTCGACGGAGAACCCCCAGTCGGGATGATCCGGCCGCTCATAGATCAGCCGGTCAGCCGATTGATCGGCCCCGAGCTTGTGATAGTAGACTTTCTGGTTGTGGTTGACCTGGAGCAACGGGTCGCTGCCCACGGCGGGTTCCGGGTAGCGACTGTAAAAGAAACCGGCGCCGTCATGCGTCCACGCGGCGCCCGAGAACTTGATCCATTTCAGATGATCGCGCAGGTCGTGCCGGGTCGCCACGTCGCGCACGCGGAATTCCTGCCAATCGGATCCGCTGCCTGACGTGCCGTACACCATCGTGCGGCCGTCTTCCGTGAACGCGAGAATCGAGAGCGCGACGGTGCCGTCGGGCGAAAGCATGTTGGGATCGAGCAGGACCTCGGGCTCCGCTGTCAGTGAATCCTGCGAGTACAGCACCGACTGATTCTGCAGGCCTGAGTTCTTGAAGAAGAAGTAGCGGCCGCCCTTCTTGAACGGCGCGCCGTATTTCGGATAGTCCCACAATTGCGTCAGGCGCCGGCGAATCCGCTCCCGCTCGGGGATTTGCTCGAGGTATCCGAACGTCACCCGGTTCTGGGCCTCCACCCAGCCCTGAGTCTCCGGCGAGTCCACATCCTCGAGCCAGCGGTAGGGGTCTGCGACCTTGGTGCCGTGGTAGTCGTCCACCACGTCGCTTTTGCGCGTGACGGGATATGTGATCGACTGCGCGTCGAGAGTCGAAGTCATCAGCAATGCCAGAAGTGGTAGGAGTTTTGTGGTGACCATGTCGCGTAAACGTGCCCCGGGCCGCGGTTTTGGGGTAGGGGGTCGCGGGACACGGACGCTATTTCGTGAGATGTGCCGACGCTCACCGTGGGACTCGACGCCGCGCGCACGATCCTCCAGGAGCGCTTCGGTCACGCACGCTTCCGCATCCACCAGCTCAAAGTGCTCGGCCCGCTGCTCGCGGGACGCAACGTGCTGGCCGTGCTGCCGACGGGAGCGGGGAAGTCGCTCTGCTATCAAGTGCCCGCGCTCCTGAGCACCGGGCTGACCCTCGTGATCTCGCCGCTCATCTCCCTGATGCAGGACCAGGTCGGCGTGCTGCGGCGGCGCGGGATCGCGGCGGCGTATCTGAACAGTCAGCTCGACGCCGATCAGCGACGGGTCGTGCTCGACGCCGCGACGAGCGGCCGCCTCGCGCTGCTCTATTGCGCTCCCGAGCGGCTGGGGTCGCTGACGCGCCGCCTGACAAGTGGCGATACGCGCGTGACCCTGCTCGCGATCGACGAGGCGCATTGCATCACCGAATGGGGGAACGAGTTTCGGCCGGTCTATCGGCGACTCGGGATGTTCCGCTCACTGCTCGGCCGACCACCCACCATCGCGCTCACGGGGAGCGCGACACCGGCCGCCCGCGCCGACATCCTCCACGTCCTGCGGATGCCCGATGCGGACGTCGTCGTCACGTCGTTCGATCGCCCCAATCTCATCTTCGCCACTCGCCGAGTGCGCGATGACCGTGAGCGCTTTACCCAGATCCGCGAGCGCGTGCGCGACGCGCCGGGCGCGTCGTTGATCTACACGCCGACACGCCGTCTCACCGAGCTCGTCACGCGCGCGCTGCTCCGGACCAGCGTGCGCGCTGCGCCGTATCACGCCGGGTTGACCGCGAATACACGTCGCCAGGTGCTGCGCGCCTTCCTCGGCGATCGCGTTCACGTCATCGTCGCGACCAGCGCCTTCGGCATGGGGATCGACAAGCCGGATGTGCGGCAAGTGGTCCATTGGGGGCCGCCACTAACCCTCGAGGCTTATTACCAGGAGGCGGGTCGGGCGGGGAGGGACGGGCGCGCAGCCGAATGTCTCGTTCTGTGGCGACCTGAAGACCTTGCATGGGGAAACATCGCGCCGCCGATGCGGCGATATATGGAAGCACGCGGGGACCACCGTGCAATCATTCTTGAATACTTCGGCGAGGTGTGACCCTTACCGCCCTTTACCGTCGCTTCTTTACCGTCCCTTGCCGTCGTATTTTTCTCTCATGCACGACAGCCTCTATTTCTCCGATCACCATCTGCAGGTCCGCGAGATGGTCCGCGATTTCGCCCGCACCGTCGTGAAGCCCACCGCCCGCCAGTACGATCTCGACAGCCGCTTCCCCTGGGACAACGTGAAGCAAATGGCGGAGCTGGGATTGTTCGGCATTCCGTGGCCGGAGGATCTCGGCGGGTCGGGGATGGATTATCTGTCGTACATCATCGTCATTCACGAGCTCGCCAAAGTCGACGCGAGTCATGCCATCACGGTCAGCGCCCACACCACCCTCGGCACGTCGCCCATCATGGATTTCGGCACCGACGAGCAGAAGCGGGGCTTCGTTCCGTTGCTCGCGACCGGCAAAGTGCTGGGCGGCTTCGGGCTGACGGAACCCGGGGCAGGATCGGACGCCGGCGGGACGAAGACCACAGCCGTCGATCGCGGCGATCACTTCGTCTTGAATGGGTCCAAGATTTTCATCACGCACGCCGGCGTGGGCGAGATCTTTTGCGTCACGGCGCGCACCGACCCCAGCGCCAAGCGCACTCACGGCATTACCGCGTTCATTGTCACCAAGGACACGTGTGATCTCGAAGAAACCAAGCGCGTCGGCATCGGTCACGCTGCAGAACTCCCGAAGAACCGCGGCGTGCTCTCGGGCAAGAAAGAGGACAAGCTGGGATGGCGCGCCTCCGACACGCGCGAGCTGATCTTCCAAGACGCCATCGTGCCAAAGGAGAATATGCTGGGAACCCTGAATAACGGCTTCCGGCACTTCCTGCATACCCTGGATGGCGGTCGGATCGGCATCGCGGCGCTCGCGCTGGGGCTGGCCGAGGGCGCCCTGGAGGAGTGTCTGACGTATACATCAACCAGGAAACAGTTCGGCCGGCCCATCGCGAGCTTCCAGGGCGTCCACTTCGCCCTCGCCGACATGGCCACCGAAATCGAAGCCGCCAAGCAGCTCGTCTATCATGCCGCCTGGATGAAGCAGCACGGCCACCCGTTCAAGAAGGAAGCGGCGATAGCCAAGCTCTACGCCTCCGAGCTGTGCATGCGCGCGACGACCAAGGCTGTCCAGCTCCACGGCGGGTACGGGTACACGACCGAATACCCAGTCGAGCGCATGATGCGCGACGCCAAGATCTGCGAAATCGGCGAGGGGACGAGCGAAATTCAGCGCGTGGTGATCGCCCGGCAGCTCCTGGGTGGTCTCATAGATTGACCCAAGTCCCCGCCGATCCTAGCTTGACATTCATGAATTGGGCTCTGGCGTCTCTCAGCCGCCTCTCCAATCAAATCATCTCCCTGCCGGTGCCGCCGCAGCTGCGCGTGCCCGGCGAGTCGGACTATTGCTGGGACAACCACAGGCTCCCCGGCGGGTGCTTCCCGCCCGGGCGCGAGGGTCACTGCTTTGAAGCGCGAGATATTGATCAGTGGAAACCCGCGGGAAACCCGCGTGGCCATTCTGGAGGACGACCGCCTTGTTGAGCTCCTGGTCGATCGTCCCGACTCCCGCCGCTCAGTCGGCGACATCTACCTCGGCAAGGTCGAGGCCGTCCTGCCGGGCATTCAAGCCGCCTTTGTCGACATCGGCGCCGAAAAGAGCGCCTTCCTCCACGCCTCCGATCTAATCGAGGCCGAAGAAGACGAAGACCCCGAAGACCGTGAGCCCGACGATGCCGATGAAGAGAACGGCACCGGAGATGGCAACGGCGGAGGAAACGGCGAGGGAGGCGGGCAGGCGGTCACAAAACGGCGTGGTCGGGAGCGTTCGTCCCGGCGCCGCCAGGCGCCCAACATCGCCGACGAGCTGAAGCGCGGTCAGACCAAGCTCGTCCAAGTCATCAAAGAACCCATCGGCACCAAGGGTCCCCGCGTCACGGCGCAGGTCTCGCTCGCGGGGCGCTTCCTCGTCTACATGCCGTTCGCCTCCAAAGTGGGCGTCTCCCGCAAAATCGAAGCGCGCGAACAGCGCGCTCGGCTGCGCGAGATGGTTGCGAAACTCGTTCCGCCGGACTCGGGCGGGTGGATCATCCGCACCGTGGCGGACGATCTCACCGAGGCGAGCTGCAAGCGGGAGATCGATCACCTCCTCGGTCTTTGGAAAAAGATCAAGCGAAAAGAGGCCTCGGGCCGAGCGCCGCAGTTGGTGCAGCGCGAGACCAGCCTGACGCGGGGCATTGTGCGGGACCTGCTCTCGGACAACGTCGACCTGCTGCTCGTCGATTCCAAGGTGCTGTACAACGAGGTCGAGCAGTACTTGAAGCAAATCGATCCCGAGTTATTGCCGCGCGTGAAGATGTATCACGACGAGACCCCGCTCTTCGACGAGTACGACATCGAGGCGGAGATTCGCAATCTGTTCAAGCAGCGGGTGGAGCTGCCGACCGGCGGTTATCTCATTATCCAGCCCACCGAGGCGCTGATCTCGATCGACGTGAACACCGGGCGCTACACCGGCAAGCGGGATCCCGAGAGCACGATTCTGCGCACGAACCTCGAGGCGGCGCGGGAGGTGGCGCGCCAGCTGCGGCTGCGCGATATCGGCGGGATCATCGTGGTCGACTTCATCGACATGGAGACGAGGTCGAACCGCGACAAGGTGCTGCAGGAGCTGCGCACCCATCTAGGTCGCGACCGGGCCCGCACGCGCGCGTTTGCCGTCTCCGAGCTGGGGTTGATCGAGATGACCCGGCAGCGCGTGCGGCCATCGCTCTGGCAATCGATGACTACGGAATGCCCGACCTGTAATGGCACGGGTCGCGTCTTCCGGCCGGAGGTCGTGGTGCGGCGCATGGAGCGCTCGCTGAAGCGCGCGGGGGCGGACCACAAGGAGCGCCAGCTCTCGGTGCGGCTGCATCCGGAGGTCGCACTCTACCTCGTGGAGCAGGAGCCTAACTTCTTGCGCCAACTCGAAAAGCAGACCGGGTTGGAGCTCGAGGTGCGAGATGATCCGATGATGCGGTTGGATGAATTCAGGATGATGGCTCGGCCCGCGGGGCGGGACGTCACGGAACAGTATGCGGTGGCCTGACGAAGCACGGAGCACGGAGCAGTCTGCTCCGTGCTTGCTGCTCCGTGCTCTCTTGACCCAATCCCAAGCCCCAGTTAGAGTTCGCGGCCCATGACCTACGCTATCTTTTCCACCGGTGGCCAGCAGTTCCGCGCCGAGCCGGGAGTCACGATCAAGGTCCCGCTGCTCGATGCGAAGCCGGGGGACGAGGTCTCGTTCGATCAGATTCTGCTCGCGAGCGACGGCAAGCATGTCCAGACCGGCGCCCCTAAGGTGAAAGGCGCGAAAGTGACCGCCGAGGTCGTGCGGCACGGCAAGGGCAAGAAGATCCGGATTTTCCGCTTCGCGCGCCGCACGGGTTATCGTCGCCACGCGGGGCACCGGCAGGACTTCACCGAGATCAAGATCGCCGACGTGAAGGTCGGCTGAGGATCGCATGGCTCATAAAAAGGGCGTTGGGTCCTCGCGCAACGGGCGCGACTCGAATCCGAAATACCTCGGCGTGAAGCGCTTCGGTGGGGAGTTCGTGACCGCGGGCAGCATCATCGTGCGCCAGCGCGGGACGAAGTTTCATCCGGGCCGGAATGTGCGCCGGGCGTCAGACGATTCGCTGTTCACGACCATCGACGGTCATGTGAAATTCGAGCACAAGAACAAGCAGCGGTTTCAGGTGAGTGTGTATCCGGCGGCAGTAAAGCCGGCGGTGGCGAAGAACTAGGCGGTAACGGGCGGTAGGGGCGGTAATGGGCGGTAGGGGGCGATGCTCCCTGCCGTTCTTGTTTGGTACTCAGAACCGCGAACAGGGTATTCTGACCGTATGCGAGTGCCCGCCGTTCTCCTCGCGTTATTCCTCTCGGCCCAGCCCCTCGTCGCTCAAGTCCTCGGCGGGACTATTATGGACAGTGCGTCCGGACAACCCCTAGTCGGTGCCCGCTTGCTTCTTCTGGATTCAGCGGGCACCGCGATACGGGCCGCGGTCACAAGCGGCGATGGCAGGTTTACGTTCAATGTTCCCCGCCTTGGGGAATACCGTGTATTGGTCAGCAGGATCGGCTATCCGATCATCCTCAGCAAAGCGTTCGTCATCGATTCGGCTATCATAGCACGCGTCACGCTGACTTTGCCCTCCACCCCAATCACTCTTGATACCGTCACGGTTGTGACAACAGGTGCTGACAAGCGGCTACCGTACTTGGTAGATGCGGGCTTTTACCGTCGAAAGCAGCTGGGATTCGGCCACTACCTGACCCGGGCTGACATAGATAAGCGCGATCCGGAGGTCATGACCGATTTGCTTCGTGGCATGGTGGGTGTACGCGTCTGGTGCCTCCCCGGGTTCCTGTCTTGTGACGTCGACACTCGCGCCGCGAAGTCAATGTTTCTTCGTGGGAAATGCCACCCCAGCGTCGTGCTGGATGGTGTTGTTCTGCGAGCCGGTGGCGTCGGTAACAAGGGAGACATGCTATTGGACCAGCTGATCAATCCGTTCAATGTCGAGGCAATCGAGATCTACCCCGGACCGGAAGGCGTCCCAGTTCAGTACGGTGGATACCTCAGCCCCTGCGGAGCGATAATCGCCTGGTCGAGACGTTGAGACGGTAATGGGCGGCAAAAGGCGGTAACAGGCGGTAGAGGGCGATAACGGGCGGAATTTTCTTGTGCCCACATGCGTTCGATTGAGTAACCCGCTTGTCAGACTGAACGCTACGATCCACTGATGCTCCCCTATGAACGCTTTCAAGCATGGAAGCTTTCTTACGAACTGACTCTGGATGTTTATCGTATTACCGCGACTTTCCCAAAGCATGAGCTCTACGGATTAACTTCGCAGTCCCGACGTGCGGCTTTCTCTGTAGTCGCCAACATCGCAGAAGGATCGGCGAAACGGGGATCAGCCGAGTTCAGGCGTTACCTCGACATCGCTCTCGGTTCATTGTCTGAGTTATCTGTCGCGTTGAGACTCTCCAAGGATCTGGAGCTGATGTCAGACGAGGCGTGGCGAACGATTGAACGCCTGCGGAATCATGCGGGGACGTTGGTGTGGCGATTGTATGCCGCAATCGACAAAAACAGGCGGCAGGTGGCTTCGCCACCTACCGCCCATTACCGCCCGATCCCGCCTGTTACCGCCTAGTACTTCGGCGGCAGCGTCTTGTACCTCTCCAGCAACTCCGTCTGCCTGCTCCGCAACCGAATGTCTTTGCCCCTTATGAATACGTGCTCGACCCCCGTTGAGAAGTCGAAGGGATCACCAGTCCAGACGACGACGTTCGCAACCTTCCCCGCGTTCAGTGATCCGTAACGATCCGCCACGCCAAAGATCTCGGCGGGTGTCAGCGTCACGGCCCGCAACGCCTGCTCCCACGTCATCCCGCTCGCGACCGCATTGCCGGCTTGCTGGCGGAGATCGCGCGTGTTCTCGGTCGTG
>WNGP01000246.1_pt1 | contig 51661 bp, 60 predicted proteins | sample 5407671 | NCBI WGS metagenome assembly WNGP01 (sample SAMN13153381, study PRJNA577476) | soil metagenome | isolation source: 40 cm soil or saprolite under Garry oak tree replicate 2 | place: USA:California | collected 2016-06-15 | reverse complement strand
GCTGGGATCTTGCCGAGGAGCACTACTTTGGACGCCTGCGCCCGCCCTCGGCATTCGACGTGGTCCTGCACACGGATGGGGTTGCTGCCTAACAAGCGCGTGAACCTACGTCAAAGGATGATTGGCTCTCGTGCCTAGATGAGGAAAGGCCACATGAACCCTGAGTTTCTTGTGCCGCTCATACCAATCGTGGCGATCATTGCTGTAGCGGCGGTTAAGGTCGCTCGTCTGCGTGCCACTCGTCCAGAATCACCATCGATCGACGTCACTGCTCGGTTTGAGGCGAATCGTCAAGAGGCGTCCCTCGTAGTCCGTTCACACTCACGAGGTCTGTTCCTAAAGCGGTGGTGTTACCTTACGCCGTATCGAGGCCTGACCTTCTTTACGCTTTCTCCCGAGGCCCTCCCGTTGCCGGGTAAGGCAGAGGTCATTGAGGCGAGAGCGATTTGGATTCCCTAGCAGTGATCCAGTGAAACCCATTACGACCGTACGAGTCGGCGGGCTGGCCTCGTTTTCGGCGCCATTGCGTTCGTGGCGGTGTTCTCGTTCCTCGCAGCCCGCTTCAACTACCCCGCCATACTGGATGGTCCAGCGACCACTGTGCTGCCACGGCTACTAGCCACCGGCAATCCCGGGCGTGCGGCGTGGGCGCTGTATGCGTTCTTGCCTCTCATCTGCTGCCGTTGTGGATGATCGTTTTCGGCGTCGTGTTGCTCCGCCACCGACTACCGGACCCACAGGTCGCGAACGCCTAACCAGCGCTTGAAGCTGACCGGCGCTGATCGCCCGCAGCGTAAGCGCGATCCCTGAGGCAGCATGCAATCGAGCTCCAGTTGGCCCCGATTCGCAGAGCCGTTTCGCCGCGCGTTGGCGAGAAACGTGGCGCTTGCCGCCGTCGCGGGCGCGGTGCTCGCGCTCCAGAGACATAACCTCGGGCTGCTCCTCCCCCTCGCGGCCCTTGCCTTGTGGTTCTCGCTTGGCGGGCACTACATCGAACTCGCATTCCTGAACGGCCTCCGGGCCCGAATCCCACCGGGACGCCTTCCACAAGTGATAGCTCGACTCCTGGTGTGGCTCAGTGGTGGCGTCCTGCTTTATGGAAGCATGGCCGCCACGGCGCGAGCCCTCCCGATCCAAGCCCCGCCGCTCGGGTTATGGTGGTCCGGAGGTCTCCTGCTCATCGGAGTCGAGCTTGCGGTTCACGCCATCTTAGCGATTCGAGGTTTACCGAACTTCTACAACGGGCGGGGATAGAGGATGGCTGACGCGCGCGCCCTCACTGGCCCCAGTTGTCGAGCGGCCCCTGCATACTTCCCAGTCCAATCAAGACGCCTACAAGAGCGCCGATACCCAGAACCAGTGCCGCCGTCCGCCCCACGCTCACGTGACGAGTCGCCACTCCCTTCACGTCCGTGAGAGGCACGGCTCGATCAGGCTGCTTCGCACTCCAGTCCCGCCGCCCCACGAGACTGTCGCCATTGACTTCCGGACGGTATAGCACTTCGGAGCGTCCATCCCCACGTTGAACACGGATCTCACCTGGATGCTGATCTTCGATGACATCCACGGGGGACAGGCTCTCGGCACGCCAGCCGGTACAGCTGCTGAGCTGACCACTCATCACGACGACTGCGACACTCCGCTGAAGCCATTGGCTCTTGGACATGGGGACGCTCTCGCCAGACGTTTCGTGACTCCCGCATATTCCCCGCCCGTCGTCAAGAACCCCTCAAGTGGCCGCCTAACAAGACGCTCCTTACCTTGCGGCCCCCGGTGCCTTCTGCTCGCTGTCCCCCAACCACAACAAGCCATCGATGATCAGTTGATCCTGAATCGTGTTATCCAGCGTATAGGACAACGTCTTGTTCGTAGCACCGTACTTGTGCTCATAGTCAATGTCATTGTGACCCATGTTGAGGTAGATCATCTTGTAGTTCTTGTTTGTCCAAACCACGGGATAGTACCCACTGTGCCAGATCTCGTGTGGTTTGGGCCCGGTGCCCAGCGGAAAGCTGGTTGAGTCTATGGAAACCAGAATGTCGATGTCAGTATTCTGTCTCAGATCTTTGTCCCATCGGTACCACTCATTTGGCGAGGACTTGAAAGTCTCAGGCAGATGATAGGTCGCCGGATGTTTACGATCTTCGACACGGAGAATGGCCGACGTCGGTCGCCAGGTGTTACTAACGTATGATCCTGAGCCGAGAAAGATATTGTGATACCAGTCCCAGTTTGCCGGAACCGCTGAAGGTGTCAAAGCAAAACCCGCAAAATGAAAGCCCATCCAAGCTCCGCCATGCTCCATGTACGCCTGAAACGCGGCGCGTTGTGCGGGGTCTTCTGGACGCGTATCGAGAAAAACCACGACCTGATACGAAGCAAGAAAGCCGGCATTCAGATTGTGCCAGTTGGATGTGGTGTCATAGCGGAACTTGTATTTCGCCGCGATTTCCGGAAACCATCGCTCGGCTTCCTGTACAAAGCTGATATGTGCCTGATCCTGCTTGGCGGTATAGAACGCAATGACCCTAAACGCTGGCTTGCCGTCATTGGCGCGAAGGCCTGAACAGCAAGAGATGAGCGCGGCAATGCTCAATGCTTTGAGGACCGCCATGGCTCTCCTTTCGTCGCCCTAGCGCGTGCAGCGCCCATTCCGCAGTTTGGACCTTCGTCCCCAGAAGGTGACGCCAAGAACGGCCCGCCCGGCGTTTAGGGTAGAATTGCACTGGTGGTGAACCAAGAGGAAGGTTACATGGAACCTCCTGTGTTTCTTGCCGCACTCCTGATATTCGTGGGGATCCCTGCTTTCACGGTGATCAAGGTCGCTCGTCTGCGTGCCGCTCGTACAGAATCACCGTCGGTCGACGTCACGAGCCGGCTTGAGGCACTTGAACGTACTGTCCAAGACCTCCAACACGAACTAGGAGAGACACAGGAGCGTCTCGATTTCACGGAGCGCTTACTCAGCAAGGCACGGGAAGAGCGGTCCGTGAGGCAGCGGGGAGGGGAACTACCATGACCACTCCAGCTTCGTCTCGGCCGACGGCGCCCGGTGCTGCGTCCGCTGCGGCACCAATTGGTGTTCGTGTCGCCTCAACGCTCTGCTGGATCGTCGGTGTCCTCACCATCCTCGTTAACGTTGCCGTTGGCATTCCGGTCATCTCAGCCGGCGGAAATGTTTTCTTCGTGGCCGTGAATCTCGTCGCTGGCGGAGCGGTGTGCCTAGCGGCGCTCTTGATTCGCCGTCAGCGGCGACTCGGCGTGTTAGTGATGCTCCTCGCGTGGGCGTTGCCGACACTCGTGCTGGTCCTCAATCACGAGAGTGCACGAGGATCATTCCTCTTGTTTGTCGCGCTCGTATTTGCCGGAGCCAACTGGAAGCACTTCCGTTGAGCCCACAGACTCAGTCGTGCGTCTCAACATTCAGGGAAGCAGCCGGGAGGTGAACATGCGCTGCGCCTTCGCTGGTTTGACTCTCGCTCTCACCGCCCTGCAGCTCCCCGCCCCCGTACGCGCCCAGTCCCTGGTCGCGGGCAGCTGGTCAGGTGCTGTCACCGACCCGTATGGTCATTCCAAGCCGGTCAGCTATAGCGTCGCCGGTCCTCCGGACTCCCTGTCCATCACGCTGTCGGAACCTCCCGGTGTAAGGCCCGTGGCTTTTGCCGACGTTCACCTGTTGGCCGATACCCTCACATTCAAGTTTGCCGGTGGGGCCCAAGGGTCGCGAGTCTCCTGCAAGTTGGTGCGGCAGACCGATGGGGTCTACGAGGGCAGCTGCGTGGACTCTCAAGGGCGGGAGGGGCGCATGCGGATGACCCCTCCTGGGACGAAGCAGCCCCCGACACGGCAGCTCTTCGACGGGAGAGACCTCACGGGCTGGCACGCCGACGTCCCCGCCGCCGACACCAACGTGCGGCTCCGCAGTCCGTTCCTCGTGCGCAACGGGATGCTCGTGAGCCTGGGTGAGCCCCGCGGGCATCTCATCACCGATTCCAGTTACCACGACTACCGACTGGAAGTCGAATACCGCTTCGCCGCGGCGCCCGGGAACGCCGGTGTGCTGGTGCACGCGTCGACTCCACGCGCCCTCTACGGGATGTTCCCGCGCTCCATCGAGGTGCAGATGGAGCACGGAAATGCCGGCGATTTCTGGTGTATCGTGGAAGACATCCGCGTGCCCGACATGGAGAAGCGGCGCGGACCTCCGGCGCAGTGGGGGACTACGGAGGGCAAGAGGCGGCGCATCCTCAACCTGACCGACGATTCCGAGAAGCCCGTCGGTGAGTGGAACACCATGGTAATCGAGGCTGTCGGGCGTGCCATCAGAGTCTGGGTCAACGGCGACCTGGTGAATGACGGCTCGGACGCCACCGCTGATCGCGGCCAGATTGCGTTGCAGGAAGGGTCCGAGGTCGAATTTCGGAAGCTTTCCCTGACCCCGATCAGCAGCTTGAGCACCCACGCTGACCATTGAACGTTGCCGCTCCAGCGACCTGACGGACACCTTGGCCGCGGCGGTCTACGCCCTGTGCGATGCCGCCTATGGCACCGTGACGGCGCCGTTGTTCGCGTCGCTCGGCTCTGGCGAACATCTCCTCGGGCTGCGCAAGGGCGCGTTGGTATCTCATCTCATGTGGGTCACGCGCTGGTTGCAGCCGGCTGGGCAACGAGCTCTCAGCACCGCCTACGTGGAAATGGTGGCCACCGCGCCGTGGGCGCCGTGGGCGCAGCGGCAGGGCTACGCCAGCGCGCTGCTGGAGCACTTTGTGTCTCAGGTGAGTGACTACCAATTGGCCGCGCTGTGTCCAGCTACCGAGCATCTCTATGCGCGCCTCGGCTGGGGTTTCTGGCACGGGCCACTGTCCGCACGAAGGGACGAAGGCATCGTGGCGACGCCCGACGAGCGAGTCATGATTCTGCCCCTACCGCAGACACCGTCACTCGACTTGGACTTGCCCCTGTCGGTGGAGTGGCGGCGTGGCGAGGTATGGTAGGCTTACAAGCCCGGCAGGTCGCCGGTGTGTGGTAGGCTTACAAGCCCGGCAGGTCGCCGGTGTGACGGTCGCGGGTGAGATGAACGAACGCTTCGGCGGCGAGCACACCGACCTCACGTCCGCGCCACTGCGCCATGATCTCGTGGTGCTGCCGCCAGATGCCTTGGCCGTCCTGGCTGCCATGCGCGAACAGGGCGGCCTTTTTCTGTTCGACCACTGACGAGATGTCCACGTACGTGTTCGGGAGAAAGCCTTCCGTTTGACTGCCGCTGTTGACTTCGAAGAAGTAGAGCCGCGCCGTGGGCCGGCCTCCCCCCATCCACGCGCGGATCGTGAGCACGCTCGCGACCTGATGGTCCATGTGCGTGTCCACCGGCCAGTGCGTGAACACCACGTCCGGATTGGCGGCGGCGAGGAGTCGACTCATCGCGTCCACCTGCGCTCCGGTCACTTCGGTCGCGCCGTCAATTTGGCCGAAGAACGCTGGCTTCGCGCCGATGATCTTGCAGGCGGTCTCACACTCGGCGGAGCGAATCTGCGCCGCTTGCTCCAGCGACTTGCCTGAGATGCCGCGCTCGCCCCGCGTGAGATAGATGATCGTCACCGCGTGCCCGAGCGCCGCATAACGCGCCAGCGTCCCGCCGCACCCGGACTCCGGGTCGTCCGGATGCGCGCCGACACAAACGACGGTCAGGCGTGTCGCCTCGGGCTCGGCTGGTGCCGACACCAGCGGCAGCGCGCTTGCAGCCACCTGTGTTACGAAGCCACGCCGCGTCAGGTCTCGTTCGTTCATAGACCCCGTCTGGTGGAATGCGTCGCCACAAATATGAGTCCGGTGCGCGGGTTCGGGGCCACGTACTCTGCTGAAACATCGCACTCGTGGGCCTCGTGGTGTATGTCGAGCGGTTCCATATTGTTGATAGGATCACACCATGACCTTCAAACCTGCGATTTGGTTTCCGATCGCCGTCGCGCTGAGCGCCATCAACCTGGTCGGAGTCGGGTTCGCGGTCGGGCCCGGCGAGTCGCTGCATGCGGCGACTCACGCGGCGCTCGCGCTGGTGTTCGGGCTATGGGCCCAGCGCCTGCGGCGCGCTCCGGGCGACGGCCAGCTCCCGGCTCCGCTCGTAGCGTCCGAGGAGCTCGACGCGCTCGCAGCCGAGGTGACCAAGCTGCGGCAGGAGGTGAGCGAGGTGCAGGAGCGCCTGGACTTCACCGAACGGATGCTGGCGCAGAGACCGGAGTCACCTCGAGTAGGCCCGCAGCGCTAGCGTTCCCACCTGCCTGGCCGGGGACCAAGGCCGTATCTATACTCCCCTCGGGTACGATCATGTCCCGATCATGGAGCGGAAGATGACGACGCGCCGGATCGCTACCGCGATCTTCGCCGTGTCGACGTTAGGCCTGTCGGCCTCCGCCGAACCGTCTGCGACCGCCATGACGAGGGCGGCGACGCGATTTCTGGAGAGCCTCACGCCGGAGCAACGGCAGCAAGCGACGTTCGACTTCGACGGCGCTGAGCGGACACACTGGCATTTCATTCCGACCGAGACCTTTCCGCGGAGCGGCCTGACGATCAAGCAGATGAGCCCATCGCAGCGCACGCTCGCGTTCCACTTGCTGCAAGCCGGCCTCAGCCAACGCGGCTATATGACGGCGACGCAGATCATGGACCTCGAGAGCGTGCTCGCTGCCCTCGAAGCCGCGCAGCCGCCACGAGCCATTCGCTTCGTGCGCGATCCCGAACGCTACTTCTTCTCGGTCTTCGGTACGCCCTCGACGCACAGTTCGTGGGGTTGGCGCGTCGAGGGGCATCACGTGTCGCTGCACTTCACGGTCGTCGACGGGTCGCTGGTCGCCGGGGCGCCGTCATTCTTCGGGGCCAACCCGGCGGAGGTGCGAGCCGGTCCGAAGCAAGGCACTCGGGTCCTCGGCCCCGAAGAAGACGTGGCGCGCGCGCTCGTCGAGTCGCTGGACGCCTCTCAGCGCGAGCTGGCAATCATCAACGCAAACGCCCCGAACGACATCGTCACCATGGCGAACGTGAAGATCGATCCGCTGTCGCCGGCGGGCATTCCGGCGTCCGTGCTGACCGCCAGCCAGCGCGCGCTCCTGAGAAAGCTGATCGAGGTTTACACCGGCTACATGGCAGACGACATCGCGGCCGATCGTGTGACGCGGATCGAGCAGGCGGGATGGGATCGGATCGCGTTCGCCTGGGCTGGATCAGTCGAGCGGGGACAGAAGCACTACTATCGTGTGCAGGGACCAACCTTCCTGATCGAGTACGACAACACGCAGAACGACGCGAACCACATTCACTCCGTGTGGCGTGACTTCAATGGCGACTTCGGAGAGGATCTGTTGCGCGAACACGTTCGAGGAGTGCCGCACGGCCACTGAGTGTCTTCTCGCACCCTCTCGTGCCAACGATGAGAATGCAGTACGATATCGCGCGTCACGCACTTTCGTCGACACGGTGAGTCTCATGTATGGTCTCGCGTGCAGCGTGCTGAGTGTTCGGTGGTTCTTCATCATCCGCCGTAGGTTCGAATAGCGCAACTCGCTCTTCCGCGGGCGGGCGAGTCGCCCGCAGCTTATCGATGCGAAGGCGGCCTGCGGTCGTCCCCCATGAAGGGAGAGGGTGAACGATGGTGCACCTGAACTACCTGGCGGTCCTCGTGGCCGCTGTCGCCGTGTTCGTGCTGGGCTGGCTCTGGTACAGTCCCCTGTTGTTCTACAAGCCGTGGATGCGGCTGCGCGGCCTGGACCCCGTCGCGGCGATGGCCGGCGCGAAGATGCCCACAGGGAAGCTGCTCATCGAGTTGGTGCGGTGCTTCGTTCTCGCCTGCGTGATCGCGCGCCTCGTGGCACTGCTCGGCGTCAGCAGCTGGCTGAGCGCGGCGCACGTCGGCCTCTCCTTGTGGGTCGGGTTTCCGGTGATCCTGCTCACGGGATCGGTCCTCTGGGACAACGTCCCGTGGAGGGTGGCCGCGATCCATGCCGGCGACTGGCTCGTTAAGCTGCTGGTGATACCGATCATCGTGAGCGCGTGGCGCTGACCATCGCTGAACTATGGATTTCGACCTGATCCTAGCGACCGACGTGCTGCGACGGTCGCCCGCCACGCTGCGGGCGCTGCTCGACGGTCTCAGCGAGCCTTGGATCCGAGGCACCGAGGGTCCCGAAACGTTCAGTCCGTTCGATGTGGTCGGACATCTCATCGACGGCGAGGAAACCGATTGGATCCCGCGAGCGCGCATCATTCTCGCCCGAGGTCCGAGTCTCCGCTTCGAGCCGTACGATCGCTTCCGCCACCGGGCGCGCAACACGGGGCGTTCCCCGGAGTCGCTCCTCGCCGAGTTTGCGCGGTTGCGGGCTGCGAACCTCCAGCAACTCGATTCCTGGAAGCTCACCGCGACGGAGCTCGATCTCCCCGGAGAGCACCCAAGTTTGGGCCGGGTGACGCTGCGTCAGTTATTGGCAGCATGGGTGGTACACGACCTCGGACATCTGGCGCAGGTAGCGAGGGTGATGGCGAAGCAATACCAAGATGAGGTCGGGCCGTGGGTACCGTTTCTGCCGGTGCTCACCGACCATCCCGTACCGCGGTCCTGAGCGCGGCCGCCTGTCAGCCATGGGCACGATTGAGCGCCCGTTGAACAGCAGCGCCGTCCGCCTCTCGGTGGAGCCTCCTGACAGTCCGGCCGCCCGGTATTGTCTGGAACGCTACTTCGAGGAGCTGACGGCCCGTTTCGAAACCGGCTTCGATCCGGCGCGCAGTATCCCGGTCGTGCCGGCGCAGCTCACGTCGCCGCAAGGCTACTTCGTTCTGGCCACCCTGAACGGAGAGCCGGTGGGATGCGGCGCCTTGAAGTGTCATGCGGCGTATGGTGAGATCAAGCGTATGTGGGTCGCGACCTCGGTCCGTGGTCTCGGCCTTGGAACCCGAATCCTGCACTATCTCGAAGAGCTCGCGCGGGGACGGCGGCTTCCGCTGCTCCGGCTGGAAACCAACAAGGCTCTTGCCGAGGCGCAATCCCTCTACCGGAGCAACGGCTTCCGCGAAGTACCGGCGTTCAACGACGAGCCATACGCGCATTACTGGTTCGAAAAGGTGCTTGGCGGTCGCTAACGCGGTCCTCGTGACGGGAGCGGCCGGCCAGATCGGGTCGAGGCTCTCGTCATTGCTCCGTGCAGCGGAGCATCGCGTGGTGGCGGTGGATCTTCGCCCCAGCGCACCCGAGAACGTGGAGTCTTGCGACGTCAGGAGCGACGATCAGATAGCCCGGCTCTTGGACTCCGGCTCGATTCGAACGGTTGTCCACCTCGCAGCGGTCCTTCCAACGGCGTTCCGTGCGGATCCCATCGCGGCAACCGAGGTCAACCTGACCGGCACGCTCCGGTTGCTCCGCGCGGCTGTCGCGCATCAGGTCGAGCGTTTCGTCTTCGGGAGCTCCATGAGCGTTTACGGCTCCGCGACTGCGTCTCGTGCGTTGCACGAGCAGGATGTCACGGCGCCGGACGATGCGTACGGCGCGGCCAAGCGTGCGGTGGAGCTTGCGGGCGAGAGCCTCGCCGTCACAACGGGGTTTGGTTTCGTGGCGCTGCGAATCGCGCGCGTCGTCGGCCCTGGTGCGAAGCAAACCGCGTCGAGCTGGCGCTCCCAGATCTTCGAAACCTCAGCGGTGCCGGGGCAACTTCCCATCTCCATTCCCTTCGCCGCCGCCGCCCGGTTATCGCTGACCCACGTCGATGAGGTGGCCCGCATGCTGGCGATCCTGGTGGAAGCAGCCGAGCTGCCCCAACGCATCTACAACAGCCCGGCAGAGGTGTGGGAGGCACAACACCTCGCCGATCTGGTGGAGCGAGTGATGAAGCGTCCCGTTCGGCTGGGTGAAGCCCAAGGAGGCCCGCTTTCCGATGGGGCTCTGTTTGCCCGGGACTTCGGCTTCCGGCTCGGAGGCCTCGCGGACTACCTTAGGTAGCGCCCGACCCGCTCTAGTTGGAGGCTCCATACGTTCGTTCTCGTCCGTGCGGCGACCTACGCCACCCTGTTTGTCGGCCTGCTCCTGGTCTTCCTCCCGCGGCGCATACTCGAGTCGTCGGGCGTCGGTCCGCCCACCACGCTCGGCCTACTGAAGGTGGCAGGAGCTCTGGTCGGCGTGGCCGGCGGTGCTCTGGCGCTGTGGTGCATCCTGGCGTTCGCCCTTGTCGGCAAGGGCACGCCCGCCCCGTTCGATCCGCCTCGTCATCTCGTGGTCGCCGGACCTTATCGGTACGTTCGCAACCCCATGTACATCGGCGCGGGGCTGGCACTCACCGGAGCGGCGATGTTTTACGGATCGCTGCGGCTGCTCGGCTACGTGGGCCTATTCCTCCTCGCGACGCACGCGTTCGTCGTCTTGTATGAAGAGCCTACGCTGACGCGCCTGTTCGGGCAGCAGTACCGGGCCTACCAGACGCGGGTGCGCCGCTGGCTGCCACGCTTCGCGGCGCGGGGCTCCGGGGGGCCAGCTTAAGGGAATCGTTCATGCGCCGGGTAGTTCTCATGGTCGTGCGTCTCTTTGAAGCTCGGTGAAACGCGTTCTGGTGATCGGCTCTGGTGGAACGGGGAAGACCACCGTCGCCCGGCGCCTCGCCCAGCGGACGGGCCTTCCTCTCATCCACCTCGACCTCCTTTACTGGCGGCCGGGGTGGCAGCCGACGCCGGGCGAAGAATGGCACGAGACCGTTCGGCGGCTTGTCGTCGGTGAACGGTGGATCATGGACGGCAACTACGGCGGGACGCTCGACCTCCGTCTCGTGGCCTGCGACACCGTCGTGTTCCTCGATCGGCCCCGCGTCCTCTGTCTGTGGCGCGTTCTCATCCGGCAGTTGCGCTATTTTGGCCGGGTGCGCCCCGAGCTTCCAATGGGGTGTCGCGAGCGCCTGAGCTGGGCGTTCCTCGTGTGGATCTGGACCTATCCGTCGCGCCGCAGGGGGAGCATTCTGACGCGGTTACATGCGCTCGACAAGGGGAAGCGGGTCGTCATTTTGCGCACTGCGCGCGAGATCGAGGATTTCATCGCGAGAAGCCGGTAGCATCGGAGCTCGAAACGCTCGTGTTCACCGAGTCGGCCGAACTCTACGACCTCATCTACTCCAGCTTTAAGGACTACCGGGCGGAAACGGCTCAGGTCGCCGCTCTGCTGCGGTCCCTGCATCCGGCCTGCCGCACCCTGCTCGACGTGGGCTGCGGCACGGGTGAGCACGCTCGTCTGCTGGCCAGCCTGCACGCCTTCTCCGTGGATGGACTAGACCTGAGTCCAGATTTTCTCCGGATTGCGCGTGCCAAGCACTCCACCGGGCGATTCTTCGAGGCGGACATGAGCAATTTTCTGCTTCCCCATCGGTACGACGCCATCCTCTGCCTGTTCAGCTCGATCGGCTACTTGAAGACGCTCGATCGCGTCACGCAGGCGCTGGGCTGTTTCCGGAAGCATCTGGAACCGGATGGCGTCGTCATCGTCGAACCGTGGTTTACGCCCGACAAGATGAGTACGGGCCACCACTCGAGCCGCGCCGCCGAAGCTCCGGGCGTTCGCGTGCAGCGACTCGGCACGACCGAGGTCGACGGGCGGGTCTCGCGCCTGCACTTCGAGTATACGATTGAGACCGTGGACGGAGTACGCCACGCGAGCGAGGTTCATGAGTTGGGTCTCTTCACGGTCGAGGAGATGCTCTCGGCGTTCCATGCGGCAGGTCTGTCGGCAGAGCATGAACCTTCCGGACTCGCGGGACGTGGCCTATACATCGCCCGGATTGCACCGGGTGGTTCCAACGTCTGATGGAACGCCGCTTCGGCCTGATCCACGCCACGGCGCTCAACATGACGAACATGATCGGGATCGGACCGTTCATCACGATCCCGCTCCTCATGTCCGCGCTGGGCGGCCCGCAAGCGATGCTCGGCTGGCTCGTCGCGCTGGTGGTGGTGCTGTGCGACGGTATGGTGTGGAGCGAGCTCGGGGCGGCGCTGCCAGGATCCGGCGGATCGTTCGGGTATCTGCGCCGGGGCTATGGCGCGGAGAGCGTGGGCCGGCTGATGGGCTTTCTCTTCGTCTGGCAGTTCGTGCTCAGCGGCCCCCTCGAGATCGCGTCCGGCTACATCGGCTTCTCGCAGTACTTTGGCTACCTCTGGAAGGGGATTACGGCGCGCCAGACGATGCTGGTCGTGACGGCCATCGGGCTCGCCAACTTGGCGCTCCTCTACCGGCGGATCACGTCGATCGCGACCATCACCGTGGCGCTCTGGATCGGCACGATCGTCACCGTCATCGTGGTCGTCGTCACCGGTGCGCGGCACTTCGACCCCAGGGTCGCCTTCGACTTTCCGCCGGGCGCGTTCCACTTCTCATTGGGGTTCCTGCTGGGGCTCGGCGCTGCATCGCGCATCGGCGTCTACGACTACCTCGGCTACTACGATGTCTGCTATATCGGCGACGAGGTCGAGAATCCCGGGCGAGTGATTCCACGATCGATCATTATCAGCACCATCGCGGTGGCGGTGATCTACCTCGCGATCAATCTCTCGATCATCGGCGTGGTCCCGTGGCGCGACTTCGTCCCAGCGGCGGCACGCCCGCAGTCGAACTTCGTCGTTTCGGTGTTCATGGAGCGGATCTACGGTCCGGGCGTCGCGACGATCTTCACGGCGATGATCCTCTGGACCGCGTTCGGCTCGGTCTTCGCCCTGTTGCTGGGATACTCGCGCGTGCCGTATGCGGCGGCGAAGGATGGCTACTTCTTCAAAGTGTTCGCGCGCCTCCATCCGTCCCAGGGATTCCCATACGTCTCGCTCGTCGTGCTTGGCGTCCTCTCGATCCTCGCCGGGTTTGTGTCGCTCGGCATGGTCATCGACGCGTTGATCACGACGCGCATTCTCGTGCAATTCATCGGGCAGATCGGCGCGGTGACGTTGCTGCGCCGGCGGGCGCCGGAGCTGCCGAGGCCGTATCGCATGTGGCTCTATCCAGTGCCGAGCCTCGTCGCCCTGCTGGGATGGATCTTCATCTTCGCCACGACGCCGGCCACGGTGGTCGCGTTCGGGCTGGGCGCGCTGCTGCTGGGTGTCGTGTGTTTCGGAGCCTGGTCGTGGAAGGGACGAACGTGGCCGTTCGAGGCACGACGCCTGGCGGCATGACTTGCGATGTGGCGCGGGTCGCCCGCAGCTTACGCCAACCCTTTCTGGGTGTGGGGCTCCATGAAAGCCTACCTCATCACCACCGGCATCCTGTTCGCCGTGATCACCGTCGCTCACGTCTGGGAGGTCGTCGATCGGCGACAGCTCTTCGCCAGCGATGCGCTCATTCTGGCCGTGAGCGTCGGGCTCAGCGTCTGGGCGTGGCGCCTGGTGCGAAGAGTTGCCGCCTAGCCGGGACGGCTGGCGTCTCAGACCATGCCGACCGGTGCGGCGCGGAACGCCCGGTCCGCGGCAACCCCGAGCCAGACGAAGAGCGCCAACACGAGGAGCTGCGTGATTGCGAATGGCGGCTCGGACTGGGTGGGCGCGGACACGATCAAGGCGGGCAGCCGGCGGAACAGTTGCACGACGAGGACGAACGTGTTGAGGTAGGTGGCGAGCACCACGCCGGCGGCGTAGATGCGGCGCCACGCCCCCGCGAAGTGTTTGACGTATTGGGCGACGACGACGGCCGCCAGGACCACGAGCGACACGATCCCCACGATGTGTGACGGCAGCAGGGTGACGAAGGGGAACCCGAAGCCGGTCACGCTCGTCAAGATCGTGGTAACCAGGAAGACGAGGGCCCAACGGCCGAGCCGTTTGCCGCCCGCGAGCCCTCCCGCGACGACGAGACCGGCGAAGATCCCGATCAGGCTCAACACCACGTGGATCAGGGTGAACTTCGTGATGCCGAAGATCATGGCGGTGTCCTTGTGGGAAGGGACGGCGCTCGTGGACCGATCTAACGTACGCGCCGCCTTCCGTTCCCGCGAACGGCCCGTAGCTTAAACCCATGCGCCTCCTCAGCCTCGTAACGTTCGCCGGCCTGCTCGTCGCCTGCGGACGCCCGATCGAGGTGCGTGGTCTGTACGTCAACGACGATGGAGCTGGGGCCCTCGTCCCCTGCGACCAGCCCAAGACGTTGTTCACCGTCACCGATTCGGGACTGGCGACGCGCTACCGACGGGAAGCCACCAAGCCCAACGAACCGCTCTTCGTTCACCTGCGTGGCGTCCGGGCAGACTCGGGAAGCATATATGGCGGGAGGCACTACTTGCGGGTCCGACAGATTCTCGAGGTGCGGGCGCGCGGGGCAGGGGAGTGCCCGAATGTCTCCAGCTCGGTCTCGTCGGTGCTTCGCTGATCCCTGCCGGGCCGCGGCCCGCTCATCCAAGAAGCGAATCCATGATCGACGTGCGACCCATCGTGCTCGAGGGGGGCGGCATCCGTCTCGAGCCGCTGACTGAACAGTACCACGACGCGCTCGCGGCTGCGGCGGCCGATGGCCGCCTGTGGGAGCTGTGGTTCATCGCCGTCCCTCCGCCTGAGGGCATGCGGACCTACGTGGCCGACGCGCTCCAGGGCCAGCGCGACGGTCACATGCTCCCCTGGGCCGTGCGCGACCTGGCGAGTGGCACCATCATCGGTTCAACGCGCTATCACGACATCATACGCAGCATCGATCGTGTGGAGATCGGGTACACCTGGTATGCGCAGAGCCGGCAGCGGACGCACGTCAACACGACCTGCAAGCTGCTGCTGCTCCGGCACGCGTTCGAGGCGCTCGGGTGCAAGGTCGTGGGCCTGCGGACGGACAACTTCAACTTTCGCTCGCAGCGGGCCATCGCGGCACTGGGGGCGAAGCAGGACGGCGTGATACGGCACTACGGCCTGCGGCGTGACGGCACGGTACGGGACGTAGTGATGTACAGCATCCTGGCCGCGGAGTGGCCGGACGTACGGCGGCACCTCGAATTGCGGCTCGCGCGCCACGCGGCTGCCGAGGCGCCGTGACGCGTGCAACCCGACACCGGAATCAACGCCGTCGCGCACGCGATCCAGCTCGCCGTCGCGCCCGTTTTCCTGCTCTCCGGCATCGGCGCGATGTTGGCGGTGCTCACCAACCGCTTGTCGCGCATCATCGATCGCGGCCGGGCGCTCGACAGCCCAGGGGCGACCCGCTCCCCCGATGCGGCTGCGTCCGTTCGCGCCGAGCTCATCGCCCTCTCGCGGCGCGCGCGGCTCATCAGTCACGCCATCACGTTCTGCACGGTTACCGCACTCTTGGTGTGCGCGGTCATCGCCACGTTGTTCGTCGGTGCATTTGGGGGCTTTGACGCCTCGGTGCCCGTCGCGCTCCTGTTTGTCGCCGCGATGGTCGCTTTTTTCGCCGGCTTGCTGTCGTTCCTCCGGGAGATCTTCATTGCCACGGCCAATCTCCGCATCGGCCCTCACTAGGTAGACAGCGCGTGCGGGCGGACCGGGAAGACCCGACAGATCTGGTCGTCGTGTTTCAGACGGGCGACACGGTGGCGCTCACCCTGGCGAAAGCGGCGCTCGAGGCTGAGGGGATCCCGTTCGTCACGCAAGGCGAAGGCGTGCAGGATCTGATCGGGGTCGGCCGATTGCCGGGCGGTTTCAATCTCGCCGCGGGTCCCATCCGGATTCATGTGGAGCGACGGGACGCCGCGCAGGCACGGGAACTCCTGGCCGGGATCGAGCCCCGCTGACGTTCAGCTCTTGATAGTCTTCGTGGCCTCGTCCCACGACACGATGGTCTTGCGGAAGTACGACTCGTTCGCCATGTGGCACGCCAGCGCGGCGTGGTGACCGAACACGACGTCCTCCGCCACCGGTTTCCGCGTGCGCACTGCCTCGAAGAACGTCCACAGGTGCGGCCTGACGTCGTCGAAGTCGGGCCCGCTGAAAGCAATGGTCTCCGACATTGGCGCCTCGCCCAGCTTCGGATCGTTCTCCTGGTGCCATTTCGCGAGGTACGCCTCCCGCAGCGCCCTGGGATAGCTGCCCGTGTAATAGCTCGGTCCCGAATCCTTGCCGCTTTGGGGCGTGTAGCTCAACGTCGATCCCGTGACCTCCAGGATTCCCTTGGAGCCTTGGATGCGGTACGTCTCGGGCATCTCGGTACCGAGATTCAGCCGCATGTACACCGGCAGCTCGCCATAGTAATAGACCACGGCGTGGACGTCGGGCATGTTGCGACCGTCTTTCCAGCGCCGGATCCCGCCGACCGACGCCGCCTGCTTGGGTGGCTCGTTGATCCCCAACATGAACATCATGCCGCTGATCAGGTGGACCAGCAGGTCGCCGGCGAGCCCGGTGCCGTATTCCTTCCAGCAGCGCCAGCGCGCAAAGATGTTGGGATCGAAGGCGCGCTTGGGCACCGTCCCCTGCCAGGTGTCCCAATCGAGCGTCCGCGGCGACAGGTCGGGGGGTGGGGGGTACTCCCAGGCGCCGGTGGGATCGTTGCGACCCAACCATCCTTCGACGAGCATCAGATCGCCGAGCGTCCCCTGCGCGATCAGCTCTTTGGCCTTGGCGCAGATCTGGGAGCTGACACGCTGCGAGCCGATTTGGATGATGCGTCCGGTCTGCTTCCCCGCCGCGACCATGGCCACGCCGTCGGCGGCGCTGTGCGACATCGGCTTCTCGCAGTAGATGTCTTTCCCCGCGGACACCGCGTCCACCACCACTTGCTTGTGCCAGTGATCGGGCACCGCCGCCACGATGCAGTCGATGGTCTTGTCGTCCAGGAGCGTCTGGTAGCGGCGCGTGACCGGTAGATCGGGTCGCACGATCTCCCGGGCCAGCGTGTGTCGCCCGTCGTACAGGTCAGCGGCACCGGCGCATTCGATCCCCGGCAGCCTGATCGATTCGGACAGGAGCCCGGATCCCTGCATGCCGACGCCGATCATACCGAAGCGGACCCGGTCACTGGCGGCCACGGCCTGGGGATCGGGCAGCAGGGTGGGCGGGAGCGGCCCGAGGGTGTTCCCGGCGAGCGATGCGCCGGCGGCCGCCGCGCTCAAGCCGACGAATTCGCGGCGCGAATAGGTGTGCGTCTTCACGGCGTCTCCATGGGTCACGAGAGGGTGAGCGGCGTCGCACTCGAGCGACGTCGGCCTATTATGCAGGGTCGACGGAAGGCCCGGTAGGGAGCCGGGTTGACGGTACTTTGTATCATAAAGTACATTGTACTGTCGCTCGTCAGGGAGGCTCGGTGTCCGCGCTGGTTCGGTTCTTCTTCTCGCCGGTGTACGCGCCCCAGAGCGCGTGGTCAATCCTCGGGTGGTGGGAGAGTCGGCGCCCGGTGTTCAACGCAGTCCTGGCCGTGGCCGGCGTCCTGTCCCTCGCTGCCCAAAGCTTGTTCGCCCTGCTCCCGCCCAGCGCCGCGCCGGGCGTCCCCTTGGGCCTCGTCGGCATCGTGGCGTATGCCGTGCTCGCGAACCTGTGCTACAGCGCGGGCGCGGTCGCCGAGCTCTATATCCGGCGCCGGTGGGGCGACGGGTACGCCGTGGTCGGGCCGGCAATGTTTCGCTACGGCTTCGCTTTCTCGGTCGGGCTCACGCTCCTGCCGATCCCCCTCGCGTTGCTCGACTGGGTTATCCGCGCTCTTGGGAGGTGAATCATGGTGCAGCGCCGCTGGTTCGTCTCGTGGGGCTGGGTGTACCGGCCGGTGACCTGGCAGGCCGTTGTGCTGGTGCTGCTCGCTGCCCTGTTCTGCGTACAAGTGTTTTGGGCGGTCGATCGCCACTCGCACTCCGTGAGTGACACCCTGTACGGGATCTTTCCATACGTCGTGCCCTGCCTGATGCTGCTGAACTGGGCCGCTTCGAAGACCAGCGGGGGCGCCGCGGCCTGAGCCGGGGAGGCCCCGGAGCAAGGTGCAACCACCTTGCCCGGCGCGCGCGTCGCCCGCACCTTTAGCGCGCTTGGTCAACGGGAGTCGAGCTGCATGATGCGAGCGGGCGTGATCGCGGCGGGGGCGCTGGCACTCGTCGCGACGGCGGTGCAGGGTCAGACCGACACCGCCCGGCGCCGGTACAGCGCGGCGGACGTGCAGTTCGTGGCGGGGATGATCGTCCACCACGCCCAGGCCGTGCTGATCGCCGGCTGGGCGCCGACGCACGGCGCGAGTCCGGCGTTGCGCGCCCTGTGCGAGCGCATCGTCGTCGGGCAACGCGACGAGATCGCGATCATGCAGCGCTGGCTCGAAGAGCGGCATCGGGCGGTGCCGGACTCCGACGCGGGCAGGCATACGATGCCCGGCATGGATCACCCCATGCTGATGCCGGGCATGCTGACCCCGGAGCAACTGGCGCAGCTCGACACCGCGCGCGGCCCTGAGTTCGACCGGCTGTTTCTCACCTTCATGATCCAGCACCACCGCGGCGCGCTCACCATGGTGCGCGAGCTGGTCGACACCCCGGGCGCCGCCCGGGACGGGCCGTTGTTTCAGATCGCCTCCGACGTGAGCGCCGATCAGACCACGGAGATCGACCGCATGACCCGGATGCTCGATGGCCTGTCCCAACCCCTTGAACGGAGCCCCCAGTGAGATCTCAGTTCGTCGTGCTCGCGATCGGCACGGTCGTCGCCGCCTGCGCCACCGCCACGAAGTTCGATATGTCTTCCACGGCGCCCCGCCCGGACCCGCGCGTCGGGTTGCGTGCGGGATGGATGAACGCCGCCGAGGCTTCCTGGAACCTGCGACTCGTATCCGCGGCGCCCAAGCCGGCGGCGTTCACGGACGACACCAATCCGGGCGACTTCGGCTTCCTCAATTCGGACATCGCCTTCACCGGCCACTACGTCATCCAAGGGAACTTCCACGGGTTGCAAGTATGGGACATGGCGCAGCCGAGCCACCCCGCGCTGGTCACGACCTACGTCTGCCCCGACGCGCAGAACGACGTCTCGGTGTACCGCAACCTGCTGTTTACGTCGGGCGAGGACTTCAACGGCCGGCTCGACTGCGGCACCCAGGGCGTACCCGATTCGGTGAGCAACGACCGGCTGCGCGGCATCCGCATCTTCGATATCTCGGACATCGCGCACCCCAAGCCCATCACCAGCGTGCAGACCTGCCGCGGCTCGCACACCCACACCGTCGTGACCGACCCGAACGACCAGGCGAACATTTACATCTACGTGTCGGGCTCGGCCCCGGTCCGTTCGCCCAACGAGCTCGCCGGATGCTCGGACCTGACACCGGACAAGGACCCGAACAGCGAGCGGTTCCGGATCGAGGTGATCCAGGTGCCGCTCGCCCATCCTGAACAGGCGCACGTCGTGAGCAAGCCGGCGATTCTGGCGGACTTGGCCGCGCGGGAACCGCACGGCGAGGCGCCGGAGGATATCGCCGCCGCGGCCAAGGCGGCCGCGGAGGCGCGTGCCAAGGGCGGGTTCACCGCGACGATACACGGCACGGAAATCGTGGTGGGGCCGCGCTTCGTGGCGGCGCGGCTCGACAGCATCGTCAAGGCGCGCGGCGGCAATGGGGCACCGACCGGTGCCGACAGCGCGGCGTTGCGCGCCGGTCTGCAAGCCATCGTGGATCGGATCGTCAACCCGCCCGCCCCCGGGAACGCTCCCCGGCCCGGGCCCGTGCAGTGCCACGACATCACCGTCTACCCGGCGCTGGGCGTCGCGGGCGGCGCGTGTGCCGGGTACGGTTTGCTGCTCGACATTCGCGATCCGGCCCACCCGCGGCGGGTCGCCGCCGTGGCCGACTCGAACTTCTCGTTTTGGCATTCGGCGACGTTCAACAACGACGGCACCAAACTGCTGTTCACCGACGAGTGGGGCGGGGGCCTGGCGCCCAAGTGCCGCGCCACCGACAAACCGGAGTGGGGCGCCGACGCGATCTTCACGGTGGCCCACGACACGATGACGTTCCGGAGCTATTACAAGCTGCCGGCGCCGCAGACGTCGAACGAAAACTGCGTCGCGCACAACGGCTCGCTCGTCCCGGTCCCCGGGCGGGACATCATGGTTCAGGGCTGGTATCAGGGCGGTATCTCCGTGTTCGACTGGACCGATCCCGCGCATCCCAAAGAGATCGCGTACTTCGACCGCGGCCCCATGGACTCGACCAAGCTCGTGGGCGCGGGCTCGTGGTCCGCGTACTGGTACAACGGGTACATCGTCAGCTCGGAGATCGGGCGCGGGCTGGACGTGCTCGAGTTGTTGCCGAGCGGCTTGTTGTCGCAGAACGAGATCGATGCGGCGAAGCTCGTGCACTTCGACTACTTGAACGTGCAGGACCAGCCCAAGCTGGTTTGGCCCCCGAGCTTCGCGGTGGCGCGGGCCTACGTGGACCAGCTGGCGCGCTCCAACGGTCTGGCGCCGGACAAGGTCGCGGCCGCGCGGTCTGCGCTGGCGCGCGCCGAACGGCTGTCGGGGCAGCAACGCCAGGACGCACTGACGCAGCTCGCCACCCAGCTGAACGGCGATTCCCAGGGAGCTGCCGATCAGGCGAAGGTGCGGGCGCTCGCCGCCGCCGTGTCGGATCTGGCCAACGGTAGGAGCGCTGGGCGAGCCGGGATGTAGGTGAGGGCGACCTTGCTCGCGGTGATCGTCGCTGCGGCGTGCGCCACGACCACCCGTCAGGGGCCGTCGCCGCGGGTTGTCGCGACCGCCCCGTTCACGGCGGCGGACGTGCACTTCATGACCGGCATGATCGGCCACCACGCGCAGGCGGTCCTGATCGCGGGCTGGGCGCCCTCACACGCTGCGAGCGCGGCGGTGCGCGCCTTGTGCGAGCGGATCGTGGTGGGCCAACGTGACGAGATCGTCCTGATGCAGCGCTGGCTCGGCGAGCGGCATGAGCCCGTGCCGGAAGTGGACCCCGCTCACTTCACGATGCCGGGCATGGAGACGTCCATGATGCCGGGCATGTTGACCCCCGACCAATTGGCGCAGCTCGACAGCGCGCGGGGTCGCGAATTCGACAGGTTGTTCCTCCAGTTCATGATCCAGCACCACCAGGGCGCCATCACCATGGTGAACCAGTTGTTCGGCTCGCAGGGCGGGGGCGAAGAGGAGATCGTTTACCGGTTCGCCTCCGACGTATACGCCGACCAGACGACCGAAATCGACCGCATGAACCGCATGCTCGAGGCCTTCCACCGGAGCCCACAGTGAAAGCTGCGTCGTTGTCTCTGTCGCTCGCGACCGTCGCGCTGTCCCTCGCCGCCTGCGCCACGGCGAAGCTCGATATGTCCACTACGCCGCCCACCCCCGACCGGCGCGTCGGCCTGCGCGCGGGGGAGATGAACGCCGGCGAAGCCACCTGGAACCTGCGCGTAGTCTCGAAAACGCGGCCGTCCGAGAAATTCGCCGGGGTCACCAACTCCGACCTCTCGTTCTCCGGCCCCTACGCCATCCAGGGGAACTACAACGGCTATCAGGTCTGGGACATTACGAACCCGAAGAAGCCGCGGCTGAAGATCGGGTACCTCTGCCCCGCATCGCAGAGCGACGTCTCCGTCTACAAGAACCTGCTGTTCGTGTCGGGAGAGGGCATGTCGGGCCGCCTCGACTGCGGTACGGAAGGGGTGCACGACTCGGTGAGCGCGGCCCGGTTACGGGGCATTCGGATCTTCGACATCACCGACATCGCCAGTCCAAAGTACATCGGGAATGTGCAGACCTGCCGGGGCTCGCACACCCACACCGTGGTGGAAGATCCCACGGACAAAGACAACGTGTACATCTATGTCTCCGGGTCGGCAGGCGTGCGCTCGCCGAACGAGCTCCCGGGCTGCTCGAAGCTGGCCCCGGACCAGGACCCGAACTCGGCGCTGTTCCGCATCGAAGTCATCAAGGTGCCGCTCGCGCACCCCGAGCTGGCGAGCATCGTGAGCTCGCCGCGGATCTTCGACGATCTCACCGAAGCGGCCACCCACGCCGAGGCGCCCGAGGACATCGCCGCCGCGGCGCAGGCCGCCGCCGCGGCGCGGGCGCAGGGCGGGTACACGGCGCTGGTGCACGGCACGGAATACGTGCTGCCGCCGGGATTCGTCCAGCCGAGGCTCGACAGCATCGTCAAGGCGCGGCAGGGGAGCGGGGCGCCGACGGGCGCGGACAGCGCCGCGCTGCGGGGAGCGATCCAGGGCATCGTGGACGCGATCGTCGGCGGCCCGCCGCCCGGCATGAAGAACGGCGTGCGCCCCGGGCCCAGCCAGTGCCACGACATCACCGTCTATCCGGCGATCGGGTTGGCCGGCGGTGCGTGCGGCGGGTACGGCCTGCTGCTCGACATCCACGACGTGGCCCATCCCAAACGCATCGGCGCCGTGGCCGACTCGAACTTCTCCTACTGGCACTCGGCGACGTTCAACAACGACGGGACCAAGCTCCTCTTCTCCGACGAATGGGGCGGCGGTGGGCAGCCCAAGTGCCGCGCGACCGACAAGCCCCAGTGGGGGGCGGACGCGATCTTCACCCTGGTCCACGACACCATGACGTTCCAGAGTTACTACAAGATGTCGGCCCCGCAGACGCCGTTCGAGAACTGCGTGGCCCACAACGGCTCGCTGATCCCGATCCCCGGGCGCGACATCATGGTCCAGGCCTGGTATCAGGGCGGCATCTCGGTGTTCGACTGGACCGATGCGGCGCACCCCAAGGAGATCGCCTACTTCGACCGCGGCCCGATGGACTCCACCAAGATGGTTGGCGCCGGCTCGTGGTCTGCGTACTGGTACAACGGCTACATCGTGAGCTCGGAGATCGCCCGGGGACTCGACATCGTCGAGCTGCAGCCCAGCGGATTCCTCTCCCAGAACGAGATCGACGCGGCGAAGCTGGTGCACTTCGACTACATGAACGTTCAGGACCAGCCCAAGCTGGTCTGGCCTGCGAGCTTCGTGGTGGCGCGCGCCTACCTGGACCAGCTCGCGCGCTCCAACGGCTTGGCGCCCGACCAGGTGGCGGCGGCACGGGCCGCGCTCGCGCGCGCCGAACGGCTGTCGGGGCTCGAGCGCCGGGACGCGCTGGCGCCGCTGGCGACGCAGCTGAACGGTGATTCCCAGGGCGCCGCCGATCCCACCAGGGTCCAGGCGCTGGCGGCGGCGGTGAAGAACCTGATGGAATGAAGGAGGTCATCATGACCGGACTGCTGGCGCTGTGGCTGCCGATCTTGCTCTCGGCGGTGCTGGTGTTCGTCGTCAGCTCGCTGATCCACATGGCATCGCCCTGGCACAAGGGCGACTACCCCAAGCTGTCGAGCGAAGACCGCGTGATGGACGCGCTCCGGCCGCTCGCCATCCCGCCGGGGGACTACATGATGCCGCGCCCGTCGAGCAGAGAGGAGATGCGTTCCCCGCAGTTCCTGGAAAAGTTCAAGAAGGGCCCCGTGCTGATGCTCACCGTGTGGCCCGGCGGCTCCATGTCGATGAGCAGGCAGCTCGTGCAGTGGTTCCTGTACGCCGTCGTGGTCGGATGCTTCGCCGCGTACGTCGCCGGGCGCGCGCTCCCCGCCAGCGCACCGGCGCTGCAGGTCTTCCGGTTCGCCGGGGTTACGGCGTTCGTGGGGTACTCGCTCGCGTTGTGGCAGATGTCGATCTGGTACCGCCGCGCCTGGACGACCACCATCAAGACGACGGTGGACGGGTTGATCTACGCGCTGCTCACGGCCGGCGCGTTCGCGTGGTTGTGGCCGCGCTAGCATGGTTGTCGCTGCTGGGCGCGCTGGGCGCGCTCGGCGGACAGGGACCGGGGTGGATGTTCGGTCCCTTCGAGAAGCCCCAACAGGTCAACCCGGTCCTGCGACCCAATCCCGCTGCCACGTTTCTCTCTCCCGTCAACGACAGCATCGTGCGGTGGGAGGAGTACGCCACCTTCAATCCCGCCGCCGTCGTGCGAGACGGGAAGGTGTACGTGCTGTATCGCGCCGAGGACATAAGCGGCGAGATGCAGATCGGCCGCCATACCTCGCGCCTCGGGCTGGCCGAAAGCGGGGACGGACTGCGTTTCACCCGCGCGCGCGCGCCGGTGCTGTACCCGGACAAGGACGCACAGGCGCAGCTCGAATGGCCCGGAGGCGTCGAAGATCCGCGTCTCATCGAGGCGGGGGATGGGACGTATGTGCTGACCTACACCCAGTGGAACCGCGATATCCCCCGGCTCGCGATCGCGACGTCCCGCGACCTGATCCATTGGACCAAGCACGGTCCCGCATTCGCGCGGGCGGGCGGCGGGAAGTACCGGGATCTGGAATCCAAGTCCGGAGCCATCCTCGGCGAGGTGGCCGGAAACCGCGTCGTCGCAACTGCGCTGCGCGGGAAGTACTGGATGTACTTCAACGTCCCCGACATCCTCATCGCGACCTCCGACGACCTCGTCGATTGGACGCCGCTGGCCGACTCGAGCGGCCGGTTGGTCAAGGTGCTCTCGCCCCGCCCGGGGTACTTCGACTCCTGGCTGGTCGAGGCCGGCCCGCCCGCTCTCCTCACCCCGCACGGGATTGTCTTGCTGTATAACGCGGGCAACAGCGGCGAGTACGGCGACCCGACGCTGCCCTCGCGGGCGTATACCGCGGGTCAGGCGCTGTTCGCTCCCGGCAATCCGCTGCAGCTGATTGCCCGCTCGGACACGCCGTTCCTCCGGCCCACGGAGGATTACGAGCGGACCGGGCAGTACCCCGAGGGAACGACGTTCGTGGAGGGGCTGGTCCCGTTCCACGGGCGCTGGTACCTGTACTACGGGACGGCCGACTCGCGGGTCGGCGTTGCCGTGTGGGATCCGAGCCGGGGCTCGCGGTGACGGCGCGGCGACTCGCCGACCAGGTCACGCGCGCGTAGTTTACCGGCTGTTCGTTGGCATCTCGGTTCTGTCAGGGGAAGGAGCACCACCATGGCGATCCGCATTGGTGACGAAGCGCCCGACTTCACGGCCGAAACGACCGAAGGCCCGATTCATTTTCACGAGTGGATCGGCGACAAGTGGGCGATCTTGTTCTCGCACCCCAAGGACTTCACACCGGTCTGCACTACGGAGCTCGGGTACATGGCCCGCCTCAAGCCGGAGTTCGACCGGCGCAACACCAAGGTTCTCGGGCTGAGCGCCGACCCCGTGAGTGACCACGCCCGCTGGGTCAACGACATCAAAGAGACCCAGGGCCACGCGGTGAACTACCCGCTGGTCGGCGACGCCGAGCTGACGGTGGCCAAGCTGTACGACATGATCCACCCCAACGCGGGCGGGGGAAAGCGCACGGCGGTGGAGAACGCGACCGTCCGCTCGGTGTTCGTGATCGGTCCGGACAAGAAGGTCAAGGCGATGATCGTCTATCCCATGAGCACCGGGCGCAACTTCGATGAAGTGCTGCGGCTGCTCGACTCCGTCCAGCTCACCGCGAGGCACACGGTGGCGACTCCCGTGAACTGGCAGCCGGGTCAGGACGTGATCATCCCGACCTCCGTGTCGGACGACGACGCCCGCAAGAAGTACCCGCAGGGCTTCAAGACCCACAAGCCCTATCTCCGTACCGTACAACAGCCGAAATAGGGAGGAGCGCCGATGACCCTCGTCCGGGTCGCCCCACCCCTCGCGCAGGACGTCGATTTGTCCAAGACCTACGACGCGGTGATCGTGGGCTCGGGCGCGGCCGGCGGCATGGCCGCCCACGTCCTGACGACGCGCGGCCTGAAGGTGCTCATGCTCGAAGCGGGCAAGAAGCTGCCCATCGAGCAGGAGCTGCGCTCGATGCAGTGGCCGTACGATCACCCCCGCCGGGGGGACGCGCCACCGGGATACCATTCCCTCTCGTTCAACGAGTACACCATCCGGACCCCACCGTACGCGAAGAACAGCACGTTCAAGCACGTCATGTCTTACGTCGGCGGGTGGGGCGGGTCCGACTACGTCAAGAACATCCTCGTCGATGAGAAGGACCATCCCTACAGCGGAACGAAGTACGCGTGGGTGCGCGCCCGCGCGCTCGGGGGGAAGACGAACATCTGGGGCCGCCTGGCGCTGCGTCTGTCCGACTACGATTTCAAGGGGAAAACGCACGACGGGTACGGCGACGACTGGCCGATCGCGTACGCCGACCTCGAGCCGTACTACGACAAGGTCGACCTCTACCTCGGCATCTCCGGCGTCAAGGAAAACCTGCCGCACCTGCCGGACAGCCTGTTTCAGCGTCCCAACAAGCTCACCTTCGGTGAGGTGAAGCTGCGCGAGAGCCTGAAGAAAATGGGGCGCGTCGTGACGCCGTACCGCGCCGGCGTCACCACCGACGGTGTGAAGCACAACCGCTACCGCAGCAAGTGCTACGGCCGGGGCGCCTGCGACCGGCGGCCGGGCGGATGCGACATCCACGCCGCGTTCGACTCGCCCACCGGGCTCATCTACCCCGCGATGGACACCGGCAACCTGACGATCCGCACCAACTCGATCGCGCACGAAGTGCTCGTCGACTCGAACACCGGAAAGGCACGCGGGATCGCGTTCATCGACAGCGCGACGCACAAGTCGTACGAGGCCAAGGCGAAGGTCGTAATTGTCGCCGCGTCGACGCTCGAGTCGGCGCGGCTGCTGCTGTTGTCCCGCTCGTCCCAGCATCCCAACGGCATCGGCAACTCGAGCGGACACGTGGGTCACAACTTCTGCGAACACGTGATGGGCCCCGGGGTCACGGGGCTCGTGAAAGACTTGGTCGGCAAGCCGCCCACCCTCGACGACGGCCGCCCCGGCGGGTTCTACATCCCCCGGTTCCGCAACCTGAAGGACCGTCAACCGGGGTTCGTCCGCGGCTATGGCTTCGAGGGGAGCGGTGGCTTTTCGATTTTCCCCGGGAATGCCACGGGGACCCCGGGATTCGGTGCCCAATTCAAGAAAGAGGTGCGTGACCACGCCGGGGCGTTCATCGGGATGGGTGCCTTCGGCGAAGTGCTGGCGCGCTACGAGAATTACGTCGATCTCGATCCCGACGCGAAAGACGCGTGGGGCGTCCCGGTGCTGCGCTTCCATTATCAGTTCGGCGACAACGAGCGCAAGATGTGCGAGGACATGGTCGTCGCGGGCCGCGAAATGTTCGAGGCGGCGGGGATCGAGGTCGTGGGGACCGACGAGAAGATCCTCACCGAGGGGTGGTCCATTCACGAGCTGGGCACGGCCCGGATGGGGAGCGACCCCAAGACGTCGGTGTTGAACCAGTTCCAGCAGTCGCACGACGTGAAGAATCTATTTGTCGTCGATGGGTCCAGTCATGTGAGCGCGTCGTGTCAGAACCCCACCTGGACCATCATGGCGCTGGCGTGGCGCTCCTGTGAGTATCTGGCGAGCGAATTCAAGAAAGGGAACGTATGACCGACGAGTCGCTCTCGCGCCGCGAGATGCTCGAAGTGACCGCGGCGGCGCTCGCCGCGCCGTTGCTCCAGCTGGGGCCGGCAGCGGCGCCGCCGGTGGCGCCCGCTCTCCAGCTCCAGGGCGCGCCCAAGTTTTTCACCGGGCCGGAGTTCGCGCTGCTCGACGAGCTTGCGGACCTGATCATCCCTACCGACGCCCATTCTCCCGGCGCGCGCGCCGCCGGCGTGGCCGCCTACGTCGATTTCCGTTTGTCCGAGGCGCTCGAGCCCGAGCAGACCAAGTGGCGCTCGGGGCTCGCGGCCGTCGACGCCCTCTCGCAGGAGCTGCACGGGCAGGCCTTCCTGCAGGGCTCGGCCGGCCAGCGGGTCGCGGTGCTCACGCGGATGGCGGCCGGGGAGCAGGACCCCAAGACCCCCGCCGAGCACTTCTTCCAGGAGCTCAAGCGGTCGACGGTGCGAGCGTACTACACCTCGAAGGTCGGGATCCACGCCGACCAGCAGTACAAGGGTAACGTGTATCAACGCGGGGAATACGCGGGCTTCGATGCGAAGTGAGCAAGTAGCGGAGAGCCTTTGACTTAAGCTGCCTGCGTGATCCCCGGCACAGCCGGGAATGGCAGCCCGTAGCGAACGTTGACTGCGCCCCGGTTTTACTGAGGCCGCAGCGCCCCCTCCTCAGGTAGTCTCTCACTCATATGGAGAGAGCGATGCGCGCTTTCATGGTATTGCTCGCCTTGGTTGCCACGCCGCTGGTCGCGGCCATCTCCCAAGATCACACCAGGTCGGCCCGTAACGATAACGACGCCGTTCGGCATTCGAACGTGCGCGGCGGCGACGTGGCTCGGGACGATGACGGCGAGAAATGCGATAAGACACACCCTGCTGCGCGGGGCGGGTCGGCCCGGTCTTTCGAGGTTCGCCAAGACGCGCTGCATCGGCAGGACGCCCAACATCGGCGTGACGGCAAACGGGATGAGGACTGCGTCGTCGGCGATCCGCCGCCGCCTCAACCCCCGCCCGCACCGGCGCCGGCGCCACCGCCACCCCCACCCCCACCGCCGCCGCCGGCTGCTCCGCCGCCGCCGCCGCCGCCCCCACCGGGCGCTGCGCTCGGGGAGATCGACGGCACGGCGTTCAATGACCTCGATGCGAGCGGTTGGCGGGCCGGGGATGAGCCCGGTCTTTCTGGCTGGGTCATCGAGCTCAGCGGGCCGGTGAGCCAAACCACCACCACCAACGACGCCGGGGACTACATCTTGTCGCAGCTACCGGGCGGGACGTATCTGGTGTGTGAGGTTCCGCAGACCGGCTGGCAACAGACGGTGCCGATGAGCGGTCCCGCGTGCCCAAAGGGAGGCTTCGGCTATATCGTCGTCATCCCGGACGTCATCCCCGACGGAGGCGGTATTCGGTTCCTTGGTAACGACTTCGGCACGGTGGCGGTGGCGCCGTAGCGTCACGGTAGCAGCTACACGGTCGGGCCCCGGGCAGACTCGCCGGGGCCCTGTTTGTTAGCTTAGGGCGCCGCGCCTGTGGCAGCCTTGACCGCCCTCTTCGGGAGATCATCGTGATCGCACTCGCTCTCGTGCTCGTCGCCGTGGCCCAACAACCAGAGCCGCCGCTCCGCATCGCCGCGAGCAGCTTCGCCTCGGTGGAGGTGCACCTGAACGTCCGGCGGATCGGCACCCGCTGGTTCGAGGAGGATGCGAGCCTCTCCGGCCCCTCGCGGATCGCGATCACCTACGGCCAGCCTCACGCGCGCGGCCGGCGCGTCGAGGGCGGGCTCGTTCCCCAGGACACCGTGTGGCGCTTCGGCTCCAACATGGCGACCACGCTCCACAGCGACGTCGATTTCACGCTCGGGGACTTGAAGCTGCCGCGCGGCGATTACTCCCTGTTCGTCCTGTACACGCGTGCGGGGTGGCAGCTGATCGTCAATCGCGGCACGGGGCAGTGGGGCACCGATTACGATGCCGCGCGCGACGTCGGACGGGTGCCGCTCGCGAGCCGCGCGCTTGCGGAGCCGGAAGGCTCGCTCAGCATCTATCTCGTCCCCGAGGCGGCGCGCCCGAGCACGGGCTACGCCGACCTGCGGGGAGTGCTGCGGATCAAGTGGGGAGGCACCGAGCTCAGCACGGCATGGCGGATCGCGCCGTGAGCGGGCGCCGTTCGAATCACTGACCTCCGGGGCGTCGGGCACGCATTTCGGCGAGGTTCTTGTCCCACGCCTTTTGCTGGTCGGCGGTCAGCACGCCACGAATCTCGTCGTCCTGATGCTGGAACACCTCGCGCATTTTTGCGCGGGTCGCCGAATCGGGCCGCGTGCCCGGCGTAAGAGCGGGCAGCTGAGCGGTGTAGCGCGCCCGGATGGAGTCGATCTTCGCCTGCTGCGCGGCCGTCAGGGTGATGTCTTTGAGCAGCGCCTGCATGCGTCGCTCCGCGAAGCCGGCGCGCCCGGGACCGCCTCCTGGCGACGGGCTTTGCGCCGGCGCGGCTGATGCCGCGAAGGCAAGGATCGCGGCAGATCCCAATGCACCCAATGCGATGGACAGCTTCATGGTGTTTCCTCCTGTGGGGTGGAAAAGGGCGGTAACGTCAAAGTCTACGGCCCGCGCCCCGGGATTGTTGTCCCCTGTTGGTGTGGCGTCCCCGCACTTGCCCCGGGCCACGGCGGACACGACATTTCCCCTTGCGTACTTGACCGGGAGCAGCAGCGATGTCGAAAAGTGACGATCAGAAGATCGCCGCCCTGGCGAAGAAGAACGCCGCCAAGGCGGCCAAGGCCAAGCCGAGCAAGCGGCGGCAGTACGACGATACCCTGCCGCCGGAGCGCGAGGACGACGTGGATCTGCGCGACTTCTTTTCGGAGATGAAGAAGCGGGAGTTTTAGTCCTCGGCGCTTAAGTGCTTGCCCGATGCCAACCTACGAGTACAAGTGCCCGGCGGGGCACGTGTTCGAGAAGTTCTTTCCGACGATGCACGACAAGCGTCGGGAGAAGTGCCCCGCGTGCGGCCGGCAAGCGGAGCGGCAAATCTCCGGCGGGACGGGTCTTGTCTTCAAGGGCTCGGGTTTCTACATCACCGACTACAAGCGGGCCGGTGAGAAGCAGCAGGACGGGAAGGAGGGGTCCAAGGCCACGCCTGAGTCGAAGCCGAGCCCCGAGTCGAAGCCGCCCGAGGGCGCCAAAAAGAAAAAGAAAACAGACTCCGGCGACAAGTGAGGGCGCTCGAGCCGATCGGCGCGGCGCTGGCGGATGCCGCGGCGCGGCTGGGCGCGCCCGTGGTGGCATCGGACGTCGAGCTGGAGCGTCCCCGTGACCCCGCCCACGGCGACGTGGCGACCAATCTCGCGTTGGTGCTCGCCAAGACGCTCAAGGCCAAGCCTCGCGCGGTGGCCGAGCGGCTCGTCGCGGCGCTCGAGCTTCCCCCGGGCCTGGTCCGCAAGATCGACATCGCCGGGCCGGGCTTCATCAACTTTTTCCTCGCCGAAGCCGAGCTCGCGGGCGTGCTCGAGACCGTGCTGGCGGCGGGCGAGCGCTACGGCCGGAGCGATGCCGGGCTGGGCAAGCCCGTCAATGTCGAGTTCGTCTCCGCCAATCCCACCGGCCCGCTGCACGTAGGCCACGGCCGCCAGGCGGCCCTGGGTGACGCGATCGCGTCGCTGCTCGACTGGACGGGGTGGCGCGTGACGCGCGAATTCTATTACAACGACGGCGGCGCGCAGATCATGCAGCTGGCGCGCAGCGTGCAGGCGCGGATCGGGGAGCGGCATGGCCGCCCCGCCGCCGTGCCGGAGGGCGGCTACCACGGCGAGTACATCCGCGACATCGCCGAGCGCTACCTCGCCGCCCATCCCACCGATCCGGAGGGAGCCGACCTCGATCAGGTGCGCCGGTTTGCGGTGCAGGAGCTCCGCAAGGAGCAGGACGCGGACCTGCAGGCGCTGGGCGTCCGGTTCGACGTCTACTTCCTCGAGTCGTCCTTGTACACGACCAGCAAGGTCGAGAGGACGATGGGCCGGCTGGTGGCCGCGGGGCACACCTACGAGAAAGACGGCGCGCTGTGGCTCAAGACCACCGACTTCGGTGACGACAAGGATCGCGTGATGCGCAAGCGCGCCGAGAAAGGCGGCGAGTACACCTATTTCCTGCCGGACGTCGCCTACCATGTCGACAAATGGGAGCGAGGGTTCGCGCGGGCGATCAACGTTCAGGGCGCGGACCATCACAGCACGGTGACTCGCGTGCGCATCGGGCTGCAGGCGCTCGAGCTGGGCATTCCGGCGGGCTACCCCGAGTACGTGCTGCACCAGATGGTGACCGTGATGAAGGGGGGCGCGGAGATGAAGCTCTCCAAGCGCGCCGGCAGTTACCTGACCGTGCGGGAGCTCGTCGACGAAGTGGGGCGCGACGCGGTCCGCTACTTTTTTCTAATGCGCCGGGGGGACTCACATCTCGTGTTCGACGTCGACCTCGCCAAGAGCCAGACCGAAGAGAACCCCGTCTTCTACGTGCAGATGGCGCACGCGCGCCTGAGCGGCATCTTCCGTGTCGCCGGTCGCGCGCCCGAGACCGCCTCCCCGAACGGGGTGAATCTCGCGGCGCTGGACGAGCCGGAGGAGCTCCTCCTGCTGAAGCAGCTCGCCGACTTCCCGAGCCTGGTGGCGGGGGCCGCCGCGGCGCTCGAGCCGCACCGTGTCACCGGCTACCTCGAGGGGCTGGCCCGGTTGACCCACGCGTGGTATCACAAGTATCGCGTGCTGGAGGAGCCGGAGGAGGCGGCGCGGCTCGTGCTGGCGCGCGCCGTGCGCCAGGTGCTGGCGAACGGCCTCTCGCTCATGGGCGTCGGCGCCCCGGACAGGATGTAACGTGTCGCTCCTCGTGGTGGGATCGGTCGCCCTCGATTCGGTCGCGACCCCGTTCGGCGAGACGGCGGACGCGCTCGGCGGCTCGGCCGTGTTCTTCAGCGTCGCCGGGTCCATCCTCCACCCCGTGCAGGTCGTGGGTGTGGTGGGCAGCGACTTCCCCCTTGCCGCCCTGTATGCGCTCGAGCAGCGCGGCATCGACCTCTCCGGCGTGGAGCAGGCGAAGGGGGAATCGTTCCGCTGGAAGGCGCGCTATTCCTACGATCTCGCCAGCCGCGAGACGCTGGAGACGCGACTGGGCGTGTTCGCCGACTTCCGACCCAAGCTCCCGGCCGCGTTTCGCGACGCGGCGTACGTCTTCCTCGGCAACATCGACCCCGAGCTCCAGCTCGGCGTGCTCGACCAGGTGAAGGCGCCCAAGCTCGTCGCCTGCGACACGATGAACTACTGGATTCAGTCGAAGCGCGACCTCTTGCTCGAGCTGTTGCGCCACATCGATATCCTGATGGTGAACGACTCCGAGGCGCGGGAGCTGTCCGGCGACTGGAACATCTACCGCGCCGCCCAGTGGATCCTGCAGCGTGGGCCGAAGATGACGGTTTTGAAGCAGGGAGAACACGGCGCGCTGCTCGTGGACCGGGCCACGACCTTCAAGGTCCCGGCCTACCCGCTCCAGGAGGTGTTCGATCCCACCGGGGCGGGGGATGCGTTCGCCGGCGGCTTCATGGCCCACCTGGCGAGGAACGGCGACCTCTCCGCCCCGAATCTGCGGCGCGCGATGGTGTACGGCGCCGCGATGGGATCGTTTGCGGTCGAGGCGTTCGGCATCCAGGGGTTCGACAAAGTGACGCCGGCCGACGTGCGCGCCCGGGTGCATGCCTTCAAGCAGCTCGTCCACTTCGAGGTGGACGCGCCCGCCGGCCCGTGACCGAACGCTACGCGGCGGCGGGCGTCCGACTCGACGCCGCCGAGGAGGCGAAGCGCCGCATCGCCGAGCTGGTGCGGAGCACGCGCACCGCGCTCGCGCTGGGGGAGATCGGCGCGTTCGGCGGGATGGTCCGCGTGCCACCGGGGTACGAGCGCCCCGTGCTCGTCCTCTCGACCGACGGCGTCGGCACCAAAGTGCTCGTCGCCGCCCGCGCCGGCATCCACGATACCGTGGGCGAGGATCTCGTGAACCACTGCGTGAACGACATTCTCGTGCACGGGGCGCGGCCGCTCGCGTTGCTCGACTACATCGCGACGGGCACGCTCGAGCCCGACGTCGCCGCGGCGCTCGTCGCCGGGATCGCGCGCGGCTGCCGCGCGCACGACATGACGCTGGCGGGGGGCGAGACCGCACAGCTGCCCGACCTGTACCAGCCGGGGCAGTACGATCTCGCGGGGACAATCGTCGGGATCGTGGAGGAGGACGCGGCGCTGCACGGCGATCGCGTGCGCCCCGGGGACGTGTTGATCGGCTACGCGTCGAACGGACTGCACACGAACGGCTATACCCTCGCCCGGCGGATCGTGTTCGACACCCTCGGCCTGGATGTGGGCCACGAGTTTCCGGAGACCGGCCAGTCTGTGGCACAGGTGTTGCTCGCCGTGCACCGGAGTTATGCGACGGCTGTGACGCCGGTCATCACCCGCCTGCACGCCCTGGCCCACATTACCGGCGGCGGCATCGCGGGTAACGTGGTGCGCGTCCTGCCCCCGGACTGCGAGGCCGTCATCGATGCCCGCGCGTGGCGCTGGCCGGCCGTCTTCCGGGTACTAATGCGGGCCGGCCGGGTGTCACTCGGCGAAATGCGCCGCGTGTTCAACCTCGGGGTCGGCATGATCGCGATCGCCGGTCGCGATGACATGGAAACCGTCACGGCAGCCGCCCGGCGTGTCGAGGTGGAGACGTGGCTGGTCGGCGAGGTGCGCGCCGGGACGAAAGGGGTGCGCTTCGCCGAGCGCTGAACACAAAGGAGGACCCATGTATCATATCAACAGCATGACGACTGCGACGATTGTCCTCGCGGCGCTCGCGGCGCCGCTCGCAGCGCAGGAGCCGCAGTGCGACGCCCTCGCATTTCCGAACGCCAGACCGGCGTGCAACACCGCGGTCGATGCGATCCGGGCGTTCCACCCGCTCGCCGGCATGATCGTGAGCGGTGGTAACCCGGTGTTGGGCACTGCCACGTCGCTCGGCGGGATCGGACACCTCACGGTCACGGCGCGAGTGAACGCAATCAAGGCGTCGCTGCCCAACCCGGACTCGGCGAGCCAGAGCCAGGTGCCGTCCAGCTTCCACGGCGCGATTCCCGCGCCTATCGTCGAAGCGGCCCTGGGGTTGCTGCGGGGCCGAGGCGGTTTCCTTTCGGTGGATGCGCTCGGCTCGGCGGTGCTGCTGCCAACCAGCGGTGTATCGGGCCTGTCGGTGGACTCGAACGCGGCGCACATCGGCGGCGCCGCCCTCGGCATCGGCTACGGCGCTCGCGTCGGGATCTTGAGCGGGACCTTCCCGATCCCGGCGCTGTCGGTGAGTTGGATGCGTCGCACGCTGCCGCGCATCCAGTATGGCAATCTCGGGCCGACGTTCGGCACTGGAGACCAGTTCGAGTTCAGCATGGACCTGAAGGCCGACAACTATCGCGCAGTTGCGAGCTGGAAGTTCGTGCTGGTGGATCTCGCGGCCGGGATCGGCGTCGATCACTACAGCTCGAGCCAGACCACGATCCGCTTCCACGATGCGTCGACTCCCACGAGCGTCACGACGATTGTCATCAATCCGGCCAATACGCGCGAGGTGGCGTTCGTGGACGGTGGACTGAGCCTCGCCGCCCTCAAGCTTGTGGCCGAGCTCGGGTACCAGACGGGGAAGGACCAGCACTTCACAACGAACTTCTCCAACTTCGATCCCAAGGCGGGCCATGTCTTCGGAGGCGTCGGGCTCCGCTTCGGCTTCTAACGGATCTCCCGAACGGGAGGCGATGGGGCGCGCCCTCGACCTCGCGCTGCGAGGTTGGGGGCGCGTCGCGCCGAATCCCCTCGTCGGCGCGGTGGTTCTGCAGGGCGGGACCGTCGCCGGCGAGGGGTTTCACGCGGAATTCGGCGGGCCGCATGCGGAAGTCGTGGCGCTCGGGGCCGCGGGCGCGCGGGCGCGCGGCGCCACCCTGGTCGTGAACCTCGAGCCGTGCGCCCACCACGGCAAGACGCCGCCCTGCACCGAGGCGCTCATCGCCGCGGGGGTGACCCGCGTGGTGGCCGCGATCCGCGATCCCGATCCCGCGGCGCGCGGGGGAGCCGAAGTCCTGCGCGCCAAGGGCCTGGCCGTCACATTCGGCGTGCTGGCCGAGCGGGCCGCGGCGCTCAACGCCCCGTTCTTGTTCGCGCACGCGCAGGCCGAGCGGCCGTTCGTGGCGCTCAAGCTCGCGACGTCGATCGACGGGCGCATCGCGGACGCGCACGGCAGCTCGCGCTGGGTGTCGGGCGAGGCCGCGCGTGAGTACGTGCATTGGCTGCGCGCGGGATTCGACGCGATCGCCGTCGGCGGGACCACCGCGTTGCGGGACGATCCGCAGCTCACCGTGCGCGGCCCCGTCACCCCCCGCCGGCCGCCCATCCGCGTCGTGTTCGACCGGCGCGCCATGCTGAACGAGACCGCCGACCTCGTGAAGACGGCGCGCGAAATGCCGACCTGGGTGATGGCGTCCCCGGACGCCCCGGCGGGGAGCGTCGCGCTGCTGGAGCGGAGCGGTGTGCGCGTGTTTCGGCCGGCCTCGCTCGCGGACGGCGTACGGATGCTGCGCGGCGCGGGGATCCACTCGGTGCTGTGTGAAGGAGGCGGCGCGCTGGGCGCGAAGCTGCTGGCCGAAGGCCTGGTCGATCGCCTCTACTGGGTCCAGGCCCCGGTGTGGCTGGGCGAGGGCGCCGTGCCGGCCTTTCCGGGCGTGAGCGGGGCCGCGCTGCCCGAGGCACCGCGCTGGATTCCCGTGGAGCGGCGCGCGATGGGGCCGGATACATTATTGGTATTGGACAGGCGGCTATGTTTACCGGAATCGTGAGTGCCATCGGGCGGGTCGACGTCGTCTCGCGCAACGGGGGGAAGGGCCGGGGAAGGGGGAAGGGGGAAGAGGCAGGGCTCGTTCTCACGATCCGCGCGCCGTACAAGGGATTAAAGAGGGGCGAGAGCATCGCTGTGAACGGCGCGTGCCTCACGATCGAGCAGGTCGTGAAGGGCGGGTTCACGGTGCACGTGATCGAGACCACGGAAGGCCGGACGCTGTTCGGCGAGTACGTGACCGGTCGCAAAGTGAATCTGGAGCGCGCGCTGCGTGCGGCGGACCGCCTCGGCGGCCACATCGTGCAGGGGCACGTCGACGGCGTGGCCGTGGTGGAGCGCGCCGACCGGCGCGGTGATGCGTGGGTGTACGACCTGCGGGTGCCGAGCGCCGTGCGCGACAGCTCGATCCCTCAGGGATCGATTACGCTGGACGGCGTGAGTCTGACGATCAACGCGCTGCCGGGGCCGGATCTGGTGCAGGTGGCGCTGATCCCGTTCACGCGCCGGCGCACGACGCTCGGAAACCTGCGCGTGAGCGACCGGGTTCACGTCGAGGGAGACGTGCTGGGTAAGTACGTGAGGCAACTATGTCGCAGCACACCATAGAACAGGCGATCGCGGACATCCGTGCGGGGAAGCTCGTCATCGTGGCCGACGACGAGAGCCGCGAGAACGAGGGAGACCTGGTCGGGGCCGCCGAGCGGGTCACCCCGGCGATGATCAATTTCCTCGCGACGCACGCGCGCGGGCTCGTCTGCCTGACGTTGATGCCGGACCGGTGCCAGGCGTTGGGGCTCACGCAGATGGCCGAGCACAACACCGAGGCGCACGACACCGCCTTCACCGTCTCGATCGACGCAGCCGCGCGCTTCGGCGTCACGACCGGCATCTCGGCCGCCGACCGGGCGGCGACCGTGCGCGTGGCCATCGATCCCGCCACCGTGCCGGCGGACCTGCGCCGGCCGGGTCATGTGTTCCCGTTGCGGGCGCGTCCGGGTGGCGTGCTGCAGCGCGTGGGCCAAACCGAGGCGAGCGTGGATCTCGCCCGCCTGGCCGGACTCTACCCCGCGGGCGTGATCTGCGAGATCCTGAACCCCGACGGCTCGATGGCGCGGCGCCCCGATTTGGAGCGGTTCGCCGAGCGACACGGGCTCACCTTCATCACGGTGGCGCAGCTCGTGGCCTACCGGCTGGCGCACGAGCGCCTGGTGCATCGCCTCGCGCAGGCGCGCCTGCCCACGCCGTACGGGGCATTCACCATCATCGGCTACAAGAACGACGTGGATACGGCCGAGCACGTGGGCCTGGTGTACGGGGACGTGGCGCAGCAGCCGCGCGTGCTGGTGCGCATGCACTCGAAGTGCCTGACGGGCGACGTGTTCGGGTCGGCGCGGTGCGACTGCGGCTGGCAGCTGGACAGTGCGATGCGCATGATCGCGGCCGAGGGCCGTGGCGTGGTCGTCTATCTCGACCAGGAAGGCCGGGGGATCGGCCTCCTCAACAAGCTCAAGGCGTACGAGCTTCAGGATGCGGGCCACGATACGGTGGACGCGAACCGCGAGCTCGGCTTCAAGCCCGACCTCCGCAACTACGGCATCGGGGCGCAGATCCTGCTCGACCTCGGGCTCTCCTCCATCCGCGTGCTCACCAACAACCCGATGAAGCTGGTCGGGCTCGAGGGCTACGGGCTGGAGATCGTCGAGCGCGTCCCGATCGTCATGACGCCGTCGGACGAGAACCGCTCTTACCTCGACGCCAAGCGGGACAAACTCGGCCACCTGCTCACCCACTGACCGTGGCCGAGTTCCAGAGTTCGCCCCGCGCCCCGCGTCAGGTCCGCGTGGCCGTGCTGGTCGCCCGCTACAACGAGGCCGTCACGAGCCGCTTGCTCGCCGGGGCGCGCCGCTGCCTGCAGGAGAAGGGCGTGGCGGACGCCCGGGTGGACGTGATCTGGGTCCCGGGGGCGTTCGAGCTGCCGGTGGCCGCGGAAGCCGCGGCCGCGAGCGGGCGCTACTGGGCGATCGTGGCGCTCGGCTGTGTGATCCGGGGCGAGACGCCGCACTTCGAGTACGTTGCGGGCGAGGCGGCGCGCGGGCTCGGTAACGTCGCACTGGCCCATCGGCTCGCCGTCGGGTTCGGGGTGCTGACCACTGAATCGCTCGAGCAGGCGCTGGCGCGGGCGGGGGGCGCGGCCGGGAACAAGGGCTACGAGGCGGCCGAGGCGGCTCTCACCACGGCCGACGTCCTGGCCCAGCTCGGCCGTGCAGCGCCCCGAGACTAAAGCCCGGGCCCGCGCCCTCCAGCTCCTCTATGCGTGGGAATTGTCGGGCCGCCCGTCGATCGCGGCGCTGGTGTCGCGCTTGGCGGGAGGGTTCGGGCACATGCCGGAGGGCTTCGACCGCGGCGCGGACCTCGCGGCCAAGGCGATCGCGGGCCTCCCCGAGTTCGACCGGCGCGTCGCCGATGCCGCCGAGCACTGGCGGCTGGACCGCGTGGGGGTGGTGGAGAAGAGCATCCTGCGCCTGGCGCTCGCGGAGCTGGCCGAGGGCTCGACGCCGCCGCGTGTCGTGATCGACGAGGCGGTGAAGCTGGCCCACTGGTTCGCCGGAGCCAAGGCCCCGGCGTTCGTGAACGGTGTGCTGGACGCGGTCGCCCGCGAATACGGCGCGCTGTGAGGGTCCTGCTGGTCAACTGGAACGACCGCGAGAACCCGCACGCCGGCGGTGCGGAAATTCACCTGCACGAAATCTTCGGCCGGCTGGCCCGGTGGGGGCATGCGGTCGACCTGGTGGCGAGCGGTTGGGCGGGGTGCGCCCCCGAGACCGTGCTCGACGGAATCCGCGTGCACCGTTTCGGAGGGCGCCATTCGTTCGCCCTGCACGCCCGCGGCGCAGTCCGCAGCCGGCTGCGGGCGCACGCCTATGACATCGTCGTCGAGGACATCAACAAGCTGCCGCTGTACCTGACGCAGCTCACCGACCTGCCGTTCTGCGTGATCGTGCCGCATCTGTTCGGGACGACGGCGTTCGCAGAAGCGAGCTGGCCGATCGCGGCGACCGTGTGGGCGGCCGAGCGCTTGATCCCGCGCGTGTACCGGCGCGCGGCGTTTCACGCAATCTCCGACAGCACGCGCGACGACCTGGTGCGGCGGGGGGTGCGGCGGGAGCGGGTGGAGGTCATTTACCCGGGGGTCGATGCGGCGTGGTATTCCCCGGACGCGGCCACCCCGCGGGCGGCCACGCCGACGTTCTTGTATGTGGGGCGTCTCAAGCGTTATAAAGGAGTGGAAACCGCCGTCCGGGCCGTGGCCCTGGCGCGCTCGACGCGTCCCGACGTGACGCTCGAGATCGCCGGGCAGGGAGACGATCGCATCCGGCTCGAGCGGCTGGCCCGCGCGCTGCGTCAGGCCGACGCGGTGCGCTTCCTCGGGTTCGTATCCGAGGAGGCGAAGCGCCGCCTGCTGCGGCGGGCCTGGGCGGTGGTGCTGCCGAGCCCGAAGGAGGGTTGGGGTATCTCCAACGTCGAGGCGGCGGCGTGCGGCACGCCCGCGTTGGCGTCGGACAGTCCGGGGCTGCGGGAATCGGTGCGGCATGGCGAGACCGGGTTCCTCGTGCCCCACGGCGACGTGGCGGCGTTGGCCGGCCGGCTGCTCGAGCTCGCGGCGGACCCGGCCCTGACCGCCCGGCTGGGCCGCAACGCCCGCGCCTTCGCGGAGCAGCTGTCGTGGGAGCGCGCGGCCCGGGCCACGGAAGCCCATCTCCAGCGCGTCATCGCTCAGGAGGAGTGACCATGCGGATCACGATCACCGCCCGCCACTGCGCGGTACCGGACGAGCTGCGCGAGCGAGCGCGCCGGCTGGTCGAGCGGTTGAGTCGGATGGCGACGCGGCCGCACGACGCGCAGGTGCTGTTCGACGAGGACCACGGCACGCCCGCCGTCGAGCTGCGGGTGCACGTCGCGCGGGGCATGGTCCACGTGGGCGCGGCGGAGGCGTCCGATCACCGCTCCGCGCTCGACCGCGCGGCGGCCAAGGTGCGGCGCCAGCTCGACAAGGCGCCGCCCAAGCGGACGAAGCGGCGCCGCCGCGGGACCGCCCGCCGCGTGCTGGAGCGCGAGCCGCGATGACCGGCCTCCGGGTGCGCGACCTGCTCGAGCGCAAGGGCGATCCCCTGCAGCTCGAGGCGCTGACGGGGGAGGTCGGCCTCGAACGCATCATCCCGACGCCCGAGGCGTCGAGTCCCGGGCTCGTGCTCGCGGGCTACACCAAGCGCTTCGCGGCGCACCGCATGCACGTGCTGGGCGAGACCGAGATCACCTACCTCGCTTCGCTCGGCGCCGCCGAACGCCGCGCGTCGCTCGAGACCTTCTTGCGGTTCGATCTGCCGTGCGTGGTCATCTCGAAGGGGCAGGATCCGCCACCGGAGCTGCTCGAGCTGGCGCGGGCGCAGGGCGTGCCCGTGATCCGCACCAAGCTCAAGACCGCCGAGTTCTATCGCCGCCTGAAGCCGTTCCTCGACGAGGCGTTCGCGCCGAACACCACGGTGCACGCGTCGCTCGCCGACGTGTTCGGCGTGGGTCTCTTGTTCCTGGGCCGCTCGGGGATCGGCAAGAGCGAGTGCGTGCTCGATCTGGTGGAGCGCGGTCACCGCCTGGTGGCGGACGACATCGTCCACGTCACGCGGCATGGGAACGACGTGCTGATCGGCCGGGGTCACGAGCTGGCACGGCACTACATGGAGATCCGCGGCGTGGGGTTGATCGACATCCGCGCGCTGTTCGGAGTCCGCGCGGTGCGCCAGCAGAAGCGCATCGAAGTCGTGGTCCAGCTCGACGACTGGGACGCGACGCGGGAGTACGATCGTACCGGCCTCGACGGGCAGACGATGCAGCTGCTCGACATCGCGCTGCCGCTCGTCACCGTGCCGCTCAACCCGGGCAAGAATCTCACGGTAATCTGTGAGGTGGTGGCGATGAACCACCTGCTGCGCTACAGCGGCGTGGATTCGGCGAAGCACTTCAACGAACGCCTCCTCAAGCGGATGGCGGAGCGGCGCGAGCTCCAGCAATACCTCGAGGAGGACTATGAGTGAGCCGCTGCGCGGGGTGATCGTGTCACATGCGGCGGTGGCGCAGGCGCTGAAATCGGCCGTCGCGGCGATCACCGGCGTCGAGGATGCACTCGTCTCCGTGAGCAATGAAGGCTGTGATTCGGGGGCGCTGACGGCGCGACTCACCGCCGCGATCGGCGGCCAGCCGGCGGTGCTGTTCGTGGATCTGCCGGGCGGGTCCTGCTTGACCAGCTCCATCCGGCTCGCCAAAGGCAAGTCGGACATCGCGCTCGTCACCGGAGTGAACCTGGCGATGCTGCTCGACTTCGTGTTCCACCGCGACCTGCCGCCGGTCGAGGCCGCCCGCCGGGCCGCGGAGGCGGGGAGCCGCGCGATCCGCACTCCGGCGGCATGAGCATCGTGCTCTACCGGATCGACGATCGCTTGATTCACGGCCAGGTGGTCGTGGGGTGGGGGCAGCCGCTGCGCGTCGGCTTCATCGTGCTCGTGGACGACGCCGTGCGCGCGAGCGAATGGGAGCAGGATCTCCACCGCATGGGGGTGCCCCCGCAGATCGAGGTGGTGTTCGCGTCTACGGCCGAGGCGGCCCAGCGACTCCCCGAGTGGGAAGCGGATCCGCGGCCCGGGATCGTGCTCGCCGGAACCATCGACGCGCTCGCGGCACTCTCCAGCAACAGCCACCGGGTGAAACGGATCAACCTGGGCGGCATCCATCACCAGCCGGGACGCTCCGAGCGGTTGCGCTACGTCTATCTCAGCGACGCCGAGGCGGCCAAGCTGCGGGCGCTCGCGGCGCAGGGCGTCGAGATCACGGCCCAGGACGTGCCGACCGCGCGGGCGGTGCCGCTCGAGGAGTTCGCGTGACGCTCGAGCTGCAGCTGTTCCTGCTCGTTTGGGGCACGCTGGTCGGCCTCGATCTCGTCAGCGTACCGCAGATGATGATCGCGCGTCCGATCGTGGCGGGCCCGGTGGCCGGGGCGATCCTGGGCGATCTGGCGACCGGCCTCGAGCTCGGCGTCTTGTTCGAGCTGTTCCAGTACGACGTGATGCCGATGGGGGCGACCCGCTACCCCGAGTACGGGCCCGCCACCGTGGCCGCCGTGAGTACGGCGCACGCCGCCGCGGGCACGCTGGGCCTCGGGCTGGGCGCGCTGGTGGGGCTCGTGACCGGGATGCTCGGCGGCCTGAGCATGTACGTCGTGCGTCGCGCCACCCAGCGTGCGGTGCAGGCGGTCGCCGGTCGGCTGGAGGCGGGGGACGTCCATTTGCTGGTGCGGCTGCACGTCACGGCGATCGCGCGGGACGCGCTGCGGGCGGCCGTCGTCACCGCCGCGGGGCTCGCGCTGGCGTATGTCGTGCGAGTGTATTTTGCCGGCGCGCTGCCGCTGCGGGGTGTGACGCTGCTCGGCGTCGCCGCGGTCGCTGGCGCGATCGCCACGGCGACGGCGGGCACGCTGCGCGTGGTCGGTCGCGGGGCCAACCTGAGGTGGTTCGCCGCGGGCCTCGCCGGCGGGGCAGTGCTGGTGTGGCTGCGGTGACCCGGACACGGCGTCCGCCGCTCGGCCGCAGCCTGCTGCGGCTGTTCACGGTGCAGGGCTCCTGGAACTACGAGCGCCTGCAGGGGATCGGCGTGGGCGTGGCGGAGGAGCCGCTGCTGCGCGATCTGCGGGCGGCCGGGAACGGGGCGGTGTACCGGGCGGCCGTGGCACGTGGCGCCCATTTCTTCAACGCGCACCCCTACCTCTGTGGGCTCGCCGTGGGGGCGGCGGCGCGGGCCGAGCACGAGGGCGCGACCCCCGACCAGATCGAGCGGCTGCGCAGCGCGCTGTGCGGCCCGCTGGGGTCGCTGGGCGACCGCCTCGTGTGGGCGGGTTGGTTGCCGGTCACGTCGGGCCTGGCGCTGATCGGCGTGGCGCTGGGGCTCGGGATGGACGCGGTGTTCGGCTTCCTGGTCGTATACAACGTGGGCCACGTGGCGCTCCGGTGGTGGGCGCTGCGGGCGGGCTGGGCGCACGGCGTGCGCGTGGCGGTCGCCCTGCACGAGCCGTTCCTGCAGCGCGCCGCCGCCTGGAGCGGTCCGGCGATGGCGCTCGTGGTCGGGGCGGCGCTGCCGCTGTCGGCGGTCTACCTGGCCGGGCCGTTCCCCCCCTGGGCGCGGGGCGTGCTGCTCGGTGCGGCGGCCGTCGGTTGCGCCATCCTGTGGTGGTGGCGGGGCAGGGTCACCGGGTTGCGCTACGGCCTGGCCTTGCTCGCCGTCGCCGCGCTGGCGGGGTGGATATGGCGGTGATCGAGCGGGAAGCACGCATCGTGAATCCCCTGGGGATGCACGCGCGCCCCGCGGCCGAGTTCGTCAAGGTGGCGAACCGGTTCAAGTCGGCGGTCCAGGTGCGCAAGGACGACCTGGCGGTGAACGGGAAAAGCATCATGGGCGTGATGATGCTCGCGGCCGAATGCGGCTCCTCGCTGTTCATCCGGACCGACGGCGAGGATGCCGACGGGGCGATGCAGGCCTTGCTCGCATTGGTGGCCGACGGCTTTCACGAGATGCATCTCACGGCGGAGTTGCGCGACGCCGAGGACAACCCCCTGGAAGAGGGCGCATGAGCGAGCGGCTGCTCAAGGGTATCGGCGTCTCCGCGGGGATCGCGGTGGGTCCCGTGGTCGTCGTGCGCTGGACGCTGCCCGAAGTGCCGCATCGCGTCGTGCCCCGGTCGCAGGTGGAGAAGGAAGTCCGCCGGCTGCGCGCCGCCGTGAAGGACGTCAAGCGCCACATCGCGGAGTTGAAGGCGAAGGCCGAGGACCGGGCGGGGGTGGACGAGGCGCGCATCTTCGACGCACATATTCTGATGCTCGAGGACAAGGAGTTTCTGGCGAGCGTGGCGGAGCTGATCCGGGAGAACCATCTCACGGCCGAGAAGGCGTTCGAATTCAAGGCGCTCGAAGTGCGCGACGCGTGGGCGGCGACCGGCAGCCCGCGCTTGAAGGACCGGCTCGCCGACCTCTCCGGGGTGGCGATCCGCGTGATCGAGCACCTCATGCACCGCGGCACGGACGAGCTGTGGGAGACGATCACCCAACCCTCCGTGGTGGTGGCGAGGGAGCTCGGCCCTGGCCTGACCGTACAGCTCGACCGCGAGCACATCGTCGGGCTGGTGAGCGAGGAGGGGACGCGCACCTCGCACGCCGCCATCCTGGCGCACTCCATCGGGATTCCGGCGGTGTTCGGCGTGGCGGGTGCGATGCAGCGGATCGAGCCGGGCACGACCGTGGTGATGGACGGTACGCGCGGCACCGTGCTGCTCAATCCGACGGCGCCGGAGATCGCCGAGGCGAAGGCGCGCGAGCGCCGCCGGCGCGAGCTCGCCTCCCAGCTCGAGGAAGTGGTGGAGCAGCCGGCGGTCACCACCGACGGCGTGCGCATCGTGCTGCGCGGCAACGTCGACCTCCCCGACGAGATCCGTGCCGCCCAGCAGCACCGGGCGGAGGGGGTCGGCCTGCTGCGCACGGAGTTTCTCATCACCAGTCATACCGCGCTCCCCACCGAGGACGAGCAGGCCGCCTATTTCCGGCGGGTGGGTGAGGCGTTTGCGGGGGAGCCGGTCGTGATCCGCACCTACGACCTGGGCGGTGACAAGCTCCCCGGCCCGTTCCGCGTCCAGGCCGAAGGCAACCCGCAGCTCGGCTGGCGGGCGATCCGGGTGTGTCTCGACCGGCCCGAGATCTTCCGGACGCAGTTGCGGGCGGCACTGCGGGCGGCGGCCCACGCCGACATCCAGGTGATGATCCCGCTCGTCACGCGGCTCGACGAAGTCGATCGCACCCGGGAGATCCTGAGCGAGGAGGCGGCGAATCTCAAACGCGAGGGCGTGGCGGCGGCGGCGACGGTCCCGGTGGGCGTGATGGTGGAGACGCCGGCGGCGGCCGTGATGGCGGATCGGCTCGCTGCGGTGAGCGATTTCCTGAGCGTCGGTACCAATGACCTGACGCAGTACACGCTCGTCGTCGACCGCGGCAACGCGCGGCTGGCCGATCGGTTCAACCCCCACGACCCGAGCGTGCTGCGCCTGCTCAAGCTGGTGGCCGACGCGGCGCGCGCCGCGGGGAAACCGGCGAGCGTGTGCGGTGAGATGGCGTCGGAGCCGCTCTTGGCGTTCCTCTTGATCGGGCTGGGATATGAGACGCTGTCGGTCGCGCCGCCTGCCTTGCCGCTCGTGAAGTGGACGGTGCGCCAGGTGGGCGCGGCGCGGGCCCGCGCCGCCGCCGAGCGCCGTGGACCTGAAGCTGCTCGATCCCGACGCCCGGTTGCCCGCGGGGCGGCGCGCCGCTAGTTTGAACGTCTAAACCCTCATCGGATCAGGAGATGCCTGCACAACGCCACGTGTTCACGTCGGAGTCGGTGACGGAAGGCCATCCCGACAAGATCGCCGACCAGATCTCCGACGCCGTGCTCGACGCCATCATCGGCAAGGACCCGACGGCCCGCGTCGCCTGCGAGACGCTCGTCACCACGGGTATGGCGGTCGTGGCGGGTGAAATCACCACCTCCACCTACGTGCACATCCCCGACATCGTGCGCGGCACCATCAGCGCCATCGGTTACACGGACGCGAGCTTCGGGTTCGATGCCCAGACCTGCGCCATCCTCACCACCATCGACCGCCAGTCGGGGGACATCGCGCTGGGCGTGGACCGGGGGGGCGCGGGGGACCAGGGGATGATGTTCGGCTACGCCTCGGACGAAACGGCGTCGCTCATGCCCGTGCCGATCGTGCTGGCGCACCGGCTCGCCGAGCGGCTCGCCGGCGTCCGCAAGGCCGGGGACCTCCCGTGGCTCAGGCCCGACGGCAAGACCCAGGTGAGCGTGGTGTACGAGGGGGCCCGCCCGGTGGGCGTGAGCAAGCTGGTCGTTTCCACCCAACACTCCGACATGATCGACAACGCCGAGCTGCGCGAGGGGGTCATTGCCCTGGTCGTGCGCCCGGTGCTCGCGGACGCGGGCTTCGAGGTGCAGGACGGAGACATCCTGATCAACCCGACGGGGCGCTTCGTGGTCGGGGGCCCCCAGGGGGACGCGGGGCTCACCGGGCGCAAGATCATCGTGGACACCTACGGCGGGATGGCGCGTCACGGCGGCGGCGCGTTCAGCGGCAAGGATCCCTCCAAGGTCGATCGCTCGGCGTCGTATGCGATGCGCTGGGTGGCGAAGAATGTCGTCGCCGCGAAGCTGGCCACGCGCTGCGAGGCCCAGGTCGCCTACGCGATCGGCGTGGCGCAGCCCGTCTCGGTGATGATCGACACGTTCGCGACCGGCGTCGTGGCGGATGAGGCGATCGAGGACGCCGTGCGCGACGTCTTCGACCTCACGCCGCTCGGCATCATCAAGGCGCTCAACCTGCGGAACCCCATCTATCGCGCCACGGCGGCGTACGGCCACTTCGGACGGGTGCCGGAGCGGCGCCGCTTCGTCGACAAGGACGTCACCAAGGACGTGGACCTCTTCACGTGGGAGCAGACGAACCGCGTGGAGGACCTCCGGCTGGCCGCGCAGCGCTCCAAACACTACGCCACGAAGAAAGTGACGGCATGACGACGACGACGCGCACGGCCCCTGCCTCCGACATCAAGGATCTGAACCTCGCCGCCGAAGGGCGGCGCCGCACCGAGTGGGCGGAGCGCTCGATGCCGGTGCTGCGGCAGCTGCGGGAGCGCTTCACCCGTGAGCGCCCGCTCGCCGGGCGGCGGCTCTCCGCGTGCCTCCACGTGACGACCGAGACCGCCAACCTCGCGGTCACCCTGCAGGCCGGCGGGGCGGACGTGGCGCTGTGCGCCTCCAACCCGCTCTCCACGCAGGACGACGTCGCGGCCCATCTGGTCCGCGATCACGGCATCAAGGTGTTCGCGATCAGGGGCGAAGATCACGCCACGTACTACAGCCACCTGCGCGCCGCATTGGAGCACCGGCCCGACATCACGATGGACGACGGCGCCGACCTGGTCGGCGCGCTGCACATGGTCGCCCTGAACCGGCTCGACGACCTTGCGCCGCCCGTGCGGCAATGGGTGGAAACGCTGCCGGCCACGCAGCGGAAGGCGCTCGTCTCGGGCGTGATCGGCTCGACCGAGGAAACCACGACCGGCGTCATTCGTCTCAAGGCGATGGCGCGGGACGGCGTGCTCCAGTTTCCCGTGATTGCGGTGAACGACTCGGACACCAAGCATTTGTTCGACAACCGGTACGGCACCGGGCAGTCGACCCTCGACGGCATCCTGCGGGCGACGAATCTGCTGATCGCGGGGAGCACGATGGTGGTGGCGGGGTATGGATGGTGCGGCCGCGGATTCGCGCTGCGGGCACGCGGCGCCGGGGCGAACGTCGTGGTGACGGAGATCGACCCGCTCAAGGCGCTCGAGGCCCAGATGGACGGCTACCGCGTGGCGCCGATGGCCGAGGCCGCCCGCATCGGGGACGTGTTCGTGACCCTCACCGGCAACGTGAACGTGATCCGGCTCGAGCACATGCGCGTGATGAAAGACGGGGCGGTGGTCGCGAACTCGGGCCATTTCAACGTGGAGATCGACCTCGAGGGCCTGAAGCAGGCGGGACAGGGCCCGACCCGAGTGCGCGAGTTTGTCGAGGAGTGGCGGCTCGACGGCAAGCGGATCTTCGTGCTCGCCGACGGCCGGCTCATCAACCTGGCGGCGGCCGAGGGCCATCCCGCGAGCGTGATGGACATGTCGTTCGCCAATCAGGCGCTCGCCGCCGAGTTCGTCGTGCAGCAGGCGCAGCGTCTCACGAAGGACGTGCATCGCATTCCGCGCGAGCTCGATGCCGAGATCGCGCGTCTCAAGCTGCAGGCCATGGGCGTGACCATCGATACACTGACACCCGAGCAGAAGAAGTACCTCGTGTCGTGGGAGATGGGCACCTGACGGCGAACGTGATCCAGGTCCGGGTCGCCCATCTGGGGCTCGACCGCACCACCAACACGCCGGTGGTGATCCTCCAGGAGCAGGAGGGGGAGCGGGTGCTCCCGATCTGGATCGGGCCGGCCGAGGCGAGCGCGATCGCCATGGAGCTCGCCGGCGTCAAGTTCGCGCGACCGCTCACGCACGACCTCCTGAAGCAGGTCATCCTCGGTCTGGGCGCGGACCTCCGCAAGGTGATCATCACGCAGGTGAAGGACAACACCTATTACGCCGAGCTCCACATCTACCGCGGCGACGCCGTGATTCAGGTGGACGCGCGACCGTCGGATTCCATCGCCGTGGCGCTGCGGCTCAAGGCCCCCATCTTCACGACCGAGAACCTGCTGGCGCTCACCTCGGTCGAGACGGGCGAGCCCGGGGCCGAAACCGGCCCCACGCCCCTCGGCCCCGACGAGCTCAAGTCCTACCTGCAGAACCTCGATCCTGAAGATTTCGGGAAGTTCACTCCCTAGAGCCCTCGCCCTGGGCTGCCTGCTGAGCGGCGCCGGGGGCGATCTCCTCGCACAGCGGGTCGTGGTGACGGGCCGAGTCGTGCACGGCGGGCCGAACGGCAGGCCGTTGGCACGCGCCTGGGTGGTGCTGCACCGGGTGACGATGGGCGGGGCCGGCGGGCCGATCGATTCGAGCCGCACCGGCGGGCACGGTGACTTCACCTTCAGCGTAGGCCATGCCGACACGACCGCGATCTACGTGGTCTCGAGCTGGTACGACGGCATCGCGTATTTCTCCGAGCCGGTGACCGTCTCGCGACCGCGCACCAGCCTGCGACCGCTGCTCGTGTACGACACCACCTCGACCGGGCCCGGCGTACAGCTGGAACGACGCCTGCTCACGGTCGCCAAACAAAAGCCCGACGGCGCGCGGGACGTGCTCGAGCTGCTCGAGCTCAGGAATCCCGGCCGGAGCACGCGCATCGCGGCGGACACGTTGCAGCCCACCTGGACCGGCGCGATCCCCGTCGAGGCGATCCAGTTCCAGGTCGCGCAGGGAGACCTCTCGCCGCAGGCCGTGACGCAGCGCGGCGACACGGTGGCCGTGTTCGGGCCGATACCACCGGGGGACACGAAGCAGCTCAGCTACGCGTACGTCCTTCCCGGCAGCGCCGCTCGGGTCGCCGTTCCCATCGACCAGCCGACCGCGGAGGTCGATCTCCTGGTCGAGGACACCGCCGCGACCGTCACGGCCGCGCGGCTCGATACCCTCGGCGTGCAGGAGATCGAGAGCCGCCGGTTCGCGCGCTATCGCGCGCGTGCGCTTCCCGCCGGCGCGGCGCTCACGATCGCATTTTCCGTCGCCCCTCGTTTCCGGGCGGAGTCGCTCGTGCCGTTCGTGGTGATCGGAGCGGCGGCGGCGCTGGCCGCGGGGTTTGTGGTGGCGCTGCGAAAGAAGACGTCAGGCTGACGTCTTGCGCGCCGAAGGTCCCTCGCATAGACTAGCGCTCGTCGTTCAAAGCGAACGGGGAATCACGGAAGCCGGTGCGAATCCGGCGCGGCCCCGCCACTGTAACGGGCATTCTTCACGGCTCTACGCCACTGGGTGGCTTTACCCGGGAAGGTGAGCCGACCGCCCGAAGCCAGGAGACCTCTCCGTTCGCGCCACCTGTCGATCCCTCGCGGGAGGGATGGTGGCGCTGCGCACCGCGCAGACGCTAACCCATCTCCGCTTCCGTCGGGGGTGGGTTTCTTGCTATGGGCCGCTGGGCACATCGCACCCACCTCACCGGCCTGCTCCTGTTGGCCGGCCTGCCGGCGTGCCGGGAGGCGGGCCGCGCGCCGCCGCGCGGCAACCTGGTCGTCACGGATGACGCGGCCCGGCGCGTGGCCCTCGCGGCGCCCGCCCGGCGCGTGGTCTCGCTGCTCCCGTCCTTCACCGAACTCCTCTTCGCCATCGGCGCGGGCGACCGGCTCGTGGGCCGGACGACCTGGTGCGATTACCCACCCGAGGCCGTGCGCGTGCCGAGCGTCGGCGACGGCATGCCGCCCAACGTCGAGGCCGTGGCAGCGCGACACCCCGACCTCGTCGTGCTGTATCGATCGGGCCCGAACATCACCGCCGCCGAGCAGCTCGAGCGGCTCGGCATCAAGACGGTGCTGCTCGATCTCAATCTGCTCGAGCAATTGGGCCCGGCGGCGCGGCGCCTCGGCATGCTGACGGATCGCCGGGCCGCCGCGGATTCGCTGGCGCACGTCATGGACAGCCTCGCCGCCCAACCCCAAGCCCCTGGCCCCCAGTCCCTGGTCTTCATCGTCTGGGACAACCCGCCGATCGTGATCGGCGCCGGGAGCTACCTCGACCGACTCGCTGCGCTCGCGGGGGCGCGCAACGTGTTCCACGACATCGCCTCGCCCTCGGCTCAGGTCTCGATCGAGACGATCGCCGCGCGCGATCCCGAGTTCGTCGCCGTCCTGTCGGACAGCGCGGTGCCACCGCGCTATGCGACACGTCCCGAATGGCGGGTGGTGCGCGCGGTCCGGGCCAAGCGGTTCCTGTTCCTTCCGGGCCAGCTGTTCGGGCGCCCCGGACCGCGCGTCGCGCAGGCGGTGCGTGAGCTCCGCCGGCGCCTGGACCAGGCGCCGTGAAGTACCTGCTGCTGGCCGTCGCAGCCGGCGTGACGCTCGCCGCGGCGGTGCTCTTCGGGCCGGCGGACGTGCCGCTCCGCGACATCATGAGCTCGCCCATCGTCTGGCAGCTGCGGCTCCCCCGGGCCGTGCTGGCATTCCTCGTGGGCGGCGCACTCGGGGTCTCGGGCGTCGCGCTGCAGGCGCTGGTCCGGAACCCGCTCGCCGATCCATTCCTGCTCGGCCTGTCGGGCGGGGCGGGACTCGGGGCGGTCGCCGCCATCGCCCTCGATCTCCCGGGCCCGTGGGCCCTCCCCCTGGCGGCGTTCGTCGGGGCGGTGAGCGCGATGGCGCTGGTGTACCGGCTCGGGCTGACGGGCGGAGCGGAGCTCGACCCACGCGTGCTGCTGCTGGGGGGGGTAGCGGTGGGTGCGTTCGCCGCAGCGATCACGACCGCCATCGTCTCGCTCGCGCAGGCCACGGAGCTGCGCAACGCATTCCTGTGGCTGTGGGGCGGGTTCTCCGGCGCATCGTGGACCACCGTGCTCGTGATCCTCGTGTACGCGCCGCTACCGCTCGGCATCCTCGTCGCGGCCGCGCGCCCGCTCGATCTCCTCGCCCTCGGCGAGGAGCCCGCGCAGTACTTGGGCGTCGACGTGCGGCGGCTCAAACGCCTCGTCTATCTCGCTGCGTCGCTCCTGACCGCCGCAGCGGTCGCGGTCGCGGGCGTGATCGGCTTCGTCGGGCTGATCGTCCCGCACCTCTGTCGCCTCGTGTGGGGCCGGCTGCATCGCGCGCTCTTCCCGACT
>WNGP01000121.1_pt1 | contig 51683 bp, 46 predicted proteins | sample 5407671 | NCBI WGS metagenome assembly WNGP01 (sample SAMN13153381, study PRJNA577476) | soil metagenome | isolation source: 40 cm soil or saprolite under Garry oak tree replicate 2 | place: USA:California | collected 2016-06-15 | reverse complement strand
ACCGACCCCGGACACGACAGCGCTCTCCCAGGCCCTGGCCGCCGCCCGTCCCGGAGACAAGGTCACCGTGACGATCAGCCGCGGCGGCCAGGACCGGACCGTCCAGGTGACGCTCGGCGAGCTGCCAGGGAGCTGACCGCCGGTTCGGACAACCGCACCGGGGCCGTCACGGCGACGGCCCCGGCGGGCAGGTTAGGCACGGCCGCCGCGGGTAGTCCGGTGCGGAACTGTCCGCCGGGACAACAGGACCGCGACCAAGGAGGGGACATGAAAGCTCGCCCCGCGCACCACGGAAGCGCCGTCGGGCCAGCCGCCAGGCCGGGGCCCGAACTGGGCCCGGAAGTAGGCACAGCATCGACCGGATGATGCGGAACGTGGAGACCGGGCGCTTCGAGCGCAGCCTCTCTGCGCTCACCGCGGCCGGCGCGCTGGTGACGGCGGCGGAGATCTACTTCGAGCACGACAGCGCCAGCTTCGGCAACAAGATGATGTGGCTGCCGGTCGCGCTCGGCCCGGTCGGCGCGGCGGCCGGCGTGGCCGGCTTCTTCAGCCGCCGGATGGCCAAGACGGCGCTGCCCGTGGCCTTGGCCGCGATCGTCGCGAACGGCCTGCAGGGCACGTACCTGCACGCCCGCGGCATCGCCCAGAAGCCGGGCGGCTGGAAAAACGCCCGCTACAACATGGAGATGGGGCCGCCGCTGCTGGCCCCGCTGCTGGTCACCATCGTGGGCGGCATGGGCCTGCTCGCGGCGATCCTGCGACGGGAGAAGTGAGCGTGGACGACCGGTTTCCGGGCTTCGACGTGCTGAGCCAGGCGCCGCACTGGGACCAGGTGACCGCGGACCTGATCGCGTCGAGGTCGGGGCGGTCCCAGAAACCGTCGGCGACCGGGTTCTTCACCACGGCCGAACGGGCCTGCGCAAGAGCTCGCGCGGCGCAAGCCGTCGTGGAGGACATCCTGCGTGCGGCCGGCGCGGACGAGGTCATCACCATCCAGCGCTACGCGCACCTGGTCGGCGGCGCCCGGATGGCTGCGGACGAGCGGCACGGTGTCGTCGACCGGCACTGCCGCAGCTTCGCGGTGCCCAACCTGTACATCACCGACGGCAGCGTGCTCCCCACCCAGGGCAGCGCCAACCCCGCCCTGACCATCATGGCGGTGGCCGCGCGGGCGGCGGATCAGCTGATCTCGGGCTCCCGGGCCGGCTGAGATCCGCCGTCCCCCGCCGGGGCCCCGCCCGGAGCCCCGCGCAGCGCGCCGAGGAAATCGGCCGCCCAGCGGGCCACGTCGTGCTCGCGGACCCGCCGCCGCATCGAGCGCATCCGGCGCCTGGCCTCCTGGGGAGAGGTCGTGGCCGCCCGCACGATGGCGTTCTTCAGGCCCTCGATGTCGTGCGGGTTGACCAGGTAGGCGCCGGCTAGCTCGTCGGCCGCGCCGGTGAACTCGCTCAGCACGAGCGTGCCGCCCTCGTCGTAGCGGGCGGCCACGTACTCCTTGGCCACCAGGTTCATCCCGTCCCGCAGCGGGGTCACCAGCATCACGTCGGCGGCCAGGTACAGCGCGGCCATCTCCTCGCGCGGGTAGGACTGGTGCAGGTAGTGGACGGGGGAGTAGCCCACCTCCCCGTGCTGGCCGTTGATCCGGCCCACCATCCCCTCGACCTCCTCCCGCAGGGTCTGGTAGGCCTCGACCCGCTCCCGGCTCGGGCTGGCCACCTGGACCAGCACCACCCGCGGCCCGAGACGCCCGTCGTTGAGCAGCTCCCCGTAGGCCCGCAGCCGGTGCAGGATGCCCTTGGTGTAATCGAGCCGGTCCACTCCCAGCAGCACCAGGCTGGGCTCGCCCAGGGCCTGCCGGATTTCCGTGGCGCGTTTGCCGACGTCGTCCCGCCGGGCGATCTCGGTGAGGCCCTCCGCGTCGATCGAGATCGGGAAGGCGGCCGCCTGGACTTCGCGCGTCCCCCCCGCGTCGTCGACCCGCACGGTCGACCCCTTGATGGTCAGGCCGACGGCCCGGCGGCAGGCCCGCAGGAAGTTGGTGGCGTCGGCCCGGCGCTGGAACCCCAGCAGGTCGGCGCCGAGCAGGCCCTCCACCACCTGCCCGCGCCACGGAAGCTGGGCGAAGATCTCGTAGCCGGGGAACGGGATGTGGTTGAAGAAGCCGATCCGGACGTCGTCCCGCTGCTCGCGCAGCATCCGCGGGACCAGCTGGAGCTGGTAGTCGTGCACCCAGACGGTCGCTCCGGGGGCCGCCTGCTCCGCCGCAGCCCGGGCGAAGCGCCGGTTGACCGTCACGTAGGCCTCCCACCACCGGCGATGAAACTGCGGTGGCGCGATGACGTCGTGGTAGAGCGGCCACAGCGTCGCGTTGCAGAAGCCCTCGTAAAAATGCCTGACCTCGGCCTCGGAAAGGCCCAAGCCGACCAGGTGCAGGCCGTCCGCCTCGAACGCCCCCGGGGCCGGGCCGGCATCCCCGGACCAGCCGATCCAGGCGCCCCCGGCTTCGCGCATCACCGGTTCCAGGGCGGTGACCAGGCCACCCGGACTCGGCCGCCACTCCTGCCCGCCGTCCGGGCTCTCCACCCGGTCCACTGGCAGCCGGCTGGCCACCACCACGAAATTGCGATCCGCGGCTTCGGCTGCCTTGCTCATGGGTGACATCAGTTCCACCTTAGCCAATGGCGCGGCAGCCGCCGGCCAGCGCTGCTGTACGACCGCTGTCGTAGTCGTGAACGTTTCCGCCGCCGATCCCCTGGGCACGTTTGGTCTTCACGGCGAGCATGTGCTGCCGGAGCTGCGCAGCGGAGGGCGTAACCAGCCGGCTCTGCCGCAGCGGGCTGGGAAGCAGCCGGGCCGGGGCTGCGAGTATCGGCCGGCGGATCGCGCGGAGCCCTGATCTGCGACGCGGGCGGCCAGGTCCGGGCGGACCATCAGTTCCTGGACCTGATGCCAGGCAGGGAAACCGGGACTGGGATGGCAGCGAGACCCGAGTCAGTCCAGCGGCTGCCTCGCGATGACTTCCGGCTCCCGGCCGGCCAGCAGCCAGCCGCCGACCGCGGCGGCCAGCGGCAGCCCGGCCAGCAAGATCAGCACATCGGTCAGCGGCAGGCCGCCGAACATGGCGGACAGGCTGCTGTGCGCCCACGCCAGGCCGGCGATCAGCGCGCCGGCCATGCCGAGGACCGCGCCGAGCAGGCCCAGCGCGGCGGCGGTCGCCGCGGTGATCGTCCGCCGGGTCGCGCCGCTGGCCCCGGTGGCGGCGAGCGTGCGCAGGTCCCGCGCGGTCTCGCTGCGGATCAGGCCGACGGACGCGGCCAGCACGCCGAACGCGATCACGATGCCCAGCGCGGTGGCGCCGGCGGCGAACTCGCCGAGATCCGGCGTATCGGACTTGGTCTCGGCCGTCACGCCGTAGGCGAGCGCGAGGTGCCTGGCCGTGTTGATCTGCGTGGTGGTGAGCGGGGCCGGTGCCTGGACCAGCCATCCGTTTAGGCTGGGCCGCAGGTGGTACTTGCTCACCGCGTACTCGGTGATGACCGTGTTCGGCGCGGAGGTGCCGCTGGGCAGGCTGCTGACCGTCTGCATCGCGGGGTTGGCCAGGCAGTCGTTGCTCAGCGTGCAGGGCGGACCGCCGTCACCACCGGGCTCGCCTGCGCCCGGATACTGGTTACTGCTCCAGGTCATCTCCATGTGCGGCAGGCCCGCCAGCCCTGGCCGCATGGTGAGGATGTCGGTGCCGGGAGCGATCTGGCTGGCCTTGGTCCCGTACGTGGCGAGCAGCTGCCGGGGTGGCCACGTACACGGTGCCGGTGAAATTGAACGGACTGTGTTCCGGCGTGCCGACCTGGTACAGCGTGGCGCCGGCGGATTCCAGTGGCACGGACCGGGTGTGCAGGCTGGCGGCGAGGTTGTCCACCTGCCCGGCCAGGCGGGCTGCCTGAGCGTTGCTGAGCTGCGTAATCGTGCCGCCGCCCAGGCTCTGCTGCGGGTAGACGATCAGCTGGCTGCCGGACAGGTTGGGGCCGGTCCAGCTAAGCGGATTGTCGAACTTTGTGCTGGCCACGAGGCAGATCGCCATGGCCAGGAACACGGCGAACGTGGTCGCCGCCAGCGCGGCGCCGGACCGGGCCCGGTAGCGGACCAGGTCGCGCAGCGCGATCCGGACCGCGACCGGCAGCCGCGGGCCGGCCCCGGCCGCCAGCACGCTGATGGCCAGCGGGGCGAGCAGGACGATCCCGGCGATCAGGGCGACCAGCCCGGCCAGCAGGAGCAGCGCGCGCCCTTGGCCGGCGTGCCCTTGGCCCGCCACCCCGGCCAGGCCGCCGGTGAACGCCAGGCACGCGACGCCGGCCGCGAACACGATGACACCGGGCAGGGCGGAGCGGTGCACTGGCTTCGGCGGCGCGGGGCGGCCGGACAGCGCGGCCACCACCGGCACCCGGGCGATCGTCTTGGCCGGGCGGCGGGAGGCGAGCACCGACGTCGCAATCGCGAGCACGACCCCGATGGCGAACGCCCACCACGGCAGGTTCGCCGCGTCGACCACGTGGCCGGCAGCCTGCTGCAGCGTCGGCACGTAGGCGAACCAGGCGGCCAAGCCGTTGGCCGAGTCCAGAGCCCTACGGCGTCTCGGCCGCAGACGTGAAGATCGACGGAGTGACCAAGCGCGGCTACCGCCGGGAGCATCTCCACGACCCGTGGACCCGCTACCTGCCACCTGCACAGGGGGATAGTGCTACCCCTGCTACCTCCGCTACTGCCCAAGTCAACGATGGTGGCCCGGTAGCAGGTAGCCAGAAGATGTGCTACCTGCTACCTCAGACCTGTCTCTGACCTGCGAGGTAGCACAGGTAGCGGAAGTAGCCGATACCCCGGCTAGCCCGAAGTTGCCGTAACTCTGCGTAGAGATTCCTGTCTTGACCTGCATACACGGTAGCCTGCGGACTGCAGGGCGTAGCCAGGAAAATCTTGGTCTTCCAGCTGCAGTCCGCGACATTTACCGATATCATCAGAGTCATGACGGGGCAGGCGGCGGCGATGCACGTGGCCAGGATCCGCAGCGGCTATACCGACAAACAGGGCCAGCGCCGCGAATACGAGTCCCGGTATCTGCGGCGCACCTACCGCGACGGCACCAAGGTCAAGCACGAGACGCTGGCCAACCTGTCCGGGCTGCCGGAGGCCGTGATCGACTCGATCGAGGCGGCGCTGAAGGGCACCGCCCTGGTGCCCGCCGCAGAGGCAGTGACGATCACCCGGTCGCTGCCGCACGGGCACGTCGCCGCTGTCCACGCCATGGCCGTCAAGCTCGGCCTGCCCGCGCTGCTCGGCCCGGCCTGCCCCGAACGCGACCTGGCGCTGGCCCTGATCATCTCCCGGGTCGTGGCCCCGGCCTCCAAGCTGTCCACCCTGACCTGGTGGGCCGACACCACCCTGGGCGCCGACCTCGGCGCCGCCACGGTGTCCACCGGCCGCATCTACGCGGCGATGGACTGGCTGGAGCACCAGCAGGACGCGATCGAGGCCAAGCTCGCCGCCCGCCACCTGGCCCCGGAGGCCAACCCGTCCCGGATGGCGCTGTTCGATCTGTCCAGCTCGTGGCTGGAGGGCCGGTGCTGCCCGCTGGCCGCCCGCGGCTACTCCAGGGACGGCAAGAAAGGCAAGCTGCAGATCGAGTACGGGCTGCTCACCGACCCGTCCGGCCGGCCGGTCGCAGTCCGGGTGTTCGGCGGCAACACCGGCGACCCCGCCGCGTTCACCGCCATCGTGGACGTGGTGCGGGACAAGTTCGGGCTGGCCAAGATGGTCATGGTCGGGGACCGGGGCATGATCACCTCCGCCCGGATCCAGGCCCTGAACCAGACGGAGGACGGGACGCAGCGGCCGGACGCCTACGGGTGGATCACCGCGCTGCGCGCCCCGGCCATCAAAAAGCTGATGGCCGACGACGGTCCCCTCCAGCTCAGCCTGTTCGACCAGCAAGACCTCGCGGAGATCACTTCCCCGGACTTCCCCGGCGAGCGGCTGGTCGCCTGCCGCAACCCGTACCTGGCCGCCGACCGCGCCCGCACCCGCGAAGAACTGCTGGCCGCCACCGAGAAACTACTCGCCCCCGTCATCACCCGCGTCCAGGCCGGCCGCCTGCAGGGCGCCGGAGAAATCGGGGTCGAGGTCGGCAAGGTGATCACCAAGTACAAGACCGGCAAGCACTTCGCCGTCACCATCACCGACACCACCCTGGCCGTCACCCGGAAACGGGTCCAGATCCAGGAGGAAGCCGCCCTCGACGGGATCTACGTCCTGCGCACCCCCGTCCCCGCCGGCGAGCTCGACAGCCCCGCCGTGGTCACCGCCTACAAGAACCTCAAATACGTCGAACGGGACTTCCGCCACCTCAAGGCCGACGACCTGGACCTGCGGCCCGTCTTCCACCGCCTCGAAGAACGCGTCCGGGCCCACGTGCTGATCTGCATGCTCGCCTGCTACCTCACCTGGCACCTGCGCCAAGCGTGGGCGCCGCTGACCTTCACCGACGAGAACCCGCCCGCCCCCGGCAACCCCGTCACCCCCGCCCGGCGCTCGGCCCGCGCCCAGGCCAAGGCCTCCGGCCAGCACGACCCGGCCGGCCGCCCCTACCGCAGCTTCCGCGGCCTGCTCGAGCACCTGGCCACCCTGACCCGCAACCAGGTCCGGTTCGCCGGAACCCGCGCCACCGTGCCGCTGCTGGCCGAACCGACCAGCGCCCAGCGGGAGGCCTTCGACCTCATCGGCGCCCCGATCCCGCTCACCCTGAGGTAGCCAGGACACCCACCCGCCAAAACCGTAAAACCCCAGGCCAGCGGCCGAATTATCTACCCAACGAGCGGCAACTTCGGGCTAGCAGTGGCCACTGCACCGTCTGCGGTGAGCCTCTTGACCCGGTGCTCATCAAGGCCGGATTCACCGACCACGGCGAGGACGCCACGCCATGACCGCCGAGACTGCGTTTTACGGTGCTAGCCCTGTAAGCGGCGCACCAACGCTGAGCTGGCCGTCATCGACGACGCGATTGCCGAAGCCATCCGGCCGCGTCCGGTACCGTGACGCTTGTGCCGCGCCCACTGTCTGGCAGACAGATGGACAAGCTCGGCGAACGACTGGCAGCCAGCGAGTCCATCTCCGACGAAGACTACGCCCTCCTTGTCCAGGTAGCCGATGCCTACCAAGCCGCACTCGACCAGGTCGAGGCGCGGCTACGGCAACTTGGCTTCCAAGCAACGACCCGTGTCAAGACAACGGGAACCCTTGTGGACAAGCTCAGGCGAGAGCCCGGGCTCAAACTGAAGGCTATCCACGACCTTGCGGGTGCCCGTATCGTCATCGACGGTGGTCGGCTGGAACAAGATCGGGCAACTGTACGCATCCTCGGGGGAGTTCGCCGGTCCCAAGGATCCCATCAAGAAGGACCGGCGGAAGACGCCGAGCTTCGGGTACAGGGCCGTTCACGTGATCGTGTTCGTCGAGAGCATCCCTGTCGAGATCCAGGTCCGCACAAGATTGCAGGACGGGTGGGCGCAGACCGTTGAGAAGCTCGGCGACATATGGGGACGTAGCCTCCGGTACGGGACTGGCCCCGAGCAACCCGGTGCGCTTGCCGGACTGATATTCCCGCCATCGTGGACCAGAAGCCAAGTTGTAGAAGCGTTGCTCGACATCGCGGTCCAGATCGACACGCTGGAGTCGGTGCAACGTGAGATGCAGCAGCTGAAGGAAGACATAGAAGAGCTGGATCCGGAGGACGAGGCAAACCTGAGGGACCGCGTAGGCCAGCGTTCAAGGGAGCTCAGCATTGCGGCCAACGGGCTGCAAGCTGGCCTGGATAGACTGACCCGTGACCTCGGCACCCAAGGAGACGCACGATGAAGCACTACCTGGTCGTGTTCAACCGCTCCAGGGGTGCGGTAGTCCGCCACCAGTATTACCCCGGGCGGGTGGACGCCTTGAAGGCTCGCTTCGCGGCAGAGCGGGAGTTCCGCGATGATCCCGATATCGAGGTCGTTGTGCTAGGCGGCAGCTCATGGGCCGCGGTGAAGAAGACCCACGCCCGCTACTTTAAGCCCCTGGACCAGCTCACCACTGCCACCCGCGAGGCCTCTCGCCGGACTGCGTGACGGCGCCGAGCACCAGGCCGAACGCCGCCGCCAGCTCGCCGCGTTCGCGAACGGGCAGCCGTGCCCGCGGTGCATCCTGCCGCCCATCCCGAATGGTGAACCGGACAGACGGCCATCGAATCGCCAACCGGAGGGGGAACCGGCTCACCACGCCGCAGCCCCGTTCATACGAATCGGCCGGAGTTCCGGGTGTGCGCAGAGTGACGGGACAGTGACCGAACTAGGATGGTGCCCATGGCAGCGTCATACGGCCCGGTCGAGAAGGCCGCGCGCGCCGAATTGCGGGCCCTGCACCTGTCCGTCCAGACCTCGGCCGCCGACGCGGCGGCCGTGTCGGTCGCGCGCCAGCTCGATAAGGCCAAGGGCGCCGCGTCCGCCGCCGCCGCTGCCCGGGAGCTGCGCCTGGCGCTGGCCGCGCTGCGCGGCGTCCCGGACGGCGGGCCGGAGATGGACCCGGAGCTGCGGGCGCTGTTCGAGGCGTTCCGGTGAGAGGCTGGCCTCATGGCTGACATGACGGGCTGGGCCCCGGTGACGAACGCGATCGGCGAGGTCCTCGGCTGGATGGCGCCCGCGGGCGTGGAGACGCCGTGGGAGCGGGCGCAGCGCATCCATGTCGCCGGGGCCCGGGCCGCCGCGGTCGCCGAGGTTGCCGACCTGGCCGCCGACCGGGCGTTCAGCCTGGATGAGGTGGGCGCCGCGGGGACGGAGCGGTTCGGCGCGGACGCGGTCGGCGCGGCGTTCGACGTCGTGTACGAGCTGCTGCGGGTTGAGCAGCTGCGCGAGTAGGCGCGCTACGCTGGTCATGTCCGGAGCCGGGTCAGGCAACTGCCGCCGGTGCAGCGTCACCTCGTGTTGGCAACTGTCAGCGAGTGAATACCCGCGAGGGCCCTGGTGCGCGAGGCAACCGCCCGCACCGTGACGGCCCGCGGGAACACGCGCGCGTGAGGTGACCCGGTGTACGAAGCCTGTGAGCACGGGTTCATCCCCGGGTCCTGCGCGGAGTGCCGCCACCAGGCTGCGAGGAGAACCACGGTGCCGTTCAACGATGATGAGTTCCTGGCTGTGTGCGAGGAGTACCGGGCCGGGCACCAGGGCAAGGGCGCGGAGGCGCCGACCGCCCGCTACAACGAGATCCTCGACCGGGTCGCGGAGCTGCAGGGCTACGCCCGGCGGTCCGGCGCCCAGGATGACGAGCTGTCCCGCCTGCGCGCCGAGCAGACAGTCCTGGACGTGGCGCTGGCCGACGCGAAGATGGCAGCGCGCAGCCAGCTGGCCGCGCAGCGGGCGGAGAAGATCGCGGAGATCACCCGCATGGCGCAGGACCCGGCCAACCTGGAGCGGCCGGACGGCGGCAGCCAGCCCGGCGGCCGTCCCGGCGTCCCGGCGCTGGTGCGCAACCCCGGCACCCGCATCGAGTCGGCCGCGGAGACGGTCCAGCGGGCCGGGAACCCGTGGCGGGACGACAGCGGCCCGCTGGACCGCGAGACCGCGGCCGGGTTCGTCTCCCGCGCGCACAGCGCCATCGAGGCCGTGCAGGAGCGGCTGACCCATGACGGCGCGGAACTCCTGAGCACGCTGCTGGCCGAGCGGCGCGACCTGACCGGAGTCAGCGTGCGCCGGTCGGCGGACGAGGTCCGGCAGGTACTACAGTCCCGGTTTGTTACATGAGAGCCTCCTTTCTGCCGCCCGGGGTCAGGTGACGCGGGCGGCTTTGAGCCGGGCATGGTAGTGGTGCCATCGGGCGCGGGCTTGGTGGCGGCGCCGCCATCGGGACCAGGCATAACCGAGGTCGCGGGCGGCGCGGCTCACCGGTGCGGTGGCCAGGCGGGCCAGGTGCCGGGCCTCGGGAACGCTGACCTTGACCAGGCCGGGGTCATCGCCGGGGGGCCGGTCGCCGGCGGTGGCGGGGAGCTTGCCGGTGTCCCGCCAGGCTGCGGGCTGCCCGTCGCCGACGGCAGGCTGGTCATCACCGGTCCGGGCGGGCGGCACCGGACGGGCGGCGGCGATGGCCAGCAGCGCCTGGGCGCACATGGACAGCACGGTGTGCCGGTGGAAGGACTGCCAGGTCCGGACCTGGTGCTGGTCCAGGCCGGCCTGCCCTTTTCCCTGCTGCAGGCATTCCTCCACGGGCCATCTTTTCCGGCGACCCGGATCAGGAGGGGCAGGGATACCGGCCGGCCCTGCGGCGCGTGGCAGTAGAAGAACGCCAGGCCCGACGGGTCGGACAGGCTGCGGCGGATCAGCACCCAGTGCCGCGGCGAGGACGTGGCGGCCCAGGCCCAGGCGTAGTCGCGGTGGCCCTTGCAGCCGTGCCCGCACGAGCCCCCACGCCGTGGCCGGGACCATCGCGGCCACGGCGGACACGGCCGCCTTGCGCCCGGAAGGGAGCCTGACCTGGAAGTTCACCGGGACCGCGAGTACGTACCCTTTGCCGGCCTTCTCGCAGGCTTCCCGCAGCTTGGAGCTGCGGCCGTACACTTCATCGGCGGCCGCCCAGGCGAACGGGACGCCCGCGCTCGCCGCGCTGGTGAGCATCGCGGTGCCCAGCGCGGGCTTGGTGGTGAACTCCGTCTCGTCCGGGACGTGCGCCTGCTCCCGCCGCTTGCCGTCCTGGCACCACGGCTTGGGCAGGTAGAGCCGGAAGCCGAACAGCGCATGGGCGCGGGCGGTGACGCAGGCGGCGAACACGACGGTCTGGCAGTTCTCCACCTGGCCGGTGATCCCGGCATGCTGGCGGGCGACCCCGACCGTACGGTCGCCCTTTTTCAGCTCCGCGGTCTCGTCCAGCACCACGATCGCCTCCGGATCGCCCAGGTGCGCGGCGATGAACCGCTGCAGCGCGGCCAGCGCCGCCGTCCAGTCCCAGGCGTGCCCGGCCAGCAGCGCCTGCATCCGCCGCGGCGTGGCATGCCCGGCCGCCTCGGCCAGCTGCCAGCACGACTTGCGGTCCCCGCGCTCGGCCAGCAGCGCGCCGATGTACGCGAACGCCGTGAACCGCGACCTGGCCTGCGCGAACACCGGCGCGAGCAGGCCGCGCAGCTCACTATGAAGTTTCTCCAGCCGTACCCGGTCTTCTACGATGGCCCCGGCGGCCACCTCGTTGTCTTGTCTTGTCACGAAGCATGATCATGGGGTGGCCGTCACGCACCGCAAGCCAACGCCGGTCACACCGGGATCAGCCTGCCCTTAGATCACAAACCCGGACTGTAGTACCGGCCGAGTTCGCCGTGTCGGCCCGGTAGGCGGCATCAGCCAGAGCTGCCAGCATCGTGAGTGCGCACACGGCCAGCCAGGTCGTCAGCATCGTCACGGTTCTGGCCGCAGATGAGCGTGCGGCTGTGGCCGTCGCCCTTGGCCCGTCGTGTCCGACGCGCTAAAACGTCCGGCTGCGTCATCCAACCGCTGACGGGACCACCTGAGCGACCTGACGCGGCGGCTGACCGCGCATGTCAGAGTCAGGCAGTACGCTGCGTCTTATGAGCAGCGATCGTCCGGCAGAGGCTACAACGGGGGCAGTTGATCAAAATTGGCTGGACAGCATGTCCCCATGGCTTCACGAGGAAGATCCTCCAGCCCTGACAATACTTCCCGAGCGTATTGTAGGAGGTAAGGCTGTCTTCAGCGCAGACATAGCGCCGTTGGCGAAGCAAATAAGCAGCCAGGGCTTCGATGCACAGCTTCTATCCACCCCCGCTCAGACGTTTCGGAGCGAGTACGGGGCCGACGCTGCGATTGAGCTGTCCATCCTTTTGAACGTCGCGGGCAGCGCAGCCTGGGATAGCGTTAAGTTTCTGTATCACGTGATAAAACTCCGGGTGCAAGGAGCTAGGGAAACCGGTGCAGAGCCGCAGCTTACTTTGACTCAGGGAATTTTCAGGTACCCTGATGGTTCTTCGTTCCTATGGCAGAGGTTCTCCGGCGAGTACGAGAGCGTTATCAATCTGGCTGAATCTGCCGTACGGGACTATATGTCAGCAACCACAGTGAGCGAGGATCAGGCAGTCGAGTCCAGCGAAGGTACGGATAACTAGTCTTGGACCGCACCCGAATGAAGCACCGCCCGCTCCGGCTCACAAGTGCCGAGATTGCGGTGTCCCTGCTAATGTTCACGGGTCGAATTGAGGGAATGGCACTCCACTACAACACGCCTATACCCCCCCGGTCCGGCCCTCGCCGCATGCAGATGCTTCATGATCGCGGCATTGAACAGCTTAATCTCGCCAAGTTGCTCTACAGCAAAACACGTGACCGAGTAGGTTGCCTGGAAGTCCACGGCCTAGATAGTCCACACGCTCCGTGGTGGGTATACCGGCCGACAATTGTGGGCGACGGGGCTCGCTGCCCTAATGGGAGGATGAACAAAGACGCCGAATCCTTGGGGCGAGACGCTTTGACAAGCGCAGTGCGGGCTTTCAACCTTCTGGAGGACATGCCGGAAGCTGATGACGCTCATCGACTGATACATGAGATAGGGATGTACGTCTCTCGTCACTTCGGATGCAAGATTAATTTGCGGGATAGGCTATGGCGTTGGGAGTGTCCAGTTACTATCGCTCATCTGCGTCTTGGGCAGTCCGTAGGCTTCACCGCGCCTCGCATCTGCTCAATATGTCGACAGAATATTATGTCAGACCAGTGTTCGCACCTTCCGAGCCAGATATACGAGGTTCAGGTAGTCGATGCGAGCCGTTGTCCGTGCGGAACAAACGACTGTCACAGCCATATGGAGGGAGACATATTGAATGTTTACCCAAAATCGCTTGTTCAAGAAGCCGATAGTTTGGATGAGATTTCTTGGGTACCAAGGCCGCGTGATCCGCTAGCTCGCATTGAAGCCATCTCTTATACGCCGGAACATATGGCTATTATGATGCGCACTGAGATACCAAGTAGTGTTCGCACTATTGAGTGCTTCCACTGTCGGCAGGCATGCACCGGCCTATGGGATTGCGAAGTGCTTGGTGAGCTGTTGAACCGATGACCGGCCTTCCGGTCGCCCCGCACTGTTTTCCGTCAGGTCCGGCTCTCATACCACCACTTGTGGCCGTTATCTTGAAGTCCGCAACTGGAATCAGCCGTACGGGCAATGGGCCTATTCGCAGCGATGCAGCTGGTCGTCTTGATCCATATGCTTCAACGCAGCATGGTCTTGCGAGCTGCGCGAAGTGATGGAATCGAACTATGGATCATCTCCTTACCATCTAGGGGCAATACAGTCGATAGAGGTCATTAGGGCAAGTCAGAGGATCTATGACGGTCGTATGGAGTCGGTGGCCAGCGCTGCGGTTGCTGCATTTTTCTGCTGCACCTTTCGGCCCGCTGTTGACTCTTAACGACTTGGCAAGTGCTGTGACAGTCTGCGACGCATAACTGTCAAAGAAATCTCAAAGGCCTAGCGTCATACCTTGATTTGAATGTCAAGGTATTTTAGTCGAGCTGGTGGCTAAAAACTGCTCGCTAGGGTTATTCCGTCTAGGGTGGAGATTGCGACGGTGTGCTGGCGGCAGGAGGTCAAAAACGGAAAAACTGAGGTCTTTGAGAAGCTTCTCGTCCGCGCGGACAACACGAGGGAAATCTCGTATGCTTTCCTTGATGCGTGCCAATTCTTGTTTTGATGGCGGTTGCATCCAAGGATAAATCTTTGCCAGGTTGGCGGCGAAAGAATCTTCTTCCTCTTGGAGTACGAGCACGGTGTCATCCACTCTATTAAACAGGCGGATGAAAAAGAGCTCACGATCCACTCCTGGTGTCAGATTATCGAGGAACATGACGATTACATTGGCTGCCCTAACAAGGCTCTTGAGCGTCGTCTGCCAAGAGCGGGCACTGAGCAGGAGCGTATGCGCCTTGGTGGGCATGAACGTGGATGTGAATTCTGGGTTCGACAGCCGGATGACTGGTGCATATGACGATAGGGCGTTGACCAATCGGTCCTCGAAGCCAACAATTACGTCATGGTAAGCTCGCTGCCGTTCGACGACAGGTCCCCAGACCTTATCCTTCCTGGCCATGGAATAAGCGCTAAGGTCGAAGTTTCGGAGGAAGAGGATGAAGGGCCCTCCCGTCTGTGCGCACTCGGTCAGCACGCTTACGGCTTGCTGGTGCTGTGCGTCCGCGAGGCGCTTATTGTGTGCCCAATACTCGCGCATTGTGATCCAGTCTCGCAGTCGCGTGCGGACCTGAGCTGGCCTTACCCTGACAGCTGAACGCAGCAATTCGCGTCTGATCATTCGGAAGTCGGACCTTCGCGACGGGTGGTTCAGGAGAGGGTTGTCATGCTCCAGCCCCTCTATCGCAGACAGGATAATCTGGCGTCTGTCCATATTAATACCCCTCACTCACGCGCTTTGCTGGTTGGAGAAAGGCCTACATTAGACCCCTTTGTTCCCGAATCCGCTCCATGAGCTCCTCAGCCTTTGGTGAGTCGATTTCCTTATATATAGTTACGGCCTCATGCCAATAATCTAGCGCCTGGCGCCGAGCGTTCCGGGACACCAGGAATCGTCTGTTGACCGCCAGATCGCCGAGATTCGCCAGGCTGATCGCCTCTCCGAAGCGGTGTCCTGAGCGGCGGAAGAGCTCCCGGCTCTGTTGATAGCATCGGATCGCCTTCGCATGATCGCGTCTCCGATAATAGACGTTCCCCAGGTTCAGGAGAGCCTCGGCGGCACCCTGATCGTTTGCCAGCTCCTGGAAAAGAGCAAAGCTCCGTGTGTGACAGCGCTCCGCTTCCGGAAACTCGCCTTTTAGGAAATATGCGCGGCCAAGATTATTGGAGGTGCTGGCCATGCCCCCACGGTCGCCCAGTCGTTCATAAATTGGGTACACCTCCTTATAGCTGTCTATGGCATTAGTCAAGACCCCCATCGACAGGTAAGCAGTCCCGAGCCCGAACAAGCAGTCCATGACGAGCTGTTCATCTTGGACCTGGCGCGCCAAGCGTAGCGCCATTTGAAAAGCATTAACCGCTTCCTCATGTCGCTGAAGCACGGTATAGACGTTACCGAGCCTCATTCCACTTCTTGCTTCGCCACGGGTAAAACCTATTGCATGGAAAACGTTAAGGCTGTTGCGCTGGCAGCCCAGCGCTTCTCCAGAGTGGTCGAGATAAAGGTAGGCGACGCCGAGACCTGACAGAGCAAGAGCCTCCCCAGTCCCATCGCCCAATGTATTGAATGCGGAAAGTGCGCGCTGGAAGAGATTGGCCGCATCGGCCCAACTCCCTTGTGCGAGAAGGGTCTCGGCTTGCGCGTACAGCCGCTGGGCCTCTTCCAGCTCGTTCATTGCAATATAGTATCAACTGCGAAAGAAAGGTCAAGAGGGTCAGGAGCGGCAAGATCGGACCGGCGGTCGCTGCACATCGCAATTGCAGTCCGCACACGTCAACCGTCAAGCGCCCAGTGACTCGTACGGAGTAACTCTGGAGTTCTCCAGCATGAAGTTATCTTCCGATTGGATTCGATAGCTATGCGGCCACTTGGAGGTTAGTTTCCTTTGTTTGCGTTCACCGCATATGCGCGATTTTCCAAACTGGTTATGTCAGACCCGAAATTCGGCGACTAAGTCGATGACACGGCCCTGACATGGGATGATGATCGCTGCGAAGTGATTGATCATCAGACGCGCTGTTGTGCAGGGCGTCTGGAGAGTGTAGAAGGACCGTGTCGACTTGAGCTAAGTCATTGCACCAATGCCCGGAGCCTCGGATGCCAAAGGCATACCTGAGCGGACACAGGACTGAGGCGAGCCAGCAAACAAGACCCACCCGGTACTACAGTCCCGGTTTGTTACATGGCGTCCTCCTTTCTGCCGTCCGCGGGCTACGGGGCCCGGGCAGCTGCTTTGAGCCGGGTGTGGCAGTGGTGCCAGCGGGCGCGTGCCTGGTGGCGGCGTCTCCATCGTGACCAGGCGTAGCCGGCGTCGCGGGCGGCGCGGGTCATGGGCGCGGACGCGAGGCGGGCCAGGCGGCGGGCCTCGGGGACGCTGACCTTGACCATGCCGGGATCGCCGGGTGGCTGGCTGGCGGGGTGGCGGGCAGCTTGCCGGTATCGCGCCAGGCGGCGGGCTGGGCAGAGCTGCCGGCGGGTGCCCGGGATCTGCCTGGCGGCGGGGCCGGGGCGGGGCGGGCGGCGGCGACGGCCAGCAGGGCCTGGGCGCACATGGACAGCACGGTGTGGCGGCAGAAGGAGCACCACAGCCTCACCTGGTGCTGACCGGGGCCTGTCTGGCCCTTGCCCTGCTGGTGGCATTCTTCTGCGGGCCATCTCTTCCCGGTCACCGTGACCAGGGCCGTCAGCGTCACCGGCCGGCCCTGCGGCACATGGCAGTAGTAGAAGGCCAGGTCAGCGGGGCCGCTCAGGCTGCGGCGGATCAGCACCTGGTGCCGCGGCGAGGCGGTCGCGGCCCACGCCCAGGCGTAGTCGCGGCAGCCCTTGCAGCCCGGGCCGCATGAGCGGGTCTCCCACGCCGCGGCCGGGACGATCGCGGCGACGGCGGACACCGCCGCCTTGCGGCCGGAGGCAAGCCTGACGGCGAAGTTCACCGGGACCGCGAGCACGTACCCCTTGCCGGCCGTCTCGCAGGCCTGCCGCAGCCTGCCGCCGCGGCCGTACACCTCATCGCCGGCCACCCAGGAAAATGGCACCCGCGCGCGGGCCGCGGCGGTGACCATCGCGGCGGCCAGCGCCGGCTTGGCGGCGAACCTCGTCCTGGCCGGAACGCGCGCCCGGTCTCGCCGCGCCCTGCCCCGGAACCACGATTCCGGCAGGTAGAGCCGGAAGCCGGACGGCGCGTGGCCGCGGGCGGTAACGTATGCGGCGAACACCACGGCCTGGCAGTTCTCCACCTGCCCGGTGATCCCGGCATACTGCCGGGCGACCCCCACCGTGGCGGTTCCCTTCTTCAGCCCGGCGGTCTCATCGATTGCCAGGATCGCTCCCGCATCGCCCAGCCGGCCCACGATGAACCGCTGCAGCGCGGCCAGCGCGGCTTTCCAGTCCCAGCGATGCTCTGCCAGCAGCGCCTGCACCCGCCGCGGCGTGGCGTGCCCCGCCTGCCCCGCCAGCTGCCAGCACGACCGGCGGTCCCCGGGCTCCGAAAGCAGCGCGCCGATATAGGCGAACGCGGTGAACCTCGACCTGGCCTGGGCAAACACCCCCGCCAGCTGCGCGAACAGCTCCCGCCGCAGTTCCCCCGGCCACGCCCCGTCACCTACGATGGCCCCGACGGCCACCTCATTGTTCAGAGTTCTCACAAACCATGATCGTGAGGTGGTCGTCACCCTCCGTCAAGCCAGTACCCCGGACACGCACCACCGCCAACTCGGCAGATAACAAATCCGGACTGTAGTACCGGGCGCGGAAATGATCGTCGCGCTTTCGTCGCCATTTTATGAAAGCGCAATGCGAAGCGTTTTCCGCAATCCCGACCTTTTCCGCACTGGCCTTGGTGCGATGATATGGTCGGATGATGAACGCGAGGCCGTCCATTCGGTGATGAACAATGAACTGGTCAGGGCGGCATTCGCGGAAACATCGGGCGCCGCAGGGGCATTCGCCTTGCCTTTGCAATTGTCCCCCGAAATCCTGTTCACAAACGCGGGCATCGCCTCCCCGCACCGCAATCTTGCCCGGCATGAGCTGGGAACATCCAATACTTGGAATGGCGTGACAAGTGCCGGTGCAACGGCTAATTCCGTTTCGGAAGGAACGGCCGTTACCGATACGACGCCAACAATAGGGCAATTGGTAATTACGCCCTATAAAATCATGACGTGGATTTTCGGGTCATTCGAGGTAATGGACGATACCAATCTGTCGGACCAGGTGCCGCGGCTGTTCGATGAGGCCCGGTCGCGGCTGGAGGGCTCGGCGTTCGCGATCGGCACCGGGACGGCGCCGAACCCCTTCGGCGTGGTGACCCGCGCGGCGGCCGACGCGTCGGCGGGCGCCCTCACGAACACGATGATCTACAACCTCGATCAGAACCTCACCCGAGATTCCGCAACGGCGGGAAGGTCGCGTGGGCGTCGAACGAGTCGATCCGGAACGTGTGCCGCCAGGTCGCGAAGTTCACCGGCGCGGTCGAGTCGATCGTCGACGACAGCGGCGATGTGCCGCGGATGCTCGGCTACCCGTTCTACGAGTCGAGCGCGATGCTGGGCGGCACGACCGGCAACCGCGAGCTGGTCCTGGGGGACTGGCAGAGTTACATCGTGGTCGACCGGCTGCCTTCGGTCGTGCTGGCTGAGCCGCTGGTGGTCGCGCAGGCGTCGGCGCTGCCGACCGGCCAGCGGGCTGGCTGAACTGGTCCCGGGTCGGCGCGGACACCGTGACCCAGGGCGCCGCGTTCGGCTCCAACGCGTTCGTCGTCCACGTCCACTAAGGCGGCGGCAATGGCCAAGAAGGAGAAGCCGCAGGGGCAGGCCCTGGAGCCGTGCGGGACCTGCGCCGGGGTGGAATGCGGGACTGCCCGGGTTCCTGTCTGCTGCGCTGACTGCACCCACTGAGCGTCCCCTGGCCGGCATCGGGACGCGGCCCGGGGGACGAGAGCGGCCCGTCCCGGGAAATACCAGATAACCGGGGCGGGCTGCTCAGTCAGTGAGGCGCGTCAAGTCACCCGGGATCGGCAGCGGCGGCAGGCCGCGGAGGGCGGCCTGCTCCTCCAGGTCCCGGTACCACTCGGTCGCCCGCTCCGGCGAGAGGTACGACGGCGGCCAGGGCGGCAGCGGCGGGACGGGCGCGTCGCTGCCGTCAGGGGGCGGCGGGCCCGCGCTGCGGGCCTTGCGTGTTTTGCGGGTGCTGGTGATCCTGGTGGTTAATTCGCGGCGCGCCGACCGGCGTGCCCGGTTCGGGCTGTGACGTGCGCCAAGATCTGGCCTGCGGCCGTATCTTCCCCTCGTCCCGGCCGCGGAATCGGGTATGCCATGTGCATGCAGCCTGCCGCGTGGCCGGAGCCGGATCCGCAGATCGCGGCGGCGATCGCGGCCATGTACGGCGCCAGGAAGACGGCGCGCCCGCTGCCGGTGCTGGTCCGCGACCGGCTTGGCGAGTGGCTGGAGGACGAGAAGTTCGCCGCTGCGTTCGGAATCCGGGGCCGGCCGGGCTGGTCGCCGTCGCGGCTGGCGCTGGTGACGGTGCTGCAGCGGGCGGAGAACCTGACCGACCGGCTGGCGGCTGAGGCGGTGCGGACCCGGATCGACTGGAAGTACCTGCTGGGACTTTCCCTGGATGACCCGGGCTTCGATCACACGGTGCTGCCTGAGTTCCGGGGCAAGGTCGCCGAGGCCGGGCTGGAGCAGGTCGTGCTGGATGCGCTGCTGGCACGCCTGGCCGCGGACGGCCTGGTCAAGGCGGGCGGCAAGCAGCGCACCGACTCCACGCACGTGGTCGCGGCGGTGGCGGCGCTGAACCGGCTGGAACTGGCCGGGGAAAGCGTGCGGGCCGCGCTGGAGGCGCTGACGGCCGCGCACCCGGACTGGGTGGAGCAGCGGATCTGCGTGCCCGATTTCGCCCGCCGCTACGGCACCCCGATGACGTCCTGGCGGCCCCCGGTCTCCCAGGCCCGGCGCGATGAGCTGGCCATCGCCTACGCCCGCGACGGGTACGCGCTGCTGGAGGCGGTCTGGGACCGCTCCTCGCCGGGTTGGCTGCGCGGCCTCCCGGCGGTGGACGTGCTGCGCCGGGTACTGCTGCAGAACTACACCCGCACCATCACCGGCGGCAAGGAGGTGATCAAGCGGCGGGAGAAGGAGCCTGAGGGCGACGGTCTCCCGCCCGCCCATGCGCGGATCGCCTCGCCGTATGACACCGACGCCCGCTGGGGCGTCAAACGCGAGGAGTTCTGGCTGGGCTGCAAGCTGCACATCACCGAGACCTGCGACGATCCCCCGCCCTGCACCTGCCGTCCCGCCGCCGCAGCCCAGCCCGCTGCGGGCAGCGCCGCGGCGGGTGCGCATGACAAGGACTGCGCGCGCCTGGTGTTCCCGAACCTGATCACCAACGTGGCCACCACCGATGCCACCGTGACCGATAGCCAGATGACCGAGCCGGTCCATGACGCGCTGGCGGCCAGGAACCTGGCTCCCGGCCGGCACTACACCGACTCGGGCTATGCCAGCGCCGCCCTGGTGGTCTCGGCCTTGACCATCTGGGGCATCGCGCTGATCGCGCCGCTGCTGGCCGGCACCTCCGCCCAGGCCCGGGCCGGCCACGGCTACGCCCGCGCCGACTTCGCCGTCGACTACGACGCCCGCACCGTCACCTGCCCGCAAGGCAAGACGGCCGCATCCTGGACGCTGTGCACCCAGCACGGCAAGGACGCGATCGTGGCCACCTTCTTCGCCGGCGACTGCGGCCCCTGCCCGGCCCGCGGCCAGTGCACCACCGGGACCCGGCGGCAACTGTCGCTGCTGCCCCGCGACCTGGCCGAAGCCCAGGCAGCCGCCAGGACCGCGGAAAAGACGACCAGCTTCCAGGCCGACTACGCCCGCCGCGCCGGCGTCGAAGGAACCATGAGCCAGGCCGCCAGCCACGGAGCACGACGCGCCCGGTACCGCGGCCTGGCCAAGACCCGCCTCGACCACGTGTACATGGCGACCGCCCTCAACCTGCTCCGCCTGGAGGCCTACTGGACCGGCACGCCGCTGGACCGGCAGCGAACCAGCCACCTGGCACGCCTCGAACTCGGCCTTGTCGCATAGAACCCGAATTAACCACCAGGGTCGCTGGTCATGGTTCTCATCCTCCTGACCGGGCGGGCGGCGCGTCCCTGCGGGGGGGCTGCGCCGCCCGCCCGGCGTTCACCGCACGTTCCTGGGGACCGGCCGGATCGCGTAGTCGGCGCGGATCTCCTCGAGCAGGTCGCCCGGGTCGTCCCTGCGGATCATGCTCCCGTCATCCCGCCGGATGGCCTGATACATGCCGTTCCGGTAGCTGACCTCGTATGCCTCGTCCCAGTGGTGCCGGAGGTCGGCGAGCGCGCCGGGGTCGCTCACAGCGCGCCCCGCCGCGCGCAGTCGGCCCGGATCGCCCGGTTCAGCTCGTCCGGGGTGGCCCCGGTCACGACGTCGTCGTCGCCGGCGTCCTTGTGGTGCGCGCCCCACTCGCCGGCGTGCACCCAGATCTCGTCGTAGGCGTCGCCCCACGCGAGCGTGAGCGCGTCGAGCGCGCGGTCCTCGTCCACGTCGAACACGCCGCGGCGGTGGTTGTCAGTAGGGTTTGCCATAGCCGGACCTCGTTTCCGGTCAGCGCCCGGTTTGGTGTGCAAGCACCGGCCGGGCGCGCTTTGTGTGCCGCCCCTGACCCTACGCGCACCGTAGCGGCACGTACAGACACGTAGCTCTAAAAAGCGCTCCGGTGCTGGTCAGCTACCTTGATCATCATGGATGTGCCCGAGATCGACTACCGCGCTGAGCTGCCGCCGCACCGGCAGATCGCGGCGTGGATACTCGCGCGCATCGAGTCCGGGGACCTGCGGCCCGGTCAGCCGGTCCCCTCGGAGAAGGAACTGACAGACATGTTCGGCGTGGCCCGGACCACCGCGAGGCGCGCTATCGCATGGCTGCGCGAGCAGGGCGCCATCCGCACGGTAGCGGGCCGCGGCTCCTACGTCGCCGAGCGCGGCTAGACCTGCTGTGTTCTAAGAAACACGCACCGAAGTGCCGGCATGACCATCGGCTCAAGCAGCACCCCCGCTGGCACGTCGATCAGCTCCCGGACGGCACCTTCCGGTGGACCACCCCATCCGGCCGCCAATACACCACCGAACCCACCCGCTACCCCACCTGAGGCGCACGGGACGAACGCCCCCGTTCTCCTGGAAGGTCGTCGGATACGCGGCTGATTATCGCCTGAAGCGGCCAGGCGAAGCAGCAACGAGTGCCCTCGCACGTCTCTAGTACATGGAGTCTGACGACCTGGGCGGCGCGGCGGCGCTGCACTGGACCGGTTCGGGCTGGCCTGAGCCGCACGGAACGCACGCCGGGGACCGCGCGGAGGCGGCTGTCGAGGCGCTTTACCAGGCCCATGCCGTGGGCCTGATCCGCCTGGCCTACCTCATGCTCGGCGACCGGTCGGCCGCCGAGGACGCGGTCCAGGACGCCTTCTTCGGCCTGTACCGGCACTGGGACCGGCTGGCCGGACCGGACCGCGCGCTGGCCTATGTGCGGACCGCGGTGCTGAACGGCTGTCGCTCGGCGCTGCGCCGCCGCGCCACCGGGCGCAGGCTGGCCACCTATCAGCCGCCGTCGGCCTCGGCCGAGGCCGCGGTGCTCAGCCGCGAGGAGCGCCAGGAGGTCATGCGGGCGGTGCGGCGGCTGCCCGCCCGCCAGCGCGAGGCTCTCGTGCTCCGCTTCTACCTCGACCTGCCGGAGCAGGAGATCGCCCGCCTCATGGGCCTGCGGCCCAGTTCGGTCAGGTCCGCCACGCACCGGGCCCTCAAGGCGCTCGGCCGGTCCCTGGAGGAGACGTCATGACCGCGCTGGAGGACAAGCTCCGCGCCGCGCTGCGCGAGACCGCCGACGAGATCCCCGCCGCCCCCCCGCCGCTGCGCCTCACCCAGGGACGGCGCCGGGCGTGGATCTCCTGGGCTGCCCCGCTGGCCGCCGCGGCTACGGTCGTCGCGGTGGTCGCCGCCTCTCTCGCCGTGGTCCACGGCGGGCACCGGGCCACGAGCGCGCCGGCCGGCCTGGTCGGCGTCCCGCCGTACTACGTCGCCCTGACCAGCCGAACCAATCCCGACGTTTACGCCGGCAACGCCACTGCCGCGGAGGTCCGGGCCACGGCCACCGGGGCGGTGCTGGCGAAGATCGTCCCGCCCAAGCCCTGCGTCAACTTCACCGGGGTGACCGCCGCCGCCGATGACCGGACCTTCGTGCTGGCCGCCCAGAGCCCCACACATCCCGCGCTGACGGACCAGCAGCTCAGGAAGGAATATCCCCAGGGCTACGTTCCCCCGGCGCGGTTCTACCTGCTGCGCATCAACCCGGGGGGCAGCGCCCTGGTGTCCCTGCGAGCCCTGCCAGCCAGGTTCATCCCGCCCCACGCCACGGTGCACGACATGGCCCTGTCCCCGGACGGCACCTTCCTGGCCGCCGACATCACCACTCGCCTGGGCGCTCACCTCTACGCGTTCAACCTGGCCACCGGGACCGAACGGACCTGGAGCTACCACACCCCGTACGGCCCCAGCACCGGCGGGCTGGGCTTCGGCGGCGTGAACGTGGACGCGCTGTCCTGGACCGCCGACCGGAAGCACCTCGCCTTCGTCGGGCCCGACCGCGTGTCCTGGCCGTCGCGAAGCACGGTCCGGCTCCTCGACCTGACCGCCTCCGGCACGGACCTGCTGGCCAGCAGCACGGCGGTCGCGCCGCTGCCGCCCGGAGACCATATGGGCGAGCTGATGTGGCGCGGCGCGATCGTCACCCCCGACGGCCGGACCGTCGTGATCGTCGAGGAGCTCGCCACCACGCGTGCCCCGCTCGAGGTCCGTGACCGGCTGCTGAAGGTCTCGGTGGCCACCGGCCAGATTACGGTCCTCAACGACCTGAACGTACTGGCCGGCTACGAGTACGAGCAGGTCCTGTACGCCAGCGCCACCGGGAACACCCTGGTCGTCGCCGGCGTCAGGCCGGGGCACACCGCCGGGATCCTGCACGGGGACACGTACACGCCGATCCCGTGGTCCCCGCACATCGCCACCGCCGCCTGGTAGCCGGCCCCGGCTACAGTGGCCAGCGTGACGGCCGAACAAATCCACGCTCCCCGGCTGACCTCGCTGTCGCCCGGCGCGGGCTGCGCGTGCAAGCTGCCGCTGGCCAAGCTCGAGGCGTTGTTCGCCACCATGGGCGACGTCCCCACGATGGGCCCGGCCGCCGGCGACCTGCTCATCGGCGCGGCCGAAGGCGACGACGCGGCCGTGCTCCGCCTCGACGACGAGCGCGCGCTGGTGCTGACCACGGACTTCTTCACCCCGATCGTGGACGACCCGGCCGACTGGGGCCGGATCGCGGCCGCGAACGCGCTGTCCGACGTGTACGCGATGGGCGGCCGGCCGCTGTTCGCGGTCAACCTGGTCGCCTGGCCGGGCGACGGGCTCGACCTCGCCATCCTGGGCCAGGTGCTGCGCGGCGGCGCGGAGGTGGCGGCGCAGGCCGGGTGCTTCGTCGCGGGCGGGCACACGATCGACGACCCGGTGCCCAAGTATGGCCTGGCCGTGACCGGCCTGGCCGACCCGGCCGCTCTGATGACCATCGACCGCGCGGCGCCCGGGGACCGGCTGATCCTCACCAAGGCGATCGGCACCGGCGTGGTCGCCACCGCGCTCAAGCACGGGAAGGCGCCCGCCGACGTCATCGCGGCCGCCGTCGCCTCCATGACGCTGCTCAACGCGGGTGCGAGCCAGGCCGCCCTGGCCGCGGGGGTACGCGCGGCCACCGACGTGACCGGGTTCGGCCTGCTCGGCCACCTGCACCGGATGCTGGCCGCCAGCGGAGCCGCGGCGCGGATAGACGCCGCGTCGGTCCCGCTGCTGCCGGGTGCCGCCGAACTGGCCGCCGCCGGTTTCATCTCCGGCGGGACCAGGGCCAACACCGAGCGGATGCGCGGCTGCGCCGTCCTGGACGCCGCGATACCGGCCGAACTCTCCGTCCTCCTGCACGACGCCCAGACCTCCGGCGGCCTGCTCCTGGCCGCGCCCCCGCGGGCAGCGGCGGCGCTGCTGGGCGAACTGCGGGCGCAGGGGCTGCCCGCCGCGCTGATCGGCGAGGTCACCGAGGGCGAGAGCGGGCGGGTGGACGTGCCACCCGGCCCGTTCGGGACCATGGTTTTATCCCGGATACCGTGGGGCGGTGACGATGAGGCCGGGTGCGGTGCGGGCGTGGCTGCTGGCCTGCCTGCTCGCGGTGCTGGCCGCGGTCGTCTCCGCGAGCCCGGCGAGCGCGCAGACCCCGGCGCCCGCGCAGACCTCGGCGCCCGCGCGGCACGTGGTCGTCGTCGGGATCTCCGGGCTGCGCTGGAGCGACGTGTCCCCGGCCGCCACGCCGACGCTGTGGCGGCTGGCTGGCCAGGGCTCGGTCGGGTCGCTGGTGGACTACGCGGTGCTGCCGCTGACCTGCCCGGCCGACGGCTGGCTCACGCTGAACGCGGGCGCCCGGGCGCAGTCCGACCACACCAACGCCGCCTGCGGGGCGTTTCCCGCGGTCAATCCCGCCGGCCGGGGCGCCGCGGTCCCGGCCATGGGCTCGCTGATGTCCCGCAACAAGCAGTACAACCCCGACTGGGGCCTGCTGGCGCAGGGGGCGCCGGGCTGCGCCACCGCCGTCGGCCCGGGCGCCGCGCTCGCGCTCGCCGACCGGGCCGGGCACGTCGCCTCCTACCTGCCCTCGTCGGCGGCCCTGTCCGCGGGGGTGCTGGCCCGCTGCCCGCTGACCGTGGTGGACCTGGGAGGTCTCGGATATACCGAACGATCCTCGGTGCTCGCCGTGGCGGACGCGGAACTCGCCCGGATCGCGGCCGAACTCCCCGCCGACACCACCCTCCTAGTCACCGCCCCCGGCTCGACTACCAAGCCGCCGCACCTGCAGCTCGCCCTGGTCACCGGCCCCGGCTACCGGGCCGGCCTGCTCGACGCCGCCTCCACCCGGCAGCCGGGCCTGGTGGTGCTCACCGACCTGACCCCGACCGTGCTCGGCTGGCTGGGCCATACCATGCCAGCCGACGCGGTCGGCGCCCCGCTCACCCGCGGCGAGCGGGGTAGTCTCCCGTCCACCGTCCAGTCGCTGACCGGGCGGGACACCGCCGAGCAGGTGTGGCGGGGCACGCACGACGAGTTCTTCTGGGCCTACGCGCTGGCCGACGCCGCGGTGCTGGCCGCGATCGGGCTGGCGGCCTGGGGCGCGGCCGAGAACAAGCGCAGGCGGCGGGCCAGGTGGTGGCGGGTGGCCGGGGTGTTCGCCGCCTCGGTGCCCGTGGGAACCTTCCTGGCCAACCTGGTGCCGTGGTCGACGTCGGCCCACCCGGCCGCCTGGCTGTACGCGGCCTCGGTGGCGCTGGCCCTGGTTATCGCGGGGGCCGCGCTGGTGGGCCCGTGGCGCCGGGACTGGTTCGGCCCGTTCGGCGCGGTGTGCCTGTTCACCCTGGTCGTGCTGGGGTTCGACGTGATGACCGGATCCCGGCTGCAGCTGGAGACGCCGTTCGGGCTGTCCGTGCTCGAGGCCGGCCGGTTCTACGGCATCGGCAACGAGGCGCTGGGCATCTACGGCCTGTCCGGGCTGGTGGGCGCGGCCTGCCTCGCCCTGGCCGCACTGCGCCGCTCCACCTCCCCCCGGGCCTCCTCCCGGCCGTCGTCCCGGCGGCCGGCGGTGTTCATGGTGGTCCAGGTCGCGGTGTTCGCGGTGTTCGCCTCCGGCTGGCCGGGGTTCGGCGGCAAGGTGGGCGGCACCATCGCCATGGTGCCGTGCTTCGCGCTGCTGGCCATGGCCGTGGCCGGGGTCAGGCTGAACTGGCGCCGGGTGCTGCTCGTCGCGGTCAGCGGGCTCGCCCTGTTCGCGGTGTTCGCGCTGGTCAACTACTTCGTGCCGGTCACAGGGAAGTCCGACATCGGCTCGTTCGCCGGCAGCTCGCTGCACGGTAACTCCGGCGGCCTGCTGCTCCGGAAGATCAACTCCAACATCGGCTCGCTCTCGGTCAACGCGTTCAGCCCGCTGAGCCCCATCGCGGTGCTGCTGACCGGGCTGATGCTGTGGCGGCCCGCGTGGTTCGGGCTGAAGACCGCGCCGCTGGCGTATGCGGCCGAACCCTTGCTGCGGCCGGTCATGGGCGTGCTCTGGCTGATGCCGGTGCTTGGCTGGCTCGCCGACGACTCCGGGGTGATCGTGCCGGCCGCAGTGCTGCCGTTCGCGCTGCCGCTCGGCATCGCGATCCTCGCCGCCGCCGCGTACCAAGATCGCCAGGCACGCTATCGTGAGACGACCGTCCCCGTCGCTGGTTCATCCCCGGTTAGCAGAAAGTGACCCGTGCAGTACCAGCTCTCCCGCACTCTCGCCGGGCCGTTCCTGCACACCATCTGGCGGCCGAAAATGACCGGTGCCGAGCACGTGCCCGCGTCCGGCGGCGCCATCCTGGCGGCCAACCACCTGTCGGTGGTCGACTCGATCTTCCTGCCGCTGATGCTCAACCGGCCGGTGACCTTCTCGGCCAAGGCTGAGTACTTCACCGCCTCCGGTCCCGCCGCCCGGCTGTGGGCCGCCTACCTGAAGGCCACGAACCAGCTGCAGATGGACCGCGACGGCCCGCGGGCCGCCCAGGACACGCTCGAGGCGGCGCTGGCCCTGCTGCAGGCCGGGAACCTGTTCGGCATCTATCCCGAGGGCACCAGGTCCCCGGACGGGCGGCTGTACCGTGGCCGGCCCGGTGTCGGCTGGCTGGCGCTCAAGTCGGGCCTGCCCGTCATCCCGGTGGCCATGCTCGGCACCAGGCGGGTGCTGCCGCCGGGGCGCGTGGTGCCGCGGCCCGGCCGGATCCAGGTCAGGATCGGCCCGCCGCTGGAGTTCCCCGCGGAGGTGCTTGGTGCTCCGCCCGGCAAGGCCCGCCAGCTCATCGCCGAGCAGGTGATGAGCGCGATCCGCGGGCTGTCCGGCCAGGAGTACGTGCACACGTTCGCCTCCGACCGCAAGGCCGAACTCGCCGCCGCCGCGGACCCCAAAAAGCGCCGCCGTCCCTAGCCCGCGCGCTCCTTGGCGGCACACTCCTTGGTTGCACACTGGGGGCACAAGCCGAACAGCTCCACGGTGTGGCCCACGTCGGTGAAACCCGCCTCGGCGGACACCTTCTCCGCCCACTGCTCCACCGCCCGGCCCTCCACCTCCACGCTCCGCCCGCAGTTACGGCAGGTCAGGTGGTGGTGGTGCACGCTCGTCCCGCACTGCCGGTAGAGCGTCTCGCCGCTGGCGTCGCGGATGGCGTCGACGCTGCCCCGCTCGCTGAGCGCCTGCAGGTGGCGGTAGACGGTGGCCAGCCCGACGTGCTCGCCCTTGCGCCGCAGCTCCGCGTGGATCTCCTGGGCGCTGCAGAAGCCCGGCAGGCTCTCCAGCGCGGCGGCCAGGGCCTGCGCCTGCCGGGTCCCGCGCGCCCGGGTGCCCCGGGCCGCCTTGACCCCCACACGCTCCTCCGGCTGCGACATCTCCACAACCCGCACGCTACAACCTCCACCGCCGTTCCGGCCAACACTGAAAGCCCGTGGTATCTCGGGCCGCGTAATCCCCGGCCGAAGCTGAATTCCGCGGCTCTGTAGCAGCGTCCCGAAAACACCTTCCGGCCGGCCGCCCGGTCGTTACGATGCTTAGCACATTCTCGCGTTCTGCCGCCGGATACTGTGCCGTCGGGATACCGGGCCGCGTGAGAAGCACTTCATTCGTTCCCGGGGGGTATGACAGTGGCGGGGCGCATATTCATCAGCTACCGGCGCGCCGATACGGCGCACCCGGCCGGCTGGCTCTACGACCGGCTGGCGGAGCATTTCGGCCGGCCGCAGGTCGTCAAGGACCTGGACTCGATTCAGCTCGGGGATGACTTTGCCGAGGTGATCGCCGCCGCGGTCGCCTCGTGCGATGTGCTGCTCGTGCTCATCGGCCACCAGTGGCTGACGGCCGCCGGTGCGGACGGGCACCGGGGTCTGGCCGACCCGGACGATTTCGTCCGCCTGGAGATCGAGGCCGCCCTGACGCGCGACCTCCTCGTCATCCCGGTTCTCATCGACGGGGCGCGGATGCCGCTGGACGGGGAACTGCCGCCCAGCCTGGCGGGCCTGCTGCACCAGCAGCCGCTCGCGCTCGGCCCGAGCCAGCCCGATGCCGATGTCGCCCGGCTGCTTCAGGTGCTCGACCAGAACATCGCCCAGACGCAAGCCATGCAGGCCAGCCCGGTCTTCGGCCAGCCCGCGGGGCCCGGGCAGGCCCGGCCGGGGCCGCAGCCACCCGGACCGCCGCCGCCCGGGGAGGCGCTGCCCGGGGAGGCGCTGCCCGGGCAGGCGCTCAGGACGCGGCGGCTCAGGTCGCGTCGGCGCCCGCGGACCTGGACGATCGTCCTGGTCGCGTGCGGGGCCGTCGCGGCGGCGGTCGTGGCGTTCATCGCCATCCCCGGCGGCAAGCCCGCGTCGTCGTCGCATCACGAATCCGTGCCTAAGACGGCTCCCTCGCCTGGTCCCTCGGCCTCATCGAAGGTCATCGTCACGGACGATTTCTCCACCGAGAAGATCAACTGGGTCGATGACTCGCACCAGGCGGCCGGGGCCTACACCGGGACCGGCGCGTACCGCCTCAGCGTGACCGGGGCCAATGGCGTGAGCGAGCTGGCCCGGCCGGCCGGCGCGACGCACGGCCTGAGCGACGTGACGCCGCTGAACCTCAGCGTCAGCGTCGGCGCGCGCAAGCTCGCGGGTGCGCCCCGGGGCTACGGCTACGGCATCGCGTTCCGGGCGGACGGCGGCGGCAACCTCTACGCCTTCGTCCTGGAAGACCACGCCGTGGCCATCCAGAAATGGGTGGGTGGCGGCGCTCGCGTGGCGGCAGCCCGGCCGCGGTCAGCACCAGCGCCGTGCACGCGGACGCTGCCGACCGGCTGCAGGCCGTGTGCGTGACCGTTGACGGCGGCCGGGCCGTCCACCTCGAGCTCTGGCTGAACGGCAAGAAGCTGGTCGATTTCACCGACCGGGACCATCCGTACACGAAGGGCTATCTGGGGTTGTACGTCGAGTCGATCTCCGACGCGTCCTCGACCGCCGGGGCGGAATTCGACAACTTCACCGCCGCTCAGCTCTGAGGCCGGGTCCGCCCGGTCAGCACGGCGGGTCCGGTCAGTACTGTGGGCATGGTGAACCGGCTGCGCAATTCGACGAGCCCCTACCTGCTCCAGCACGCGGACAACCCGGTCGACTGGTGGCCCTGGTGCGACGAGGCCTTCGCCGAAGCCGCCCGGCGGGACGTCCCCGTCATGCTCTCGGTGGGGTACGCCGCCTGCCACTGGTGTCATGTGATGGCGCACGAGTCGTTCGAGGACCCCGAGACCGCGGCGGTGCTCAACGAGCACGTGGTCGCGGTCAAGGTGGACCGGGAGGAGCGGCCCGACGTGGACGCGGTCTACATGACCGCGACCCAGGCCATGACCGGCCAGGGCGGCTGGCCGATGACGGTGTTCATGACGCCGGACAAGGAGCCGTTCTTCTGCGGTACCTACTACCCCCGGGATTACTTCCGGCAGCTGGTCCTGAACATCTCGCAGGCCTGGCGCGGCCAGCGCGACGACGTGACCGGGCAGGCCAAGCACGTCGCCACCGCGCTGGCCGAGAACGCGGCGGCCACCGCCCGTGCCCTGCGCGGTCAGCAAGGCGACCCGGACTCGCGGTTCCGGCAGGCCGCGGAGGCGGCGGTGGCCGCGCTCGGCCGGGACTACGACGCGGCGCGCGGCGGGTTCGGCGGCGCGCCGAAGTTCCCGCCGTCGATGGTGCTGGAGTTCCTGCTTCGCCATCACCAGCGGACCCGGACCGACGGCGCCGGCCCTGCGCTGCAGATGGCCGAGGGCACCTGCGAGGCGATGGCCCGCGGCGGCATGTACGACCAGCTCGGCGGCGGGTTCGCCCGGTATTCGGTAGATGCCGGCTGGGTCGTCCCGCACTTCGAGAAGATGCTCTACGACAACGCCCTGCTCGCTCGCGTCTACGCGCACCTGTGGCGCCGCACCGGCTCGCCGCTGGCCCGCCGGGTGGCCGAGGAGACGTGCGACTGGATGCTGCGCGAGCTGCGAACCGGCGAAGGCGGCCTGGCCGCGTCGCTGGACGCCGACAGCGAGGGCGAAGAGGGAAAGTTCTACGTATGGCGCCCCGCCGAGCTGCACGCGGTCCTCGGGCCTGCCGATGGCGAGTTCGCGGCTGAGGTGTTCGGCGTGACCGAGGGCGGGACCTTCGAGCACGGCGCCTCGGTGCTGCAGCGCCGCCCTGGACCTGCAGGCACTGACCCTGACGACGCGGATCGTCTCGCCCGTGTCAGGGCCGCGCTGCTGGCCGCCCGCGGTGAGCGGGTCCGCCCGGGCCGCGACGACAAGGTGGTCGCGGCGTGGAACGGGCTGGCCATTGCCGCGCTGGCCGAATGCGGCCTGCTGCTCGCCCGGCCGGACTTCACCGCGGCCGCGCGCGACGCGGCGGGCTTGCTGGCCGGGGTGCACCTAGTCGGCGGGCGGCTCGTCCGTACCTCGCGGGACGGGACCGCCGGGGTCACCGCCGGGGCGCTCGACGATTACGCCTGCGTCGCCGAGGGGTTCCTCACGCTGTCCGGTGTGACGGGCGAGGCGCGCTGGCTGCGGCTGGCCGGAGAGCTGCTCGAGGTCACGCTCGGCTCGTTCGGCGACGGCCAGGGCGGCTTCTTCGACACGGCCGCCGACGACGAGGCGCTGATCTTCCGCCCGGCCGACCCGGCCGACAACGCCACCCCGTCCGGCACGTTCGCCGTGGCGGGAGCGCTGCTCAGCTACTCGGCGCTGACCGGCTCGGCCCGGCACCGGGAGGCCGCCGAGGCGGCTCTCGGCGTGCTCCCCGGCATCGCGGCCCGGTACCCGCGGGCGGCGGGCGCGGGCCTGGCGGTCGCCGAGGCCTGGCTGGCCGGGCCGGCCGAGATCGCGGTGGTGGGCCGTCCCGACGACGAGAGAACCCGCGCGCTGCACCAGACGGCGCTGCACGCGGCCCCGCCCGGCGCGGTGCTCGCCCTCGGCGACGGCACCGGGCCAGCCGGTTCCGGGCCAGCCGGTTCCGGGCCAGCCGGTTCCGGGCCAGCCGGTTCCGGGCCAGCCGGTTCCGGGGCCGTCGGTATACCACTGCTCGAGGGGCGCGGGCTGGTGAACGGAGCGCCCGCCGCATACGTCTGCCGCCAGTTCACCTGCCAGGCCCCGGTCACAACCCCTGAGCAGCTCAGGGAGGCGCTAGCCAGCCCGGCCTGATCCCCGGCGTCCCCGTGGCTCCCGGCGGACCCCGCCTGACCCGGCGCCGAGCACGGGCACCTGGCCGAGCCGGGCCGCGCCCGGTACGGTGTCCTGGGGGGATATGTTGGGTTCGATGCAATCGCTCGCGGGCGCCGTACGCCGTCTTTGGCGACGCGCAGTGCACGCTGTCCCGGGACCGTCGGCCCGGCCCAGGCGCCTGGTCCCCATCGTAGTCAGCCTGCTGGCGGTGGCCGGGGCGGCGACTGGGGCGGTACTGGCCACGGTGGGCGGCAAGCCAGCCGGGGTGAGCGCGCTGGCCCCCGGGATCCCGCAGACCAGGCCTGCCCCGGCGAACAGCGTCGGGCCGGTGGTCCCCATGCTCGGCGGGAACGCCGACGGCGGCGGGAAGCCCATCGGCGTGCCCGTCGCCAGTGCCTCGGCGGCGGCGAGCACGAGCATCAAGTCTGCCCGGCCGGTCCCGGTGGCCCCGCTGCGCCGCTTGAAGCAGGCGGACCTGCTGGTCGTGGCGCCGTTCTCGCTGTCCCGTCAGGTCCTGGCCGCGGTGGCCAGGCAGCCCGCGGTCACCGGCGCCGAGCCGATCGAAGCCGCCAAGATCAAGATCAACGGCGCGTACGCGGCGGTGCTCGGCGTCGACCCGTCCAGTTTCCGGGGTTACGCGGCCCCATCCACGGCCGCCTCCAGCCGGCTGTGGCAGGGCGTGGCCGACGGGGGCGTCGCCGTGTCCTACACCATGGGCACCTTGGACCGGCTGTCCCTCGGCGGTCAGGTCACCGTGTCCGGCCGTCAGCCGGAACGGCTGCCGGTGGTGGCGTTCGGCACGGTCGGGATCGGCGGGGTCGACGCCGTGGTCTCGGACTCGGTCGCCCGCTCGCTCGGGGTGCCCGCGGGGAACGCGATCGTCGTCAGCGCATCGCCGGACAGCGTGGCCTCCCTGGCGGCGCGGATCAAGGCCGTCCTGCCCGCCGGAGCGGCCGTCGAGAAGCTGGTCACGGAGGTGATGCGGCCGGGCGGGCCGCCCCCGGTCGGGACCATCCCGGGCGCCGCGGTCAGCGGCAGCGCGATGACCGTTGCCCAGCTGACCGCGGCACTGCGGGCCGCGGAGAGCAGGCGCGGCCTGCCCTACGTGTGGGGCGCCGTCGGCCCGGCCTCGTTCGACTGCTCCGGCCTCGTCCAGTGGTCGTTCGCCCAGGCCGGAATCAGCATGCCCCGGGTGGCCGCCGACCAGGCCCGGGCCGGCCCGGCCGTCCCCGTCGGCCAGCTGCAGCCCGGGGACCTGCTCTTCTACCACACCGACCCCACCGATCCCGGCTACATCTCGCACGTGGCCATCTACCTGGGCAACGGATGGATGATCCAGGCGCCCCAGCCGGGTATGGACGTCCAGGTGGTGCCGGCCAGCCTCGGCTCGCAGTTCGCGGGCGCGATCCGCGTCTACCCGCGGATCGCCGCCGGGTTCGCCGCGGGCCTGGCCTGACGTTCGGCACCCTCGGTGTTGGACCGGCAATCCATTGCGTGTAATCATAATTACATGAATACAACGCAAGAGGGTTCCGGGGCCGCGGACGACGCTGCCGGGACGGATAACGACACGAACGCCAGCAGCGAGACGACCTCGGATCCCGGCCAACCGGGCGGATCGGCGCGCGGCGGCACCACGGAGGAAGTGCGCGGCTGGTTCAGTGGCCGGCTGCCCGGCGAATGGTTCACGGCCGCCCCGCAGATCCAGGCGGACCGCGAGGAGATCACCGTCGTCGGCGTGCTGCCGGCCCCGGAGACCGCCGGGGCGTCGGACCCCGAGCGGGCCGCGGCCGCCGAGGGCCGGATCCGCCGGTTCCGGGAGGAGACCAGGAGCCGCCGGATCGAGATCGCGCGGGAGGCCGAGCACAAGTTCCGGCGCAAGGTGTCCTGGGGAGTCACCTGCGCGGAGGTGACTGAGATGTTCACCACACTCTCGGTCCCGGTGATGACCAGGCTGCGCCAGCCCGAGCGCCGGGTCCTGGATACGCTCGTCGACGCGGGCGTGGCCCGCAGCCGCAGTGACGCGCTGGCCTGGTGCGTGCGGCTGACCGGAGAGAACGCAGACTCCTGGCTGTCCCGGCTGCGTGCGGCCCTGCGCCACGTCGAGGAAGTGCGGGACCAGGGTCCGGGTGCCACCTGATTCCTCACATATTGGTCCAGGCCATTGGTCTATACCAAGTTACCGGCGTATTAATAGGCGATTAGGAAGGCCGTAAGGTCTATACCATATAGTCCGGCACCCGCCTGTCCGGCGGAAACCGAGCGCAATAATCGTGCCGATGCTGGGTACACTCCACGAAATAGTGCTGGCTTTGGATGCGCGTCCCCGGCGCGCATCGCCAGCCTGCCCGCGAGGGCGTGAAGTGTCAGGCCCAGGAGGAGGAACGACAGTGGCGTACCAGGTGAACGGCTCGCGGGTGGAGTGGAATCCCACCGCGGAGCGGTTGCGCGAACTGACAGAAAAAATGCCCAATGCCTCGGTAACTGAGTTCGGAAACGTGGCGGTTAAGGCTCGCGTCGACTCCCGCAGCACCCGGTCCACCTACATCGTCGAAGACTCCACCAACTCCCGCGGGCAGACCATTACCCGGGCCGAATACGACCGCGTGGCGGCAATCCAGGACGCGTATATCGCTCAGTCCCACATGGTCGTCGTTGACGGTTATATCGGATCCGATCCGCAGTTCCGCACCCGGGCGCGGCTGATCATGGAGGCGGCCAACGCCAACGTGGCGGGCATGCAGCAGCAGCTCTACTACCCGGTCGGCGCGGACTGCGACCCGGCCGCCTGGGAGCCGGACACCACGGTGATCTACACGCCGAACCTCGCGGCTCCCGGCTACCCCGACGACCGGCTCATCGCCGTGGACCTCAATAGCAACATCACCCGCGTGCTCAACTCGGACTACTTCGGCGAGTCCAAGAAGGGCGGCCTGCGGATGTGGAACAACATCGTCTACGACCGCGGCGGCCTGGCCCTGCACGCCGGCTGCAAGGTCATCCCGGTCCGCGGGGCCAGCAAGACGGTCCTGATCGTGGGCCTGTCCGGCACCGGCAAGACGACGACCACCTTCACCACCCAGCTGGGCAGCAAGCCCGCCCAGGATGACTTCGTGGCGCTGATGCCGGGCGGGCGCGTGTACACCACTGAGAACGGGTGTTTCGCCAAGACGTTCGGCCTCGACCCGAAGTACGAACCGGTCATCTACCACGCCACCACCCAGCCCGACGCCTACCTGGAGAATGTCTCGGTCGACGACGCGGGGAAGGTGGACTTCTTTGACACCTCCTACACCAAGAACGGCAGGACCACCTGGCCGTTCTCCTACGTCGACCCGTGGCCGGCGGACCAGATCGCCCCGGCCCAGTTCCTGCTCATCCTCAACCGCAACGAGAACATCCTGCCCGGCGTGGCCCGGCTGGACCGGACCCAGGCCGCGGCCTACTTCATGCTCGGCGAGACCACCGGCACTTCGGCCGGCGGCAAGGACGAGGAGGGCAAGTTCCTGCGCGTCCCCGGCACCAACCCGTTCTTCCCGCGTGACATGGCCGACATGGGCAACCGGATGCTCGAGCTGCTGGACAGCCACGAGGTCCAGGCGTTCGTGCTGAACACCGGGCGCGTCGGCGGCGGCGACGACCACCCGGGTTCCAAGAAGGTAACGATTCCCTACTCCTCCGCGATCGTGCAGGGCATCGTCGAGGGCACCGTCGAGTGGACCGCGGACCCCGATTTCGGCTACGAGGTGGCGGCCGCGATACCCGGCGTGGACGACTTCGAGATCCTCCAGCCGCGGCGGCTCTACGCCAGGCAGGGCCGGACGGGCGAGCACGAGGCCATGGCGGCCAGGCTCAAGCGGGAACGCAGGGAGTTCCTCAGCTCCTTCCCCGGTCTCGACGAGTCCCTGGTCAAGTCGCTGGGCTGATTGGCCCCGGGGGGACCCATCCCCCCGGACCCCCCTTGGGAGGGGCCTCCGGCCCCCCCGGACCCCCTTGGATTAACCAGAGCGTCTTCACCGTTAGGTACGTTTCTGGTAGATCATCATGGTGATGAGGGAAGGCCGCCAGCATGAGACTTCGGGACCTGGTCTACCGGCTTTACGAGCGCAGGCTGCAGGCTTCCCTGTCGCCCGACGCCATCCCGCGCCACGTCGGGGTGATGTGCGACGGGAACCGCCGGTGGGCCAGGTCGGCGGGGTTCCGTGACGTCAGCAAGGGCCACCGCAAGGGCGCGGACAAGATAGTCGAGCTGCTCGACTGGTGCCGCGAGAGCGGCGTCGAGGTGGTCACCCTGTGGCTGCTTTCCACCGACAACCTGACCCGGCCGGCCAGCGAGCTCGTGCCGCTGCTGAAGATCATCGAGGACACCGTGCAGGGCCTGGTGGCCGAGCAGTGTCACGTGAATCCGGTCGGCGCGCTCGACCTGCTGCCCGGCGAGACGGTCCGGGTGCTGAAGGACGCGGGCGAGGCGACCGCGCACTATCCCGGCCTGCTCGTCAACGTGGCGGTGGGCTACGGCGGGCGGCGGGAGATCGCCGACGCGGTCCGGTCGCTGCTGCAGGACCACGCGACCAGGGGCACCACGATCGAGGAGCTGGCCGAGGTGCTCGACGTTGAGCACATCGCCGAGCACCTCTACACGGCCGGCCAGCCGGATCCGGATCTGGTCATCCGCACCTCGGGCGAGCAGCGGCTCGGCGGCTTCCTGCTGTGGCAGAGCACCCACTCGGAGTTCTATTTCTGCGACGCCTACTGGCCCGCCTTCCGCAAGGTCGACTTCTTGCGGGCGCTGCGCTCCTACGCGGCCCGTAACCGCAGATTCGGCACGTTACCGCAGCTTAAGCGCGGCATTGTCGGTTGGTAACGTGGCGGTGCTTTTGCCGTAACACGAAGGCGGGTACCTTCGATAGTGGTGGACGGCGCGGCGCCGTTCCCGGGAGGGCCCTCAGATCTCTGAGCTTCGCGCATTGCGCGCAGGCGAGATGACAGAAGGGCCGGCACGGCCCTTTGAGGGCCAGGCCCGGCCCATCCGACACGACTGTGTCCTGTCTTGGCGCCGGGCCTGTCCTGGCGCCCAGGGGAGTCTGCGTGGTCAATTCTCAAGGTCGCCGTACGTATGTACTCGACACCAGCGTCCTGCTCGCCGACCCGGCAGCCATCGCTCGCTTCGATGAGCACAAGGTGATCCTGCCGGTTGTCGTCATCACCGAGCTGGAAGCCAAGCGGCACCATCCCGAACTGGGCTACTTCGCCCGCCAGGCCCTGCGTCACCTCGATGACCTGCGCATCGAGCACGGCAGGCTGGACGCGGAACTGCCGGTCGGGACGCTCGGCGGCACGGTCAGGGTCGAACTCAACCATTCCGACCCGCAGGTGCTGCCTGCCGGGTTCCGGCTGGGGGACAACGACTCGCGCATCTTGTCGGTGGCGTGCAGCCTCGCGGCCGATGGCGACGATGTCGTCCTGGTCAGCAAGGACCTGCCGCTGCGGGTCAAGGCGGCCGCGGTCGGGCTGGCGGCCCAGGAGTACCGCGCCGAGCTGCCGGTGGATTCAGGCTGGACCGGGATGACCGAGCTGGACATCGGCAGCACTGACGTCGAGCAGCTATACGAAACCGGCACCTTGGACTGCGAACCGGCCCGCGACCTTCCCTGCCACACCGGCCTCGTCCTCACCTCGTCCAACGGCAGCGCGCTCGGCCGGGTCAAGCCCGACAAGTCGGTGCAGCTGGTGCGCGGCGACCGGGAGGCCTTCGGCCTGCGCGGCCGCAGCGCCGAACAGCGCGTGGCGCTCGACCTGCTGCTCGACCCGGAGATCGGCATCGTGTCGCTCGGCGGCCGGGCCGGCACCGGCAAGTCCGCGCTGGCCCTGTGCGCCGGGCTCGAGGCGGTGATGGAGCGGCGCCAGCACCGCAAGGTCATCGTGTTCCGGCCGCTCTACGCGGTCGGCGGCCAGGAGCTCGGCTACCTGCCCGGGTCGGAGGCCGACAAGATGGGCCCGTGGGCCCAGGCCGTCTACGACACCCTGTCCGCCGTCACCACGCAGGATGTCATCGACGAGGTCATCGCCAGGGACATGTTCGAGGTCCTGCCGCTGACCCACATCAGGGGCCGGTCGCTGCACGACGCGTTCGTGATCGTGGACGAGGCGCAGTCGCTGGAGCGCGGCGTGCTGCTTACCGTGCTGTCCAGGATCGGCTCGGGGTCCCGGGTGGTACTCACCCACGACATCGCGCAGCGGGACAACCTGCGGGTCGGCCGGCACGACGGGGTGATCGCGGTGATCGAGAAGCTCAAGGGCCACCCGCTGTTCGCGCACGTCACCCTGGTCAGGTCCGAACGGTCCCAGATCGCCGCCCTGGTCACCGAGATGCTGGAGGACTCCGGCCTCTGAGTTAACCCCCGGAGAGGGAGTAACACGCGCGCCGGCTGCGGTACCGTGACCAGCGTGGAATTCCCACCTGTGTCCGTCGTGATGCCGGTCAGGAACGAGGAGCGGCACCTCGCGGAGTCTGTACGGCATGCGCTCAGCCAGGACTACCCGGGCGAGCTCGAGCTCGTGCTCGCGGTCGGGCCGTCGGCCGACCGCACCGAGCAGATCGCGCGGGACCTGGCCGCCGCCGAGCCGCGGCTCACGGTGGTCGCCAACCCCACCGGCAAGATCCCGGCGGCCCTCAACGCCGCCATCCGCGCGGCCCGGCACGCCGTGATCGCCCGGGTGGACGGGCATGCGCTGCTGCCGCCCGGGTACCTGCGCGCCGCAGTGGCCGTCCTGGCCGACACCGGGGCCGCCGACGTGGGCGGGGTCATGGCGGCCGAGGGCGTGACCGCCTTCCAGCGGGCCGTGGCCTGGGCGATGACCTCCAAGGTCGGCGTCGGCTCGGCCGCGTTCCACACCGGCGGCGGAGCCGGCCCGGTGGATAGCGTCTACCTCGGCGTCTATCACCGCGAGGCGATCGAGCAGGCCGGCGGCTACGACGAGGGGATGCTCCGCGCCGAGGACTGGGACCTGAACTACCGCATCCGGACGCGCGGCGGCCAGATCTGGTTCACCCCCGAGCTTCGCGTCACCTACCGGCCGCGGGCGAGCGTCCGGGCCCTCGGTTCGCAGTACTTCCACTACGGGCGCTGGCGGCGGGTGATCGTCCGTGAGCACCCGGAGACGGCCAGCTTCCGCTACCTGGCTCCTCCTGGGGCGGCGGCCCTGGTCATCGTCGGCCTGGCTGCGGGCGTGGCCGGCCTCAGCGCCCTAGTGGCCGGCCGCGCCCCGATCGGCGTCTACTGGCTGACGGCCGGCTTCGCGATCCCGCTGATCTACGCGGCGGGCGTCACCGCCGCCGGGACGCTGCTGTCCCGGCGCGTCCCGGCCGCGGTCAGGCTCCGGATACCGCTCGCCCTCGGCGTCATGCACCTGGCCTGGGGCACTGGCTTCCTCAGTTGCCCGTGGGACCTGCACCGCAAGTCCGACACGCGTGTCGGTCAACCGGCCGCGGCCACGGAAACCCCCGCCGCGGCCGGGGGAGAATAGAGCATGGACTTCGACCTCCCGGCCCTGCTCGCGGCCCATCGTGACGACGGATATGAGCTGTACGGCCGCTACCTGAACCCGCAGCAGCCGAAGGTGCTGCACACCATCGGCTTCGACAAGGTCTACGAGCGGGCCGAGGGCGCGTACCTGTACGACTCCGACGGCCTCCAGTACGCCGACTTCCTGGCCGGCTTCGGCGTGTTCGCGGCCGGCCGCAACCACCCGGTGATCCGCAAGGCGCTGCACGACGCGCTGGACGCCCAGCTGGCCGACTGGACCCAGTTCGACTGCGGGCCGCTGCCCGGGTTGCTGGCGGAAAAACTGCTGGCCAAGGCACCCGGCCTGGACCGGGTGTTCTTCTGCAGCAGCGGCACCGAAGCGGTGGAGTCCGCGCTGAAGTTCGCCAGGTACGCCACCGGCCGCGGCCGCGTCCTCTACTGCGACCACGCCTTCCACGGGCTGACCACCGGGTCGCTCTCGGTGAACGGGTCTGCCGAGTTCCGCCGCGGGTTCGACCCGCTGCTGCCCGACACCCCGGTCCCGCTCGGCGACCTGGACGCGCTCGCGGCCGAACTGCGCAAGGGTGACGTCGCGGCGCTCATCATCGAGCCCATCCAGGGCAAGGGCGTGCACATGCCGCCGGACGGTTTCCTGACCGCGGCGGCCGCGCTGCTGCACGAGCACGGCGCACTGCTCATCTGCGACGAGGTGCAGAGCGGGTTCGGCCGCACCGGCAAGTTCTTCGCCTACCAGCACGAGGAGGTCGTGCCCGACATCGTCACCGTGGCCAAGGCCCTGTCCGGCGGGTTCGTGCCGGTCGGCGCGATGCTGGCCAAGGACTGGATCTACGAGAAGGTCTTCTCCTCGATGGAGCGGGTCATGGTGCACAGCACCACCTTCAAGGGCGGCGTGCTGGCCATGGCGGCCGGCCTGGCCTCGCTCGCGGTACTCGACGACGAGCATCTGGTCGAGAACGCGGCCCGGACCGGGGAGGCGCTGCGGTCCGCGCTGACCGCCATGGCGCAGAAGTACGACGTGCTTGCCGACGTGCGGGGCCGCGGGCTGATGATCGGGCTCGAGTTCGACAAGCCGTCGTCGCTGCGCGCCCGGACCAGCTGGAACATGCTGCAGAAGGCCCGGGTCGGCCTGTTCGCGCAGATGGTGGTGGTGGCGCTGTTCCAGCGGCACCGCATCCTCACCCAGGTGTCCGGCGATCACATGGAAGTGATCAAGCTGATCCCGCCGCTGATGATCACAGACACCGAGGTAAAGCTGTTCACCGAGGCGTTCGGCGAGGTGCTCGAGGACGCCAGCCGGGGCAGCGGGCTCATCTGGGAGTTCGGCCGCACCCTGGTCAAGCAGGCGGTGCGCGGCTAGCCGGCCGGTGATTCGCTGAGTAGGGCCTCCGCCACGGCGAGGTCGTGCGCATAGGTGATCTTGATGTTGCGCTCGCTGCCCGGCACGACGTGCACCGCGACCTCGGGCAGGTAGCGGAGCACCACGCCGCAGTCGTCGGTGGGGGCGAAACTTGAAGGGTCGGGATCGGCCGCGGCCAGCTCATGAGCGCGGGTGATCACCGAGAGCCGGAAGCACTGCGGGGTCTGGCAGCGCAGCAGCGTCTCCCGCCGCGGCATCGACTGCATCACCCCGTTGTCGGTGACCACCATGGTGTCAGACGCGGGCACCGCGACCCCGGCCGCGTCGTGCACCTCGAGCGCGGCCACGCAGTCCGCGATGATCCGCTGGTCCACCAGCGGCCGGGCGGCGTCGTGCAGCAGCACGCCGCAGTCACTTTCCCCGGCATCTGCCCCGGCACCCGGTCCGCGGGCCGCGATCGCGGCCAGCGCCACGCGCGTCGAGTCCGGCCGGGTCACGCCGCCCTCGAGGACGGCCGCCACCTTCCGGTACCCGGCCCCGGCCCGCCCCGCTCCAGCCAGCCCCGCCCCGGCCAGCAGGGCCTCGACCTGCCCGGTGTACCCGCGGGCCATCACCACGAGGATCTCGTCGATGCCCGGGGCCTGGTCGAAGGCCGCCACGCACCGCTCGATCAGCGTCCGGCCGCCCAGGCTGAGCAGCTGCTTCGGCATCCCCGCGCCGAGCCGCTGGCCCACGCCGCCGCCGAGCACCACCGCGACCATCCGCATGAGACCGGACTCTACCCGCCAGGCCCGCGGCCGCAGGATACCGAACGAGTGGCCGGGGGGCACCGGTGACCGGCGGGGCGCGGGCTTGCGGCGCTGTTTTCACCTGTGTCGTGCGGGGTATTGCGCTGGAATAGCGTGCCCGGCGACGGCGTGTGATGGCTGCGCCCGCGCCGGCCGGCTGACCGGCGTGTTCCTCCCGGCCGCGGGCGCCACCGCCGGCTACATTTCGTAACGCTGGGCGCGAGTCACGGCGGCCGGTGCCGCTGGGAGGACAGGGCATGACGGTAGCGCTGGTCCTGGCGGAGAACCTGGACGAGGTCGGCGCGGGCCAGCAGAAGAAGCTGTGCGGCCAGCTCGCGGCCCTTGGCGTGCACCGGGTCGACGCGGCCGAACGGACCGGGCCGGCCCTGCTGACCGTCGCGGCCGCCGCGCGGGCGGCCGGGGAGCGCGTGCTCATCTGCGTGGGCGCGGACACCGTGCCCGAGCCGGTGCTGGCCCGGCTGCTCGGCGCCGGCGGGACCGCGGCCTTTACCGGGGTGACCGCCGGGACCGTCCCAGCCACCCCGGCTACCCGTCCGGCGCCCGGGTCGACAGCGGGCGGGGCGCTGGCGGGCGGGGCGCTGGTCGTCGACGCGCCCGACCTGGACGCGCTGGCCCGGGCGGCCGAGACGCTCGCGGCCACGCATGCGAGGCCGGCCCTGGTCGGCGCGCTGATCGGCGAGCTCACCCGCCGTGGGGTCACGGTCCGGATCCTCGACGCCGGGCCGGACAGCCAGGGCGCCGTCGCCCAGCTGATCGCCGACCCGGCCGCCCGCGACATGGCCCGCTGGGCCGCGTGGCGCAAGCTCACCCCGGCCGCGCTCTACGGGATCTCGCTCGGCCTCGGGCTGGTCGCCGCGCTGTGGTTCGCCGAGCTGGCGGTGCGGGCCAAGCTGCTGGCCATCGCGGCGCTGGCGGGATCGTTCCTGTTCGCAAGGACCGGTTCGCTGCTGGCCGCGACCAGTCGTGACGGACGGATCCGGCCCCTGGTCAGCTGGCTCGGGACGGCCTGCGGGCTGCTGACCGAGGTCGCGATCTACGCCGCCCTGGCCGTCAGCTCCGGCCTCGTCCCGAATACCGGCCCGGCCGGCCCGCCGGCCGGCGTGGTCGGCCTGGACGGGACCTTCGGCGGCGCGCTGCGGCACACCTTCGTCGCCACCTGGGGCGGCACCGGGACGGTCGGCGTGTGGCGGCTGGCCATCGCCGCCTTGCTGGTCCTGGGCGTCCGCCGGATGGCCGAACTCGGTTACGAGCACACGGCCAGGGTGCCGGGGAACCTGTTCCCCCGGTCGGCGCTGCGCATCCTGGAGCAGGCCGTCACCTTCCCGGCCGGGGAACGGTACGCGGTGATCGTGGTGACCGCCGTCTTCTTCGGGCCGCGGCTGACCTTCCTGATCCTGCTCGGCTGGGGGGTGCTGGCCGCGGGGTACGTCCTCGCCGGGCAGGCGGCGCGGTCGGCGGAGCGGGCCCGGCGGGCCGGGCCGGCGGCCGGGCCCGGGGTCGGCGGGTTGGCGGCCTACCGCGGCGACGGCATCGTGTCGCGCTGGGTCGGCGGGCTGGTCCAGGGCCGGCTGCCGCCGCTGCCGCCGGTGCTCGCGGGCCTGCTCGTGACGGGCGTCCTGGCCGCCCTCGGGCTGGGGAACCTGCCCGGCATCCTGCTGCTGACGCCGATCGAGGCGATGATGCTCGCCGCCCTCGGCGCCCGGCACCCGCACGACGGGCGGCTGGACTGGCTGGTGCCCGCGCTGCTGATGGCGGGCGAATGCGTATTCCTGGCCGCCCTCGGCCTGTCCCGCCACGTGGCCGCGTGGCTGGTCTTCGCGCTGCTGGCGGCCGTGGTCGTGCGCCACGTCGACCTGGCCTTCCGGGCCCGGGCCGGCCGGGGCCTCCCGGCCGACGTGTTCGGCCTCGGCTGGGAAGGGCGGATGCTGCTGGCCGGCGTCGCCGCCGCGGCCGGCCTCGCGCCGTTCGCCTACGCCCTGCTTTCGGGTTATCTTTGGGTGCTTTTCATCTGGGATTTCCTCAGCGGATGGCTGGTACCTACAGAGCTGGTACCTACAGAGCTGGCACCCACAGACCTGGCACCCACGGGCCCGGGGCCCACGGACGGAGACGACGGTTGATCGGGATGGTCCTGGCCGCGGGCGCGGGCCGGCGGCTGCGGCCGGACACGGACGCGCTGCCGAAGGCCTTGCTGCCGGTCGACGGCCAGGTCACCATCCTGGACATCGCGCTGCGCAACCTGGCCGCGGTCGGGCTGCGCGACATCGTGATCGTGGTCGGCTACGCGGCCGGCGCGGTGCGGGACCGGGCCGCCGCCCTGGAGCGGGCGCACGGGGTCCGGCTGACCCTGGTGGACAACGACCGGGCCGAGGAGTGGAACAACGCCTACTCCCTCTGGCTGGCCCGCGAGCATTTCGCCGGGGGCGCGCTGCTGGTCAACGGGGACACGGTGCACCCGGTCTCGGTAGAGAAGACCCTGCTCGGAGCCACGGGGCAGGCCGGGATCGTCATCGCCGTCGACGACGTCAAGCGCCTCGCCGACGAGGAGATGAAGGTGATCATCGACCCGGACGGCCGCCTCACCCGGATCACCAAGCTGATGGACCCCGCGCTGGCGTACGGCGAGTACATCGGCGCGACGCTCATCGGCGCGCCGGCCGCGGCGGCCCTCGCGGCGGCCCTCGAGGCGACCTGGCGCCGGGATCCCTCGCTCTACTACGAGGACGGCTACCAGGAACTCGCGGACCGCGGCGCCGCGATAGCGGTCGCGCCCATCGGCGAGGTCGAATGGGTGGAGGTCGACAACCACGACGACCTGCGCCGGGCGCGCGCGATCGCCGCCCGCTGCTGAGATTCCGGCCAGCCAGTTTCCAGCCGGTAAGGCTGCTCTGCGTTTAAGGCTACGCTGCGTTCGTGACCCGGTAGTCTCCCGGATAGCCGCCGTTAGCCCCGCCGTTAGCCATGGGGCGTAGCGGATGTTTGCCGCTTACCGCCGGAAGGACGTTCATGCCGCTGCTGGCCCGCATCCTCACCGCGCCGCTCGTCGTCGACGTGCGGCCGGGCGCGGTCGCGGACCTCGGCGCGCTGCTCGCCGACCGGCGGATCGCGACCGAGGGCCGGGTCGCCGTCGCGGTCGGCCCCAGCCAGGGCGATAGCGTGCTCGCCGACCTGGACCTCGGCGCGGCCGAGGTCTTCCGGGTCGAGGACGGCACGGTGGACAGCGCGGTCTCGCTGGGAAAGCGGCTGCGGGCCGACTCCTACGAGGCCGTCGCGGGCATCGGCGGTGGCAAGACCCTCGACGTGACCAAGTTCGCCGCGCACATGGCCGGGATCCCGATGGTCGCGGTGGCCACCAACCTGGCGCACGACGGCATCGCCTCCCCGATCAGCTCGCTCGAGCACGAGTCGGGCAAGGGCTCCTACGGGGTCGTCCCGCCGGTCGCGGTGATCGTGGACCTGGACCGCGTGCGCTCCGGTCCGCCTCGCCTGGTCCGGGCCGGGATCGGCGACGTGGTGAACAACCTGTCCGCGATCGCGGACTGGGAGCTGGCCGCGGCCGACCGCGGCGAGCCGGTCGACGGGCTCGCCGTCACGCTGGCCAGGACGGCCGCGCAGGCGGTGCTGCACCAGCCGGGCACGGTCGGCGACGATGAGTTCCTCACCGTGCTGGCCGAGTCCCTGGTGCTGTCCGGGATCGCCATGACGGTGGCGGGGTCCAGCCGGCCGAGCAGCGGCGGCGACCACGAGATCCTGCACGCGATCGACCAGCTGTTCCCCGGTGCGGGCAATCACGGCGAGCTGGCCGGGGTCGGCGCGCTGTTCTGCACCTACCTGCGCGGCGACGAGCGGGGCTGCGCGCTGCTTTCCGCCTGCCTGGCCCGGCACGGCCTGCCGCGGACCCCGGCCGACCTGGGGCTCGGCCACGCCGAGTTCACCAAGGCGGTGCTGCACGCGCCCGCGACCAGGCCGGGCCGGTACACCATCCTGGAGCGGCTCGCGCTCGATGAGTGCGCCATCGCCCAGCGGGTGGAGGGCTTCGCCGCGGCCATCCTGAACGGAGGATAATGTCCGGTCCATCACTGGCCGAGGTGCGCGCCACCGGGCAGCCGCCGGAGGTGCTGGCGCGGCTCAACGACGAGCACTGGGCGGGCCGGCTCTACATGCGGCGGTTCTCGCCGTACGCCACCGTGGTGTTCGCCCGGCTCGGCTGGTCGCCGAACGCGGTCACGGTCGCGTTCATCGTCTCCGGGGTGGCCGCCGGCCTGCTGACCGCGGTGCCCGGGCTCGCGGCGGCGGTGGGGGCGGCCCTGCTCATCCAGCTCTACCTGCTGTTCGACTGCTCCGATGGCGAGCTGGCCCGGTACACCGGGCGGTTCTCGGCGACCGGGGTGTACCTGGACCGGATGGGGCACTACCTCGCCGAGGCGGTACTGCTGGCGGGCCTCGGCGTGCGGGCGCAGGGGCACTTCTCGCTGGCCGGCGGGTACGTGAGCGCCGGGCTGGCGGCGGCGATCTGCGCCACGCTGATCAAGGCGGAGACCGACGGTGTCACGGTGGCCCGGGCGTCCTCCGGGCTGGCCGCGCCGCACGACGACGCGGCGCTGGCCCCCCGCTCGCAGGGCTTGGCCCTGGCCCGGCGGCTGGCCGCCGCGCTGCGGCTGCACCGGATCATCCAGGCGGTCGAGCTGTCGCTCCTCATCCTGGCGGCGGCGATCGCGGACGCCGCGGCCGGCGACCTCACCGCCACCCGGGTGCTCACCGTGGCGGCGCTGGTGGTGGGCGTGCTAATGACGGTGGCGCACCTGGTGGCCGTCGTGGCGTCCCGGCGGCTGCGGTGACCAGGCCAAGGGGGGTCCGGGGGGATGGGTCCCCCCCAAGGGGGGTCCGGGGTGATGGGTCCCCCCCAAGGGGGGTCCGGGGGGATGGGTCCCCCCGGGAGCGGGGGGTCCAGGGGGGTCGTCCCCCCGGACTAAAACTGTCCTGCGTCATCCTCACGATGGGAAATCGCCCGGCCGAGGTGATCCGGGCCATCGACAGCGTGCTGGCCCAGCGCGGCGCCCAGGTGGAGCTGGTCGTGGTGGGTAACGGCGCCGACGTGACCGGCCTGCCCGCCGGCGTGCGGGCCATCCGGCTGCCGGAGAACGTCGGGGTCGCGGCCGGGCGGAACGCCGGGGTGGCGGCGTGCGGCGGTGACGTGGTGCTGTTCCTCGACGACGACGGCTGGTACCCCGATCCCGGGCTCGCCGCCCACATCGCCGGCCGGTTCGCCGCCGACCCGACGCTGGCGGTGCTGTCCATGCAGGTGGTCGACCCCGACGGCGGCGCGAGCGCCAGATGGCACGTGCCCCGGCTGCGGGCCGGGGACCCGGACCGCTCCTCGGTCGTGACGACGTTCCTCGGCGGCGCGTCCGCGATCAGGCGCTCGGCCTACCTGGAGGCGGGCGGCCTGCCGGACCTGTTCTTCTACGGGCACGAGGAGACCGACCTGGCGTGGCGGCTGCTGGACCGCGGCTACCGGCTGGAATACGACGCCTCCGCCCGGATGTGCCACCACACGCTGCCGAACGCACGGCACTCGACGTTCCGCCGCCAGGACGGGCGGAACCGGGTCCTGCTGGCCCGGCGCAACCTGCCCTGGCCGCTGGCGGCGGTCTACCTGGCCGATTGGATGGCGCTCACCGTGGCCCGGGAGCGCGGGAAGCGGGACCGCCTGCGGCCCTGGTTCGCCGGCTTCGCCGAGGGCTGGCACACCGACCCGGGCCCGCGGCACCCCATCTCGCTGCGCACCGCCTGGCGGATGGCGAAGGCCGGCCGCCCGCCTGTCATCTGATCCTCAGATCGACATGCCGCCGTCCACGGTCAGCGTGGCGCCGGTGACGAACGAGCTCTCGTCGCTGGCCAGGAAGAGCATGGCCCGGGCCACCTCGCCGGGGGTGGCGTGCCGGGCCAGCGGGATGAACCCCTCGAAGATGGAGGCGGCGCGGTCGCGCTCGGCGCCGGTGGCGGCGACCTCGATGCGGTGCTGGAACTCGTTGTCGACCGGGCCCGGGTGGATCGTGTTCACCCGGATGCCGCGCGGCGCCGTCTCCTTGGCCAGGGTCCGCATCAGCCCGACCACCGCGTGTTTGGCGGTGGCGTAGGCGCAGATCCCCGCGTCCGAGGTCAGGCCGACCACGCTGGAGGTGATCACGACGCTCGCGCCGGCCCCCAGGTAGGGCAGCGAGTGCTTGCAGACCAGGAAAGAACCGCGCACGTGCACCGCGAGGACCTGGTCGAACACCTCCTCCGGGTAGTCGGCCACCGGGGCGATGACGCCGCTGATCCCCGCGTTGCTCACCACCACGTCCAGCCGGCCGAACGTCTCGGCGGCCCGCGCCACGGCCGTCTTGACCTGGACCGAACTGGTCACGTCGGCCATCGCCCAGATGGCCGCCTCGCCGAGCGCGGCGGCGCCGGCCCGCAGCTCGTCGGCGACCAGGCCCACCAGGCAGACCCGGGCTCCCTCGGCCACGAAGGCGCGCGCGGTGGCCATGCCGATGCTGCCTTCGCCGCCGGTGATGATGGCGGCCCGGCCGCGCAGCAGTCCCCTGGGTTCCGTGGGGTTCATGCCGCCCATGCTCACGCCGCTGGCCGCCGCCCGTCTTGCACGCCAGCGCACGCCGCTTGACCAGGAGAGTACGGGTGCCAGCCCGGTAACAGCCCCTTGCTGGCGCGGTAGTCGCGGGGGCCCATCCCGTAGTTCGCCTTGAACAGCCGGCTGAAGTGGGCCGGGTCCGGGTAGCCCCAGCGGGCGCCGACGGCCGCCACCGGCCGGGCCGACCAGCGCGGGTCGCGCAGGTCGTGCCCGCAGCGCTCGAGGCGGCGCTGCCTGATCCAGCCGGCCACGGTGGTGCCGCTGGCGTGGAAGAGCTTGTGCAGCTGGCGGAGCGAGATGTGGTGGGCCGCCGCGATCAGGGCCGGGGCCAGGTCGGCCTCGCCCAGGTGCTCCTCGATGAACGCGATGATCTGGAGCATCAGCGCACGGTGCGCGCTGTCCGGGTCGGGAGGCGCGCAATCCAGCCGTTCGGTCAGAACCGTGCCCAGCAGGTCCAGCACGTTGCCCGCCAGCCGGATGCCGACCCTTCGGTCCCCGGTGTCCACGTCGTCGAGCAGGTCCGCCACCTGGCCCAGGAACGGCCCGATGAGCGTGGCCAGGCCGCCGGCCTCGCCGGGCAGCCTGGTCGCGGTCAGCCCGGCCAGCCGGGACTGCGGCAGGCCCAGCATGTACCGGGGGAAGACGAGCACCAGCATCCGGTGCGGGTCGCTGAACGCGAGCGTGTACGGGCGGTCGGTGTCGTACAGGGTGAAGGCGCCCGGGGTCAGGGTCGCTTCCCGGCCGTCCTGGATCAGCACCGAGGTGCCGCGCAGCTGTAGGCCGAGCTTGTAGCAGCCGGCCGGGGCCGCCTTGACCAAGCGGGCCGTCCGGCGGGCGGTGTGCGCCTCGGCGCAGACCTCGATGAACCGCAGGCTGCCGAGCTCGCAGCCGCGCAGCCGGCCGCGGAAATCGCCCTCGCCGCCCGGAGACCAGACCTCGAGCGGGACGAACGTATTCGACAAGATGTGCTTCCAGTATTCGAAACGCTGCCCGGAAGGCAGGTCGAGCGTGCGTGCGACATCGGGCATGACTTCCTGCCTCCTTCCGTAGTCGCTCTAGCTTGCGGTCGGATGCGCGGATGGTCAAGGGATGTGCCCGGTAGTGCAAGACCGCCGGCGCGTGCCGGGCCGACAATGACGCGACATGGGGGTTCGCGGGCCACCACTGACCTCACGTGCGGAGAAAAGCAAATGACTGATTCGGCGTATCCGGCCAGACAGAGCCAGCTGAGACAGGGCCAGCTGAGACAGGGCCAGCTGAGACAGGGCCTCCTGAGACAGGGCCTCCTGAGCAGACGCGGCTTCCTCGGCGCGGCGGGCGCGGCGGGCGTCGCGGCCGCGGGCGGGCTGGCGGGCTGCTCCAGCGCGCTCAAGCAGACCCCCACGTCCCCGTCCTCCGGCGGGTCGGGCCCTGGCGGCATCATCAAGATCGGTTTCGTCAGCCCGCAGACCGGCCAGCTTTCCGTGTTCACCCAGTCCAACGGCTACGTGCTCGGCCAGGTACGCTCGGCGCTGGCCAAGGGCCTGACCATCGGCGGCAAGAAATACTCGGTAGAGATCATCGCCCAGGACAGCCAGTCCTCCTCGGCCCGGGCCGCGACGGTCGCGTCCCAGCTCGTGCAGCAGAGCGGGGTGGACTTCCTCATCGCCACCGCCACGCCGGAGACCGTCATCCCCGTCTCCGCGCAGGCCGAAGCGTCCGGCGTGCCCTGCGTGGTAACCATCTGCCCGTGGGAGCAGTGGTATTACAAGAGCAGCGGCGCCGCGAACACGTTCAAGTACTCGTACATGTACTTCCTCGGCACCCAGGAAGAGACGAATCTCTTCACCAAGGTCTGGGCCAAGGCGTCGACGAACCACGTGGTCGGCGGCCTGTGGCCGGCCGACGTGGACGGCGCCGGGTTCGAGAAGTACATGAAGGCGAAATTGGGCGGCATGGGCTGGAAAGTCGTGCCGTCCGGCGGATATACCGACGGGACGTCCGATTTCGCCTCGATCATCTCCAAGTTCAAGGCCGCCAACGTGGAAATCCTGCACGCCGCGCCGATCCCGCCGGATTTCATCACGTTCTGGCGGCAGGCTCACCAGAATGGCTTCGTGCCGAAGATCGCGACCATTTCCAAGGCACTGCTGTTCCCCAGCGCGGCGGCCGCGCTCGGGCCGCTGGTGAACAACGTGATGTCGCCGCTGTGGTGGACGCCGCAGTTCCCCTATCAGTCCTCCCTGGACGGGACCACCGCGTCGGCGTTCGCGGCCAACTACAAGACCAAGACCGGGAACGATTGGACCCAGCCGATGGGGTTCAACTACGCCGTCTTCGAGATCGCGGTCGCAGCGCTCAAGGCGTCCGGCAACCCCAAGGACAAGGCCGCGGTGGCCAGCGCGATCGGCAAGCTGAAGGGCCAGGCCATCACCGGGGCCTACGACTTCACCAGCGGCCCGGTGCCGCACGTGTCGCAGATCCCCGAGCTGCTGGCGCAGTGGCGAGTGCAGTCGGGTGGCCCGCAGCTGGTGGTCATCGACAACTCCGAGCTGCCCGCGGTGCCGGTGGCGAGCAAGATGCAGCTGCTGTGAGCCCGTGACCGTGCCTTCGCCCGCGGTCGCCGGGCCCTCCCTCGAGGTCACCGGCGTCGCGAAGAGCTTCGGCTCGCTGGCCGTGCTCAGCTCGGTCTCGCTCGCGGTCAGCGCGGGCGAGGCGGTCGGCATCGTGGGCCCGAACGGCGCGGGCAAGACCACCCTGCTCGACCTGCTCACCGGCACCGGCCGGTGTGACGCGGGCCGGGTGTGGCTGCAGGGCAAGGACGTGACGCGGCTGCCGCCGCCGCTGCGGGCCAGGATGGGGCTCGGCCGCACCTTCCAGGTGCCCAGGCCGCTCGGTGACCTGACCGTGTTCGAGAACGCGCTGGTCGGGGCGATGCGGGCGGGGGGCCTGCGCGGGCGGCACGCCTACGGCGCGGCGTACGAGGCGCTCGCCCACACCGGGATGACCGGGCAGGCGAACGCCAGGGCGTCCTCGCTGCGGCTGCTCGACCGCAAGCGGCTCGAGCTGGCCCGGGCGCTGGCCATGCAGCCGCGGGTGCTGCTGCTCGACGAGATCGCCGGCGGGCTGAGCGACCCGGAGACGGAGATCCTGATCGAGACCATCCGCGCGGTGAACGCGCGCGGCACCACGATCGTGTGGGTGG
>WNGP01000126.1_pt1 | contig 51819 bp, 51 predicted proteins | sample 5407671 | NCBI WGS metagenome assembly WNGP01 (sample SAMN13153381, study PRJNA577476) | soil metagenome | isolation source: 40 cm soil or saprolite under Garry oak tree replicate 2 | place: USA:California | collected 2016-06-15 | reverse complement strand
GCAAGACCGGGACCACGGACGACTACACCGACGCCTGGTTCGTGGGCTTCACCCCCGAAATCGTCACCGGGATCTGGATCGGCTACGACCTGCAGCGGCGGATCATGAACAACGCCGGCGGTGGCCGCATCGTGGCACCTGCCTGGACGAAGTTCATGCGCGACGTGTACGAGCGGCGTCCGTCGCCCGGCGATTGGGCGCGTCCCGACGATCTCGTCACGCGCGAGGTTGACTGGTCGAACGGTTTCCTCGCGACGCCGTTCTGCCCGCTGGAGGTACGGCGTTGGGAGTGGTTCTATCCGGGCACCGAGCCGTCGCAAGTGTGTCAGGTGCATTCGCCGTTCGGGGTGGGAGTCACACCCTAGCTCTTGCTACGCATTCGAGCGGGCCGGGTCCATCCCGTCACGGCGCCGTCCTTCGAGGACGGCGCCGTTCTTGTTGACGCAAACGGCCGGATCGCGGCGGTCGGTCCGAACAACCGCGTGCCGGCACCTGCGGGCATCCAGGCGCTGCAGTTTCCCGACGCCGAGCTGATGCCTGGCTTCGTCAATTGACGCATCTGGGCGGCGGGGCGAAGCACGACGAGCCCGAGTTTCTCACGTGGATCCGCCGCATTCGCGAGCTGAAAGACGCGACCAGCGCGGAGGCGTTCTACGCGGCGGCCGTGGCCGGCATCCGCGATTGCTGGGCGCGCGGTGTCACATGCGTCGCGGAGACCGGAAGCACCGGCGCGGTCATGCGCGCGCTCCACGACCTGGGCGGACGCGGGATCGTGTATCAAGAAGTGTTCGGCCCCGATCCGGCAGCGGGCCCCGTAAGTATGTTCCAGCTGAAAAGCGCCGTGCGTTTTCTGCGCCCTCTGGAAACCGCGCAGCTGAGGTTGGGCGCTTCACCTCACGCCCCATACACGGTCAGCGCACCCCTGTACCAAGCAGTCGCCGCCTTTGCGCGTCAGGAAAACCTGCCCATCGCGGTGCACGTGGCCGAGTCCCGGGAAGAGACGGCCCTGATCCAAAAGGGCGAGGGTCCGTTTGCGGACGCGTTGCGCGCGCGAGGGATTTCGATCGAACCCCGGCACGCCTCGCCGGTTGCGTATCTCATGGGGCTTGGCGTCCTGCAACCTGGCGCGCTCTGCATTCATTGCGTCCAAGTGGATGAGGCGGACGTGGCGCTGTTGCGCACCGCCGGCGCGACGGTTGCCCACTGTCCGCGATCTAACAGCGCGCATCGCCACGGTGCCATGCCGCTCGAGCTGTTCCGCAAGGCCGGCGTGCCGGTCGGCATCGGCACCGATTCCGTCGTGAGCGTCGGCGACCTCGATCTCTGGGCTGAGGCGGCGGCGGCGGGCTTCACCGGCGACGACGCGGTACGGATGCTTACAATAGAAGGAGCCCGCGCCCTCGGCTGGGAACGGGAGATCGGTTCGTTGGAGCTTGGAAAGGCCGGAGATCTAGTCGTTCAGACCGTCCGGCCGTCGGGCCGTCCGACCGTCCAACTGACAGTAGTCAGCGGCCGGATCGTGCATCAGATTTCCGCCCCATGAAAACGCAGCGTCACGCGGCCATCCTGCGGATCGTCCGCGGCGAGACGGTAGGCAGCCAGGAGCAGCTGCGCGAGCGTCTCAAGGGCGAGGGTTACAACGTGACGCAGGCGACGCTGTCGCGCGACATTCGCGAGCTCGGACTCGCCAAGGTCGCGGCCCCCGATGGCGGTTCGCACTACGCCGCGGCGCCGGAAGGCACGCCCGGCGTCCGGCCGCACCTGGAGCAGCTGCTTCCCACCATGCTCGTTTCTGCCGAAGGCGTTGGCCCGCTGCTCGTCCTGAAAACGACGACCGGCGGCGCGCAGGCGCTGGGCCTGGCGCTCGATGGCGCCGGCTGGAGTGAGATCATCGGCACCATCGCCGGTGACGATGCCATTCTGGTCATCACTCGCAGCGAGCGAGGCCGCCGCGCCGTGCAGGTGCGGCTGAGGGAGCTCGCAGGACTTCCCGCGTGAAAACGTGTTTGCCCGTCATTGTTCTTCTGGTCGTTACCAGTTCCTGCAAAGCTCAATCAGAACCTCCAGCCCCTCCACCATCCGCCACAGTCCAGAATTCCCTCAGCGAGGCCGAGCAAGTGGCGGGTTGGAAGCTGCTCTTCGACGGACAGACGACCACGGGGTGGCGCAACTACGGGAAGCCGACGATCTCCGACGGCTGGAGCGTGCGGGACGGGGCGCTCACGCGCGTTGGCGCCGGGGGCGACATCATCACCAATGACGAATTCAAGAATTTCGAGCTGACGATCGACTGGAAGATCGAGATCGGCGGCAACAGCGGGATCTTCTGGCGCGCGAGCGAAGACAGCGATGCGATCTACTGGAACGCGCCGGAAATGCAGGTCCTGGATGACGCGAAACACCCCGACGGCCAGTCGCCGCTGACATCGGCGGGGGCGGCGTACGATCTGTATCCGGCGCCCCCCGGCCACGTGCGTCCCGGCGGGGAATGGAATTCCGCGCGGCTTGTGGTGAACGGCAATCACGTCGTGCAGTGGCTGAACGGCTTCAAGATGGTCGAGTTCGAGCTGGGCAGCCGCGATTGGGACTCGAAAGTGGCGGCGAGCAAGTTCAAACCGCATCCGCGCTTCGGGAAAAACATGCAGGGGCACATCGGACTACAGGATCACGGCAACGTGGTCGCCTTCCGCAACATCAAAATTCGAGTGTTGCCATGAGCAAACAATCCCGCAGAGGCCCAAAGGTAAGGGCGCAGCATGCTGCGCCCATACACTCCCACCCCATTTCGCGCCGGGAGTTTGTGGGCGAGGTCGCCGCAGCCGGCCTGTCGTTCACGATTGTGTCGCCGCATGTGTTGGGCGCACGAGGGCGCAATCGCTTGGCGCCGAGTGACAAGCTCAACATCGCCTGCATCGGCGCCGGCGGGATGGGCGGGAACGACGTGCGCGGGGTGGGGAAGACCGAGAACATCTACGCGTTGTGCGACGTGGACGAGCGGCAGGCGGCGGGGTCGTTCTCGGCCTTTCCCCTGGCCAAGCGGTTCAAGGATTTTCGCGTGATGCTCGACAAGGAAGGAAAGAACATCGACGCGGTCACGGTCTCGACGCCCGATCACACGCACACGGTCGCCGGGATGATGGCGATGAAGCTGGGCAAGCACACGCGTATTCAGAAGCCGTTGGCGCGGACGCTGTGGGAAGTAAAGCAGCTCGAGGACGCCGCCCGGAAGTACAAGGTGCAGACGCAAATGGGGAATCAGGGCCACGCCGAAGAAGGCACGCGCCTGATTCGCGAATGGGTCGAAGCCGGCCTGATCGGGACGGTGCGTGAGGTCCAGCTCTGGACGAACCGGCCCATCTGGCCGCAGGCGATCGACCGGCCGCTCGAGAAGTACGACACGCCCACAACGCTCGACTGGGATCTCTGGCTCGGTCCCGCGCCGGAGCGGCCGTACAATCCGGCGTACGCGCCGTTCAAATGGCGCGGGTGGTGGGACTTCGGCACCGGCGCGCTCGGCGATATCGCGTGTCACTCGATGGACGCGTCGTTCTGGGCGCTGGACCTCGGGTATCCCACGCGCATCGAGGCGGAGTCCACCAAGCTGTTCGCGGAGACCGCGCCCGCGTGCTCGCGCATCACGTACTCGTTCGCGGCGAAGGGCAATCGGCCACCGGTCACGGTCGTGTGGCGCGACGGCAGCCTCTATCCGCCCCGGCCGAAAGAAATCGCCGATCCGGCCGCCTGGCCGTTCGACACGAGCGGGCAATTGTGGATCGGCGATTCGGGCAAGCTGATCGCGGGCATTTATGGCGAGAACCCGCGGCTCCTCGATGATGCCAAGCAGGCTGAGGTCACGGCGCATCCGGTGCCGCAGAAGTATCCCCGGACCGAGGGCGTCTATGCCGAGTGGATCGCCGCCTGCAAAGGCGGGAAGCCGGCGGGTTCGAATATCCCCGAGCACTCGGGGCCGCTCACGGAGATGGTGCTGCTGGGCAATCTCGCCGTCCGCACAGCGCAGGCGATCGACGTGAATCCGCAGACAGGTGCCGTGCTCACCACGGGGATCCCGGAGGAGTACATCAAACCCAGGTACAGGCAGGGATGGGGATGGTGATTGGCAGGGTGGCGCGTTCGTGATAGGTAGGGGCGCAGCATGCTGCGCCCCTACCCAATGCCCATCTTGCGTCCCATCCCACCTCGCATGTATTTTTATTCACCAATATGCATAAACCACACAACGGCAAGTCCGGGCCGCTCGTCGTGCTCGCCTATTCGGGCGGGCTCGATACGTCCGCGATCGTCCCTTGGCTGCGCGAGCAATACGGCGCGCGCGTCGTCTGCTTCGCCGCCGACGTGGGGCAGGGACTGGGCGAGCTCGACGGCTTGATCGCGAAAGCGAAACGCTCGGGCGCCGAAGACTGCATCATCGAAGACCTCCGTGAAGAATTCGTGCGCGACTTCGTGTTCCCGACGCTGCGCGCCGGCGCCGTGTACGCCCGCACGTATCTGCTCGGCACGTCGATGGCGCGGCCCATCACCGCAGCGCATCAGGTCGCGGTCGCTCGAGCGTTAGGCGCCGACGCGGTCGCGCACGGCTGCACGGGCAAAGGCAACGATCAGGTCCGCTTCGAGCTGACGTACGCGGCGCTCGCGCCGGAGCTGCAGATCATCGCGCCGTGGCGTGAATGGAAGTTCCAGAGCCGCGAAGATCTGATCAACTACGTGCACGCGAAGGGCGTGCCGGTGCAGGCGACGGCCGAGAAGCCGTATTCGACCGATCGCAACCTGTGGCACTGCTCGCACGAGGGCGGGATCCTGGAGGATCCGTCCCAGGAAGCGCCCGAGCACATCTTCGTCATGACGAAGAATCCGCTCGACGCGCCCGATGAGCCGGTCGTCGTGACGATCGGCTTCGAGGAAGGCAATCCCGTCAGTGTCGATGCCGTCCCCCTGGGTCCTGTCGAGCTCCTGGAACAACTGAACGAAGTCGCGGGCGAGCACGGCGTCGGCCGCGCCGACATCGTCGAAGATCGTCTTGTCGGGATGAAGTCGCGCGGCGTGTACGAGACGCCGGGCGGCACCGTGCTCTACGCCGCGCATCGCGAGCTGGAGCAAATGGTGCTCGACCGCCGCACACTCCGCATGAAGGACGAGCTGGCGCTCCGCTACGCGGACCTCGTGTACGACGGCCGCTGGTGGACGCCGGAGCGCGAAGCGCTCGACGCCCTCATCACCGCGACGCAGCAGCACGTCACGGGCACCGTCCGGTTGAAGCTGTTCAAGGGCAATGTCATCGTCGCCGGCCGCGAGAGCGCGTACGCGCTGTACCAGCCGTCGTACGCGACATTCGGCAAGGACAACGTCTACAATCAGAAGGACGCCGAGGGCTTCATCCGGCTGTACGGCCTCGCGAGCAGAATTGCCGCCGGCCTGGCCGCCGAGCGGACGGATGTCCCAGCAAGCTGACACGCATCACATGTGGGGCGGGCGCTTCGATCTCGGTCCGAGCGAAGCGCTCGATGCTTTAAACCGCAGTCTCCCCGTCGATCACCGGCTCTGGCCGCAGGACGTCTTCGCGAGCAAGGCGTGGGTGCACGCCCTCGGCCGGGCGCGGGTTCTGAGCGCCAGCGAAGAATCTCAGCTGCTTGAGGGTCTCGATCGTGTGGCCGACAAACTCGCCGACGGCGCCGCGGTCGGTGCGCCCGACGAGGACGTTCACACCCTTGTCGAGCGGCTGCTCTACGCCGAAGTCGGCGCGGTGGCCGGCAAGCTCCATACCGGGCGCTCGCGCAACGACCAAGTCGCGACCGACCTGCGGCTCTGGACGCTGGGCGCGATCGACGAACTCGACGCGGCCGTCGCGGAGCTCGGCAAAACGCTCGTCGCCAAGGCGAAGGATGGCCTCGACGCAATTCTGCCCGGCTATACGCACGGCCAGCGCGCGCAGCCGGTGCGCTGGGCCTACGTGCTGCTCGCGCACGCCTGGCCCCTGGTGCGCGACCGCCAGCGGCTCGCGGATGCACGCCGGCGTACGGCGGAGATGCCGCTGGGCTCGGGCGCGCTCGCGGGATCCGGATTCCCGGTTGATCGCGTCCTCCTCAAGGAAGCGCTCGGCTTCCGCGCGATTTCCGCCAACGCGCTCGACGCGACCGGCGACCGTGACTTCGTCGCGGACGTGCTGTTCGCGATCGCGCTCGTCGGCACGCACCTGTCCCGGCTGGGCTCGGACCTCATCACCTACGCGAGTGGCGAGTTCGGATTCGTCACACTGGCGGACAGCTTCAGCACCGGCTCGAGTCTGATGCCGCAGAAACGCAATCCCGACGTGTTCGAGCTGGCGCGTGGCAAGTCAGGACGGATGCTGGGCGATCTCGTCGCGTTGCTCACGACGCTCAAAGGCATTCCCGCCGGCTATCAGAAGGACTTGCAGGAAGACAAGGCACTGTTGTTCGACGCGTGCGACACGTTGGGGACGGTGCTCCCCGCGGTCACGGGGGCGATCGACACGCTCACCGTGAACGCCGGGCGCATGGCGGCGGCGCTCGATCCGGCCATGCGGGCCACAGATCTCGCGGATCTGCTCGTGGAAGCCGGCGTGCCGTTCCGCGAGAGCCACGGTCTGGTCGGACGACTGGTTCGGGCGGCGGAGCAGTCCGGTGTGACGCTCGATAAGGTCTCCACGCAGATTGCCGCAGAGATTCATCCGGCTCTTGGACCGGCGCTGGCCCAGCTCGGGAGCTGGGAGCAAAGTGTCGAAAGCCGTGCCACGCCTGGAGGTGCGTCGCGGGCCTCTGTCGAGTTACAAATCGAGGAGTTAAGCCGCTCGTTTCAGGGCGCAGCAAGCGCGTAAACGCGTCCCTTGCTGCAACTTGCTGTCCGGTATTAGCATATCGCATGCGTTGCCTAGCCCTGAATGCCTCGTTTGAGCCTCTCACCATGGTGCCCGTGCGCCGGGCGCTGCGGCTCGTCATTGATGGCAAGGCTGAAGTCGTCGAGGCTGAGGGCACGCCAGTCCATAGCGAACGACTCGCGGTCCCACGTCCTGCGGTCATCCGACTGGTCCGCTTCGTCCACGTCCCTCGCCGCTTCCGTCGCCAAGTCACCAACACGTTCCTGTTCGCTCGCGATAACTACCGCTGCCAGTTCTGCGGCCGCTCGCAGCAGGAGCTGCGGCAGCGCGAGTGTCTGACGCGTGACCATCTCGTGCCCCTCTCGCGGGGCGGCACGAATGCCTGGACGAACGTCCTGACCGCCTGCTCGAGCTGCAACACGCGCAAGGGCAACCTGCTGCCCGAGGAAGTGGGCATGCATCCCCTCCGCGCGCCCCACGAGCCGCACTTCGTGCACCTGTCGTGGGCCGTGCGCCGTCTGACGCGGACGCAGGCCAAGTACATCCGGCTCTTCTACGGGGCCGACGTGCTGGCGACGCTCGAGGCTCTCTAGTGGGAAAAACGCCCTGGGTGGTGGCAGGTGCAGGTATCGCTGCGCTCATCGGCGTCGTCTTCCTGACAAGACCGGCCACGGGGTCGATTCATCCGACCCCGCGGCCCGGCATCACCGCTGAGAAGATCCTCCCCGACTTTGCGATTCCGCGAAATCCCGGTGCGCTCGAGGCGTATGCGGCGGCACGGCGCGCCGCCCCGACGCTCGACGGGGTGTATTGCCGTTGCGACTGCTCGAAACATGCGGGGCACCGCTCGCTGCTCACATGTTTCGAATCCAATCACGGCGCGTACTGCGACATCTGCATGGGTGAGGCGATGCTGGCGAGTGGAATGGCGGCGCGCGGTCAGTCGCTCACGGACATCCGGGCGGCTATTGACCGCCAGTTCGGAACGTAGGACTCCGCGCCTCCAATCGCTGGCGCGGCAACCCCGCGAGCCGCACCAACACGCGCTGCGCCCCACGCGCGAGCGCCTCCCCAACACTGCCTTCGCCTGACACCGCCGGACTGACGTCCCCCGACAACCAGCGTGACAATTCCTGGAGATCGGTGTCGTTGAGCGTCGTGACCTCGAGCCGCGCGACGAAGTAATAGCGCGCGCTCGACGAGTTGCTCGGCTGCAGCGTCACCGTGTAGGGGATGTCGAGCGCGGCCGCGAGCTCTTCCGGCGTGGCGTAGCGGCTCACCGCGCCGCCCTGACGAATGAGCACGAAGTCGTCGGCCAGCGGGTCGTTGCGCGCCACCGCATCCCAACTCACTTCGCGCACGAACTGATCGAACCAGCCGGAGCGCACTCGCCACAACTCCAGCCGGTAGTGCAACCGCAGCGGAAAACCGGACCGCATCAGTCCGACGAACTTGCCGTCGGCGAGCAGGCCCGTGCTGCGCACGCGGGGGATGGTGGTTTGCAGCGTCACGGTGAGCGTGGGTGACTGCGCGGCGCCCACCTCCGGCGTGAGGAGGAGGGCCACAGCGATGGCCGCCCACCAAAGCAGGCGCACGCTAGAACCGGTGATCGAGCCGGACCGTGAGACGCAGTCGTTCGCCTGTCGTGACCGCCTTGGCTACGTACACCCCGAATCCACCCCAATCGACGCCGAGACCGACATCGACGAGCCAGTCATCGAAGCGTGGGATCCGCCCCGCCGGCAGCCGGCTGGGACCGTTGCCGACGAGCCACGCCTGGCCCGCGTCCGCGAAGACCACGACGTCGAGCCCTTCCAGCCAGAAGAACCGCGGCCCGCTACTCCCTTCCTCGCGGTCGGGCCGGTCGTCCTTGGATGGGTTGTAACTCCAATTGAGCTTCACGTGGCCGCGGTACTCGGTCTGGAAGGCAATCACGCGATCGCAGGCCGCCACGCGCGCCTGCGTGAACGCCGGGTCCGTGAACGCGTTGTTGCACGAGCTGGAGCGGAACGGATGGCCCGGCATCGGGTCGGGGCCGCCGAGTGAAAGGCGCCGCTGCAGCGGCAGCGGGTCGCCGCCGACCCATCCGCCGCCGACCAGCCGGACGTTCACGCGACCGGATGGACTGATGCGGGTGTAGTGCCGGATGTCGAAGAACATCCGGTCGAAGCGGTACGACGCCGGGTTGGGAATGGAATCCCGAACTGACGCGGGGACGCCTGTATGCGGCACGGCGTCACTGCTGCGGGAATCCTCGAGTGTCGCCCGTACCAGCCACCCCGACGTGGGTTCTTCGGGGTCGTTGCGCGTGTCCAGCGCCGCACCGAGGCCGAGCGTGGTGAAGTGCCCTTCGTCGATCGGGGGGTTGGGACGCCAGATCTCGGAGTTCCGGAACACGGTCCACGGATCCTGATTGGCGACGCTCGTCTGCCATTCGTGCCGCAGCTCGAGCGACAGCGCGATCTGCTTCTCCGGTTGCACGAACGCGCGCGCCGCCCATCCCTTATTGAGGAAGTAGTCGCGATAGTCGCGGCCAAACAAGAACGCGCCCCACCCGATCTCGGCGTTGTGCAGGCCCCAATCCTCGACCGGCGACACCACGTCGAATGCGCGGACACCGAAGCCGACGGGCCGTATGTCACCCGACCGCAGCTCGCCGCGGAACATGTAGCCGAGATCGCTGCGTTTGTCCGAGAGATCGCCGGCCGACCGAAACACGCCGAGCGCGTCCACGCGCATGCGGAAGTTCTGCTGCAGCTTCCAATCGAACAGCGGTCCGAACACGATCGGCAGCCCTTCGACGCGGTTGAACGTCCCGCCCGTGGCGATCGTCAGCGAGGAGCGCGAGTCCGCGTCGCCCCACGAGACGTGCGCGCCCGGGTTGAACAGCCGGGGCCGCAGGTTCGGCGCGTACACCAGCTCGTCCCCCTCGCGGCGCAGGCGATAGAGCAGGGGCTCACGGTACTGGCGCACTTCCCCGCCGATGCGCGCCTTCGCCGTGTCGTCCACGATCCCGCCCACGACGATCACATTGCCGGTCACTTCCGCGCCCGTCTCGAAGAGCAGGTCGCCGTTGATCACGACGAGCGAGCCCTGCACGCGGCCCGCGACGAGCACCGGACCGCTGCGGACGGCCACGTTGCCCCGCCACTCGTTGCCGCGCGGCAGCCGGGTGCGGCCGACGAGCCGGGTGGTTGCCGGGTCGTTGTAAAAGCGAATGACTTCGTCGGACACCACCCGCGGCAGCGCGCGCGCTTCGAGCGTCGCGCTCGAGCTGTCGGCGTGGATCACGATCGTCGTGTCCTGAACGGTCACCAGTGCTAACAGGAGAGAGATCATAGGTCGGCTTTCAGTGGAGGCTCGATCCCGAGACGGCGCATACGGCGGTACAGATTCGCCCGGTCGGTTTGCAGCCGGCGGGCGGCTTCGGCGACGTTGCCGCGGGATGCGGACAGCGCCTTCGCAATCAGCTCGCGCTCGTACTGGTCGAGCGTTTCCGTCAGGGCGATGTCGCGCCAGGGAGCGTCAGCGCCATTGTCTGCGGCGGGGCGTGGCGCCGTGCCGTCGGACGGCAGCACCCGGGCGACGTCGGCCGCGGTGATGAGTTCCGCCGTCGCCAGGATCGCCATACGCTCGACGATGTTGGCGAGCTCGCGCACGTTCCCCGGCCAGGAGTAGGCAGCCAGCAGCGGCACCGCACCCGCGTCGAACTTGACCGGACGGCCCAGGCGGGCGGCGCAGCGCTCCGCAAAATGCCGCACCAGGGGCGCAATGTCTTCCGCGCGCTCGCGCAACGGCGGGATGTGGATCGGCAACACGTTCAGCCGGAACCAGAGGTCCTCGCGGAATTGCGCCTGCCGCACCGCCTGCGGGAGATCCTTGTTGGTGGCGGCGATGACGCGGACGTTCACCGCGAACGGCCGCTCGCCGCCGACCCGTTCGACAACGCCACCCTCCACGACGCGCAGCAGTTTTGCCTGCGCCTCCGGGCCCAGATCGCCGACTTCGTCGAGGAAGAGCGTCCCGCCGTCGGCCAGCTCGAAGCGGCCCTGGCGGCGCTCCGTCGCGCCGGTGAACGCGCCGCGCTCGTGGCCGAACATCTCCGATTCGACCAGATCGCGCGGCAGCGCGGCGCTGTTGACGGTGACGAATGGCTTGTTGCCGCGCGCGCTCTGCCGGTGAATCGCCGACGCGACGAGCTCCTTGCCGGTGCCCGACTCGCCCGTGATCAAGACGCGCGACTCCGTCGGCGCAACACGCGCGATCAGCGCGCGGAGCGCTTCCATCGCGGTGCTCGTGCCTACCAGCGGATCGGCGTGGCCCAGCTGCTCGTGCAGCCGCTTGTTCTCGGCCATGGTGCGGCCGAGCTCGAGCGCGCTGCGCAGCGCGACCAGGACCCCCTCGGGTGTCAGCGGCTTCTCGAGGAATTGGAAGGCGCCGAGTTTCGTCGCGCGGACGGCGTCGGCGAGATTGGCCTTACCGCTCATCATGACGACGGGAATGTGCGGCGCGCGCCTGCGGATCTGTTCGAGCGTGGCCAGGCCATCCGGGCCAGGCGGCATCATGAGATCGAGCAGCACCACATCCGGCGCGTCCTCGACGAGCCGTACCAGCGCCGCGGTGCCGTCGGGCGCTTCGACGGTGTCGAAACCGTCGGACTGCAGCAGCGCGCCGACCATCCGCCGGATGTTGGACTCGTCGTCGACGAGGAGAACTCTGGGGCTCATGATCTCGCCGGCGGAAAGACGATTGCGAAAGTGGCGCCGCCGCCGGGCGTATCACCGACGGTGATCGTGCCGCGGTGTGCTTCGAGCGTCACACGTACCAGCGCGAGGCCGAGACCCGTGCCGTCATCCTTCGTCGTGAAGTACGGCTCGAACACCCGCTGCTGGAGGTCGGCGGGGATGCCGGGACCGTGGTCTGCGATCGTGACTGCGAGACCTGATCCGTCGCCGGTGACCGTCACGTCGATCGCGCCGCTCCCCTTCATTGCCTCGGCGGCGTTGCGATAGAGGTTCGCGAAGGCGCGACGCAGCGGTTCGTAGTGGCCTAACAGCGTGCGTTGTGCGCCGTGCGCCGTGAGCCGGACTGCAACTCGGTCGGGAACTCCGGTCCGCCCCAATTCCTCGAGGAGCTCGACGACGTCCACCTCGCTCTGCGGACCCTCGGGGAGTCTGCCGAACTCCGAGAACTCCTTGGCAAGCCGCTCCAGGCGATCCGTTTCGGCTGCCAAGACTTGCACGGCAGTGGCCGTCCGGCCGTCCGACCGACCGTCCGCCCGCTCCAGCTGGTCCACGGCAATCCGCATCGATGTCAACGGATTCTTGATCTCGTGGGCCACGCGGCGCGCGACTTCCCGGAACGCGCGCAGCCGCTCGGCCTCCAGCTCCCGCTCCCGCGCCGCGGTGAGCGCGGCGGCCAGCTCGCGCAGCGCTTGCCGCAGTGCCTCGAACTCCGGCGCGCCGCGGGTCACCGCGCCGATCGGCAGCAGCTCGTGTCGCCGGATCAGCTGCGTCCAGCCGACCAGCTCGTCGATCGGGCGTGAGAGCTGGCGCGAGAGGTGGCCCGCGAGGTTGACCGCGGCGTACAAGACGGCGGCGCCGAGCAGCAGGATGACCACGGCGAACCCGGCCGTGTAGTAGCGCAGGAACGTTTCGGCGCGCCGCGCGAGGCTGACGGAGGCCGAAACTTCGTCGAGATGCTGGCGCAACAGCGCGCGCTCGCGCACCGTGAGGTGCAGCGTGTCCACGCCCTCGAGCAGCGACCGCGCGGTTGCCGCAACGCGCTCGGTAGAGGCACGGGCGCCGGCGGCGGGCAACAGACGCCGGATCGACACCACCCAGCCGGCGACCGCCAACACCGTCGGTACCACGGTCATCACGACCAGGACGACGAAAATTCGCCGTCTGAAGGGAAGCGCCATATTCGGCCGAATCTAGGGAATCGGCTCGGCCGTGACAAATCGACACACGCCCAGACAGCGAGGCAACGAGTGAAATCCCACACGCATTATCTCTGGTTCAACACGAAACGGCGTCAGGAGATCATCGACATCACTGACGAAGTCGTGAAGCACGTGGAGGCGAGCACGGTCCGTGAAGGTTTTGTCCTGGTGAGTGCCATGCATATCTCTGCATCTGTGTTCGTGAACGATCACGAGTCGGGATTGTGGGAGGACATTCTGAAATGGCTCGAGGGGACGATCGCGCCCTGGGATCCGCCGCGTTATCGCCACAACGAAACCGGGGAGGACAACGCGGCCGCACATCTGCGCAGCCTGACGATCGGTCACGAGGTGATCGTGCCGATCACCGCCGGCAAGCTGGATTTTGGCCCGTGGCAGCGCGTGTTTTATGGCGAGTGGGACGGACAACGGAAGAAGCGGGTCATCATCAAAGTTCTGGGAGAGTGAGCGCACTATGATCGGACTGCTGCTTGCCGCATTCCTCGCCGTCAACGTCCAGGATGCCGATACGCGCACCTTGCTGCAATCAGAGGACGCCTGGGCGAGCGCGTTGGTGAAGCGCGACCGGGTCGTCTTTGATCGCCTCTTGGCCGATGGATTTGTCTATACAGAAAACGACCAAATGATGGATCGGGCTACGGTGCTGAACTCGGTGGTCGCGGGATCGGACACCGTCGTGGCAGCGCACAACGAGTCGATGACCGTACATCGCTACGGCGCTGTGACGGCCATTGTGACGGGGTGGCTCGTCGTGGGAGGTCGTGGCGCTGCCGGTGAATTCAATCGCCGGTATCGGTTCACCGATACGTGGATCAAGCGCGGGGGGAGATGGCAGATCGTCGCCGCGCAGGACTACGTCGCGCCATGAAAGACTTCATCGCGAGAGCGTCGATCATCATCGATGCGCCACGGGACAAGGTATGGAAGGCCCTGGTCACTCCGGCGGCCATCAAGCAGTACATGTTCGGCGCCGACGTGCAGTCGGACTGGGAGGAAGGCAGTCCGATTACGTGGTCGGGAGAATGGCAGGGCAAGAAGTTTCAGGATAAGGGCGTCATCCTCAAAATCGAACGCGATTATGCGCTCCAATACAGCCATTTCAGTCCACTATCGGGTCGGCCAGACAAGCCCGAGAATTATCACACGGTGACGGCCGAGCTGTCGGACGCGGGCGCGCACACGCGGGTGATGCTGACGCAGGACAATAACCCGACCGAAGCGATCCAGTCGGAGTCCGAAAAGAACTGGACCATGATGTTGAAGGGTTTGAAGAAGCTCGTCGAGAGCGCGACTCCGTAGTACCTTCCCCCGGCGTGATCACGCCCAAACCGCTCGTGCTCGAAGGTCACGGCATTCGGCTCGAGCCGCTGACCGAAGATCACGGCGAAGCGCTGGCCGCTGCCGCGAGTGACGGCCGGCTGTGGGAATTCTGGTTTATCGCCGTCCCACCTCCCGACGGAATGAAGACCTACGTCGCCGACGCGCTGAAGGGCCAGCGCGACGGGCACATGCTGCCCTGGGTTGTGCGGGATGTGCCGACCGGGGCGATCGTCGGGTCGACGCGATATCACGACATCGACCCGGCGATCGACCGCGTGGAAATCGGCCATACGTGGTACGGGAAGAGTCGCCAGCGCACGCACGTCAACACCACCTGCAAGTTGCTGTTACTCGGCCACGCGTTCGACACGCTGGACTGTAAGGTCGTCGGGCTCCGGACGGACAATTTCAATTTTCGCTCGCAGCGCGCGATCGAAGCGCTCGGCGCCAAGAAGGACGGCGTGATTCGCCACTTCGGCATCCGGCGCGACGGCAGTGCGCGCGACGTGGTGATGTACAGCATCCTGGCTGCGGAATGGCCGGACGTGCGGCGCCATCTCGAGCTGCGACTGACGCGGAACAAGTGACCGAGCCTCCATCGTCGATGGTGCGCCGCTTCGGCCTGCTGCACGCCACGGCGCTCAACATGACGAACATGATCGGCATCGGGCCGTTCATCACGATCCCGCTGCTGATGTCCGCGCTCGGCGGCCCGCAGGCAATGCTCGGTTGGGTCGTCGCGTTGATCACCGTCTTGTGCGACAGCACCGTCTGGAGCGAGCTCGGCGCCGCGATGCCGGGCTCGGGCGGCTCGTTCGGCTACCTGCGCCAGGGCTACGGGGCGGAGAAGATCGGCCGCCTGATGGGCTTTCTCTTCGTCTGGCAGTTCGTGCTCAGTGGGCCTCTCGAGATTGCGTCCGGATACATCGGGTTCTCGCACTATCTGGGATACATCTGGAAAGGAATCACGCCCGGGCAGACGATGCTCGTGATTACGATCATCGGCCTCGTCAACCTCGCGCTGCTCTACCGGCGGATCAAATCGATCGCGGCCATCACGGTCGCGCTCTGGATCGGCACGATCGTGACCGTCGTCGCCGTGATCGCAACGGGGGTGATGCACTTCGACGCCAAGGTCGCCTTCGATTTCCCGCCCGGCGCCTTCACTTTCTCGCTCGGCTTCCTGCTCGGCCTTGGCACGGCGTCCCGGGTGGGCGCGTACGATTACCTCGGCTACTACGACGTCTGCTACATCGGCGACGAGGTGGAGAATCCGGGCCGTGTGATCCCACGGTCGATTCTCATCAGCACGATCGCGGTGGCGCTGATCTACATCGCGATCAACTTCTCGATCATCGGGGTCGTGCCGTGGCGCGACTTCGTCCCCGTCGAGTCGCACCCGCAGGCGGACTTCGTCGTCTCGGTTTTCATGGAGCGGATCTACGGCTCCGGCGTCGCCACGATCCTCACGGCGATGATCCTGTGGACGGCGTTCGGATCGGTCTTCGCGCTGCTCCTGGGTTACTCCCGCGTGCCCTACGCGGCGGCGCGCGACGGCTATTTCTTCAAGGTGTTTGCGCGGCTGCATCCGTCCCAGGGCTTCCCGTACGTGTCGCTGGTGGTGCTCGGCGTGCTCTCGATCGTCGCGGGGTTCGTGTCGCTCGGCATGGTGATCGACGCGCTGCTCACGACGCGAATTCTCGTACAGTTCATCGGGCAGATCGGCGCGGTGACGCTGCTGCGGCGGCGGGCGCCCGATATGCCGCGGCCCTATCGGATGTGGCTCTATCCGCTCCCCAGCCTGGTTGCGCTCCTCGGATGGATCTTCATCTTTGCGACCACGCCCAAGCTGGTAATCGCCTTCGGCCTCGGCGCGCTGCTGTTGGGCGTGCTGTGCTTTGGGGTATGGTCGTGGAAGGCTCGGACGTGGCCGTTCGCGGAGTCCCTGGGATAGACGGCACAAGGAGCAGCAATGAGAGCTACGGTAGTAGTAACGCTCGCGGGCGGAGCCCTCGCACTCAGCGCCCTCGCCGGCTGCGTTCATCCGCCGAAGGTCTTTGGACTGCGCCACGACCCCACCTTCACTTACCAGAGCTTGGATAGCGGGAGGATCGCGGTCGGTGGAGTCACGTCCATCTTCGACGACCCAGCACACTCCCCGCGCACGCGAGCCGGGTCCGAGAGCCTGCTGATCAATTCACTCCGAGAAGCCCATCCTCTCCTCCAGGTGGCGCCGGCCGGCGCGGTGGCCGCGGAATTCGGGGATAAAGCGCACGGCGAGCTGCTCGACCGCTTTGGGCGTGTCGGAGAGCTCGACTCTGCGTCGCTCCACGAGATGAGCGCTCGGCTTCCGAAACTGCGGTATGTGGTGTTCGCGCGGATCGACGCCAATGTCATCGACAGCACCGAAACGGTGACTCTGGATTCAACCAATAAGGAGCACACCGAGCTGTCGAGGTCGCGCACCATGACCGTGGGCTTCAACGTATACGACATGTCCCTCAAGCGCTCGGTCTGGAGCGGCCAGTTTACCCAGAGGAAGGGCTCCTCCAATAACTATGACGAACCTCGTACCCTTCTCGCGGCGGTGGTCAGCGCCGTCCTAGACCCACACGAGTACCCGGCTCCCCCGGCGGAGGACAAAGTCCTGCGCCCCATATTCGATGCCTTCGCGGAGAGCCTTCCCCAATCGTCGAAGCGGCGAATGTGAGGCTGTAGCGCGGAGATCGGAGGAGATCGTGTCGAACGAGATCAATCGGCGAGAATTCATCGCCGCAACGACCATACTGGCCGGAGCCGCGATAACGCTGGCGGCCGCCGCCGAGCCGCCGCCAGCGGCTGCGGCCAAGGCGACGGTCGTCCTATTCCAAGGAGACTCGATCACCGACGCCGGCCGCAACCGCGATTCCGCGGATCCGAACGCCGCGGGGGCGCTCGGCAACGGTTACCCGCTGCTCGTGGCGTCCGCCGTGCTGGCCGCGCGGCCGGCGAGCGGGTTCCAGTTCTACAATCGCGGCATCAGCGGCAACAAAGTGCCCGATCTGCAGCAACGCTGGACGACCGACACCGTCGATCTGCACCCGGACGTGCTGAGTATTCTGATCGGCGTCAACGACTTCTGGCACAAGCTGGATCACGGCTACAACGGCACGGTGCAGGACTACGAGCAGCAATACACGGCCCTACTCGACGAGACGCGCAAAGCCCTGCCGCGGGTGCACCTGATCGTACTGGAGCCGTTTGCGCTCCGAACCGGGGCGGTGGACGCGCGCTGGTTCCCCGAATTCGACCAGCGCCGTGCGGCTGCGGCGCGCGTGGCGGCGCACGCGCGTGCGACGTTCGTGCCGCTGCAGTCAATCTTCAATCAGCGGGCCCGCACCGCACCGCCTGCATACTGGGCCGCTGACGGCGTGCATCCCACCCCGGCGGGACATGCGGTCATCGCGGAGCACTGGCGTCGTGCGGCGCTCCTGTAGCTCTGTGCAAGCCGCTAGGCATCGCCCGGTAACCGCGGTCGCGCTGTGCGCGGCGATTGCGTGCGCGTCAGGCGCGGTTTCCCCGCCGCCACCTCCTCCGCCGCCAGGCCCTCCACCTCCTCCACCCGTGTGGGTGCAGGTGTGGAGCGACGAATTCGAGGGGTCGGCCGGCAGCAGCATTGACAGCACGAAGTGGGGATTCGACCTGGGTGGAGGCGGCTGGGGGAACAATGAGCGGGAGTACTACACCTCGGACACCGCCAACGTCCGCTTGAACGGTCACGGAGAGTTGGAGATCGTGGCCCGCGTCGCGCCCGCGGGACTCACCTGTTGGTACGGACCGTGCCGCTACACGTCGGCCAGGATTTTAACGCGCGGGAAGATGACGGAATTCTGGGGACGAGTAGAAGCGCGCATCAAGCTGGCGGCTGGGCAGGGGCTGTGGCCTGCGTTCTGGATGCTCGGCAACAACATCGGCACCGTCGGATGGCCCACCTGCGGCGAGTTGGACATCATGGAGAATAAGGGCAGCCAAAACACCACGACCAGCTCAGCGGTTCATGGCCCCGGGTATTCTGGCAATACCCCGTTCGCTCACGCGTACTCACCCGTGACGACGACGGACTACCATATCTACTCCGTCGAATGGGACGGTCAGTCAATCCGCTATTTTGTCGACAGCACTCAGCATTACATCGTGACTCGGGCAGACGTGAGCCAGCGCGGCAGCTGGGTTTTCGACCAGCCCTTCTTCGTGATTCTCAACCTCGCGGTCGGCGGTAACTTCGATCATGATCCGCAGTCTGACGCAATCTTCCCCGCCACCATGCTGGTGGACTGGGTTCGAGTGTACACCAAGCAATAGCGCTCAGCGCTGCGGTCGATAGTTCACATCCAACACGCTGAGCCGCGTGAAGTGCTTCGCGAGCCGAGCGGTAAAATCGCTGAAATTCCTGAGCTCGCGCGGGGTCCACGCCACCTCGGCGAGCGCGACCAAACGCGGAAACACCATGAACTCGACGTTTTTGGGGGTGCGCTGGTACTCGGTCCAGATCTGGCCCTGGGTACCGAGCACGCGCTTCGCTTGTACGGAGTCGAGCGCGGGCGGCACGGGCTCGTAGGCGTACACCGTCTCCAGCGGCAGAAAGCCACCGATGGCGAGCGGCTCCTTCGCCAGGTCCTGCGACTGGTAGTAGTCGAAGTACGTGTTCGACGTGGGCGTCATGACGACGTCGTGTCCTGCCTGCGCGGCCGCGATGCCGCCATCGATGCCGCGCCACGACATGACGACCGCGTTCGGCGCGAGCCCCTCCATCCCGCCTTCCAGGATCTCGTCCCAGCCGATCAGCGATCGACCACGCCCGGCGAGCCATTGGCTCATCTGCGCGGTCAGCCAACTCTGCAGCTCGTTTTCGCTGTGCAGGCCGAGCTGCCGGATGCGCTCCTGCGCGAGCGGGCTCGACTGCCACTGCCGCTTCGGCGCCTCATCCCCGCCGGTATGGATCCAGTGACTCGGGAACAGCGCCAACACTTCGGTCAGCACATCCTGCATGAAGTGAATCGCCGAGTCGGACGGGTTCAGGATGTTTTCATCCACGCCCCAATGCCCGAGGACCTCGAGCTGCTGGCCGGTGTTGCCGAGCCAGGGATAGGCGGCGATGGCGGCCTGCGCGTGACCCGGCATCTCGATTTCGGGCACGACGGTGATGAAGCGCGCGGTCGCGTATGCGACGACTTCCCGGATGTCATCCTGGGTGTAGAAGCCGCCATGCGGCACGTTGTCGTAGACCCACTGCGTCGTATCGGCGTAGCTGCGTTGCGCGCCGACGAGCGAGTTGCGGCGCCAGGCGCCGATCGATGTGAGCAGGGGATACTTCTTGATGTCGATGCGCCAGCCCTGATCGTCGGTGAGATGCCAGTGGAAGCGGTTCAGCTTATGGAGCGCGAGCAGGTCGATGTATTTCTTGACGAATTCCTTCGGCATGAACGAGCGCGACACGTCGAGATGCGCGCCGCGCCATGGGAAGCGCGGCATGTCCTCGATCTCGACCGCCGGCACGGTCCAGACAACCCCGGCGACCGGGGCCGCGCGAAAGACGTCAGGCGGCAGCAGCTGCCGCAGCGTCTCGACACCGTAGAACACACCCGAAGGACGAAACGCGCGAATCGTGATGCGCGTGCCCGCGACGGTAAGGCGATATCCCTCCTCGCCCAGCCGCGACAAGGCCGGATCGACGCGGAGCGAGATGGTCCGCGCGGCCGTTCCGGCTGCGCCGCTCACGGCGAGGCGGTACCCAGTCGCAGGTTGCAACCAATCGCTGAGCTGGTAGCCGATTTGACGCGTAGCGCGGTCGGTGACGACAACGGTCGCCGGCGTGAGCAGGAATGTCCCGGTGCCGCGGGTCAGCTGCGCGGGCCGGGGAATGACCGCAAGCGTGGTGTCCTGGACACCGGCGGCGAGGACGAGCAGCGCGAGGAGGTTGATCATGCGGATAGGATATCGCTCGCTGAGACGTTCGGCGAACGGTAGAATTCTGTGGATGTGTAGTGTAGGGGCGCAGCATGCTGCGCCCCTACCTTCCGCAACCTTCCCACGAGGGCACTGTGAAACGGCGCGACTTTCTCCACACAATGGGAGCGGCTGCCGCGAGCGGGATGCTCGCGCGAGTTCCCCTGGGTTCAGCCAAACGACTGGACCGCATCGGGCTCGAGACGTACGCGGTCCGTCACGCGATGGCGCAGGATCCGGAGCGCACGCTCGCCGCGATCCGCGCGATCGGCTACACCGACGTCGAGCTGCTCTGGTCCTTCAATCTCTTTGGGCGTACGCCACAGCAGGTCGCGGCGACGCTCAAGAACGAAGGATTGCGCGCGCCGTCGGCCCACATGTCCGCCGACACGATCTTCGTGGGCTGGGAGCGCAGCCTCGAAAAGGCGAAGATCCTCGGACATCAGTACCTGTTCGTGCCCGATTTCGAGGACTGGACGAAACAGACGCTCGACGACTGGCGGGAATGGGCCGATCGCTTCAACACGGCCGGCGCGGTCGCGCGGAAGGCAGGGATCTGGCTGGGATTCCACAACGAGGCGTATCACCAGAAGCCGATCGACGGCCAAATTCCCTTCGATGTCTTCATCAGCCGCATCGATCCCTCCGTCACTCGGCTCCAGCTCGACGTCGGCAACATGCTGATCGGTGGCGGCGATCCGATGCAGTATCTCCAGAAATATCCCGATCGCTTCTGGAGCTTCCATCTGAAAGACGCGGTCGCCGACCGCTCGCGCGACACCGGATTGGGCAAGGGCATTTTCGATTTCAAGCGCTTCCTCGCCGCCGTGCCGATGCTGGAGCAGAAGCCGGCACACGTCGAGCAGGAAACCGCGACTGACCCGGCCGGCGACCTCGCGGACGCGCGCAGCAATTTCGAATACCTGCACGGTTTGGAATTCTGAGGCGGAAAGCACCCCGATGATTCCGCTGCTCTTCGCCGCGGCTGTACTCGTGCAGAATCCACCTGTACGTCCCCCGAAGCGTTACACGTATGTGATCGTGCACGGCGCGTGGGGCGGGGGATGGGATTGGCTGGCGATCGATTCCATGCTCACGCGACGCGGCCATAAGGTTGTCCGCGTGACGCTGACGGGCCTGGGCGAGCGCCACCATCTCGCCTCGCCCAACATCGGGCTCGACACCCATATCGACGACGTCGTCAACAAGATCCTCTGGGACAACCTGCACGACGTCGTGCTCGTGGGACACAGCTACGGCGGGATGGTGATCACCGGCGTCGTCGACCGGATCCCCGACCGGATCAAGCGCGTGGTGTATCTCGACGCGCTGTTGCCCGATTCGGGCGAATCGCTGATGTCGATCCCGGACACCGCGCGCGCGAAGTTCGTCCAGAGCGTGACGCGTGACGGCTACCTCGTGCCGGTCTGGGTGCAGGACACCACGGTGATTCCGCGCGACGTGCCGCAATCGCTGCGCACGTTCACCGATACCCTGCGGCTCGTGAATCCCGCTCGGCTCAAGGTGCCCGCGGCGTACATCCTGACCTACGAGCCGCAGATCACGCCCGATCCGTTCCAGATGTTCGCCGATCGGGCCGCCGCGCGCGGCTGGCCGGTTTACAAGATGATATCCGATCATCTGCCCGAGCGGACCCATCGGTCTGAGTTGGTCACCTTATTGGAGAAGGTGCCGTAAGCCCATGATGATTCCGGTGCTCTTCCTTGCGACGCTGATGCAGGACACCACGACCCGCAGCTTCTTGAAGACCGTCGATATCGCCACCGGACAAATTCAAACCGTCTACAGCGCCGACCGTCGCTTCGAAGCCCCCAACTGGTCGCGCGACGGCCGCTACTATCTGATCAACCGTGAGGGACGGCTGTATCGCCTCAGCGTCGGCGGGAGTCAGCCCGCCGAACTTCCTGTCGAGCTGGCCACGCCGCGGATCAACAACGATCACGGCATCTCTCCCGACGGCAAATCACTCGTCATCAGTCACGAGCCCACGGACGACTGGTTGACCTCGAGCGTCTACGTGCTGCCGATCGGCGGCGGTACACCCAAGCAGATCACGACGAAGGCGCCGAGCTTCTGGCACGGCTGGTCGCCCGATGGAAAGACGCTGGCGTTCGTGGGCCGCCGGGATGGCGAGTTCGACATCTACACGATTCCGGTGAGTGGTGGCGAGGAGCGCCGCATCACCACGTGCAAGGGGCTCGACGATGGTCCCGACTACTCGCCCGACGGGGCTTTCATTTATTACAACTCGTTCTGCAGCGGCAAGATGGAAATCTGGCGCATGCGGCCTGATGGGACGGGGGCCGAGCAGCTGACGCACGACGCCTACTCGAACTGGTTCCCGCATCCCTCGCCCGACGGGCGCTGGATCGCCTACCTGTCGTTCATTCAGGATCAGGGTCAGGATCATCCGTTCGGCAGGCAGGTGAAGCTCCGGCTCATCGATCTGCGCGACCGGTCGGTGCGCGATCTCACGCCGGAATTCTTCGGTGGGCAGGGAACGATCAACGTTCCAAGTTGGTCACCTGACAGCCGGCGCGTAGCGTTCGTGACATACGAGCAACATGTTAAAGCGCGATGAAAGCCGGTTGTTGGTAGGGCGCAGCATGCTGCGCCCCTACCCATTGCCCGCCGCCTACTAAGGAAAGCGCCCTCATGACTCTCATTCGCTTCAAAGCCTCGCAGGAGCAGGACGTCGACCTCTCCCGCACTTATGACGCCATCGTGGTCGGCTCCGGCGCGGCGGGCGGCATGGCCGCCCACGTGCTCACGTCGCAGGGGATGAAAGTGCTGCTGCTCGAAGCAGGCAAGAAGATCGACATCAATGCCGAGCTGCGATCGATGCAGTGGCCCTACGAGCACCCCCGCCGCGGCGAGGCGCCGCCGGGATACCACGCGATCCGTTTCAACGAATACAACGTCCGCAAGCCTCCCTATGCGAAGGGCTCCGCGTTCAAGCATGTCTTCTCGTACGTCGGCGGCTGGGGCGGATCGGACTACGTCAAGAACATCCTGGTCGATGAGAAGGACCATCCGTACACGGGCACCAAGTACGCCTGGGTGCGCGCGCGGCTGCTGGGCGGCAAGACGAACATCTGGGGCCGCCTCGCGCTGCGACTCTCGGATTACGACTTCAAGGGCAAGACGCACGACGGCTACGGCGAAGATTGGCCGATCGCCTACGCCGATATCGAGCCCTACTACGACAAGGTCGATCTCTACCTCGGCATCAGCGGTCACAAGGAGAATTTGCCACATCTGCCGGACAGCCTGTTCCAGCGGCCCAACAAGCTGACCGCATCGGAAGTGAAGTTGCGGAAGAGTCTCGCCACGATGAACCGCACGCTGACGCCGTATCGCGCCGGGGTGACGACGGACGGCGTGAAGAACAAATACCGCAGCAAATGTTTCGGCCGTGGCGCGTGCGGCCGGCGGCCGGGCGGCTGCGATATTCATGCCGCGTTCGATTCTCCCACCGGGCTGATTTATCCCGCGATGGACACGGGGAACCTCACGCTGCGCACGAATTCCACCGCGCATGAGGTGCTCGTCGACCCGAACACGGGGAAAGCCCGCGGGGTCTCATTCGTCGATTCGGTGAACCACAAGACGTACGAAGCAAAGGCTAAGGTCGTCATCGTGGCGGCGTCGACGTTGGAGAGTGCCAGACTCTTGTTGCTATCGAAGTCGCGGCAACATCCCAATGGCATCGGCAATTCGAGCGGGCACGTCGGCCACAATTTCTGCGAGCACGTGATGGGGCCGGGCGTCACGGGACTGGTCAAGGAGATGGTGGGCGCGCCCCCCACGTTGGACGACGGCAAGCCGGGCGGGTTCTACGTGCCACGGTTCCGGAACCTCCAGGACAAGCAGCCGGGGTTCGTCCGCGGCTACGGCTTCGAAGGTGGCTCCGGCTTCGGGCTCTTTCCCGACAGCGCCTGGGACACACCGGGATTCGGGGGCCAATTCAAGAAATCGGTCCGCGAGCATGCGGGGGCTTTCATTAGTATGGGCGGCTTCGGCGAAGTGCTCGCCCGCTACGAGAACTACGTCGATCTCGACCCCGAGGTGAAGGACGCGTGGGGGATTCCGTCGCTGCGCTTCCACTACGAGTTCAGCGACAACGAGAAAAAGATGTGCGAGGACATGGCCAACGCCGGCAAGGAAATGTTCGAAGCGGCGGGCATCGAGGTCGTCGGCGTGGACAAGAACATCCTCACCGAAGGGTGGTCGATTCACGAGCTTGGCACGGCGCGCATGGGCACCGATCCCAAGACGTCGGTCTTGAATCAGTTCCAGCAGTCGCACGACGTGAAGAATCTCTTCGTGGTGGACGGCTCGAGTCACGTGAGCGCGTCGTGCCAGAACCCGACGTGGACGATCATGGCTCTCGCCTGGCGGTCCTGCGAGCATCTCGCCGATGAATTCAAGCGGGGGAACCTATGAACATCTCGCGTCGCACGATGATCCAGGCAACCGCGGCGGCCATGTCGCTGCCGGCACTTGCCAAGGCCACAAGCCCCAGCCCCAAGCCCCAATTCTTCACGCCGGCGGAGTTCGCGCTGGTGGACGAGATGAGCGACATGATCATCCCGACCGACCAGCAGTCGGCAGGAGCGCGCGCAGCCGGGGTGGCGCTCTACATCGACGGCCGTCTCGCCGAGGCGTTCGAGAAAGACCAGCCGGAGCGGTGGCGCGCGGGGATCAAGGCGGTCGAGGCGTTGTCGACCGAGATGCACGGCAAAGCCTTCATGGCGTCCACGCCGGAGCAGCGGCTCGCGCTCCTGACTCGCATCGCCGCTGCCGAATCCGATCCGAAGAGCGACGCCGAAAAGTTCTTCCGAGAGATCAAGAGCGGCACGATTCGCGCATACTACACCTCGAAGATCGGGATTCACGACGATCAGCAGTACAAGGGGAACGTGATTCAACCGGGAGACTACGCCGGCTACGATGCCACGTGATCGCGCCGAGCTCGACACCCCGCGCCTGACCCTGCTCGCGTACCCGCCCGAGCACATACTCGGGCTGATCGAGCATCCGGAGCGCTTCGAGGAACAGTTCGCCCTCACCCCCGCGGATGGATTGCGGGGGTTCTACGTTTCCGGCGAAGTATCGCCGCAGTGGCTCGAGGCGCTGCGCAATTGCGTCGGGCAGGGTCCCAACCCCTGGCGTCATGGCTTCTGGATCATCGAGAAAGAGAGTGGGGAGATCGTCGGCGGCGCCGGTTTCAAGGGGGCGCCCGATGAGGACGGCATGGTCGAGATCGCCTATGGTGTCGTGCCGTCGCGCGAAGGGCGCGGATACGCGACGGAGGCCGCCCGCGCGCTGATTCACTTCGCCACGGGGGATGCGCGCGTGAAGTGCATCCGGGCGCATACGCGCCCCGAGGCGAATGCGTCCACGCGCGTGCTCGCGAAATGTGGCTTCGTGCTCATCGGTCCGGTCGTCGATCCCGAGGACGGTCCGGTCTGGCGGTGGGAACGAAACGCACAGCATATTGGAACGCCATGAGAGAGACCGTTGTGACGGCAACCGGCCAAGCAGTGTTCGTTCCGGGCGAGTGGCGCTCGCTCGCCAGCTGTCTCGGCCTCTCGCCCCGCGAATGCGGCATCGTGCGCGCCGTCTTCGACGGCAACTCGGAGAAGGACACCGCGGCGCGGCTCGGGCTGTCGCCGCACACCGTGCACACGTACCTGTGGCGCATCTATCGCAAACTCGGCGTGCAGAGTCGCGAGGAGCTGCTGGTGCGCGTCTTCGCCGAATTTCGTTCCCTTCCCAAACGCGGCAGCAACGGGCGCAAGCGCCCGGAGAGCAGACCCCGCCCGTTGTAGCCTGATCAGGTGACCCGGTGTAGGGGTCTTGTCGTTCCATCCCGCGGGGACATGTTACGCCGTTGTAACGCGTTCGATACCGTTCACCAACGGGAGCCGCCGTCATGCGCCTGATTTGGACTGCCACCTGTGTCAGCTGGTTGCTGTCGGCCAGCCTGGTGACGGTCGTGTCGGCGCAGACTGACAAGCCCCGCACCGCCTCCGTCGTTTCCCTGATCATCCGCGCCGACGACATCGGCATGAGCCATAGCGTGAACATGGCCCTGCAGAAGCTCGTCTCCACCGAAATGCCGGTGTCGGTGTCGGTGCTGTTCGTGTGCCCGTGGTATCAGGAAGCGGTCGAGATTCTCAAGCAGCATCCGAATGTCTCGGTCGGGATCCATCTGGCGTTGAATTCGGAGTGGAAGAATTATCGCTGGGGGCCCGTCACAGGCAGTACCGCCGTTCCGTCGCTGGTCGATGAGAACGGCTTTTTCTTTTCCTCGTCCGATGCGTTGCACCAGCATAACCCACAAGTCGCCGAAGTCGAAAAAGAGCTCCGCGCTCAGATCGAGCGCGCGCTGCGCTCCGGCGTGAAGATCGATTACGTCGATGAGCACATGGGCACGGCGACGCGGTATCCGGAATTCCGCGAAGTCACGGAACGGCTGGCGCGGGAGTATGGGCTGGGGATGTCGGGCTACTTCGGGGAGGCGATGGACGCGCCGCAGTATGCCGCGGCGCCGAATCGGAAAGCGGACAGCCTCGTCGCATTCATCAACCGGTTGCAGCCGGGCTTGAACGCCGTCGTGACACACGTCGGCATCGACGACGCCGAGCTGGGCGCGCTGCTCGACATGAACACCGACGAGCCGCTGCCCGACATGAGCAAAAACCGCCAGGCCGAGCTGACGGCCCTGACGTCGCCCCGGTTCAGCGCGGCTCTGAAGGCGCGTAACGTGGTGTTGCTGACGTATCGAGACGTGATCGCCAAGGAAGGCCTGCAGTCCATGCGGAGACCAGTCGAATGAGGGAGGCGGAGGAGTTCATGGAAAAGAAAATCATTCGTGCTATCGTTGCACTCGGCATGGGCCTGTTGCTCACGCTCACGGTGAGCGGCGCGGCCCTGGCGCAGGAGACGCAAGTCTCCGGCACCGTCTCCTCGATCACCGGGGAGCGGTTGCCAGGCGTCACGGTCCAGGTGCGTGGGACGACGACCACCACCACGACCGACGCGAACGGCAAGTACACCATCACGGCACCGTCCGATGGCGTGCTCCTGTTCGCGCTGATCGGGTACAAGGGAGGCGCGCGAACCATCGCGAGCCGTCCGCAAATCGACGTCGTCCTGGAATCGGCCGTCGCCGTGCTCGAGCCGGTGATCGTGACCGGATACACCGCGCAGCGTCGCGCCGACATCACGGGCTCCGTGAGCAGCGTCAACGTCGAGAGCGCGCAGCAGCAGACCTCGACCAGCGTGCTGCAGCGCCTCGACGGGCGCGTGCCCGGGGTCACGGTCGAGGCCGGCGGCGCGCCGGGCTCCCGCAGCACCGTGCGCATCCGCGGCGTCACGGGGTTCCAGAACAACGACCCGCTCTACGTCATCGACGGGACGCCCGTGTCGGAATCGTACATGAATTTCCTGAACCCGGACGACATCGCCTCGATGCAGGTCTTGAAGGACGGGTCGGCGACGTCGATCTACGGGTCGCGCGCGAGCAACGGCGTCGTCATCATCGAGACGAAGAAGGGTCGGCCGGGGCAGCAGCAGGTGACGCTGGACGTCCGGACCGGTGTCGCCACGCCGACGCACGGCTATGACGACATCCTGATGCAGAATTCGCTCGAGTACTTTCAGGTCGTGAAGACGTCGTACGTCAACGCCGGGACGGGGGTCCCCCGGAACATCTACGGCGATCCCAATAATCCCAGCGTGCCCGCCTACATCTGGCCAAACGACGGCGTGGGCCAGAGCTGCGCTGTCGCCGGGACGGGGTCTTGTACGTTGGCCGTGGATACGTCCAAGTACTCCTACCCGAACGCCCTGATCATGCCCGGCAGTCCCGGGACCAACTGGTGGAAAGCGGTCTTCGGCGCGGCGCAATATCGCGACGCGAACCTGGCGGTATCAGGCGGCGGGGATAACAACGCGTACCATGTATCGCTGAATTATCTCGATCAGGACGGCACGGCGAAGTACACGCGGTTCCAGCGGGGCGGTGCGCGGATCAATACGACGTTCAACATGGGCCGCGCCAGCATCGGCGAGAACATCTCCCTGTCGCGCGAACAACACCATGGCGCCGAGGGACTGACCGATGACAACGTCGGCGAGGGCGGGATCGTCGGCAAGAACATCTTCATGCAGCCCGTGATCCCGGTCCATGACATCGCCGGTAACTTCGCCTCCGGGAAGGCGAATACGCTCGGCAACCAGTCGAACCCGGCCAAGGTCAACTACTTTGCGCAGAACAACATCGCGACGAACGACCGCATGTTCGGCAACGTCTTCGGCAGCATCGACGCCGGCCACGCCCTGTCGCTGAAGACCAAGTTCGGCTTCAATCTCCTCCAGGGCTCGTATCACGGGTACGTGCCCGCGACACCGGAAGACCATGAGCCGACGAACATCGACGGCATCAACGAGAACTACAGCGGGTTCTCGGAGCTGACGATCACCAATACGCTCAACTATTCGCGGACGATGAACCAGCACAACCTCACGGTGCTGCTGGGCCAGGAAGCCATCAAGGCCAATTTCCGCTTTGAGTCGGGCAACTGCGCCAGCCTGCGCAAGAACGACGTCAACTCGCGCTACATCGACGACGCCCTGTGCGATCCGAACTCCAAGAACGTCAGTAGCTCGGGCAGCAAACGGGCTTTGCTGTCGTTCTTCGGCAAGGCGGATTACAACTACGGTGAGCGCTATTACCTCAGTCTGACGATGCGGCGCGACGGCTCGTCCACCTTCGGACCGTCGAACCGCTGGGGGACGTTCCCCGCCGTCGGCGCCGGCTGGCGGCTCTCGCGCGAATCGTTCTTCCAGAATCTGCCGCTGCAGAACATCATGCTGCGATTCGGGTGGGGCGTCACGGGCAACCAGAACGTGCCGTTCCGGATCTACGATACGTACGGCGGCGGCCGCGGCGAGACGTTCTACGACATCGGCGGCACCGGCTCCACGATTGTGCCGGGGTTCAAGACCACCGCGCTCGGCAACACGACGCTCAAGTGGGAAGAGAATCACTCCATCAACGTCGGGCTCGACTTCGAGTTCCTGAACAGCCGCGGCAACTTCAGCATGGACGTCTATCGCCGCAACACGAACAATCTGATGTTCGATGCGCCGCAGCCGGCGGCAGGCGGCTCCGCGGCGTCGCCGATCCTCAACATCGGCAGCATGCGGAACACCGGGATCGACTTCTCGGTCGGCTATCGCAGCACGATCGGGAGCACGGTGTGGAGCGTGGCGTTCAACGGCAGCCACTACAACAACGAAATCACCAAGATCGACGGCGTGCAGACCTTCTTCTTCGGTCGCGGCTCCTCGGTGGTCCGCGAGCAGAACGCCGTGCGCAACGACATCGGGCACCCGCTCGGGTCCTTCTATGGCTTGATCGCCGAGGGGTATTACGTCGATTCGCTGGATGCGGCGCCGTACTGGGCACAAGGCGCCCGTCCGGGTCGAATCAAGTTCCGCGATCTGGACGGCGACGGCCAGATCACCGCGGCCGATCGCACCTACATCGGGAGCCCGCATCCCAAGTTCACCGGTGGGCTCGATCTCGCGGTGCGGCACGGCAACTGGGAGCTGAGCGGCACGGTGTTCGGCACGTTCGGCGGCAAGATCTTCAACACGCAGAGGTACTGGTATGCGTTCCGGTACTTCCAGACGAACGTGGCCAAGGACATGCTGACCAATTCGGCGCAGCTCGACGGCCCCTGCGCGCCAGCCCCGGCGCCTGCGAAGGGATATATCTGCCCAGGGAAGCTGACGAATCCGGACGCCAAGTATCCCAGACTCGACAACAGCGACGACTTCAGCCGGCAGTTCAGCAGCTATTGGGTGGAAGACGGCTCGTACGTGCGGCTGCGCACCCTGCAGCTCGCGTACAATCTGCCGCCCGCCATCGTGCGCTGGATCCCGGCCGCCCGGGTCTACCTGCAGGCGGAGAACCTGTTCACCATCAGCGGATACTCCGGGCTCGATCCGTCGCTGCCCGTCCCCGCCGCTGGCACGAACGACGGACGCGATATTCGGGATGAATCCCGTGGCATCGACCAGGGCGTGTATCCAAGCAACAAGATCATTACGATCGGGATTTCGACCACCTTCTAACGCCTAGCGTCTTTAGAGAGGGACGAAGACGATGAACAGACACAAGTGGCAGCGACTGTTGTACAGCGTGGCGGGAGTGGTGGTCGTCGCCGGCGTCACGTACGCCTGCAAAGACTTCCTCGACCAGCCCGCCCAGGGCACGGTCGATCAAGCGACCCTGCTGAACAAGGTCGGCGTGGAAGGCTCGCTCATTGCCGCGTACCGGGCACTGGACTGCCAATCCAGCTCCGGGGCATGGGGTTGCGCCGTTAGCAATTGGGTATGGGGCGGCGTCACCAGCAACGACGCGTACAAGGGATCCGACCTCGGGGACCAGAATCCCATCCACAGTATTGAGATCATGCAATGGAACCTGGGTGACGCCGATAGCTATTTGAACCAGAAGTGGTCCCAGGTCTACGATGGCGTCTTCCGCGCCAATGCGACGCTGCGCCTCTTGGCTGGGGTGGTGGCGGCGAAGCCCAATGAGATCCCCCTGTCGGATCAGCGCAGCATTCGCGGTGAAGCCTTGTTCCTGCGGGCGCACTATCACTTCGAAGCGTATCGCATGTGGGGACATATTCCCTACTACTTCCCAGAGGATTCAACCCCGGTCGCCCTGGGCGGTTACCGGAAGGCCAACAATCTGGCGCTCGACTCAATCGTCAAGCTGATCATTCGGGATCTCACGGTAGCAGACTCCCTGCTCCCCGAGACGCCTCGCAACGGTGAGAAAGGACGCGCCTCCAAGTGGACGGCCATCGCATACAGGGGACGCGTGCAGGTCTACGCGGCGGCGCTGGATCCGACCTATTGGGCGAAGGCCAAAGTCTCGTTCGACTCGGTGAAGGCGAAAGGGGTATACGGATTGGAAGCCGGGTTCAATCGCGTCTGGACCGCCGATCCACTATACCGGAATGGGAAAGAGACGATCTTCGCCTACCAGGCCTCGGTGCGGGACGGCGAGCCGAACGGCCAGAACGCGAACTTCGGCGAGCGGTTGAATTTCCCCTACAGCGAAGCCAATCACTTCACCTGTTGCGGCTTCTATCAACCGACGTTCAATCTGGTCAATTTCTACCGGGTCGACGCAGCAGGGTTGCCGCTGGCGATGGACAGCGCGACCTGGAATAGCCCGCCGCTCGAGCCCCCCGCGCAGATCCCGCTTTCCGACACGAGTCAGGTTTGGAAAGGTCAGAACTTCCACGCCGGTATCATGAGGCCGGTCGATCCGCGGCTCGATTGGACCGTGGGCCGCGACGGCGTACCCTACAAGGACTGGAATCTGCACGCGCGTTCCTGGATCCGGGACGCCTCGTACAGCGGGCCCTACAGCCCCAAGAAGAACATCCATGAGCAGGCTTTCCCGGATGCCGAGGACAACGTCGGTTGGGTGGCGACACAGACCAATAACGTGCCGATCCACATTTTCCGGTATGCCGACATGCTGCTGATGGACGCAGAAGCGGAAGTCGAGCTCGGCAATCTCGAAGCCGCCCGGACGATCGTGAATCAGATCCGGGCGCGCGCGGGCATCGCGGCGCAGGGGTGCGGCGCGGACGCCACGGTGTTGGCCGCCTATACGGCGTACTGCACCGGCAACCAGGCCATGGTGGACTCGATGCAGGCGAATGTGGCGACCGGGGTGGATTCCCTGCAGACGGCGTGGGCGTTTTACAAGATCGGGCTCTACAACACGCCCTGGACCGGTCTGGGAGCAGCGTACGCGCGGAACGCGGTGCGCGCGGAGCGGCGGCTCGAGCTAGCGATGGAAGGTCAGCGATTCTTCGACCTGCGGCGTTGGGGCATTGCCGATACCGCGGTCAACAACTACGTCTTGAGTGAGGGCGCCCGAATCGGATATCTTGCCGGTGCGGCGGGTCAGTTCGCAGTGCCGAAGTATGATTTCTATCCGATCCCGTCGGTGCAGGTCGAGTTGAGCAGGGTGGGCGGGCAATGCCAGCTGCAGCAGAATCCCGGTTGGGGAGCCTGCCAGTAGGCAGCGCGACCTAGCGCCGGCGCAACAGCGTAAACGCCTGCAGGGAGTCGCCCGTGTTCGCTACGAGCACGGCACTCCCTGCAGGCGTTTTCATGAGCGTCAATCCCGACACTCCCCGTGGCGCGAGGAAGCCGCTCTCGAGCGGCGCGACCGGCGTGAAGTGCCCTCGGCCATCCCCCCTGAGCCAGAGCCCGTTGCCCGCATCCGGCGGCGTCGTGTTCGGCTCCATCTCCATGAGATTGCCAGCCACGATCAGGTCGAGGTTTCCATCGCCATCGACATCGCGCGCCACGATCCCCCGGATCGGAGAGAGCTGCGCGAGGTTCGGCAGCCGCGACGCGGTGAACGTGCCGCTGCCGGTGTTCTGGAGATACAGGCTCGCGAACGCGTCCGCCTGATAATGCAGGGCGCGCTTGAGCGCGTCGGCGCCGAACAATTGCTCGATCGTGGCTGCCGCAAAAATCGAGTAGCGCGGCACGCGCAGGGCGAGAGGATAGATCACCGGGCCGAGTTTCGCCCGTCCGAAGAACGGGAACTCCTTCTCGTCGATCGTCTGCGTCAAGACGATGTCGGTCGCCTGGTTACCGGTGAAGTCGGCGGCATAGACGCCGAACGGGTTCCGAGACGACGTCTGATACATGAAGTTCAGCCCGACGTTACCCGCCACGAGATCGGGCCGGCCGTCGTGGTTGAAGTCGGCTGCGGTGAGACTCCACCACCAGCCTCGGGTCGGCGGCAGGCCCACTGAGACACGCACGAGCTTCTTGCCGTCATTGTGCCAAAACTCGAGCGGCATCCATTCGCCCGCCGTCACGAGGTCGAGGCGGCCATCGCCGTCGAAATCTACCCAGACCGCGGCGGTGATCATGCCGACGGGCTTTGCCAGCTCCGGCGCCACCTCGTTCGTGACATCAGTGAAGTAGCCACCGTCATTGCGGAGGATGTAGCTGCGGGCCGGATAGGGATAATTCCGCGGCGTGAGCCGGCCGCCGACGAAGAGATCCGGCTTGCCATCGCCATTGAAATCGCCCACCGCCACGGCCGCGGTGCAGGTGAGCATCTCCGGGAGTGCTTGGAGATCGCGGACGAATTTCCCGCCGCCCCGGTTGATGTAGAGGCGGTCCTGCAGCAGCCGCGACACCGGCGCGTGCTGGTAGCCGCAGCTCGCCACGTAGAGATCGGGCCGGCCGTCGCCGTTGGCGTCGAAGAACACCGCCCCCCAATCTTCGTACGCCCTGTCGGCCGCCCAGGGCTGGCCCTGCGCCGATTCGACAAAGCTCCCGTCCTTCTTTTGAAGAAAGAGCTTTCCCGGATTCCCTGGCGTGCCGCCTATGAACACATCGTCCAAACCGTCGCCGTTGACGTCGGCGACTGCGACGGGAGGCCCTTGCCGCGACGGCTCATAGGGAAGCAGCGGTTGGACTTCGTAGTCCGGTGAGGCTGGTAGGCGCTGGGTGTAAGGGGGAGCGGCGGCGTGCTGGAACTGCTGGTTTCTGGTGTCAGGTGTCAGGTGCCTGGGGGTGCACTTGTCTGACACCAGACACCTGACACCAGACACCTGCTTCACCCTCACCATTCGATCGACACCGAGATCCGTAAGCACCTGGGTCCGTCCATCGGGCCAGACCACAACCAGACTGTCCACGCGCGTCGCGCGCCCCAGGCCGAAGTGCTCGCGATCGTCCATCGTGGACATGAAGCCACGGTACGGCGAGTGATAGAGGTACTGCCGTCGGCCGTCGGCCGTCAGCATGAGCGTCGTGCCGAGACCACGGCGGTTTGGCGGTTCGCCCTCGAGCCCGACCGTAAGGAAATGTGCGGCGGTATCCTGCTGGACGTTTTCGTAGATCGACGCAGGCGCATCGATATTGTTCACGACCAGATCGAGTTTGCCGTCGTTGTTGAGATCGACATAAGCGGCGCCGTACGAGAAGCCGGGCTGGACCATGCCCCACGCCTTACTGACGTCGCTGAACGTCAGGTCGCCGTTGTTACGAAACAGATAGTTCGGCACGCGGTAGCTGCGTAGGTCGCGCAGCTGCTCCCGCGGCGCCGCCTGATTGTTCGCCCGGTGCGCCGCGAATACCGCCGCCTGGTAATCGAGATCGTTGGGCGCTTTGGGATAGCCGTTCGTGATGAAAAGGTCCTTCAGTCCGTCATTATCGAAATCGGCGAACAAGGCGCTCCAGCTCCAATCCGTCGTCGCCACGCCCGCCAGATTCGCGATTTCGCTGAAGACCACGTCGCCGGCAGGCGTGACACCGTTGCTGAGCTGCAGCGCGTTGGCATCGTAGTCGTCGCGAAAGCCGCGGTGCCGCTGCTCGTTGCGGCGAGCGTAGGTGAGATACCCGCTCATCCGCTTGCGCTGCTCTGGCTCGGCGGGCAGCATGTCCATCTGCACGATGTCGGGCCAGCCGTCGTTGTTGAAATCGGCGATATCGACGCCCATGCCGGCGATGCTGGTGTGCTTCAGCGAGACCGCCGCTTTGTCCGTAAACGTGCCGTTGCCGTTGTTGATGTAGAGCGCGTCATTGGGTGTCACATCGTTGGAGACGTAGATGTCTGGCCGGCCGTCGCGATTGACATCGGCGACGACCACGCCCAGTCCGTAGCCGATCTGACGCAGGATCCCCGCTTCCCGCGACACATCGGTGAACGTCCCGTTCCCGTTGTTCCTGTACAGGGTGTTCCAGCCTTCCGGACTGTCACTGCGTACGCCGAGGGGATGGGTGTCCGCTTCGCCGCGCGCAAAGTCCTTGGGGGAGTTGTTCAGCAGGAACAGGTCGAGGTAGCCGTCCCCGTTGTAATCGAGGAAGACGGCGTGGGTGGTGAAGCCGGTGTCGGCGATGCCGTACGCTCGAGCCGCTTCTGTGAACGTGTGATCGCCATTGTTGATGAACAGGAGGTTGGCGCGGTCGGCACCTTTGGATCCGGCCCCGGGACCGGAGACGGAAACGTAGATATCCAGCAGCCCATCGTTATTGATGTCCACCATCGTCGCGCCGGTACACCACCGGTTGGTCTTGACCCCGGCGCGCTCCGTGATGTCTTCGAACTGCATGTTGCCCTTGTTCAGGTATAGCCGGCTCGACACCATGTTGCCGCTGAAGAACAGGTCGGGCAGGCCGTCGTTGTCGATGTCGCCGACGGCCACGCCGGCGCCGTTGTAGATGTACACGTTGCTTTGGATGTTGAAGGAATCGCTGGTGGTGATCGTGTTGGCGAACGTGATGCCGGTCTGACGCGGGGAGAGCAGCCGGAAGACGGGCGCGGCCGCTTCGCCGCTGCAGCTCGCCACAGCGAGCAGCAGCAGCATACCGATAGATGAGGTGGATGCGCGAAACATGGGCAGGGAAACTAACGCACCCTTGCCGAGCCGGATATCGTTTAGGCCATGATTTCGTGGCGTCGTTTCATTGTGATCGCGGCATTCGTCGCCGCGATCGGTGCGGTCGTCCTGCTGAATGCCGGTGGAACGGCCAGCGGCGGCAGCGCGAGTGAAACCATTCATCTGACGGAAGTCGCGCACGCGAGCGGCATCGACTTCGTGCACCAATCGCCCACGCTCGACCCGAAAGTGAATCACATCGCCGCCCACATCGGGGCGCTCGGCGCCTGTGTATCGGTGGCGGACGTGAACAACGACGGCTGGCCCGACCTCTATTTCACGACCTCGCGGTTCGGCGCGGCCAACGCGCTGTACCTGAATCAGAAGGACGGCACGTTCCGCGACGTAGCCACCGAGGCGGGGGTCGCGGCGGTGAATCGTCCGGGCGAGGGCGTGTCGATGGGCGCGGTATGGGGCGATTACGACAACGACGGCTTCGAAGACCTGCTCGTGTACAAGTGGGGCTACCCGCAGCTCTTCCATAACCTGGGGAACGGGCACTTCGAGGACGTCACGGCGCAGTCGGGCCTGCGGACCTGGATGAATTCCAACGGCGCCGTCTGGCTCGATTTCGATCGCGACGGCTTGCTCGACCTCTACATCACCGGCTACTTCCGCTCCGACATCGACTTCTGGCACCTCAAGACCACGCGCATCATGCAGTCTAGCTGGGACTTCGCGTCCAATGGCGGCAAGAATCTGCTGTTCAAGAACATGGGCAACGGGCACTTCAAGGATGTGACCGACTCGTTGGGCGTTGGCAGCACGCGCTGGACGCTCGCCGCCGCGTCCGCCGACTTCAACGACGACGGCTGGCCCGATCTCTATCTCGCCAACGACTACGGACCCGAAGAGCTGTACCTGAACCACGAGGGCAAGCGCTTCGAGCTCGCGCGTGCCGGTCTCGAGGACGATTCCAAAAGCGGCATGGCGGTCGCGCTGGGCGACGTGTACAATCGCGGCGAGCACGACGTCTTCGTCACGAACATTTCCGAGAAGGGGTTTCTGTTTCAGGGCAACAACCTACGGCTCAATTTCTTGAAGCAGCTGGGGCGGTTTGACGAAGTCGCGACCGGCGTCGTCGCCGACGCGGGGTGGGCGTGGGGCGCGCAGTTCGGGGACCTGAACAACGACGGGTTGCTCGATCTCGTGGTCGCAAACGGCTTCATCTCCGCCGACTCGGGTCGTGACTACTGGTATGCGATGTCCAAAATCGCGGGGGCGCAGGGCAACATCTTCGAGGACGCGAAGAACTGGCCGCCGATCGGCAGTGCCAGCCTGTCGGGCTACGAGCGCTCGCGCGTGTTGCTGAATCGCGGTCAGGCAGGATTCGACGATGTCGCGCAGGAGGCGGGAGTCACCGATCTGCTCGACGGGCGCGCGGTCGTGATGGCCGATCTGTTCAATCGGGGTTTGCTCGACGTCGTGATTGCGAATGAGAAGGGCAGGGCGTTGCTGTATCGGAACACGCTCCCCCTCTCCCGGAGGGAGAGGGGGTCGGGGGGTGAGGGCTGGGTCGAGCTCAAGCTGGTGGGTACCCGGAGCAATCGCAGCGCGATCGGCGCCGAAGTGACCGCAGAGATCGGGCCCGGCCGGCAGCGCCAGGTGGTGGACGGCGGGTCGGGGTTTTGTAGTCAGAATGACCGGCGACTGCACTTCGGACTAGGGGCTCAGCGCCTGGGCAGCGTGACGATTCAGTGGCCGTCAGGTACTACGCAGGTTTTGGAGGGTTTGAAGGTTGACGAGGTTCACGAGGTGAAGGAGCCGCGGTGACGACGACTCCCGCACAAAGCCCTGCACTGCGTTCCCCCTCTCCCGAAGGGAGAGGGGGTCAGGGGGTGAGGACCGTCGATCCGAAGTACCTCATCGTATTTCTCATCACGCTCGTCTTGGTCGTTGGGGAAGCCCGCTACCACATTCTGGGTGGTTATCAGCGACTGGCGACGACGCTGGGTATCTGTCTGGCGACGGAAGCGCTGTTGTCGTGGTGGCTCCGGGGCCGAGTCGCCAATCTGGCGAGCGCGTACATCACGGGGATCAGTCTGGCGCTGCTGATCAAGCCGCAGGCGAACATCCTCTGGCCGTTTGCGCTCGGCGCGTTCATCGCAATCGCATCGAAGTACGTCCTCACCTATCGCGGCCGCCACCTGTGGAATCCCAGCAACTTCGCGATCGCGCTGCTCGTGCTGATCGCGGCCGATTCCGTGGCGATCCTCAGCCACCAGTGGGGCAACGATCTCGGCACGAACCTGGTGATCTGGGCGTTCGGCCTCGTGATCGCGTGGCGCGCGCGAGTCCTGCACGTCACGCTTGTCTATGTCGCCTGCTTCATTTTCTTTGCCGTCCTGCGGCACTTCATCGTGGGCGGCCCGCTCTTCGCCGAGCTCGCGCCGATCACCGGGCCGATGTATCAGCTGTTCGTGTTCTTCATGGTCACCGATCCGCGGACGACAGTGAGTACGCGGCGCGGCCGCATGATCGTCGTGGCGATCGTCGCGCTGGTCGAGACTCTGATCCGCCTTGCGGGTGATTATCAGCTTGGGCTGCTGCGGCCCTTCTATGTGTCGCCGCCGATTCTGGCGCTGGCGCTGGTGGGGCCGGTGGCGATGTGGTGGGATCTGCGGCGCAAGGCAGCCGCGTGAAGCGTCGCTGGCAGACGATCGCCGGGCTCATGCTGCTGGGTGTGGCAGGGGTCACTATCGGACTCGCCCTGGCGAGGAGTCCCATCGAGCCGGTGCGCCCGGATAACGCCGTTGGAGACTCGGCCTGTCTTGGGTGTCACACCCAGATGGCGACCTTCGAGCAGACGGCTCATCGGCTGACCTCGACCCTGCCGTCGCGCGCGAGCATTCAGGGCCGCTTCAACCCCGGCGAGAATGTGCTGCGGACCGCGAATCCGCATCTGTACTTCCGCATGGACTCCACGGCAACGGGCTTCTATGAAACCGCGGTCCAGGGACGCGCGCCCGATACGTCAACTCGACGCGAGCGCATTGACCTCGTCACCGGCGTGCGGAAGGGTCAGTCCTATCTCTACTGGCGCGGCGACCGGCTGTACCAGCACCCAATATCCCATTGGGCGGGGTTCGGATGGACCAACAGCCCGGGCTACCGGGACGGCGTACTCACCTTCGATCGCCCCATTTATCCCCGGTGTCTGGAGTGTCACTCATCCGGGTTCCAGTCGGTGGCCGACTCCAACGTCCTCAATCGGTATCAGCCCGGTGCCGCACTCCTCGGGATAACCTGCGAGGTGTGTCACGGCTCGGGGCGAGACCACGTGGCGCGCGAACGTTCGCTGCTGTCCCGTCTGCGCGGCCGCGCGATCGTGAACCCAGCACTCCTGCCGCGCGCGCGTCAGTTGGACGCGTGCGCGCTGTGCCACAGCGGGATCGCGCCGCTGCGGAGCGCGCCGTTCTCTTTCGTCCCAGGGCAGCGCCTCGAGAAGCGGTTCGACTTGTCTAGCCCACCGGACACCGGCGTGGCAGATGTCCACGGCAATCAGGTCGAGCTGCTCGAGCGCAGCGCGTGCTTCCGTTCGTCGCAGATGACGTGCGCCACCTGCCACGACGTGCATCGCGAGCAGCGGGACGTCGTCGCGCTCTCTGGCCGCTGTCTGACGTGTCACAATCCCCAAGGCAGTGGATTCCCCGCGCGCCACGGCGACCGTGTTACGGGACGCTGCGTGGATTGTCACATGCCGCTGCAGCCGTCTCAAATCCTGGTCTCCAACTCGCTCGGCCATCAGTTGCGGCCGCAAGTGCGTAGCCACTGGATCAAGGTCTACCCGGAGTTGGGGTCGCCATGATACTCCGCGGCGTCTTGGTCGCGCTTGGCTTCGCGGCCGGAATCGGTTTGCTCATCTGGCGCATCGTGAAAACCGAAGTGTCGATCATGAAGGACGTCGAGCACGAGTTCGTGCAGCTCAAGACCTACCCGGCCGGCCACGACTCGTACACCGTCGACGACATGCTGCTGCGCGCCAATCACATCGTATCTCTGACGCGCACCTACGGCGGCGCCAGGGGAGCCATCTACTGGGCGATTTGCGTCCCGCGCGAGCAGCTGAAGCAGGCGCGCGAGGTTCTGGGGAAGGCGACGCCCGCATGAGCACTTGGGCGGAGCCTACGCACCCATCCGGCTCAGCTGTACCGGCGGTCCCGGGGACTTTCCCTCGTTTCTCGAGTTCAGTCTGCAACCCCGGATCTGTCTCTTGAGCGCCGTGTTGTCTGCTGGAACGGCGTCCGTGCTGTACGGACTCTTCGACCGCTTCGTACGTCGCCGCGGCTGAGACCCGAGTCACGGCATGTAGCCGATGATCTCCCAGCCCGCGCCTTTCGCGATGTCCACGGCTCGGACGACCTCGCCATACGGTCGCTTTGGCGCGGCACGCACGAAGATTAACTTCCGATTGCCGCCCTCGGTCAGCTCGTGCAGTCGCGCGGCGAGGCCGCTCATCGCGACCGACGCGCCGTTGATGGCGTAAGAGCCGTCGTCCTTGAGCTCCAGGACGACCTGAGGCGGAGCGCGCGTCGGCCGGCGCGCAGGATCGGGCGGCGGCGGCACGTTGACGGGAAGAACCGATCGGAGCTGCACCGACAGCATGAAGACGACGAGCAGCACGAGCATGACATCGATCATCGGGGTGACGTTGATATCGGAGTGGACGCCCATGTGCAGCTCGAGGAAGGGGATACTGGGAGATACCGCGGCTCTATTGCGGCCTGCTAATCCTCCGATGTCGATTTGATGAACGACCTCTTGCGGTTGGATCCGCGCGGAAGGGATATGCGTCCATTTATCGCTTCGCTCGCCTGTGCGTTGCTCGTTGCCTGTCACCGTCCGACCGAAGTCCGTGGCGTGTACGTCAATGGCGACAGCTCGGGGACCCTTTTCCCCTGTACTGACCCCAAGGTCGCGATCCAGGTGCGGGACTCGGCGCTCACCGCACGCTACCGCACCGCCGCGGTCGCAAACAAGCCGGTATTTGTGCGCCTGCGCGGAGTGAATGGGCGCAGCGGAAGCATCTACAGCGGACGACGCTACTTTCAGGTGCAGCAGATTCTCGAGGTGCGGCCGCGCGCGGCGGGCGAGTGCCCCGGAGTCGCGCCGCCGATCGCCGGTTTCCTGCCCGATCGTTGATCGCCGAACTGTCCGGTCAGGCCAGGGGTACCTAGAGCAAACCAATCGAATCGCCATCATGTCGATCGGGTACGCCGGGATCCTCGCTGTCGTTGTCTCGAGCGCCGCAGCGGCGCAGTCGAGAACGTGGGAAATCGGTGTGGCAGCGGGTGGTGGACCTTCCGTTGTCACGGCTTCACTCGGTGGCGTTTCGGATCGTCAGCTACTTGTCACCAGTGTCTTCGTTAGCCGTCCGTTCCTGCGGTGGGGGCGTCTGAGCGCGAGCTACTTCGGCGAAGTGATGCCTGTCGTAGTCGCGACGAAGGTCCCCAAGCTCGTGGGAAGCTGGTTCTACAACCGGACACACACCGATTCGACATTCTACGCTTTTCCGTTCGGCGACGGCCCCGATCTTGGCGCGGGCATTGCCCCGGTGGGACTGCGCCTTGGGTTGCAGCTCAGTCCTCGACTGTCCGTCTTTGCGGAGGGCAACGGTGGCGGCCTGGCGTTCGCCCGTGCGATGCCCGAGCCGGCGGCGCGGTCGCTGAACTTCCTCGGGAGCGCTGGCGCAGGGCTACGTTTTGGCAGCCGCGACCGTCGATCCCTCATCATCGGCTATCGATTCACCCATTTATCCAACGCGAACACCGCCGCGGAGAACCCCGGGTTCAACGCGCATGTGTTCTACCTGGGGATCACCTTTCCCTAGCATAAATTAGGACTGGTGCCCACACCGGTCTCGCATGCCGCCGTCGGATTCGCGATCGCTGCCTGGACGCAGCAGCGCCCGCCCACTCGGCGCGTGTGTCTCGTCGCTGCGGGGTGCGCCGTCCTCCCCGACATCGATTTCTTCGGATGGCCCGTCGCGCACCGCGGGCTGACGCACTCGCTCGCGTTCGCGATCGCCGCGGCCGCTGCGGCGACGTTCATCTTTTTCCGCGGCCCGCAATGGAGCCGGCAGCGGGCTCGAGTCGCCGTCGCCCTCGGCGTCGCGGCGCTGTCGCATGGTTTCCTCGACGCGCTCTCGACGTATTCGTACGGGGTGGGGTTTTTCGTGCCGTTTTCCCAGCAGCGGTACCGCTTTCCGTGGACGCCGCTGGGAAATCCCAGTCTGGCCGGCCAGCTGGTGCAGGAAGCGCTCGTGGTGTTCCTTCCCGCGGTGCTGCTCGCCTGGTTGGCGTTCAGGGCTCCGGCTCGATCGGCGTGATCAGAATCGTGCTGGCGCGACACGGGAGACCGGCGTGGGACTTTCGGACCCCGATCGCGGGCCACGCATTGGCCGCGTGGCTGCGGGGCGAGGCGGAGGCGCCGCTCGCGGGTTCTCCGCGTCCCAGCGCGGAGCTCGAGCGGCTCAGCCGAACGGCGCAGTGTCTGGTCGCGAGTCCGCTGCGCCGATCGCGCGACTCGGCGCAATTGCTCGCGCCGGCAGCGGTGCCGCTCGTCGATCCCTGTTTTCGCGAGGCCGAGCTGCCGAGCGCGTTTCGGTCCAGCCTGCGCCTCCGCCCCGAACTGTGGAGCTGGCTCGCGCGGTCGGCGTGGTTTTGCGGCTGGTCGGCGGGTGTCGAGAGCTTCAGCGCAGCTCGGGTGCGCGCTGCCAGCGCCGCAGCGCTCCTCACCAGGCAGGCCGAGGCTGGCGGCGCGGTCGTGCTGGTGGGCCACGGGCTCATGAACATCTTGATTGCGCGACGACTCCGCGCCGCGGGATGGCGCGGTCCACGCTTTCCGTCGCCTGCGCACTGGACGTTTGGAGTGTATGAACGAGCCGCGGCTTGAAGGACGGCCGGACGGCCCCGACGGCCGGACGGCCCTCATTCATTCCGGGCGATTGCTCGCCGCATCGAAGCGTAGAGGCCCCAGGTCAAGCGACTCCGCGACCGAGCCCACAGCGATGTCTAGGAATCGACGAAATTCGCGCGCCCCTTCTTTGCTGATCCCTCGACGATATTGGCTGCGACCGCGAAAGCAGCTCGTCGGAGTTGCGAAGAGAGGCCAAAGCGTGCCCTTCACATATTGCCGTGGTATGTTCGCCTCGCGCGAGACGTTCGCGTTGATGCGCGATTCAACGGGCCGGACGGTACGGTTCGCACGAAGTTGGCGGCCCGCGCTTCGGGAAAAAGCGTTCGCGGTGTTCGATTCGCTCAGTCGCCAGCTGGATCGCCGCTACGGCCCCGCCACGACGTGTGACAGCTTGCGTCGCGTCTGGGTGGTGCCGGACTTCAACATCGAGCTGACACTGATCTCGATGGCCGAAGTCGTCCGGCGTCCGGACCTCGAGCTTCCCTGGCGCGTGCGCTTCAACGGGCAAGTGGCCGCGCCGAATGACGTTTGTCGCCGCTCCCGCGCCTGGAGCCGATAACGGACGGCCGTCCGGCCGACCGGCCGTCAGACCGTCAGGTTTACCACTCGATCGGCAAGCCCTCGCGCAAACTCCGTGTCGTGCGTCGCGATCAACAGTCCTCGTCCCTGTTTACTCAGCTGACGCAGCGTCGTCCCTAAGGCGGTCCGCCGCGCCGGATCGAGCGCCGCCGTCGGTTCGTCCATGAGCAGCAGCGGCGGGTTTGGCGCGAGCGCCCGCGCGATCGCGACCCGCTGCGCCTCACCACCCGACAGCTGACTCGGCCACGCGCCGGCCCGCGTGCCGACGTCGAGCGACGCAAGGAGCTGCTCCGCGACCGCGTCCGCCTCGGTGGGGCTCTGCCCGAGGACGTGTCGCAGCGCGAGCGTCACGTTGGCGCGCGCGCTGAGGTGCGAAAACAGCGCATGGGCCTGGAAGACGAGCCCCACCCGGCGCCGCAGTGGGACGAGCCGCGACTCCGGCGGGACCGGTCCAGGCGCGAGCGCGAATCCGTCCACGACGATGCGGCCGTCGTCGAACGGCTGCAGTGCGGCCACGAGACGCAGCGCCGTCGATTTCCCCACACCCGACGGCCCCATCAGCGCGACGATCTCGCCGCGTGCGACTTCGAGCGACAGCGCGCGGAGCACGTCCCGCGAGCCGTAGCGGACCGACAGCCGGTCGATCACGAGCAGCGCGCTCATGCTGCGGGGCTCCAGCGCCGCTCGAGCCGGCGTGCTAAACGCGCCAGCGGCAGCGACATTGCCAGGTACACCGCGGCGCAAAGCGCGCCGGGAACGACCCAGCTTCCCACGTTGGTCGCGTAGATCGCCGTCTCTTTGGTCAGCTCGACGACCGTGATGACGGAGACGAGCGAGGAATCCTTGAGCAGCGCGACGAAGTCGTTGGTCATCGGCGCGAGCGCGAAGCGCAGCGCCTGCGGTCCGCGCACGAGGCGCAGGATCTGGAGCTCGGACAGGCCGAGCGTCCGCGCGGCCTCCAGCTGGGACCGCGGCACAGCCTCGAGCGCGCCGCGATAGATCTCCGCCTCATAGGCGGCGTAGTTCAGGCCGAGGGCCAGTACCGCGGCCAGGAACGCCGGCAGCCGCACCACGCCGGCGAGGCCGTAGTAAATGACGAACAGCTGCAGGAGCAGCGGCGTGCCGCGAATAACTTCGACGTACACGGTCGTCGCGGCGCGGAGCCAACCCGGTCCGTACACCCGGGCCGACGCAAGCCCGAGCCCGACGATGACCGCCAGCGCCATCGACAGGAAGGACACCAGCAGGGTCACCACGGCGGCCCGGGCGAGTGACGGGAGATAGGCGAGAGCCGAGTTGGCCGTTGCCGCCCCTGCCGGCTTTGCCGCCGTGTTGGTGCGCGCTACGCGCACCAACAACGCCCCCTGGCTTGGGTCCCAGACGTCCCAGCGGCGGTAGATCTGTTCCAGCGAGCCGTCGTGCATCGCGTCGCGCAGTACGGCGTCCATCGAATCACGCAGCACGGAGTCCCCGCGTGCGAGGACGCCAACGTAATGGCCCAGCGCAACCGGTTGTGCCTGGATCACAAACGCCGATCCACCGGCTCGACGCAACGCGCGCTGTGCGATGATGTGGTCCAGTAGCACCGCATCCACTCGGCCCGCGACCAGATCGGCGTACGGGTGGACGTCGTCGTCGTAGGACAGGGGAATCACACCGGTGGAATCGCGTGCGGCGAGGAGCAAGTCGTATGCAATCGTGGCACCGAGCGTCGCGACGCGCCGCCCGCGCAGATCGGCGAGGCCATGAATCCGGCCGGCGTCTCCCGATCGTACCGCGAGCACTTCGCGGAATTCGAAATACGGAATGGTCACCGCGTGTCGGGCGCGGCGCACGGGGGTGTCCTCGACGCCAGAGAGGCCGAGCGTGAAGTCGCCGCGTTCAACGGACTGGTCGATGCTGGACCACTGCACCTGGACGAACCGAGCGGTGCGGCGTCCCAGGCCACGCGCGATGCGGTCGGCGACCTCGACGTCGAAGCCGCGCACGCGCGAGGGGTTGGCGGGATCAGCCTCGACGAACGGGGCACCACCCTCGGCGTCGCCGCCCCACACCAGAACCCCGGAGTCGGGATGCTGCTGTGCGACGACGAGACACAGTGCGAGCGCCGCGATCACGCCGTGAGGGCGACCGCGTGCAACCAGCGCTTCGCTTCGACGTCTCCCGCCCAGAGCGCGGGCCCGACCGGCGAACCGAGATAGATCAGCGTTCCCGCGCCAACCCGCCGCTTGAATGCGACCGGAAGTTCACCGGCCCAGGCGATGATCTCGCCCGGCTGCTCGGCAGGCGGGACGACGCGACTAAAATCCCGAATTCTGGCACGCTGGGGCCAGGTGTACTCGACGTAGGGTGTGCTCGCCCTCGACCCGTGGGACCACAGGTCGACGGGCGCAGTGACCGGAATCTGCAGTCGCTCCCGTAACTGGCGGCGGTGCCGGCGGAACGCGAAATGCTTCATGAAGCCGGCGCCCGATTCGATCACGACCGTCACGCCGCGGTTCATGCATCTCGTGAGAAAAGCGGCGTCCTTCTGATTGATGACCAGGAGACTCGGGTAGATCAGCAGCGAGCAACTAGGCACTGAAGGTCTTTCCCAGGGATCGACGCGCTGCCTTTCCTCCGGGAGTGCCGCGTGGTAACCAAGCGCGGACTCCGGGATCGAAGGCTGTCCGGTTGTGCCGAGCACCTGCCACTTGTCCAACTTCCGCAGCCGGGTCGCCGTCGGAGTCGATTCCGGGAGCGGCAGTCCCACGACGCTGATCGCGCCGGCGGTGTAGCCGAGAAACTCCCTCCGCGTCATCTCCATCTCAGAGCCTCCCCGAGATCAGCCGGTCCATCGCCTGCGCGGTGTCGTAGAACTGCTGGTCGGGCGCGTACCGGTAGCGCGCCTCCATTTCTGCAATCAGCCAGCCGTTGTAGCCCACCTTCGTGAGCGCGGCGCGGATTGCCGGCCAGTTGTTGTCGCCCAAAAAGAGATTCGTGTACACGCTCTGATCACCGGAGCGCCCGCGATGCTTCAACACGTCCTTCAGATGGATCCGGGTGATCCTCGGCCCGTGGATTTCGATCCACTGCTCGGCGAATCCGGTGTCGTGGATGTTGCCGACGTCGAGATGAATCCCGACGGCCGCGTTGTTCACGTCGTTGAGGAATTGCCAGAATTCGCGCGGGCTGAGGAGAAACCGCTGCTCGGAGTTGCAGTTTTCACATCCGATTTTCACGCCCGCGCGTGCGGCCTTCTCGCCGAGGGGCTTGAGGGCCTCGACGCAGCGCTGGTACACCTCGTTGTAGGGGACCTCATCCGTCACGAGTCCCGCGACCACCAGGATCGCGTCCGTGCCGAGCAAGGTCGCGGTCTCGATTTGGCGCTCGACGATGCGCGCCGCCTGCGCACGTACGGTCGGATCTCGCGCCGAGAGGGGCGACGCCCAGTGCAGTCCGGTCGAGACATTGGAGACGACGAGCCCGGCGTTCTCGACTTTGCGGCGCAGGTCGCGCACCTGCGCGTCGGTGGTCGCCATCTGAAACCAGGGGACGTCGCCCAGCCACAGCTCGATGCCGTCGAATCCCGCCTTCTTGATGAGCTCGAGGCCGCGCTCGAATCCCCAGTCCTTCGGGATCATGTTGTCGCCGATAGATTTTTTCATATGCCGGGCAGCGCGCTGGTCTGATCGCGGTTGAGATGCACGAACGCTTCGGCTGCGGCAACGCCGGCTTCCCGCCCGCGCCACTGCGCCATGACCTCGTGATGTTCTCGCCAGATGCCCTGGCCGTCCTGGCTGACGTGCGCGAACAGCGCCCGCTTTTTCTGGTCGAGCACGGGCGAGACGTCGACGTAGGTGTTCGGCAGGAACCCTTCCGTCTGACTGCCCGTGTTGACCTCGAAGAAGTACAGAAGTGGGGTTTTGAGGTTCATCCACGCGCGGATCGTGAGCATACTCGCCACTTGATGATCCATGTGTGTGTCCACGGGCCAGTGCGTGTACAGCACATCGGGCGTCTGCGTGGCGAGCAGGCGCTGCATCGCGTCCACCTGGGCGCGCGTCACTTCGGTCGCGCCGTCGATTTGCCCAAAGAACGCCGGCTTCGCGCCGATGATGCGGCACGCAGCGTCACACTCGGCGGTGCGAATCCGCGCCGCTTCGTCCAGTGATTTGCCTTCGATGCCGCGCTCGCCACGCGTGAGATACACGATCGTCACCGCGTGGCCCAGCGCTGCGTAGCGCGCGAGGGTCCCGCCACACCCCGACTCGGGATCGTCGGGATGCGCGCCGACACAGACGATTTTCAGAGTGGCCGGCACGGAGGCGGTTTCGGAATTGAATGCGAGTGGCAGCGAGGTCACCGCTGCCAGAGCCGACTGTTTTACGAACGTGCGGCGGGTCTGGTCCCCATCGTTCATGAGACCAGAATAGAACTAAGGCTCGACGAGATCGATAGTCTGCCCCGCCTGCACCCATTGAAACCTCGCGCTCGCCCTGGCCGTGACGCTGTACGCGATCACGCGGGAGGAGGATCCGGACATTGCGATGCTCGGCCTGACGTGTCGCGTTGCCGAAGGCGTCATCGGTGCCGCCTCGACTCCGGCGACGCTGGCGCTCCTCGCCCTCGTTACGGTAAGCGGGGCACCGGGATCCGACGTGACGGCCGGGACCCAGGCGATCGGGACGCTCGTGCTCGAGCGCGTCCCGCTGGTCGCCGCGATCTTCTTTGGCGTCGGGAGTACGCTGTTTTCCTGGCTGCTGCTGCGTGGGCGCATGGTTCCCACATGGCTAGCCTGGCTCGGAGTCTACGGATCGGCACTGGTTGCGGTGGCGCTGTTTCTCAAGGTCGGCGGCGTGCTATCCGATACGATCATCCAGCTCAGCTGGATACCGGTGGCCATCTTCGAATTGACGCTCGCGGGGTGGTTCATCGTGAAGGGTGTCACTGTCCGGGAAGCGCAATGACCGTGCCGCGCGACTCTTGACCCAGACACGAGATCGTCAAACGTTGAAGTCGTGAATATCCCCAACATCGGGCCACGTGGCCAACGACGGCGCCTGACGTTTGGTGTTGTCTCACTCGGCGCCGCCGTGCTCCTCGGTCTACTCCTGTTTGGGGTCGATGCAGCGCGTCCCTGGCGGCTGGTGCTGTTCGCGCCGCTCTGGATCGGCGCGCTGGGAATCTTTCAAGCCCGCGATAAGACCTGAGTCAGGCTCGCGTCGCGCGGTCTGCGCGATATGGATGCAGGCTCTCAGCCGATCACCGATCCGATTGAGCTGGCGCGGGTAAGAAGTCAGGCGCGCGGAGTCCACATGAAGTCGTTGCTCGTTGCGGTCGTCGTCACCCCTATCGTGATGTTGATCTAGACTCGAAGGAGGAGCTGGGGAATGGCTACTCGATCGCGCCTGCCCATCGCTGTGGTCTGGCTCCTGGCAGCGGCATGGATCCCCGCGATCCTTCCTGGTCAGGGCGTCACCCACGTCGAGGTCAGTCAAGGCTGGAGCCGCAATCCGGCAACCGACGCCGAGATGACCGGTCGCCTGCACGCGGCCGCGAGTCAGTACCGTCAGTACGCCCCCATTCCGCGGATCGCGGTTTACAACATCGGGTATCCGAGCAGTTCCGCGGAGTACGAGGCGCTCAACGGCTATGGCGCGATCGTCGTGACCGTCGTGGCGCAGGACAGCGCCGAGCTGCCCCTCGCTCGTCTGTATTTCCGCAGCGCGGCAGGCGTGGAGACGGAACTGCCGGTGGTTGTGTTCAGCTGCGGACGGCTGGCGCCTGCTGATTCTGTCGTTGCCACGACGTTCGGCAACAATCGGTGTGATGCGCTGCATTTCTTCCCCGTTCAGCTCGCGACCACGCAGGGCGATCTCCTGGCCGACTTTGCCGTTCGCCGCCGCGGATTTCGAATCGAACAGTTCAGCGGTCAGACGCCACCGGCACTGGCCGGGTTTCCGATTCGCCAAGCCTCGGGTTCGCCTGCGGGCGCGGCCTGGATGCGCTTTCTGACGCGGGAATTCCCCGCGTTTTCGCGCCTGATTCCGACCAGATAGAGTACACGGTGCCTTCAGTGCAGCAGCTGCGCTGGGAAGCGTTCGCCGATGCCGTCGAGCGCGCCGCACACTCACACATTCTCCGGGCGTTCAGCGCGCAAAGTAGGGAATACGTGGACGTCCGGGTCGAGACCGAAGCAGGCGTTTCCGTGGAATGCCGCCTGTTGGAGGTAGATCTCGACAAACAAGTGCTCGTGGGTCGCGCGCTCACGGGGCGAGACGCCGTGGTCCTGCCGCTCTCTCGCGTGCGCGCCGTCTGGCACATGCGGCGCAAGATGGGGAGAGCGCTGTCCATCTGGTTAGCCGTGCTCCTCGGCGGAACCGCGGTCGGAGCGCTCCTGGCGCCGCCCGTCAGGGCGAGTGCAACGAGCGGCGCGGTCGTTGGCGCATTGCTGGGCGCTTTCGCGGGCATGGGAATCCTGTTCCTGATTGACGGGTGGCCGGCGCTCTACGAATTGGTTCCGATGTACGACAGCACGCAGCCGAGCTGATGATCCGAGCGCGTCTTGGACTTTTTTGCACGATCGCGATCGCCGCATGCTCCCAAGTGCGCCAAGGGACCGTCTCACCGGGCGGCGTCGAGCAGACACAGCAGGGAAACCGGCCGCCTGCAACGCTCGTCGCCAGCGTCGATGGCTTGGGCGTCGGGCTCCAGGGTCCGCATGGGCGCTGGGAAGCTCGTAACCCGTCCGACAACTCGCTGGCCGTGGGACGCGACTACGTCTTCCAGATCGTCAACACCCGCATGGCGATCTTCCGGAAGAACGGTGAGATCGTCTACGGTCCGGTGCCGACCAACACGCTGTTCAAGGGCTTTGGCGGCGCGTGTGAGGCGCACAACAACGGCGATGCGGTGGTGCGCTACGATCAGCTCGCCGACCGCTGGCTCATCGTGATGCCGGTCTTTACACGCAGTCGGGAGCGGCCGGATCAACCGCCGTCGTGGAAGGCATCAGACCGCGCCTACATCAGCCCGCCCGGTGTGCCCGATCAGCCCGGCCCGCCGGCGCCACTGTTCGTGCCGCCCCCCGTGCCGCCGGCGCCACCGGCGCCGCCTGACACCACACCCCGAGCACGTCCGCCGCGGCCACCTGAGGCGAAGGGCCCGTTCTCGATGTGCTATGCGATCAGCACGAGCCCCGATCCGCTCGGCTCGTACTATCGCTACGAATTCCTGCGGCCGCTCTTCCCGGATTATCCGCGGCCCGCCGTTTGGCCTGACGGCTATTACGTACCGACCAGCACCGGCGACGACGTCATCCAGAAGCACACGTGCGCCGTCGATCGCCGGCACATGTTGCGCGGCGAGCCTGCGACCGAGCAGTGCATGATCGTGGACGGGGTGAACTTTCTGAACAACGCGGATCTCGACGGCAAAGCGCTCCCGCCTGAGGGCGCACCGAATGTGGTCCTGGCCGCCGGCGGGACGCAGCTGCACGGCATTTTCACTGACGACGGGATTTACGCGTGGCGCTTCTCGGTCGACTGGTCCGATCCCGCGAACTCCCGCCTCACCGGACCGGAGAAGATCGCGGTCGCTCCGTACCACTATTTGTGCGACGGCCAGCTGACGACGTGCGTGCGCCAACCGGGCACCGACCAGCATCTCGACGCGCAAGGCGACAAGCTCATGGCGCGCGTGGTGTACCGGAACGTGAGTGGCCGCGAGTCGATCGTTGCGGTGCACTCGGTGGCCACCGCGGCGGGCGGCGGCGGCGTGCGGTGGTATGAGTTCTCGGTCGCGCCGTCCGATCGCAGTTTGCGGCTGCGGCAGCAGGGCACCTACGCCCCGGACGGTTTTTATCGCTGGATGGGGAGTCCGGCCATCGACAGCCAGGGCAACATCGGCATCGGCTATTCGTTCGGCGGCACACCCAATTTTGCGGGACAGCGATTCGCTGCGCGACTCGCCGCCGACCCGCTCGGCGTTCTCACGTTGCACGAGGCGGTCCTGGCGGAAGGGCAGGCGCCCCAGATCAATACGATGCGGTGGGAGGATTACAGCCAGACGGCAATCGATCCCACCGACGACTGCACCATCTGGTACGTCGGCGACTATCTCAAGAAGGACGCGACGACGTACTCCACGAGGATCGGGGCGTTCCGGTTGTGCCGTTGAGCACCGTGACCTGACGGCGAAACACCGCCATGTTTACCCCCGCGTGAAGAACCTCACTCACACACACTCGATTGCTTGGGCACAGGGAATCCGCGTCGCCCTCGAGGCGGAGGGGATCCAATGCAAGGTGTTGAATGAGTTTGACCGCGGCCTCGGCATGATGCCGTGGATTCCCGTCCGCGTCGTGGTCCTCAACGACGACGATCTCGGGCGTGCGCAGGCGATTGTCGCGCGCCTCGCTCCGCCGCAGGCCGGCCCGCCACCACCATCATGGAGCTGGCAAAAACCCGGGTGCATCCTGCTCGTGATCGATGTGGTGCTGATCGGTGTCTGGGGCGCATTGCTTGACGAATATGGTCTAGGAACTCTCACGTACGCCGTATCGGCACTCGTCGTAATCGTGTTCATTGGCGGTTTGTTGCTCATCATGCTCGGTCCAAGAGCCGACAAAGGGACTCCATGACATCACCGCTGCTGGGCGAGTTTCTCGGCACGATGGTCCT
>WNGP01000323.1_pt1 | contig 52008 bp, 42 predicted proteins | sample 5407671 | NCBI WGS metagenome assembly WNGP01 (sample SAMN13153381, study PRJNA577476) | soil metagenome | isolation source: 40 cm soil or saprolite under Garry oak tree replicate 2 | place: USA:California | collected 2016-06-15 | reverse complement strand
TTTGTGCGAGCCGGGCTTGAGCCCCCACCTGGGCAACATCTCTGCACTGTTCATCCGGCTGGCGTCATCGCCACGGACGACGGGGCTGAGATCTGGTTTGACGCAAAAGGCTATGGGCTGCGAGGAGCTGACCAGGGCCAGCCGCATCTGTGGGTGCTCACGATGGCGGTGCAATTTTCGACAACGGACCGGCGCTACCAGTGGCTGAACACCACCCTGGGGGTCGTGGTTTCTGAATTTGATGAACGTGCTGGACGCGCGCTCTGGCGGGCTTTTATCCCATAGGAGACGCTCAACCGATCACCCACGAAAGGGACCTCTATGTTCCAACGACGATTCTGGATGCGTGGGGGTGGGAGTCCTCTTGTGGCACTTGCAGCCCTTTTTACCGCGCTGTGCTGTTTAGGGTTCCCTGCCCTGGTCGGATTGCTCTCTGCCCTGGGGGCAGGGTTCTTGCTCAATGACCGCTATCTCGAGCCGGGGCTTTCCGGAACGCTTCTGCTCACGCTGCTCATCGCAGGACTCCATCTGCGGCGGCATCATCAGCCCGGACCCTTCCTGCTCTCACTCGTGTCAGCTGGAAGTGTGTTCTTGGCCATCTACGGCACGACCGTGCTCCCCCATTCGTCGGGTGGCGATCACATGGCGGATGGCATGGCTGCCACACCCACCTGGAGTCCATTCCTGGCCTATGGAGCGATCATCGTTCTCCTGGGCGCACAGGTCTGGGACCTCTGGCTCTACCGCCGGTGCGCGCCGAAGGCCGCACCTGTTCCGACGCACTCCTCTCCTGCTTCACTGGAAAGACGAAAGGAAGGTGCCTGATGCGCCGAATTGGTGGCGTTGTGCTGACGGTAACGGGCTTTCTCGCCTGCCCCTGTCACTTGATCATTACCCTGCCGCTGCTGATCTCATGGCTTTCCGGAACGGCCCTTGGCAGTTTTCTCAGCCGCAATACCGGCCTGATCTACAGCGGGGCGGGCATCTACTTCGTGGTTGCGCTGGCGTTGGGGGCCTGGTTCTTGTTCGGCCCGAAACGTGGGAAACGGGAGATGGATGCGGCCTGTCCCACCTGTGCGCCGGTCGCATCTGATACGCACGCGCAGGAGCGTTCCCCCATGCCGGATGACCCGCCTGCAACAAGGAGATAAAAATTACGATGACATCGATGCAAGAACGCTATGACCTGGTGATTCTGGGCAGTGGCTCGACGGCCTTTGCCGCGGCACTGCATGCTGCCGAACTCGGCAAAAGCGCCGTCATGGCCGAATTTCGCACGGTCGGGGGTACCTGCGCCAACCGGGGGTGTCTCCCTTCCAAGAACCTGATCGAGGCGGCCCACCTGGTCTACGATGCCGCCCACCCACGGTATCCTGGCCTCACCCCGGTCCACATGCCGTTCAGTTGGGCGGAGCTGGTGGCCCAGAAGGATGAGATCATTCAGGAATACCGCGCCCACAAGTACGAGAGCTTGCTCGATGATCCCGACCATATGCAGGTGGTCCCCGGCCAGGCGCGCCTGGTTTCTGACCATGAAGTGGAGGTCCAAAGCGCTGACGGTGTGCGCCGCCTGATCGGCTCGCAGCTCCTGATCGCGACCGGCTCACAGCCGCGCATTCCTCACGTGCCGGGCCTCGTAGATGTCCCGTACCTCACCAGTGATCTCTTGAGTTCTGCCGATGACCCCTGGGAGACCGAACTTCGCGAGCAACCCCGTTCGCTGCTCATCCTGGGCGGCGGCTACATCGCCCTCGAACTGGGCCAGATGTTTGCCCGCTTTGGGACGGAAGTGACCCTCGTCACGCGCGGCAAACGCATTCTCTCCGGCTACGAGCCAGAAATCGCAGAGGCCCTCATCGAGATTCTCCGGGAGGAAGGCCTGCGCATTGTCACCGGAGTGCAGGTGCGCGGGGTGCGCTCTGAGGGAGAGGGAGTTGTCCTCTCGGTCCAGCGACACGGCAGCCAGCAGACGTTCACCGCCGAACAACTCCTGGTATCCACCGGGCGACGTCCCAATACGCAGGAGATCGGCCTGGAGCGAGCGGGCGTGGAAATAGACTCGGCAGGAGCCGTGCGGGTTGATCGTACTCTGCGCACCAGTGTCTCCCATATCTGGGCCGCCGGTGACGTGATCGGACGGGAAACCGAGAGCCAGATGGCGACGCCCGTGGGCGCGCACGACGGCAAGCTCGCCGCCCACAATGCCCTCTCCGGGGAGCCGCTGCGCGAGGTCGATCACACCGTCATCCCACGCACCATCTTCACCGACCCCCAGGTCGCCGTAGTAGGCTTGACCGACAAGGAGGCGGTTGCGGCCGGGATTGCCTGCGACTGCAACACCATCCCTCTGAGTGTCGTGCCGCGAGCCGGGGCCATCCGCGACACGCGCGGCGTGATCAAGATGGTGCTGGACGCTCCGACGCGCCGGGTCGTCGGGGTCTCCATGCTCGGGCAGAGCGCGGGCGAGGTGATTCACGAGGCGGCGATGGCGCTGCGCTTCGGGGCCACCACAGACGACTTCATTGATCTGATCCACGTCTATCCAACGATGGCCGAGGCGCTCAAGCTCGTCGCCATCTCGTTCACCAAAGATGTGAACCGGCTCAGTTGCTGCGCGAGTTGAGTGCACGGCGGTCACACATCACACGCAACAAACAAGCAGGAAGGAAACCGATGCAGCATCCACCGCTTGAAACGATCGCCAAACGGCTGTCAGTGTTGTTGTACTGCGAGCAGGAAGACCTGTGTCGCCCGATTATCCAGCACGTCGCGCGCGGCAAACCGGTCACGAAAGCCGACCTGCAGGTCTCGCTCCACCTCAGCCAGGACGAACTGGAGCGACGCCTGGCGCATCTACCAGACACCGAGTTTGATCAGCAGGGCAACATCCTCGGATGGGGCGTGACGCTGCTCCCGACCTCGCATAAGTTTCAGCTAGACGGGAAAACGCTCTATACGTGGTGTGCCTTTGATACGGTCCTGTTTCCCCCGTCTCTGCAGAGGTCAGCCCAGGTCCAATCGAGCTGCGCGCAGACCGGGCACCCCATCGCCCTTGTAGCCACCCCCGAAGGAGTGGTCAAAGATCTGACCCCTGCCGGCAGTGTCATGTCGCTGATCCTGCCAGCCGAGCGCAGCGAGTGTGTGCGAGAGACCTTTTGCTATCAGTCCCTCTTCTTCCGGTCGGAGCAAGCCGCCTCGACGTTCCTGACCAGCCATCCAGAAGCGATCCTGCTTTCGGTTGAGGAGGCAGCCCTGGTCGGAAGATGGGTAGCTCAGTCCCGTTTCACCGAAAAGCTTGAGGAGAAGAGCGGGTAAGCATCCCCGTGAGCAGCAGCGCCCGCCCCAGTCCCAGCTTCCGGTGGGTCGGGCGCGTCCCGATGACCCCAATCTCACCGACCCTGTCTTCGCCGCGGCTGTCTGCCACCTGATGGAGTTCGCAGAGGCAAAACGCCGCAAATATGCCGGCGGCATCGACGGCGATCAGGTCGAGGTCGGGTTCATAGGCCGGGGACTGGTGATGCTAATTTCTCAAATGCGATAGAATAAAGAGGCACCCTTTTGCATTTCTATCGTCCTTTTCACAAGGAAGAGTTGTATTTGACACCAATGTATCCAACCGACCGAGAATCGCTTGAACGCGATAGCGATCTCGAGTTCATAAAAGCTAGTGGGCCAGGCGGGCAACATCGCAATAAAGTCGAAACGGGCGTGCGGTTGGTGCATCGCCCCACCGGTATTACCGTGACAGCTACAGAACGCAGATCGCAGCATGCCAACCGCGAAGCCGCATTCGAGCGGTTGCAAGCACGTCTGGAGGAATTTCAGCACGTTGAGATTCCTCGTAAACCAACGCGCCCGACTGCCGCCAGCCGCGAGCGGCGGGTCAATGAGAAGCGCATTTCCGGCTTACGTAAAAAGCTGCGCTCTACCCCCACAGAAGAATAAGCAATGCATGCATCGCTATAAATGCTGCTCAAACCAGCCGCGTATATGTCTCAAGCGCTCAAGGCGCGAATGGGGATGGCCGCCGCGCGATAGCCCGTGACTCTGGCCCTCGAAGCGCACGAAGAGGACTTCGCAGCCCATGTATTTCAGGGCGGCGAACAACTGCTCCGCCTGTTCGATGTTACAGCGCAGATCGCTTTCACTGTGGATGATCAGCAGCGGGGTGGAAATGTTCTTCACATAGGATATGGGAGACATGCGCTGGTGACGCGCGGGGTCTTCGTAGGGCATACTCTCCAGGTCATCGACGGCGAATTTCCAGCCGATGTCGCTGCTGCCAAAGAAGGATGAGCGATCGGTGACGCTGCGGTCGGTAATCGCGGCTTTGAATCGGTTGGAGTGACCGATGAGCCAGTTGGTCATGAAGCCGCCATAGCTGCCGCCCATTACTGCAAGACGCTGCTCGTCGATATAGCCTTTGGCGATAACCGCGTCCACGCCCGCCAGGATATCGAGGGAATCTTTCTCCGCCCAAGCGCCACGCACGGCGAGCGCGAAGTCGTGCCCATAGCCGATACTTCCGCGCGGATTGGTATAGAGCACTACGTAGCCGTTGGCTGCCAGGATCTGCATCTCGTGCAGAAAGCCGTAGCCGTACTGGGTGTTTGGCCCACCATGTATTTGGACAATCAACGGGTACTTCTTCGTGGCGTCGAAGTCAGGCGGTTTGAGAATCCACCCGTCCATCGGCCACCCTTCATAGCCCGCGTACAAAATATGTTCGGGGCTGGACAGCTTCAGTTCATTGAACAGGGCATCATTGAACGAGGTAAGACGGCGCAGTGAGTCTGGAGCATCGAGCGAGCAGGCATAAATTTCCGCGACATGGGTTGCATCTTCGATCAGCAGGAGCATGGTGCTATGCGATGCATCCATCGAGCAATCCAGCACATCCACATTACCTGGAGTGATCGTCGGCGGCTGTTTTCCGGCTCCCTCACCAGGTACGGCGTACACACGGGTTGCACCACGCTGCGAGGCGAGTATGTAAAGCGTCTTGCCATCGCGTGACCAGGCGGGCGCGGGCATCAATTGCTCATCGGTCGTATCGCTGTTGGTCCAGTCGCCGCAGCTGCCCTCGAATTCGTGCGACAAGCCCCGAGCCTCGCCCTGTCTCGCACCGGTGGCAATAGTGTATAGTTCATTATGGCTGACCGAACGCAGCCGCAGCGCGCCGTAAAACGCGATGGTGTTGCCATCGGGCGACCAGGAGGGTGAGCTACAGGAGAGCGTACCATCGGTAATGCGCGCTAACTCGCCCGCCGAACCGTTCTCTATGCCAAGTGTGTAGAGATCAAAACATGGCAGGCTCCAGCGGTCTTCACCCCGGCTGGAGGCAAAGGCGATGTGCGAGCCGTCGGGCGACCAGGCGGGGTCGCGATCATCCCAATCACCACTGGTCAGTTGCTGCGGTTCTCCTCCTGCGGCCTTCACGAGGAAGATGTGCTGGCGCCGGTCATGAATAAAGCCGACGCCGTCGAGTTTATAGAAGAGCCTGTCGATCACACGCACTTTGGGCAGCGCTTTCCCGTCTTCCGTCTCTTCATCCAGTGGGGCGACGGTCGCGCTAAAGAGGATGTACTGGCTATCCGGCGACCAGTGAGGTTGAGATACTCCGTGCGGCATCCAGGTCAATTGGTGCGACTCACCCCCGTCGCCAGGCATAAGCCATATTTGCGCTTTGCCTTTGCTATTCTTCTGCTCCCGCGAAGCATCTTTCCCCAGGGGTTCCCCTTCGCGGTCAGATACAAAGGCCAGCCAGCGACCATCTGGAGACCAGGCTGGACTATGCGCATTCGCGGTAGCGCTGGTGAAGCATTTTGCCTCGCCTCCCGTGGCAGGTATTACCCAGATCGCTGAACGATACGCGTGCTTACGCTCGTCGATTGTCGTGGCAACAAAGGCCACGCGTTGACCATCCGGTGACATGCGTGGCCTGCTCAGAATTTTGAATTGATAGAGATCCTCTATCATAATGGTACGTGTCATTATGATTCCTGATCCTGACATCCCGTCTGGCATCCGCAAAGCATGTCAGGACAAAACTCCTTCTTCTGTTTCTGCGATTAACTGATCGACGACGGCATTCAAATCACCTGTGCGCTCGAAAGTGGCAAGCTGTCGATCGGCGCTTGACCCTTCCTTCATGATGCGATAGGCGTACTCTATCTCGTGGCGACTGCCAAGTTCATCAACTACATCACCAATGAACCACTCGATCAACTCAGTCAGCAGCTCACGGGCCGGAAATTCCTGTTGTTTGCCAAAGTCGATCAATTTCCCATCCAGGCCGTAGCGGACGGCGCGCCACTTGTTCTCCTCGATCAGGTCCATTGGATAGACGCGGAAGGTCAAGTTATCGCGGCGCAACCTCCAGAGTTTGGCGATGATGGCCTGGAAGATAGCCGCGATACACACCGCCTCCTCCACTCGAGTACACACATCACAGACGCGGAATTCCAGCGTGGGATAGGACCAGTTCGGGCGCACATCCCACCAGATTTTACTGCCATCGGGGATGGATTTTGTGGCGACCAGCGTATCTACCATGTAGGTGAAATCCGCCCACGATTGGAAGGAACGCGGGATACCACTACGGGGGAAGTTGCGGAAGATGATGCTGCGATAGGACTTCAAACCGGTATTGCGACCCATCCAGAAAGGCGAACTGGACGCCAGGCAGAGCATATGCGGCAACAGGTAGCGCACCACATTCATAGCATCGATGAGAAATTCGCGGTCCTCGATGCCGATATGCACGTGTGTGCCGAAGATCAACAGGCGTTGCGCCAGTTCCTGCATATCCTGTTTCACACCAGCGTAGCGTTCCATCGGTGTGATGTCCTGTTTCATCCAGGAGGAAAAGGGATGTGTACCGGCAGCGGCGATCTTCAAGCCGTTCTTTCCCGCCAGTTCCATGATGGCGCGCCGCAGGCGCACCAGCTCCGTGCGTAGTTCGGCTGGCGTCTGGCATACACTGGAACCGACCTCGACAATCGACTGGTGCAGTTCGGGCTTGAGCTGCTCACGCAAGATCAGCCGACCCTCCTCCAGAATCTGTGTGATGTAAGATCGGAGTTCGCGCGTCTGCGGATCGATGATCTGATACTCTTCTTCAATGCCGAGGGTAAGTGACGGTGCTTTCATAGCTTGGTTCCTCCAGTGGGCGCAATGAATCGTGCCCCTACATCCTAACGCTTTTCCACGACAAACGTCGCTACAGCCGAGCCAGTTCCGGCTGAGACATTTAACAATGCCTCCGTCGAGAGGCGCGAGAGGCAACCGTCCATGTAGTTGCCATAGAAAATTAAGGGATTGGTATCCAGCATGCGATCAATCAAGGTGACGTGCCCATCGATCAGATTGGGGTATGGTTCACTGGGAATAGCTACCCGCTCCTGCACAATGTACGGCTCAGATAGCGCTGCCACAATCGCCTGTCCCCACTCGGTGGAATCGACCTCCCACCCCAGCACAATACCTTTCCCACCGTACTCATCGTTCGGTTTGAGTACAAAATTTTCTCTGTGCTCAAAAATATACGGGATGAGGTCAATCGTCTGCCCTCGATACCGGGCATTGCGCTCCTCGACGCGATATGTCCAGGGAATGTGCGCATCGATGGCGGCCAGTTCTTCGACATTGAAAAGGCCCGCATTGCGCTCGTCGCTCAGAACGGCGAGGCTGGCCTTTTTGTGCAAGATTTTGCAGCGAAACGGGTTGACCATGCAGACCGCGCCGTCACGTACCGCGCGCACAACCGGGTGTTCGAGTCCGCCGCGTTCGATCAGCTCGCTGATCAGTACGCGCTTATAGATCAGGGTGATATGGAAATCCCCTGCCATCAGGCGACCCTCGCGGTACTCGACCTCGCGCGGGTCGGCGATGATACACTCGAAGCCCTGCGAACGGAAGTACTCCGCGAACAGCACAAATTCGCTGTAGCTGGGAACCTCGCGCCAGTCGAGAATGGCAATGCGCGGCGCTTCTCGGTGGCCCGCCCACTGCAGGTAGGCATCAACCAGGGCGTGCAGAACGCTGTGACGCGCTGGCAAGGGGCGCACCTCGTACTCGCGCAAAAATTCTCGCATCACGGGCAGCCCGTAAAACACCTCCGTCAGCGCATCGTTATAGGCCGGGCTTGCGGGTGTCTCCGCGTTGTACTCGGTCAGGCGCAACCCACCGCGCTCCGACACGAAAAACGTATCGACGCGCGAGGTTGGGCTGGCGTCGCGAAAACCCGGATCATGTTTGATGAGTTCTTCCTCCCAATCGTACAGCCCGAACTGTTGACGAATACCGGCATCTTCTATCGCCGCGGAAAAAGCTTTATCGAAAGCTCGCAGCAGCACATGCATGCGCGACTGGAGGAAGCGATATTGTCCAGGCGTCATGAAGCGCGGGCGCAGCACGGTACACAATGGGCGCTCGCTAAAGTAAAGCCCACGCTGCCTCTGCTGAGCCTCCAACTGCGCCTGGGACGCAGCCGCCAGGTCATCCGTCAAGAGATCGTGATACCGTTGAATGGCTTCACGTAATGACATTTCGTACCTCCAATACTACCAGGGCGGGGGCAAGCCCAGCCCCTACCCTATACGAAGCACGGCCCGAACCCGTATAGGGTAGGGGCTGGGCTTGCCCCCGCCCTGGTGCTTCTCTACACGCTCCCGGTTCACCGTTATGGGGCTTGCCCCCGCCCTGGTGCTTCTCCACACAAAGATTACCTGCTCAAATTCCCTCTACACGCTCCCGGTTCACCTTCATAAAGTTATCCCAGCGCAGGTCGCGGTTTTGCGGGCGCGGCTGCTTCGCCAGGCGAATCGCCATGTCAGCCATATGCTTGACCACCCACTCGAAATAAAAGGGAGTCAGCGAGTTGACATCCATATCGGGGGCGGGATTCATAAAGTCAATAGCATAGGGTATACCGCCACGAATGGCCCACTCGACAGAGTTCATGTCGTAACCCAACGCCCGTACCAGCTTGAGTGAATCCTGCACGATGCGCAGGCCCAGTTCAGGTGTGAGAAACTGGTGTTCGACGTGATATCTGCGTTCGCGCGGGTCGTACTTGATGGGCATGACTTCTTCCTGCCCCAGGCAGATACATCGCACATACTGCTCCCACTCGATAAACTCCTGCACGATGCCTGTCCGCAGGCCAAAATGGTTGTAGTGGAAAATCAATTCATCCAGAGTATGGCAGATTAATATGTCGCCTTCCTTCCAACCGCCGCCAAGCGCATCCTTCAAGATGCAGGGCAGGCCAACGTAATCGATGATGCCCTGCCAGTCCAGCGGGTAGACCAGATTGCGCAGGCTTTCATCGTGGACGATGCCGGGAACATAGTCCTTATTGGGCAGCACCACCGTCTTCGGGCTGGCAATCCCCAGTTTCGTCGCCAGGGCAGCTTCGAAGAATTTGTCATCTGAGGTCCACATGAACGGGTTATTGATTGCTGTCACGCCCTGGAGAACCGCGTACTTCATATAAACACGATAGTAAGGTACTTCCTGCGAAATACGATCGATAATCACCGCATAGGGGCAGGGTTCATCCATGCGCGTGCTGCCCAGTTTGACATATTCCGCGATTACACCTTCGTCGCGGCGGTTCACTTCTTCAATAAAGGCGGGAGGAAACGACCACTCTCGCCCGACTAATAAACCAACTTTCAGCGTCATAGCTCTACTCCCCGGTCAGTCGTGACCATCGATGTAATGGTTTATCATCTGCTTCCACCAGGGCCAGTCATGCGCCCAGCCATCCCAGATACGCAGGGCATGCCAGATATTCTTCCTCCACAGGATATCCGACATCTCCTCATTACTACCGCAAGATGGATCATCCCGGCCAATGGCCATGATGATATCCATGTGTCGTAAGGCCGCCAGGCGCGCGGGATCATGCTCATTGGCGATGAAGGCACAGGGATTGTTGAAATACACATTATCATCAGAAAAGCCTTGGGTAAAGCGCGTAATATCGTAGAAGCCGCTCAGTCCGATCACCCGGTCGATAAGCTGCGGGTAGCGGAACGCAAAATTCACGGCATGGTATGCACCAAAGCTCGTGCCAGTCGCCATCACAAAGGGGTTGGGATTACGCTGTCTGCTGAAAGGTACGACTTCATTCAGGAGATAGCTGTCATACTGGAGATGCCGTATCGCCCGCTCCGCCGGGGGTCGGTGTTTGGCATACCAGCTTTGTTCATCAACACTATCTACGCAGTACAACTGAATTTTGCCCTGTTCCAGGCGCTCACCGAGCGTGGCAACCATGCCCGTATCTTCCCACTGGAAGAAACGCCCCATTGAAGTTGGAAAAACAAGCACTCTCGCCCCCGCGTGACCGAAGACCAATAATTCCATGTCCATATTAAGGGAACGACTAAACCAACGATGATATTCACGATTCATTCGACTACACACTCACATCTGGCTTAAAACAGCAAGCCAACTACATTTTACAATATTATCTTATGCAGCCTGCCAACGAACTGCGTTCTATCCTGCGGTCAGGCAAGCTGCATGGAAGACACTGCGTGTCAAGCAGTCGGAAGGCATGCCCTCATCAGATCACGCGGCCCTGGGTGATCGGGGGAAATGGTGAAAAATACACAACGAGACCACGGGTTGGCCTATGGTGCTCTGCCAAATGGTATCACCCAGGCTGTGTGCATGTCAAATTCGAGCAGGCAAGCATCAGGACTCAAACATGACGACCGCGCGGGTCGCCACTACTATACACGTGAAACATGCCAAAAGCGTAGTAGAGTAGTGGTGACCCGCGCGGTCGTCATATCACCTAACCAGCTTCCTCCACATCCCAAATCCACTGTTCCAGGTGTTCCTCTAACCATGCCTCCGCTTGCTGAGCCTTCACTTCGCGACCAGTGCGTGCAGGTTGCGCGGGCAGGGATAACACCAGGTCAAAATCGTCATCGGCGGCGATACGATTAAAGCGTTCAAAGCCGCAGCCGTGACAGCGGTGTATAATCACATACTCCGCGTTTGGGCGCTGGAAACGACCGACAGGCTCCATCGAGCAACCACAGTTGCTCATCCTGTCCCCTGGTTTCCGGTCATCGACATGACGGGAATAGAGACAGAAAGGGCAGTGATTGCGATGATGTCCACCACTGGGCGGTGGACAGACGAAGCGGCGGCAGTGCCTGCACTTAAACACCTCTTCCGAGGATTGTTTATAGCGCGGCTTAAGGCGTTCCTCTGAACGATAGTCGTCCTCTTCCTCGTAGACATCCAGGTTGTTCCAACAGTGTGTCTTTTTATCCAAACGCAGAAGCTTTTTGCGTGACGTTCGCATCGGTGAACCTCTTCTTTATTTTCATTCTGTTCGTTCTGTTGTCTGTAGATGATTTGTGATCTTCCCCGGTGGCGCAGGCAACATATGCCCGCTGGTAGGAGAAGGAAAGAACAACAACCGATGCTGAACGTTTCGCTGTATTACACATAAAACCTCTGCTCTTTCTATAGCGCGATGCCGTCTCGAAGACATACATCGCCTGAATAGCGCATGGGAAGACCATGCAGTTTGAATGGATTTCACGGCTTCTTCAGGCATGGCAGTAGATGGACACGAAGCCACTAGAGTGGCCAATAGAGAGATGGGCAGACTGCTACCCTGGAATACTTACCAGTACCTGACGAACAAAGGAATGAGTTGTAGCTGATGTGTGGGGAGGCGCGAGGAGGTAACTGCTAACGAGGTAAGGTAATGAAGATGGTCTCGCCAAAGCGAACACAACCTTACGCTGAGAACTACTCAGTGTTCAAGCATAATGAATGAACATACGTTGTATGAGTAATTTAGTAGCAGTCCACCGCGCCAACGTTTGAGAGGACTTGCATCAAAAAGTTACCTTTCTAGAGCTATGCTGAATTCACTGTAGTAGAGTATAGTCAGCCCTTGGAGAAAAGTCAAGGAAAATAGCAGGGGTTTGTAGACATTGTGAATTATTACCACAGCAGAAGCATATGAGATTGATATAAGAATAAGCAATAACCCTAAGGGCAGACTCCTACACCAACGTCGTGTAGACGACCAGCCGCAGGGTGGTCTGATGCTGATTGGGAATCCAATCGCCAGCGCAGGTAATTAAATTCAGGTACGTGCCTCCCAGGTTGCCAAAGATATCCTGGAGAGGCGCCTGGTCTGGTGTATAGTAGGCAATGCGCGTCACGCGGAAATGCAGCGTCTTCCCGGCGCTATTCATCACCTGGACATCGTTGCCTACCTGTACATCACGCATACGCCAGAATACCGCCGGATAGCCCCCTGGGCGGTCAAGGTGACCGTCGATGACTGCGCTCCCTCGTTCGCCCGGATGGGGTCCCAGACCATACCAACCCACATCCTCCCAAGGATTTTGCGCCGGTATTGCCAGTTCGCCGTCAGATCGAATGCCCACCATTTCAACGAATGCATTGACGCCTACGGCTGGAACGACCAGGCGTATTGGATCCTTTTTTGTGTTTCCTGGTTGCGTCGCTGTAGCAAGAATCGTCGGTGTGACCGCGCTACCATCATTTGCATGTTCAGTATGCAGCTGCGGCGTTCCGGCGACCGTGCTACTACAAGCGCTCAGCATGAGTATCACGATGAGTGCGTACACACAAAATGGCAGTCGAACCGTGCGCATAAACTGCACACCTTTCCTACTAACTTTGCTGCTAACGCTTTACAGTGACACGACGAAGAAAGACTCCGGCACCCAGTAACAGCAGCGATGCGATACCCAGCAACCCACATCCCAAAAGCAGGTAACTCACCGTAAGTACGAAAATGCGTCTCATTTTCATTTTTGTGCCTCCTTCTACTCCTATACTGAAATAACCGTAGCCATTATGGATAGATTAACGCTCTTCAATGTTTAATACGTTATACTGTACAATAAGTAACTTCGTGCACGCGGGATACGACTCTCTCTTATAATTATTCAATTGCAGAGTTTATATATTAGTCGCTAGCAGGCTAAAAAATGCTCGAGCGAGGGACACATGCAAAACGTACAGGCCACCTTTCGAGAAGGTTTAGCAGGTTAATTTTCAACAATGCGGTCCAGGTCTACAAGCAGTTCCAGCTTTGTGTCTGATTCTGTTGTTGCTTGCTTAAACTCCCGGTGATACGCATCGATGGCATGAACCGATTGCTCCATCACCGCAGTCGCTTTCTCAAAGCTCTCCGCTTTCATGTAATAGATCAGAAAATCGCCCTCAGCGGTGCTATCAAGAAAGGCCGATTCTACAATCACGCCCTCGTCACGCATTGTTTCGAGGGCTTCTTCCTTTCGTCTATTTAGCTCGTCAGCCCACTCTCGCACACGTTCGAGGGAGCCTGGTTTTAGCTTCACCTTGATGCATTTTGTTTCAAACATCGTGCACGCCTTTCTTGTACAATAGAAATCACTCCTGTCTCCGACTTTGTGAACAGCATATCTTCATACAAGGGAAGAGTCAAGAGAAAAATACCCACGGTCCTGGTAGTTCGCTAGCAGGGCTTGGAGGGATATTGAATATGGCGTAAGGATATTCAATGGAAAAGCGAGAGAAGCTAGAGGTAGGAAACAACAGCGTTGAAGCCGAGAGCGAGTTTGCCGATGGCTACTATAACGGTAGTCTTTACTACTACGATACCAACCACCAGTTACCTCAGCCACTCACCAGTGAAGCGATTCGTACCCTTATGATGGAGAACCTGTCTGACCAACGGGCGACTCCTCGATGGAACGCTGGCTTTGTCTTCGGCTGGATTGCAGCTTTGTATGAGAACAATCCAGCGTTTTTCTTTACCAGTATTGTCATTCCTGAGTCAGCAGCCGTGACCGAGCCATTACCCATAACCATGCAAGAGACATAGGGAAGGTATCTTCTCCTGCAATAGTAGGGTAAGTAATGAGCTTGCTTACCTAGCTATTGCAGGAGAAGATACCTTGCAGTTTTTAAACATGAAGAAACGAGGGAATAAACATGCCGTGGAAGGACAAGAGCAAATACAGAACTGAAGCCTATCGGGAATACATGCGCGACTACCAGAGAAGTTGGCATCAGAGAAATAGGGCGCGGAGAATTGCTAATGTCTACGAGAGAAAAAAGCGGTTGTGGGAGTTCTATAACCAACTGAAGGCAACCTTAGAGTGCGCTCGATGTGGGGAAAATCATCCTGCTACCCTGCAATTTCACCATCGTGACCCTCAGAAAAAGGATTTCAACCTTTCTGAAGCGGTTAATGATGGGTATAGCATCGAGAAAATCAAAAGAGAAGTAGCGAAATGTACTGTGCTTTGTGCCAACTGCCATGCTAAGGAGCACTACGAGTGGGCGAGACGAAACAAGAAGCCCGCCGAGGAAGGGTTGGCAGCACAATTTCAAAGGGTAGAGGAGGACCTTTCTGTTAGCCAGGAGGAGGAGTTTGCGCACGCCGTTGAGAACCAATACGTACCGGTTGAGGTAGATATCAACATCAATGACGATTCTGCTGATAGGTTTTAGAACCTGCTGTAAACAGAGCAATGATCAGTTCTCTAACTATTTTCCGAAGAACCGTTGAGCGAGCATAGCAATAAAGATCCCCTCGATGACGAGTCCGGCAATTGCTTCAAACGCAGTAACCCAAATCTGGGGCGAACCCGGTTCGAATAGTTCTGAGAAGACACGCCCGTGAAAAGCAGTGATGCTCTCAAGAAAAGCTTGGAGCAATGATAGATGTGGAGCATGATAGATTCCAAAGATAAAGTAGGCAACAGCGCATGCTGAGACTATGAGTATGTAGGCCACAAGAATATGCCACATCTTGTAACCATATCCCGCCAGCAGAGAAAGTAGGTGAGAAAAGAGCCATTTCCCTGGCTCTCCCTGCATCCAAAACACCTTTCGCTGGAGGACTTGGGTACGATAAGCAAATCGAGCTGCATCATCGTTAAGCCCTTGATTCTGGAGTGCAATAGTGAGCTGGCGATTAGCACGAATTGCTGTTTCATGTTCCTCAATTCTAGTAAACTTGTCTTTTACTTTTCCATCTAACTTCTTCTGCCTCGCCTGATATTCATAACCAAGCATATCAACTGGTGACCAATTAACGACAGCAAGATTCGCATCGCCCCAATGCAAGTCGGCGATTAGAGGCCCAACTCCCTTTTCATCTGCCAAGAAAACCTCATTAAGATGACATCCTGCCAGGTACGCTTCACTCAACTGCACATCTGACAGATACGCTCCGCTGAAATTGCCATCTTCTAAGTGCGCCTTTTCAAGGTTAGTACCCTCTAAATATGCTGCAATAGCGATAACGCCTTGCATATATACCCCCATACAATCGGCGCATTCGAGATGCGCGAAACCTAGACTGGCTTGTTCGAGATGCGCAAAATGTAGTTGCGCTTTTGTCAAATAGGCCTGGTCAAGATGAGACCTTTTCAAGTTTGCTCTCAGAAGTTGTGCTTCTTCTAAATGTGCGAAGCCAAGTTGAGCTTTTTCTAGATCTACATCGCTCAAATCAGCTCTCACCAGATTTGCACAAATAAGGTTAGCTTCTGTCAAATGCGCTTTACTAAGATTGGCTCCTGTAAGACAATCCCTTTCGATTACGCTGATCCTCATCATCCCAATTCACTGGCCCCAACCCATTATCATGGGTTGCCAGGAGCCATTCCACATCTGCCCGACTGAGCTTAATGCCACTAAAGGGATAAATGCTTTTTTCAACGTTAGGGGTGATGCTACGTCGCCCCATAAGGTATTTTTGCCTTAGAGCTTCAATCTCTGGCTCTAATCGCCAAGGCTGTCCTAGCTTCTTCCAATATGCCTTCCACCCTTCTTTATCATCATTGGCTGGTCGTTGTGGTACTGAATCTTGCACATTGTTTTGTTCACTAGTCTGACGAACCTTGCGCCGCTTTGTGGTCGTTTGTGTACCGTTTTGCTCTCTCATAGGGCTTCCTTATTCTTCAATGATAAACCTTGCCAATGTGCATGATTCCTGGGATTGCACTATTATTGGTGTAAACGTAGTATATGTTGCGAGTATCCAACTTACTTTAACAGAGTCTTTCACTGTCTTATCAGTTGATTTAGCTTTTTCGTATTCGCAGATTAGTGAAACGCACATTGGTTAGGGCCGTGGGGGTGTGAAATAAATTAGTGTGATAAGTTTTTTGATTAGGGGAAGCTGTGAAAACGCCTAAGCAATAATGCGCTCTGTACACCGTAGATCTTGAGGAATGAGCATAGGTGTTAGGTTTAATTGAACTCATCAATATCATCGCGTGTTACTGTTCTGCCAATATGTTTACTCAGGCCATCTAAAATACGTGCTCTCATTAACCTCGTTATCGATTTACCTTCCTCAGCACGCTGAATGGTAGAAACTGACACATCGGACAGAACGGACAACTCCTGACGTGTTAGCCTTGCGACTTCAATACGAAAATCTTCTAACCTCATAAGAACTACCTCAGCAAATACTTTTGATAGCTATTTTAGCATACAAGAAGATTAAAGACAATCTCCCACTTATTATAGTGTGCTGTGTTAGTATTGATTATTCAATACTAGTCAAAACCATTGATAATTGTTTCTTTTTGTGCTATGCTTGTATTGGTGAGTATGAATTAGTGGCTTATGTTAACTATTAAAGGGGGTGATAACAAAGCTGACTTGCTGTGTATGAGACAGCAAGCCAACAAGTGAGAACATCCGCAAACTTTGTCGATGTCGCTTATGTTCTCGTGGTTCATTGTGACATTCTAGCGTCACCACGTCAAGCTAGAAGAGGATTGCAAGACATGCCAAACACACTCCAGATTACTAACGAGCTTACTGTGACCCCATTGATCGATATGCGCAACATGGCCTTTGCCAAGCACTACCGTGATGGACTCTGCTGGTCGCTCTCCAGCGACTATGGAGGCGATAAGCCGCTTTCGGACACCCATCTAGTCGCGAACCTCAAGCGGGATGCGGCAAAGGGCTACTTCGACGGCCAGCATGAGGACAGTCTTTTGTATGTCGGCTTCTACTTTGGAGCGCTCCATGGCTGCCTGCTCTCACAACAGACGGGCCGACTTTGCCCCGGTGTGACCACCTTGGTCACCTGCTCGCATCCCGACGCCGCAAAGGGCTATTATGTTGGACGCCGGGATTGCTTCATGGATATGCCATCCAATGAGCGCATCTATACGGATAGCAGACTTTTGGAAGAACTCTGCCAGATTGCTCAGGATGTGATGGGCTATCCCAATGAAGAGAACACCTGGCACTACAGCATCGGGTGCTTGCTTGGCAACATGAGCACGCAAGTGTTCCCTGCCACGCCCGAGGAGTGCCAGCAATGGGAAGCTGAGTATCGTCACTGGCAAGAGGAGTATGAGCAGGAAATGGCGAAAATACGTGAAACTGAATCTTTCCAGGCAGTAGCCATAAAAGAGGTATAAGCTTAGCGATGAGGCTAGGTGGCAAGTATACCTACCCTCATCCATCTGGAAAATTCATGCAAGCCCCGAGGAAAAGAGATGACGCAAAAACGTATACACAGCCGCGAATTTAAACTGGATGTAGTCCGCCAAATCGCGAGCGGACAAAAGCGACCGATCCAGGTGCGCCTCGAGTACAGCTTAGACGAAAGCATGTTGTCTCGTTGGTGCAAAGAGTACAGGGAGCGAGGTGAAGATGCGTTCCTGCCGAAGGAACCTGGGGAGAAGACACAGGAGTATCTTGAAAAAAAGCGGGCCTGGGATAGAAGCTACTACCAACGTCATAAAATTAAACGACAAGCAGCCAATTATGGAAAGAGGACCAAACTATTCCAGTACCTCCAACAAGTTAAGGCAAAGGCAAGGTGTGTGTATTGTGGTGAAGATCATCCAGCTACTTTACAGTTTCATCACCGCGACCCTTCTCAAAAGGAGTTTAATGTCAGCGAGTTTGTGACTCGTAATTTGGGCAGTATAGATAAGCTGAATAAGGAAATCGAGAAGTGCGACGTTGTTTGTGCTAATTGCCATCTAAAATATCATTATTATCACAGTCACAGGCAATCGCGTGTCACTATCGAGTCTATTGCTAATCAACTTGAAAGAGCCGCGCAGGAACTGATTCCGACCCTGGAAGAAGAATTGGCTCACGCAATTGTCAACAACTACTTTCCTGAAGGTATCGATATCGCCTATTTGACAGATGAGTTTTATAACGGATTAGAGCAATATTGAAGACAACAAAAGCGCACCCGGCAAGATTTGAACTCGCGACCTACTGATCCGAAGTCAGCCGCTCTATCCACTGAGCTACGGGTGCGGGCGATGAATATACTCATTTGGAGAGCAGCGAAGCCAAGTGCTCTATCCATTGAGCTACAGGTGCATCGATACGATTATATCACCCACGTCAACCACTGAACTATGAGTGCGGAGATGAATGTTCTCATATTAAGAGGGCGGCGAAGACCGATGCTCTGATCCACTGAGCTATGGGTGCAACACCGAAATTATACCATGAGTGTCAACGGAAACTATTCGGGTCTTTCAATCTGAATACGGTGCATAACTTCGGGTACTACGTTAATCGACTCTTTATTAAAGAGTTTTTCGCCTCTGCCGATATACTCCCGAATGTACTGTTTTTCAACGTTTCTTGCCTCATTGCGCGTCAAACCAGAAGCAACGATCTTGACAATCGGCAGTTGGCCTTGTGCATAGAGTTCTATTAACCATTTTGACATAGCACCAGAAGTGATAGCCGCTCGTATATGCTGGCTGACACGCTGTTGCACATTTACTGATTGGCCAACATATTTTACCTGACCATTATTTGGGTCAATAAAAGTATAGATATCTACAGCCTTTTGAGCAAGAGGTTTTGGCTGAGGAATTTCAGTACTTACATTTACATTCACAGTAGAAATAGCTGAAAGCGATGATTTGGAGCGTAATAACGCAATTATAAAAACGGCTACAAAAACAAAGTTGAGAGTGAGGCTGACTGCAAGAGTCACGATTAAAGTAACCATAAACAATCTCCCTTTCTCACAGGGAATTTATAGCATACTCTCAGACAAAATAAGAGCGGCTTCCTGAACTTAGGTATTCAATTATAGCACGGTTAACGTATATTGGGTGTCTTTCTAGTCATCTGAATCGCCATACTTAGCTTGGCGCTCCTACCAAAGCTGACCTGGTACCACACCCGGCAGCACACCAGGAACGATCTACCAGAGCAAAGCCTTTCTATAGAGTCTTCAAATCAAGCACCCTCATATCAAAATAGAACCATTTGGGCTTGACAAACTACATCCTATTCAGTAATATTTTACTAGTTCAATGAATATTGAACGATAACAATGAATATTGAACAGCAGTATCAAAGGTGGCTCTATGCCTTCTCAATCATCGCTCACCTTACAGATTGATGCGTGTCCGACTTACGAATTTCTGATGAGTTTATGCGTCTGGAATGACACGGTCGATCACGCGACTTACGAAGACGGGCAACAGTGGTTTCAAGCTGTTCGCCAGCAGGCTTCGCCCGGCCTGCTCAGCGCGGTTGAAGAGTTTTGCCAGAAAAACGACTGCGTCTGGGCCCACCTTCTCAGCGTGGCCTATGATTCGGCGAACCTGCATGACGTTCCTTCTTTCATCGAGCACCTGGTGACGATGGACGCCCTGGAAATACGCCTGCGCTTAACGGGCTACTACCAGCGGTATTTTCGACGCGCTACCGCGCCGGAGGTCATGTACACCGCAGCCAAAGGAGACCGGCAGGCACAGCAGCAGTTCCTGCACACCTCCTATCCAGAGAATGCGACCTGGCAAGGCGCGTTGGGGCATCTCTTCTCCCTCAGTCTAGAGGATACCAGGAAACAACTGGTGGAGCTACTGCGAGGCTGGTATGCAGAGGTCTTTCAACCGCGAGAAGCTGAATGGCTGCCTATCCTCTCGCGCGACGCCGAGGCCAGGCGTTTGCTTGCCACAACCGTCTCTGTTGAGCGCTGCATCGAGATTGTCACGAACGGATGGGAGTACGTACCGGAGCCAGGCGTCCGGCAGGTCTTGCTGATTCCCTCCGTTATCATACGCCCCCAGGTGTATAGCGTGGACTATCACGAGGTGAAAATCTTCTGCTACCCGGTCGCCGACGAATACATCACCGGCGACTTTGAAGCTCCCCCCGTTCGTCTTGTACGCCTGGTGAAAGCCCTGGGTGATGAGCGTCGTTTGCGCATCCTGAAAAGATTAGCAACAGGCTCATATACCCTGCAACAGCTGGCAGACTACTTCGATGTCGGAAAGACCTTGATGCATCATCACCTCGTCGTTTTGAGAGCTGCCGGGTTAGTCTATTTGCTGGGAGATGATAACAAGAAGTATCGCCTGCGACGGGATACGCTGGCTCAACTGGCTCCACTCCTCGAGGGCTATCTCCTGGACAAGCCCTTGTAACACTGTGTTCAGAATGATCTTCTCCCTCGCGCAGCCTCTACTGGAGGGGGAGGAAAGGAGAACCATGCTTTCGTTCTCTCGCGGCCTCTGGCGCCATCAAAATTTCATGCTGCTGTGGGCGGGACAGACGGTGAGTCTGTTTGGGACGCAGATCACCACTCTGGCTTTGCCTACCATAGCTATCCTGCTCTTGCACGTAACTCCCTTTGAAGTAGGAGTGCTGGCCGCTATTCCCTGGGTCGCTTATCTCGGCCTGGGATTGTTTGCCGGAGTAACTGTTGACCGTATGCCTCGACGTATAGTCATGATGATTGCAGATATCGGGCGAGCAGTGGCGCTGGGCTCAATTCCGCTCGCATTTACCCTGGGGGTGCGGTCGATCTACCACCTGTACCTTGTGGCCGCAATAGTCGGTATTCTCAACGTCTTCTTCGAGATAGCCTATCACTCGTACCTGCCTACTCTGGTAGAGCCGGGTGAGCTCATCGAAGGCAATGCCAAACTCTCGCTTGGCGATGGGGCAGCGCAGATGGGAGGCCCTGCCCTGGCGGGCTTTCTGATTGAGCTTCTTGGAGCTGCCCTCGCCATCATCACCGATGCTATCTCATACTTGCTATCAGCACTCACGCTGCTGCGTATCACCGCGCGCGAGAGCAAAAAAGAGACGGTTCAAGGCACGAATGTTCTCGCTGAGATGAGAGAAGGGATCAAGCTCGTGCTGCGTCATCCAATAATCAGGATTCTTATTACGGTGAGCAGCGTTCAAAACATAGGAAGCTCCATGGCGGATACCGCCATTCTTCTTTTTGCCTATCGTACTCTACACCTGACTCCTGGGATCGTTGGACTCACCTTTACCCTGGGTAGCGCTGGCTTTGTCCTGGGGGCGGTCACGGCATCGGCGATCACGCGCAAGCTTGGGGGTGGCCCGACGCTCGTGTTCTCCAGTCTGCTCGGAACGCTTTCCTACCTGGTCATCCCCCTGGGCTTGCTTGGCGCGCCTATCTTGTGGATTGGACTCTTCCGTTTGTTCCTGGGCCTGCATATACCCACTTACAATGTAAACACTGTAAGTTTGCGGCAGACGGTTATACCCGCCCAATTGCAGGGACGAGTGGCTGCTACCGCGCTGACGCTGGCCTTTGGATCGTTGAGCCTCGGCTTCCTTCTTGGCGGCCTACTGGCATCCACCTGGGGCCTGGTCGCAACTATCATTTGCGGGGGGATTGTGTTTCTAATCGGCTCCCTCCCGCTGCTCAGCAGAGTAATTGTGAGCTACAAGAATCCCTCATCCGCAGTGGTTAGCGAAGCAACGCTCCAAAATCAACCGCTATAATATAGGCGACAGAAAAGTAACGTGGACAGGAATGGTATACTATTGTGGAAGTGTTCTTACTCTACTCCGTTGGGAGGTATTCTCATGGCATACCAGATGACCCTGACATTGACCGATGAAGAATACGCTGCGCTGAAAGCGGAAGCGGCGAAGAATGGTGTGCGTCCAGAAATGCTGCTACATGACTTCATGAAACAAGGCTTACAATCATCTCTTCCAGCAAAACGTTCAATGACCCAAGAGGAGTTTGAGGAAAAGCTCTACCGTGAAGGGGTAATAGAGAATATTCCAACACGGGAACCCTTAACGCCGGAAGAACAAGCAGAGCGCGAACGCCTAGGTCGATTGTTTGCTGGTGGCAAACCCATGTCTGAAATGGTTATAGAGGATCGAGGACCATATTAATTCAGTATTGCCGCCACTGAGGGATTAGAAATTGAGAACCCAAACAATTATCCATAAGTAGCCTGAAGAGAAAAGCACCCAGGCCTAAGAGTCAGAGGCAATAGGTGCCTTTCTCTTCTATAAATCCTACTATGCCTCCCCAACCTACTTTCCATCTCTAAAATGCCTGCTCAACGTCGCGATAACCGCCAGAACCGCTTGCGGAGCGAATGCCACCAGCACCGTTGGAACAGGGCCAATCGCCTGTAGCAACAAGCCCGTGATCGCTAGCCCGACAGGTTCGCTTCCGAAGGCGATAAGGCGGAAGACGCTGTTTACTCTGCCCTGCAGGTGATCGGGGATGATGGATAGGCGGTAGGCGAACTGCACCGACATGTAAATGGGTACGACGATGAAGCTCAACGCCGTCGCTATGCCCAGCAGCAATGGATTGGTCGCGAAGGCGATGAGCAGCCATGTCAAGGCCCACATCCAGGTAGTACCGATCATCAGTTGCCCAAAACGAAAGCGCCTCTGAAGCGGCGTGACCAGCAATGCTCCTACAATGCTGCCAATGCCAGCACCCGCGAAGATCAGGCCTATGGCGAATGACGAGGCGTGCTGACCCTGCGCCATGACGATCAGGATCAGAGCGTAGCCCGACACCGGCAAGATCAATCCGCCGGTGAGCAGCGCTATGAAACGAATGACCGGGGCGCGCCAGAGCCAGGTCAGCCCTTCGCCAATTTCCGCCCACAAATGGATCGGCTTCGCGTCCCGCTCTTCCTGAAACTGCTTCTTGATAAAGAAGAGTGACAGCACTGAGACTCCATAGGAAATGGCATCCGTCAAAAATGGGATGGCTCGCCCGATGCCATAGAGGATGCCACCAAACGAAGGGCCGATCATGCCCGAGACCGAGTCAAGCACCATATTCTGCGCCGCCGCACCTGGAAGCTGCTCCTTGGTCACAACCTGGGGAAGACAGGCCGTTTCCGCCAGGCCGAAAAAGGTGAACAGGGTACCTTCTACCAGCGAGACAATAGCCAGTTGGATGATCGTCAGATGGCCCAGTACGATCGCGACGGGGATGCTCCCCAGCGCGAGCGCGCGGCCCGTATCACACAGAATCATGACGCGCTTGCGATCCCAGCGATCAACCAGCGCCCCTGCAGGCAGGATGAACAGCGCGTAGGGCAGCCCACGCAGCGCGGCGATTAACCCGGCCTGGGCGGGCGAATGAGTTATCGCGAGTACCAGCAGTGGAAAGGCGAGCATGGAGACGCGCGTTCCGATGCTCGAGACCATCTGGCCGCTCCAGAGCAGCATATAATCGCGATTACGCCATAAGGGAACTCGTTTTTCTGGGAAGGTAGCTTCTTCTCTATTGTCCACCTTCCCTACTGTACCCGGGACTTCTTGAACCTGTGACATGGTAACACTCCCGTAACATCCAGTATCCATTGAACAACCGAAAACACATTAGAGTGAGAGAAGTGGCAGGTACGCTCTTGTAGGAGAGATGCGACGGGTTGGAGTGCCATAGAGATGGCGCAGGTCAGTCGATCGCAGCGGGGGAGACGTACCCGGCAGGATACACCGAGAGAATGAAAGTGAGGCAGAAAAGCGGTCTGGTCATCCATGGAGGACGGTACTACTCACCTCATAGAAGTGTGAGTAGCGCACCTGGACACTATGGAGCCACTTCCTGCCGCGCAAGCCCGGCGTATACGCTCACGCGGCAAAGGCAATCATTTGTATGAAGTCTGGTAGTAGAAATCGCATTTTCATAGCTCAATAGTAACATGCTCATGCGTCAAAGGTCAAGCTTTGGACAGCCATGCCTCTACTTGTTCTATGTGTTCACGATAGTGGCCAAAGGAATTTCCCTCGATGAGAGTAGTGATAGGTTCGCCATCCCACCAGGAGAAGCGGTGTATATCGGTAAGGTCCTCATACACTAGAGCAATGTCCCACGCAGTACCGTTATCGCCTGTCCGCCAAGATGTACCCGATCACCATCCAGACGAACCCGTACCACGCCGCCGCGAGCCGAGGCCTGATAACCAACCAGTTCATCTCTATCGAGCCGTTTGCTCCAGAATGGGCTGAGGCAGCAGTGCGCCGAACCGGTGACCGGGTCCTCATTGACGCCCACGGTGGGAGCGAAAAAACGCGAGACAAAATCATAACCGCCCGAACTGGCGCAACTGGTGACAATCACGCCCCGGACCGGAATCCTCCCTAGCAGCGTGAAGTCTGGCTGCATCGCGCGCACTATCTCCTCCGACTCGACCTCTACCAGGTAATCAAAGTGGCTCCTGCCCACATACTTCACCGTAACGCCCAGCGCCTCGATCAATCCAGCCGGGGCTTCCGTCGGAACCTCTGGCTTGGCGGGAAAATCCATCTCGATCCAATCGCCTCGCCGGTCAGCCGTGAGCAGCCCGCTCAACGTATGAAAACGCGCCTGTTCGCCCGGCTTCAACAAGCCTGTCTCCCACAAAATATGCGCGCTGGCAAGCGTGGCGTGTCCGCACAACTCCACCTCAACTGCGGGCGTGAACCAGCGCAGGTTATAGCCACCATCCATCTTGAGCAGGAACGCCGTCTCCGATAGATTCATCTCTTTGGCAACATCTTGCATCCATCGCGCATCTCGCTCCTCCGGCAACACACATACCCCCGCTGGATTGCCCGCAAAAGGCTTGTTCGTGAATGCATCCACCTGGTAAATAATCTGTCCCACATGCTCTTTCATCATGCCGGTTACTTCTCTATCGTACTCTTGGTATTCCGCTCTCCATCATACGAAAGCAATATTCGCTTCCCCTCATAAACTGTCTCAAGATGCACCGGGCGCCCCCACAACACGTAGACATGTTGCAGGGTCTTCTCAGCATAAATCATGTCGAGTTCATTGCCTTCGTACAAGTGCTTGATGTAGAGTTCGCGATTGCCCCGGTAGTCGCCGTTGTCTACAACGAGGTAGGGGCTGCCGAAGTTGGTCATGCTGGCAACGATGCCATCGCGCACCTTCTCCCAGTTTTTCTCGACGATTACCCATTCATCGCCCTCTTTCTTATACAGATAGAGGTCGAGATCTTTAATCAAGTCTTCGGTAAGGTAGTTGCGCAGGAACGAGACATCGTTCTCCATTTCGCGTACCTCGAAAATCTTTTGCAGTCCCTGTTCCGGCTTGCGTCCCAGTCGCTCCTGTTCCTCTTTGGTCGGGTTGTTCCAGCGCTGCTCGATATCCTCGAAGACCTTGAAGCCTACGTAGTAAGGATTGAGGTAGGTGCGCGAGGGTGAGAGAACGCCCGAGTGCAGTTGGGCGAACTCGACGGTTTCGGAGTCGGAGATGACACCTGTCTCGCCCATTCTGCGCATGATGCGCGAATGCCAGATGCTATTATGGTGGAGCATACCATTGGCAATGTAGCGGTGTGTGCGATCAACTGTGATATCATACACATCAGCTGTGCCGTGTTCAATGCTGACTACTTCATCGATAGGGTCTTCTTTGCGGAACCACTTGTGACCTGTCAGGTATTGGCGTAGGTTTTCTCGTTTGCGAGCAAGACCAAAGCCGATTTCCTGCGCGTAAACCTCTGCTGATTTCCCACTGATCCAGACGTTCACTCCACGCTGTCGTGAAAGAATGCCGTAGTTCAGGAGCAAAATTTGTAACGTCTGAGCGATATCGTCGCTGAAGGTCGAGAGTATCACGCCCTGTTTGACAGAAGCGCACCCATCACAGTCGAAGTATGCCCACAGGAATGCGCTTACTACTTGTTTGGGTGAGCGCAGGATGCAATCGGGGATGCGTTTTTCTCTTGCTTTAGCTTTCAGGTCAATACCGAGTGATTGCAACAGGTCAAGCACATTGGCTGAATAGAAGACGACGCGCCATCTACCGCCTTTGCCGTTGAGTGTCCTGGCGTCCCAGTATGGAGTTGCCTCGATCGCAAATAAGTCTCGAACGAGCAAGGCGTAGCGGTCTGCTAGCTCGCGGTCTCCGGTTGTGTAGCCGATAGCATTCTTGGTGATATGGATGTTGCCATCACCAATGAGATAGCCAAGAAACTCGGCGAATGCTTCTGTAACGTGGGTAGGTGCAGTAAGTGGGAAGCGATGGCTATATTGTGGCTTGCCATTGTTGCCGAAAGTGTAGCCTGTACTATCAATAGCGGCTGTGATGCGGTCTTTCGCATATGTTGTCTTACCACTCAGCGAACGATAGACAGTATGGACGCCTACACCCGCCGCTTGTGCTACATCATCTACTGTAGATGCCACTATTTTTATCGGTTGGGAGATTGGTACCAACCGCTCAGGCCAGATGTTATCACCAACGCTCAATGGGATGCGTTGTCCTATCTGTACGTCTTTCAATGCAATCCACGCATCTGGCCCGATACTTAGTTTGTGTTCTTCCGCGCCTTCGAGTACAAGTCCGCGCCGAGTGCGCAGGCGGATGGTGGCAGCATTGCGAGCAATATGCCGGTCACTGATCTCGTCTTGCTCTCCATTGCCAGTAACTACCTTCAGGTTCTGACCCTGCGCAAGCATGTCGTGTAGTGCATCATAACGCAGCAAACCATGCTCGGTCAGTACGAGGCTATCTTTTCTGAGACATGCCCATCCCTCGTTCATGGTCTTCGTTCGCATCTGTGGCACAAAATACAGCATCTCCGTGCGCACGATTTCGATGATGTCGCGCTGCCAGGCCTGCAGGTGCGGCGCGTAACGCAGCAGGAAGAGGAGGATATCTTTCTCTGGCTTCTCTGGAAATTTGGGTGATTTACGGGAGAGTTTTTCGCGTTCCTCCTCGGCTCTTCTGGCCTTCGTTTCCAGGCCCCACAGGTCATCGTATTCGCCAGTAGTTTTCGTAGCGGGTTTTTCCTCTTTTTTCTCAGGCTCGTTCTCGCGGATCAACAGGTTGTAGTCTACATGTTCCTGGATCGAGAGGACGGCATCGAGGAAACGTTCGACTTCGGCTTTGCCGTGATCGAACTCGTATTTGGCGATGCGCTCTGCATGGATGCTCACTTTATCGATCATGCGGCGCGAGGTGTGCTGGAAGTAGGCGTTGTTCTTGAAAAAGTCGGTATGACCGAAGACGTGCGCCGCGACGAAGGTGTTTTGGAGCAGGTTGTTCATATCCATGAGGAAGGCATAACTGGGGTTGGTGTTGACGACCATCTCATAGATTTTGCTCAGGCCGAAGTCGTACTGCATTTTTTGCCGGTGGTACGCTTTGCCGTGCGTCCAGTGGCTGAAACGCCCCGGCAGGCTGTACGAGGCAAATTCGTACATGATGGTCGCGGGTACCAGCTCGAAGTGCGTAGGAAACGGATCAAGTCCGAAGGTACGCGCTTCTTCCCAGGCATGATCTATCGCGTCACGCAATCGTTCAATATCGCTATCTGACATCGAGATGCTCCTGTAGGGGCGCGATTTATCGCGCCCAGGTTGTCTCTCACATTGTATCCAGGAGGGCGCGATAAATCGCGCCCCTACAAATCCATATCAAAAATCGCGTCCCTACCCTTACAAATCCATACCAATGGTCATCACGCGGGGACGGTGTCGCGCAGCGCGAAGAACTTCCTCAGCGCGGGATAGACCTCTTTTTTATCCGAGATGGTGACGGAGATGAATTTCCTGTCGCTGATCTTGTTGTAGGCGGACATCAGAGTGCTGGGCGAACGGTAATGTCCCTCGCGAATCTCTCCGTAGCCAAAGATATTACATAGTTCCATCAGTTTGGTGACCAGTTGGACACAGCGATCATTGTCCCAGGGCAGGTTATCGCCGTCGGAGAAGTGGAACGGATAGATGTTCCAATCGTCCGGGTTGAAGCGTTCTTTGATGATTTGCAGCGCCAGTTCGTACGCGGATGATACCTGCGTGCCGCCGCTTTCGCCTTTATGGAAGAACTCTTCTTCGGTGACTTCTTTGGCCTCGGTATGGTGGCTGATGAAGACGATCTGCACGTTGTTGTACTTGGTGCGTAGGAAGCGTACCATCCAGAAGTAGAAGCTGCGCGCGATGTATTTCTCGAATTCGCCCATACTTCCGGATACGTCCATCATGGCTATCACTACGGCATTCGACTGGTATTTAATCGTCGGCTCCCACACTTTGAAGCGCAGGTCATCGGATTTGATGTCCTTGAATTTGGCTTCGCCTTTGGCGGCGTTGCGTTTCAGATTTTCCATGATGGTGCGCTTCTTGTCCAGGTTGGTGAGGGGCCCTTTCTTGCGCACATCGGTGAAGCGCACGGCTTCGGTCTGCAGTTCTTGCTGGCGTTTCTGTTCGAGGTTGGGCAGGCCGAGATCCTCGAAGATCATCGCGGCCAGTTCTTCCATCGTGATTTCGGCTTCATAGAAGTCGTAGCCGACCTCTTTACCGGCATCACCCTTTTTCCCTTTGCCGGGGCGCGGCTCCTGGGCGACGACATCGCCGACTTTGCTTTTGCCATTGCCCTGGCCCGCGTGCTGCTGGCGACCCGGGTCAAAGCGAAAACGGTATTCGTCAAGCGAGCGAACGGGAACACGCACCATCTTTTTCCCATCGGAGAGGATGATGCTTTCCTCGCTGACAATATCGCCGAGGTTTTTCTTGATGGCTTCGCGGATTTTTTCTTTATGGCGTTCCTGGTCAACCTGTCCTTTGCGGTGCAATGACCAGTCATGTTGTGAGACAGACATGCAGAACACTCCTTCTTTAGCCAGAGCGGAGCTCGTTCAGTTCGCATGCGCGGTCTATGCGTCCTATCATTCCGCTATCCCTGCTGGCCACGGCTCATTCAGTTCGCGCTCATAGGTCGCCCTGATCGTCTCTATCTGTTCAGCAAGCTACCTGTATAGCGTAAGATTTCATTCGCGCATACATGGCAGTATCCATGCTCTGTCATGAGGCGGTTAACGACATCGTTAATCTTGCGTAGTTGCTCCTTATCTGGAGTGCGCGTGGAGGTGGTGATTTTCACCACGTCGCGCAGATCAGCGAAGAGTTTCTTCTCAATCGCCTCCTTCAAGCGCTCGTGGCTGGTGTACTCGAAGGTCAGTCCTCTACGCGCCAGCGACGAGATGCGAATGAGAATTTCCTCACGGAAAGGCTTCTTGGCGTTTTCGGTGACGCCAATCTGCTCTTCAATCGAGCGCATTAACTGCTCGTCCGGCTCCATCTCTTCATCGGTGATGGGGTCGCGCAGGCGCGTCTTGTTGCAATAGGCTTCGACGTTATCCAGGTAGTTGTTGAGCAGGGTGCGGGCCGACTCTTCGTAAGAGTAGACGAAGGCGCGCTGCACCTCTTTCTTTGCCATTTCGTCGTATTCTTTGCGCGCTTCCTGGATGAAGTTCAGGTAGCGTTCGCGTTCCTCGCGGCTGATGCTGGTGTGCTGGTCGAGTCCATCACGCAGCGCGCGCAGGGCATCGATAGGATTGATGCAGGTAGTGTTTTGTTTCACCAGCGCGCTTGAGAGGCGGTTGATGACATAGCGCGGCGAGATGCCGTCCATGCCTTCGCGAACCGCTTCATCCTGCAATTCCTTGATATCCTTCTGCTTGAAGTCCTCGATATCCTCACCATCGTAGAGCTTGAGCTTCTTCATAGTACTCATACCCGCCTTCTTGGATGGCTCCAGGCGCGTGAGGACGGCGAAGACACTGGCGATGCGCAGAGTATATGGCGCGATATGCACGTTCTGCAGGGCGCTCTGCTTCAGCAGTTTCTCATATATTTTAACTTCGTCGGAGGCGCGCAAGTTGTAAGGAACTTTGACAAGAATAATGCGGTCCTGCAACGCTTCCGACTTCTTGTTGCCTACAAAGGCCGCGTATTCATGTTCATTGGTGTGGCTGACAACTACCTCGTCGGCGTAGATCATGCTAAAACGCCCGGTCTTGATGTTCTGTTCCTGGCTGAGTGTAAGCAGCACGTACAGGAACTTCTCATCTGTTTTGAGCATTTCAACAAATTCCATGAGGCCGCGATTGGCGATATTGAGTTCACCATCGAAGCGATAGGCGCGTGGGTCGCTTTCGACGCCTACTTCACCGATGGTGGAGAGGTCAATGCCTCCGACTAACTCACTGATATCCTGGCTCTTCGGGTCGGACGGCGTGAAGGTACCGACACCTACTCGATATTTTTCGCTAAAAGCAATGCGTTTGACGGGGACAGCCTCAATGTGTCCCTTGTACTGAGTGTCTATCATGTAGCGGCAGTGGGGACACAGGTCGCCCTCGACGTAGAGGCCAAATTCTTTTTCGACATCGGCGCGCAGATCGTTGGGGATCAGGTGTAGAGGTTCCTCGTGCATGGGGCAATCTTTAATGGCGTAGATCGCTCCATCTTCTGAGCGGCTGTAGGCTTCTAATCCTCGTTTGAGGAGGTAGACTATCGAGGATTTACCACCGCCGACGGGACCCATCAGCAACAAAATACGTTTACGCACTTCCAGGCGCTGAGCAGCGGAGTGGAAATACTCAACGATTTGTTGGAGGGGTTTCTCGATGCCGAAGATTTCCTGGCTGAAGAAGTTGAAACGAGGTTCTCCATTGCGAGTTGTCTCGACACCCGCGTCCATAATCATATGATAAATGCGCTCATGCGAAAGATGCGCCACTTCATGCTTCTTGGTTGCAATTTCAAAGTACTGAGCAAACGTTCCTTCCCACTGTAAGCCCCGTTCACGGTCTCTGTATTCCTCTAACCGCTTCACCAGGTCCATAAGTCACCCTCTCTGTTCTATGCTGTCAGGCCGATCAGATGCTTCCTGACTGCTGAGTAAACGCACTAGGCAACTGGATTTAGATAATAAGGACAATGCTTCGCATGGGAAGCTCTAATGAGTTCAAAAGGGCTGGTTTCTTGCTCGACATATCGAGTTGGAGAACCCAGCCCTTTCTTTACAAATGTTACATGGAAGGTGAACCGCTCGACAAGTCGAGATAGAGAACCAGCCCTTTCCTTTTCAATGCCAGATGGGAGGCGAACTCCTTGATTTAGTATTCTCAATTTCGGTCCCATTTTCCATTCAAACGGGAGATGAAACCTACGAGATGCTGTCGCAAACATACTATTAATGGTAGCATACAGTACAGATAGTCCCCTGTCAAGGGTAAAAAAGGGCTTTCACACGGCCTTTCACATCTCCTTCACACTTCCAAATGGATGTGTGTTGCTCACTCTATCGGACGGGCAAATGAGATTGTGTCATACATGGAATACGAAAAAAGCAGTACCAGGGACTCATTCTTTCGAGAGGGTATGTTTGTGGAAGCGGCATATTCCATACATGCACTATCATACGTGATCTCTCACAGGCGACTTTCCATCGGCTCATAAAGAATCGCCGCTGACGGAGAGACGTAGACGCGGTCTCCTTTCCTGAATACGTGTTGATCCACACGCAGTCCCTGGAAGGTCAACCCGTTCAGACTCTCCGCATCCTCAATGACCCAGGCTCCATACTCCTTTTCCCAGCGTATCTTTGCGTGCAGGCGAGAGACGCGCTGCGACGGTACCTGCACATCGGTGCTTGAAAGTCGTCCCACGGTAAGGAGGGGTTGATCAAGCTGTCGTTGTCCCACAATCTGTCCATCCACCTCAATCAATACGCGAGCGTTGAGCGGTTGCTGCGGGTTTCTATTGCTGCTTCCTCTCACAACACGAGGATCCCGCGCAGGTAGTCCTGGCACCGGCTCTGGCCTGACAGGAGGATATGGTACAGGTGTGGGTGGGTGAGGTGGTCTCGCTCCCTGGGCCTGCTGGTTGATTAAACGCTCGATTTCAGCCCTGGGAACAATTACCGATCCACCCTGATAATCAACGTTGTAGCGATTCTGTTCCTTGAGCAGCCCCGCAAACACACCGTTCTGACGCTTCAATTCCTGGTAGGTCCCCTGCTCAACAATACGTCCGTCTTTGAGTACAATGATTTCATCCACATTGCCCAGCGTGCTCAGGCGGTGAGAAATCATCAAGACGGTGCGTCCCACCACAAGGGTATCGATGGCTCGCAGCACCTCGACCTCTGCTTCGACGTCCAGGCTGGCGGTAGGCTCGTCCAGCACCAGGATGGGCGAATCAACCACAATAGCGCGCGCGATCGCTAAGCGCTGCCTTTGCCCGCCGGAGAAGTTCTTGCCTCGTTCGCGGACCTTGGTTTGGTAGCCGTCAGGCAAAAGCATAATCGTGTCGTGGATGTGTGCTTGTTTTGCCGCTGCGACGATCTCGTCATAGGTCGCTTCTGGTCGCCCTAACTTGAGATTCTCCAGGATGGTTCCCTCGAAGAGCACCGATTCCTGCAAGACCTGGCTGACATTGCGGCGTAATAAAGCCAGTGGGATCGTGCGAGTATCGATGCCGTCAATTTTGACGTTTCCCTGATTGACTTCGTAAAAGCGAGGGATCAGCTTAATCAAGGTGGTTTTGCCACCTCCGGATAGGCCGACGAGCGCGACTTTTTTGCCCGCGGCAATGTGCAGGTTGATGCCCTTGAGGATGGGGCGTTCCGGCGTGTAGCCAAAGACGACGTGTTCAAAGGTGATCTCGCCCCTGAGCCGCTGTGGTCCGGCGTACGGGACTGCACTCTCAGAGATTTCGGGAGCCTGGTCCAGGACTTCTTGCATGCGCTCAGCCCCGGCCGCGGCACTGGTGAAGACGTTGGCCAACTTGGAAAGATCTTTCATGGGTTGGAAGAAATTCTTCAAGAAACCAATGAAAAGGGTCAGGGTGCCAGCAGTAACGACGGGATTAGCCACGACGTCGATGATGGGGAATTTCCCTGTCACTATAGCAATGGCCCCCATGCCGATGATGAAGGCAGAACCAAGCGTTACTAAAATATTCACCACCGGCGTAAATTGTGCCTGGAGTGCGCCTGCATCAAGCCCTGCCTGGCGGCTTTTGCCAACGTAGCGGTTAAAGCGCGTGGCTTCACGGTCTTCCAGTGAGAAGGCTTTCAGTACCGTAATGGCACCGACATCCTCTGCTGCAACGTCGGCTACTTCTCCAAGGGACTTGGATGCTCTTTTAGCGGCAGCCTTGATGGCTTTAGTGTAGGAGAAGATGGTAACGGCGAGAGCTGGCACGAGAACTATTGAGCCGATCGCTAGTTGCCACTGTGTTGTCCACATAAAATACACGGCAACCACCAGGATTAAGATATCTCCCAGCGAGTCGACCAGGCCGTCGGTGACCAGCTTTTCAACGTTGGCGATGTCACCCGTGATACGCTGAACAAGATCACCTTTCTTTTGTTTGCCGTGCCAGTCCAGTGAGAGGCGTTGGAGCTGGTCAAAGAGTTTTTTGCGCAGCCGTGCTGAAAGATTCTGCGCAACACGAGAGGTCAGGAAGAGCTGCAGGTAGATGAGTCCCGCATCGAGTAGACCAAGTACCACGAGCACGATGATTAAGAAAGTGACGATGGTAGAACTACTGTGTGGAGCAGGGCTGTACAGGTTGAGGACAAGGTTAAATGGAGAACTTGGCTCCTTTGAAGGAGGTGGGACCCCCTTTACAGTTGGAGGAGGTGTAGCTGCATTAAAGATGTCCTTGATGACAACGATGCCGTAAGAAGAGGCGAGCACCTCGAAGATGGTCGCTCCAAAAATGAACACAACGAGAAAACGGTATCCCTTGAGATTGCTCCACAGAAAACGAATCATGATTTTTCCCCTTCCTAAGTCTGGGAAACCCGACGCAGCCTCATTAATCGTTGTTGATAGTTCGCGTTATCGCCAGGTGTTCAGACGGTTGACCCAGCGAGAGGAATGTCGTCAACACAGACGGATTTCGTGCTCAAGGAGACACTACGTGTACAAGCGATGGTTCCTTGTATAACGTACCACGTTTCTAGCCCTGGTGGATAAACGCTGCCAAGAGCATGTTTTCGCGGATGCATTCCGCATGAACGCATTTCTTGACGGGTTCAACAAACCGAGCGGGAGTCACGTCCCGTTGCAGAGGAATGGAATCTGGGAACATGTATCCTGATGCTCTATCCATAAATATTTGATGACGTGAAGTGAGGGCGAGGAGCATTGGAGAGAAATATGGGAAGAGGGAAAGCAGGAGAAAGCGGTAAGATTGTTCCCTCTTGTGTCTCTTACCACACTGGCAACCCGCGCAGCTTTTGCGCCTTGTCTCCAGCAGGCGTTGATGCGCTCTCCAACGATACGAAATACTCCAGCAACAAGCGATGGACGAAAATATAGCCACCTCCCATCTTGCGCAAAAGGATGCGCTCGGCAGCGGAATCGAGGAAGCGTGGATAGTTCCACGGGATTGAACCGGCGCGCCAGAGCAGAAGGCGTACCACACCATGCTGCAAACAGGCAAGCCCGCCGTAGAAAAGTCCTACCAGGAGTCCAGCACTTAGTCCAACGATCAGCCCATCGCTCAGTCCGACGCTCAACGCAGTGCTTAACCCAACGCTCAGTCCAACGCTCAGCCTGAATCCCAATCCGAAGGCCAGTCCAACGCTCAGTCCAACGCTCAGCCCAACGATACCTGCGCTGATGAGTCCAAGCACGAGACAATTGCGAGCAGAACGGCGAACGCCTTGATTGGGTACAACACGGTGCTGATCACTCATGGTTTCACTTGACACCCCCTGAAGGAGTCCAATCACTAGCCAAAAGCTTAGACCGTAGCTCAACCCGAAGCTTAGACTGTTGCTCTGCCAGGCGTTCAGTCCGCCGATGAGTCCCACGAAGGCCATTTGACTCAAGGTTGTGAGGATATGACTCTTCGCGAGCAAACTCCGTCCAAGACTTCTCCACGACCAGATGAGTTCATCGGTGAGGACGATACCAATAGGCTTCACTATGAGCAGCTGGCTGAGAAGTAGGCTGCTCCCCCAGACGAGCAGCATGCTGCCCTGCACAGGGATCACCGCGCCGCTCACCATGCTGCTCAGCACGGGGCTTACCCCAATGAGTAGACCAAGGCTCAGCCCGAGTAGTGATCCTACGATGATGCCTTTTTTGATACCATCAAGTACCGCCTTGAGGAGGATGCTACCCAGCCCGATGAGCAACCCGGCGCCCAGCCCGGCGTTCAGCCCGATGAGCAACCCGGCGCCCAGCCCGGCAGCAAGCCCAATGAGTATTCCCGCCTTGAGCCGTTCCACGAGACGAGACCAGATGCCCCTCCCCACTTGCTCGCCGCTCTCTTGTGGTTGCTGGATGCTACTCCCTGCATAAAGCAGCCATCCCATAAATCCACCAAGCGCAAGGTTCAAGGCGAGAGACGTGAAAGAGGGAAGAATCCAGGGCAGCAACAACGAGTGCGCTCCAAGACAGACAAGCATACCGATGAAGATTGCAGGAAACCAAAGTGCCCACCTGTCATAGGCCCGGCGCGTCCGATCTCCTTTGAGCCAATCGGGTTGTAGATGCTCGATGTAGAAGACGGTCTGGTTCTGCCGTTTCATCTGCCGTGCCAACCACGAGAGCCAGTGCGTGGTTTGTTCAGGCGTGTAGCGCATCTCAGACTCTCGATACCTGAGCATCCGCTCAATATAGCGCTCGAAGAGCTGCCGCTGCCGCTCCGTGAGGGAGGCTCCTCGTAAGAGCTCCTCGATGGGCAAACCATGATAGGTCAAGGTCAGGATGCTGAGCATCAACGGCGTGTTCGTGAGCTCGCGCAGCCCAGCATCCTGGTGCAACGCCACCCGCAGTGCCCATAACGGCTCCCCCCCACGTGCCAGGTAGTCATCGACCTGCTGCTCGGTGAGCGGCTGCACCATCACAGCGCTACCCAGCCGTACACGCGCAGTTTGCGCCAGGTAGTCCGCACTGCGGCTGCATACCACCAACGGCAACAGCCCATGCTCCTGTCGGTAGGTATTGATAGCCTCGATACAGGCCGTGCGTTCCCTGGGAGCCACCTCATCCAGCCCATCGAGCAGGGAAAGGATCTGATCCGTATCTACCCAGGCTCGACCCAGCTTGCGTGGCACCTGGTAGGTGCTGCTGAGCTCCTCGACCAGCCAGTCTACGAGAGGCTGCTGCTTGGTGGCCCAGGATGACAGATTGAACACCACGGGCAGAGGGTGATGCTCATCGTGCTCGGCACGATCCAACAGATCGCGTGCTATTTCCAGCAAGAGGGTTGTTTTGCCTGAGCCAGGCGCACCCAGGATCAGCAGCTCTCCAGCAGCCGCGTCGTACACTTCGGTGATGCGAGTGCCCACGGACAAAGGATAAGGCGCACCCGCAGGTTGGTGGAGCGCCAATTGCCACGGGTTGGCCACGGCCTCGGGTTGCTCCTCTAGTCCCAATGCTACGAGAGCGGCTCCGTGCAGCGAATGCTCCAAGACTCCGGCAATCCAGAAAGCGCGTACCTTCTTCAATAACCGTTGTCGATTGGTTCGCGAGACGGGCACTCTCACATTCCCAGACGAGGAAATGGCCTGAATAGTGGGTGGAAGCCCCTCCAACGCTGCCGGCTCTTTATTGTCTGCTGTATGAATGTAGTACGGAGCAAGTGGTTGCATTGTTGAGAAGGATTGTTCCTGTTCCTTTGGCAACAGCCCATGTATGGGGGCAGGAAACGTGTCTGGCGAAGAAATCTGCTCTTGTGCCAGGGGGACAGAGGATAGACTTAACGAGAGCGACTGTGTGGCAACACTTACATTTTCAAGGACACCTGCGAAGTCTTGCACAGTGACAAAACGCGCTTGCGGCTCTTTGGCCAGCACCCCGAAGACGGCGTCTTCGACGGCGGGAGGAAGGGAAGGAATCCGATCACATAAGCTGGGAGGGGCTAGGTGTAGGTGCTGACTGAACACCTCAAAGAGGGAACCACGAAAGGGCGGTTCGCCGCACAGCCATTCGTAGACCAGCACCCCCAATGCGTATTGATCGCTCGCGGCGGTGGGTTTGCCTTGGATCTGTTCAGGAGCCATGTAGAGGGGAGTCCCAGCTGGATTCTGGGTCGAGAGCGAGCCTAGGGAATGTTGGACCACTGCGATGCCAAAATCGCTGAGCACCACCTCGTCGTTGGTGTTGAGAAGCATATTCTCCGGTTTAACATCGCGGTGGATCACGCGCTGCTGGTGGGCATAGTCCAGGGCTGGGGCGATCTGCTTAACATAGCTTACGACCTGCTCCAGGGACAGGCGCATCCCCTTGGGATGCTGGGTGCGCAGGGTCCCGTTGGGGGTATACTCCATCACCAGAAACGGGGTCTGGTCCTGGAAACCGAACTCAAGCACGCGCACGATATGGGGATGCTGCAGGTGAGCGATAGTACGAGCCTCGCGCAGAAATTGCGCATGGGTGTCCGGCTCCATGCGCATATGGAGGACCTTGATAGCGGCAGGGACCTCTAAATAGCGATGTTCTGCCAGGTAGACCTCGGCAAAGGCCCCACGTCCGAGTAAGCGGAGCAACTGGTAATTGCCAAGGAATTGTCCCACACGTTCAGTCATACACCGGTTCTCTCCAGGAGGAAATCACCAACACAGAAGGATTGCGTGCTTCGGGATACACTACGTGTACAAGAGAGGGTTCCATGCATATCATAGCACATCTATGGTGTTATTAGATAAACGCATCCTTGTCGCCTGTTTTCGCGAATGCGTCTGCGAGAACGCATTTCTTGACAGGTTCAAGAAGCTCACTCTTCCAAGCGTTTGTTACAACGCTCGTTAAACCAGATGGAAGAGCGTATCATTGTAGAATGACAATAGTTGCTCCACCAATCTATGCATCGGCCATTCGACAACAAATTTTAACTCTCCGGAGCATAGGGAAACTTCGTTCAAGAGATAATCACCTGGAGGTGCGCTTCATGTGCAAATACGCGAACGATCTATTTGGAGAACGTGACGAAAGTAATAGCGGTTCCGTATCCCACCTCCAATGTTTTCGCTGCGCTGCCATTGCGCACGGCGACACCAACATAACCCGAACTATCTCCATAGATAAAGGGTTGTCCATCGTCAGGGCCGTCGGTGAAGAAACGCCTGCGTTGGTCTATGACTCGTTGCCTGGAAGGAAAGTTTAGCTGCACCCGCGGAAGTTCAAACAGATCTGGAACCATACTTAGTGGGATGCTGGTGATGAGGTTACCGAAGTTATCGACGTGAATGATGCGTCCCTCAATGGTGCTGCCATGCCGGGTGGGTTGCCCTACTTCCAGGCGTTGAAGCGTTGCGGGATCGAGCGCCGGGCCCAGTTCATGCAAGGTACTCGTTGTTCCACGGGCAAGGTGCGCCCCTACGGGCGCAAATATGTCGCGGCCATGAAAGGTAGCACTGACGGACTGCCGGTGATACGCCGGATTCGAAAGCAGGACGGCGGCATGTACCGGTTGTTCCGCAAGCACATAGCTAAAAAGTCCGTTGTCGGGACCCACGAAGAACCATTCACCGGCGTGAAGTGCGATGGCCCCGCGAGAACTGCCGACGCCAGGGTCTACCACGCAGACAAACACAGTATTGGTGGGGAAGTAGCGGTAGGCGGAAGCGAGAATCCACGCGCCGGAGGGAATCCGCTGCGGCGCGATCTCGTGGGTGATATCAATGATGTGCGCGCCGGGCGTGATACCGGCAATGACTCCTTTCATGACGCCGACATCGCCGTCGCCAATGCCAAAGTCGGTCAGTAGAGCGATTACCGGGTGTGAATGAATGTGTTCCATATGCTATTTTCTGTCCCTTTTCTGCTATGCACGGTACATACTTTTCTCATTTGTACGACCACGACGAAGAACTGTCAATAGTCGTGATAGCTATTCTTCAGGTACCATTCTATGTTATACTAGCGCAAATAATTGGCATAGACGCAGCAATTACAAGGAGCGCTGGTATGAATGTAAATAGTGGTGGTCCGCATATCCTTCTTTTTGAGCGTGACCAGCAACTCACGGGTTTGCTCACAAGTGAGTTTCAACTCGCGGGATATGAGTGTCACGCAGCTCGCACGGCGGTGGAAGTCTTTGATGCAATAGCGCGGTTTCCCATCAGGCTCGTACTGGTGAACCTGGCGCAGGCTGCCGCGAGTCGGCGCGAGTTCTGGGTGGCGCTGGATGCACAGAGACGAGGACGCGGCGTCCAGGTATTTACGTTTCGCTGCATGAACCTGGCGGGCTACGGGGCGGATGACCCGGATGATCGCTCTCGTTCGGTCTTGACGGATATGGAAGTGGATGGCATGCTCGGCGTCATGAACCTGGTTGACGCGGTGCGGACGCGCATTCCTGGATCAACAACGGGTTCCTTCCCACGAATGAATGCTGCGTCTGCCGTTACTGGTCAGGAGGGGTCGAGTCGCTTGAACAAACAGGCAGAGGGAGACGCAAGATCGGGGGTAGGCCAGGTGACTCAAACAACCGTTCCCATGTCTACTTTGACCGCACCTTCTCCATCCGGGGCAACGGCAGCCCCGACCGGCGTTCCAGAACAAAATGGCCCTGCCAGGACCGGGATACCCGCGCCGACATTTACTGACAAGATACGCGCTGTCATCTATCCTAGTAATCGCAGTTATGCGTCGCCACCTGAGACGAACTGGTCTACACATACAGCACCTGCCCAGCGCCCCATGAGCAGCGCGGATGCCGCAGTCAGGCCGCAGGTCGCTCCAAATACTGGCGATGTTAATGCAGGCGCGCAGCCAGTATCACCAGATCAACGTATGCCACTACCTGCTGATGCCGCAACGTCGATGGCGTCTTCAAGAGAAGAGTCGAGCCTGGTGCAGCTTTCGCGTATGGTTCGTGAAAATACCGCTGTTCGTCCAGAAGAAGTATCCTCAACGCATCCACGCATCGTGGCTCAGCCTGTTGTACAGTCCGCCTCTACTCCCACCGCTCCTCCTGCGCCACAGCAAGAGCAGCAACGAGCTACTCCTGGAACGAGGATCATCGGTGATGATAGAGTGGAGAGAGCGCCAGCACAACAAATGCAGCAGGCGCGTCCAGTCGAGTCAACATCGATCAGTGATCTTCCCCTACGCGCATCTCCCATTGAAGATTTGCCGATTGAGCGTCCCCTGGAGAGACGGAGTGGGCAGACCGGACAGATGGGGCAGATAGGACAGACCGGGGCGCTATCAACGCGGGCTCCGGAGGCAGCATCAACCACTATGCCAGTTGCCTCGGTGAAGACTCCAACCGTTTCAGTGCCAACCGCGAAGGAGGCGCCAGCGCCTGTGGAAACACCTGCTGAGGTATCGCGTGAAAACAAAGCGCAAGGGGGTAGCCAGAGCCAGGAGAGCATTGAGACGGAACAGGATGAGGTGATTGAGCGTGTACTGGTTGACCACTCGTCCGCACTGTCGCAAGCGCTGCGCAGGCATTCAGACCCACAAGTGACATCTGAAGACGTACTGTTGAATATTGTGCAGAGTCTTCCGCCCATGTCTTCGCTGCCGACTCCACTAAAGTCACCCCCACAGACGCCTGTCTTGAGTGGGCGAGCCACCCGTTCATTAGGCAGCGTGCTGCTTGAGGGACACCTGGTGCCGCAGCATCGCCTGGAGGTTGCGCAGAACATTCAGCGCATGCTGCGCGCAGTTGATATGAATTACCAGTTAGGTGAAATATTACTGATGTTCAAATTGCTGACTCCAGACCAGTTACTCGCTGCCAGCCTGGTGAGCTATGGCTTGATTTCAGCCACGCAAATTAGCGCGCTTGGTCGTATTCGCCAGGAGTTGCATGCTATTAACCTTGAATATGACCTGGAGAGTTTACTGGTGCTGTTCCGCATTCTCACCCCCGATCAATTGCGTGAGGTGCGTGCAAGCTGGTCAGGGTAGGGTGTGCCCATGTTTCTCCTTAGAGTTCCCTGGGGCCTCCCACAACCAGCGCAGTGCGTTTATGCGCGATGGTGGTGGAGTGACATTGCTGTAGGGACGCGATTTATCGCGTCCACGATCGACCAAACCATTGACTGGCTCGTCTTTCCCGCGCGTGACATTGCTGTAGGGGCGCGATAAATCGCGTCCACTCGGGTTGGCGGGACGGATAAGTCCCTTTCCCTGCTCAATCGCATCGAACAGGTCGAGGAACGAATTGACGCTTTGCGCGACACCCTCAACCATTAAATACCCGGAAGGTTTTACCGCATCGCCTACTAAATAGAGTCCCTGTATCGATGTCTCCGGTGCCAGGTCTTCGCCCTGGGCGCTGCGATTTACCGGCCATTCACCGCGATAGGCGCTCATAGTGAGAATGCGACAATGCTTCTCGAACGTTTCTCCAAAGAGCATGCGCAGGTCGGCGAGTGCCAGTTTCTTCTCCTCTTCCACGTTATTGCTCTGCATGACCTGGTGACTGATAAGCAAGTGCTTACCGGGAGGAGCCAGGCGCGGGTCGCAATTGGTTGGCTGTACGATACCCGCAATGCGCTGTGTATCCAGGCAATACATAATACCTTTATGCGGGATAAGCGAAACATCGCTGAGAACATGTACCTTCAGGCCGATAGCTTCGTGGATGGGATATTCTACAGCGGTGTGATGATGTAGCACATCAGCCTGTCGAATCTGGACGTTATTCAAAAGCGCACTGGTGGCGCGAGGTCCCAGGTCGCTGATGATCAGTGGAGCGTGCAGGAGATATTCTTCGCCTTTCGTTTTATTGCGTGCGCGTACGCCTGCGACCCGACCATCCGAGTGAAGAATTTGCTCCACCTCGCATTGCAGGCGTACTTCCGCGCCCTGGTCGGTAATATGGCGCTGCAATTCGGCAGTTAACGCCCCACAACCGCCTTCTACGAAGCCGGGAGCGCCGAAGCGCAGCATGTTCTTCGTGGTGCGGACGACCTCGGCGGCGCTGACCTGGTGCAGTTCAAGGCTGAGCGCGAAACGCGAGATGCGCTCGAAGAATGCGGTCAATTCGCGATTGCGTTTCACATCGATATGACGCGCCAGCCATTGGTCGAATGGTAGATCGCGCTCGTGGGCTGGAAGGCGCCGGATGAACATCAAATAGCCAACGCGGGTAAACCAGAAGAACTGGCGCGGCCCAAAGACTTTGAGTGTCCCCAGAAGGCCTTTGGAGCGGACTTGTTTGCCATGCACATGAAAGGATGCGAAGACATCGGCGTCGAAAAAATGGTGTGGAATGTGTAGGCGACGCAACATGCGCGCCAGCACGCCGCTGCTGCCAAAGGGGATCATGTGAACAGCGCCGGTACTGACCTGAACGCCCTGAAAGGTTTTCGCGGTGAAGCGGCCACCACAGTGAGGTAAACGCTCTAATACGACAACCCGCTTGCCGCGTTGCAATAGCTGCGCGGCACTGAGCAAGCCTCCTAGACCTGCGCCAATGATGATGGCGTCATAGTCGTGTTGGTGAGAAATAGAGTCCATTGAGTATATTTCCAGCGTGAACCAGCATATCCAGGGGTTTCCAGGGCGACCGCGAGGGGTCGCCCTGGAAAATGTTAGAGTTCCTCACCGAGCAGACTGCGTAGCAGGCTGGTGCATTCGGCCAGGGTACTGAGGACGTTCTGGTGAATCTGGAAGACTTTGTTCAACTCACGAGCTTTGCGCGCCAGTTTAAGGACATACTCAATGTCGCGCGGGTTGTTCATTACATCTTCCATCAGTTGGAGCAGCTCTGTCCATGCCAGTTGTTCGCGGGTGCGCGCGACATCAGCAATGGTTTTATCCATGCGGTCAGAAACAGCGCGAACGCCGGAGCGAAGCTGATTGGTCGTCTGCACGATATCGGTATCGTGGTTGCGCATGGCTTCCTGGGTCGCGTTCAATTGTTCCTGCAAGGACGCAACCTGTCCATCCAGGGTTGCCAGGGCAGCCATCAATGGGGCCACATCCGGCAGAGTCGGCTGAGGCAGGCTGGTCAGGCGACGGAATGTGACGTTGCTGACCTCAATCGGTGGAGCAGGCGGTGGCACTATCCATGACTCACCAGATGGAGCCTTGCTATTTGCGGGTGCGGCGCTGCTGGTGGATGCCTGTTCGTTCGCCGGTGTACTCTCCTGGGAGAGTACTACAGGCTCTGGCGCGGGCGGTGGTGGCACTGGAGCCACTGGCGCGGCTGGTGCGCTCTCCTGCTGGGGAGGACCCTGCATCTCGCTACCACCATTCATGGAGCGCGTGCCGTACTCGTCATCTTGCGCAGCCGTCAGGTTTTCGTCATCGCGCGTGCGATAGGTCATCTCGGCAGCGTTTGAGGCATTCACCGTCATGGTGGGCATGCTTTCGATATCTACCGATGAAGATGCAGGCTCCTGGAAGATCAGTTCATGCTCTCCGATACCGATATGATCTCCATCGTGAAGAGCACGAGTAGAGCGCTCATCCAGTTGTTGCGAGTTGACAAAGGTGCCATTGGCGCTGCGCTCGTCACGGATGGAATACTGGCCATTCTCTACGAGAATGGTGGCATGGCGGCGCGACGTCAGCTTGTCTTTTGAGAGGAGAATATCACTGTTTGGCGCGCGGCCAATGCTCATCTCCAATTTATCCAGGGTATAGTCGTGCAAGATTTCTCCCGTATCCGCACGCAGGATGAGATGGGCCGGTGTCTCGATTTTGTTCATCACCGCCTGAGCTGTCGGGGCAGGGGCATCAGCGCGAAGCGTAGCCGGTTCTGCCGATGTGCTGGCGATGGTCAAGAGATCCGGGTCGCTCCAGGCACTGCCCGGAGGAGGGCCTTGTGGAGCGGGTGGAACCCAGTCTTCGGCGGTGGGAAGTGTGGTATCGCCCAGAGCAGGCTGTGCCTGCTGTGGTGAGGGAGTTGATGGGACCAGGCGATTGCCACAATTCAAACAAAAATTGTCCCCTGGCCGGGTTTCGGCGCTGCAATAGGGGCATTTATCCATGTCTTTGTTCCTCCCTTTGTTGGAATGTACAGTATCTGGAATGAACGCGAAACTATGGCCCATTATACCAGACTTAAACGTTGAGCGTCGAGGGGCAATTTACAAGAACCACCACAGGCGACCAACAGTACGACGAATGTAGTTGCGAATATTGATGTAGATAATCCACGGTATCAAGAATACCAGGATGATGAATACGAAGAACAGGCAGCGCAATCCGGGGATCAAGAATGCCAGGAAACCAAACAACACTAATAGTACTAAGGTAATCGCGACGGTGGCTACAATGCCCGCGAGGACCTTTTTCATCAAAGCATCGTTCTGGCCGCCAAACCCCAGCGAACCACCCAAAGATGAGCCGCTCTGCCCTGTTTGCCCTCCCTGACCGCTCCACGACTGTTGCTGGTAGAACCCGGGATTACTCGTGGCATAGGGGGGCAATGGGGGCACCTGCGACTGCGGAGCTGGTTGATCGTAAGGGCCTTGCGCGGCTAAAACTGCCCCACAATTGGTACAAAATCTGGTAGTAGCATCTATAGGGGCGTTACAGCGGGGGCAGGTGTTGTTCATAGTTGGTTTCTCCTTGTTCAAGTATCGCTTTCAGGTGGCAGGTATCCAGGTAACATTCGTTTGCAACGTGGTGAAAACATGCTGCAAGTATTCTATACTTCTACGCGCAGATAATACAACATTTGTGCTCGCTTTCGCCCCGGAACACACTTGAAGCGGTAACTGCGTAGGGCTGGCAGTAGCTTGAGGAGTACCCGCCGATGGTGTTCCATTCTTTTGTGAAGGGGTACCACTTGTACTATTGGAAATGTAGCACGCGAAAGATGTATTTTGTGAGGTCACCGGCGCTTCTGAAAAGGTGATGGAGGTATGATCTGGAAGCAGGTATCCAATGAGAAAACTACCACCAAATGTGGGATCATGAATAATGGCCTGCGCGCTCACCAGGCAGGTATTGCGTGGCAATGTGCCGGGAAGATAGACAGTAAAACCGAGATTGGTCACTACCTGGGACCAGTCAGTGAGAGTAGTTGGTGTGCCAGCCACGGCTCCTGTCGTCGCCGTGGGGGCACTTCCTGAGGTGGCAGTTGCCGTGGCGCCAGGTGTGCTGGTGGCAGTAACTGTAGCAGGTGTAGTGGGTGTAGTGGGTTTAGGCGCCGCGCCTTCGTCACGAAACACCATGAATGGCTTTTTACACCACTGCAACTGCACCAGCGGTACATCTGCCACTGATGTACTCGTAGGAGTCGAGCCTGGGCTTCCTGACGAGCCAAAACAGGCGGTGAGCAACAGAGTAGTAGTAAGCGCTAGCAGCAGACTGGTTATCAAATACAAGAAAGTATATTTCATGCCCCTATCGTCCTGCCTGACCGCGGGCGTCTGGTTGGATGGCAGAACGGATAGGTGCCGCGGTCTAGCAGTATAAATAAGGTGCGGTTTTACCGGTGAATAGCTAAACCAATGTACTACAAGAGACATAAAACGAGAGAAAAACATGCCTACTCCTCTTCAAAATGGAACCCAACAGGTGTCACTATTACTATTAGATATTTGAGCAAACGTCTAAACACCCCTTGCCAGTATTTAGTATAGAATAAATGAGAAAGAAATCCTATGAGGTAGCTCTCAATTTTGGGAGCAAAAAAGGGGGCTTTACAGCGTTTTGATTTAGTGCTACCATTACGCACTGCAACCCAGATATAGGAATTTTCTTTGTCCCGTTTGTTCTATCCGTTCCGTTTAATATATGAAATATGTTTCCAATTATTTTTGTCGAAAAAAGGTGCATGATCCTACTATTACAAACGCATGAACCTGCCAATCGGTACATGTTGTCGCCGAAGAGGTAATAAGGTGTGAATGCAAAGCAAATCTGGCAAACAACCATAGAGCGATTGCAAAGCAAAGTCCAACCGGCCGTTTTTACCACCTGGTTTCAAGGGACTGCTGCCATCTCGTTTCAAGATGGAGTTTTTATTGTGCGCGTGCCCACTACGTTTGCGAAAGCCCACCTTGAGGGACGTTTCATAGATTTAATTCGTTCGATTCTGTCGGAAGTTGCTGGCGGTCCGGTCGAGGTGCGCTTCGTGGTATCGAAAGAAGTTCCCACTCATGGAAATGAAGAAGCAGGAGAGAACGCAGCGGTAACGCACAAGCGAACTTATCGCCTTCCTAAGAGCCGCCTGACTTCTCTTCAACAAGAAAAATCTCGACTGGACGCGACGCTTGCTGGAAATAATTCTGGCGGGCTGCATCCACCTGGTCCTGTCGCACATCGTCAAGGGGCTACCAGCGAACCAGAGGAAAAAAGTTACGATGTTCAAAGCGAACGGCGCACGCCGCAAAATTATAGCGGAAGCGCGCAGCCAGGTCTGTTACCGCTCGGCGGTCAAGGAGTGCTGAATCCTCGTTATACCTTCAGCGCTTTTATTATGGGGAAGTCGAATCAACTTGCGCACGCGGCTTCGCTGGCTGTAGCCGAAAATCCTGGCCAGGTGTACAATCCCTTGTTCTTCTACGGAGGCGTTGGATTAGGAAAGACGCATCTGCTGCATGCTATTGGACATGTGGGAGAGGCTTCCGGGTTGACGGTTTTGTATGTGACCTCTGAAAAATTTACGAATGAAATCATCAATGCCATTCGCTTCCAGAAAACTGAGGAGTTCCGCGCCAAATATCGCCAGATCGATATCTTGCTGGTGGATGATATCCAGTTTATCGCGGGCAAGGAGTCTACTGAGGAAGAATTTTTCCATACCTTCAATACACTGCACAGCGCGAATAAGCAGATCGTGGTGACGAGCGATCGCCCGCCCAAAGCCATTCATAGCCTGCAAGACCGCCTGCGTTCGCGTTTTGAGTGGGGCTTGCTGGCAGATATCCAGCCGCCGGAGTATGAGCATCGACTGGCTATCCTGCGCTCGAAGGCCGAGTCGCTGCGTTTCGCGATCCCTCCATCGGTGATCGAGTATATTGCGCGTCCAGAGTGCAGCAGTGTGCGCGAATTGGAGGGCGCGCTGAATCGCGTGATTGCCTACGCGACACTGCACGATGCCGCGCTTTCCGTCAGTCTCGCGGCCCAGGCGCTTGAACACCTGTACAACGAGAACAGCGCTCCTACATCTACCTTAACCGCTGTGGAAGTGCTGGAGGGTGTCTGTTCCTATTACAATGTCGATCTAGAACGCATGCGCGGTAAACAACGTGAACGAGAGATTGTGTGGCCGCGCCAGGTGGCCATGTATTTGATGCGCCAGGAGACAACCGCTTCCCTGCTGCAAATTGGCGCGGAACTGGGTGGGCGCGATCACACCACGATTATGCACGGTTGGGAGAAAGTGCATACCGAGATCGCCAACAACGACCGTGTGCGTCGCGAGGTTGCCGCCGTCCTGGAATCCCTGCAACGAGGCAAGCCGTAGGGACAATGGGCGGAGGGGCGGATGTGTGGGGGCCTTGTGCTTGTCCTCCCTGGGGAATCGAGCAGGCATATAGGACAAGCACAAGGCCCCTACATCCACCCCACACCACCCCTTGTCCCTACGCAGGGTAACTCTTATTCCTTTCTTATGGATGTTCCTCATATGGTACAATTTGCTTACCATCTATCGTCCGTAACATCCCCTGGAAAAAGAGGTAAGCATGACCAACCCACTTACATCCTATCTTGAGGCGCGCGCCGGTGAAGCGCAGGCGCTGCTCGAACAGATTTGCCGCCAGCCGAGCATCGCGGCTCAGAATATTGGTATGGCGGAAATGGCCAATCTGATGGAAACCTTGCTCACCGAAACGGGTTTCTCGACTCGCCGCCTGCATGTCGAGGGCGCGCCTACAGCTATTTATGGTGAATTGCGAGGAGATAGTGACTACACGGTGCTGTTGTACAACCACTATGACGTGCAGCCTGCTGAACCATACGAGCTATGGCTGTCACCGCCTTTTGTGCCAACCGTGCGCGATGGCAAGCTCTATGCGCGCGGCGTATCGGATAACAAGGGCGAAATCGCGGCGCGTCTGGCGGCTATTCGCGCCTTACGCGCTGTCTACGGCACACTGCCCATCACGCTGCGCTGGATAATAGAGGGAGAAGAAGAGGTCGGCAGCCCGCACTTTGGCGCGCTGGCAGAACAGTATAGCGCGCTCCTACAAGCCGACGGATGCTTGTGGGAGGGGTCAAGTTTCGATGCTAGCGGGAGGCCAGAGTTAGTGATGGGTACAAAGGGCCTGCTCTACGTGCAGCTCGATGTGGAGGGTACAGGCGTCGATGCGCATTCGGGCGCGGCACCTATTCTTCCGAGCGCAGCATGGCGGCTGGTGCAGGCGCTCGCCACCTTGCGTACACCTGCCGGGCATATTCGCATTCCCGGTTTCTATGACGCGGTGCTGCCGCCCTCAGAGGAGCAGCTGGCAGCGATCACCGATCAGCCGAACAAGGACGCGGAGATGCGCGAGGCATTCCAGGTAGAGAAGTTTGTAGATGATCTGACAGGTGCGGCGCTGCTCGAACGCCAGTCGTTTGCCCCGACCTGCAACATCGCTGGACTGGTCAGCGGCTATTCCGGCGAGGGGTCGAAGACGGTGCTGCCTGCGAAGGCAATGGCGAAGATCGACTTCCGCCTGGTACCCAACCAGGAGCCGGACGATATCCTCGCCAGATTGCGCTCGCACCTGGATGCCGAAGGCTATAGCGATATTCGAATAACCACCTTTGGCAAAGCCGAGCCGGTCGTCACCCCTATGAATGATCCGTTTGTGCGGCGTATCGCCGCCCTCGCGGAGTCGTTTAGCGGCGAACGTCCTTCAGTAACGCCGATTGCCGGTGGAACGCTCCCACTACTGGGCGCATTACGCCGCTTTGTGGGCGTACCTGGCCTGTGTGCTCCTGGTAATGCAACCTACTGGGCGAGCGGCGCGCACGCGCCCAACGAACATATCCGACTCTCGGACCTGGACAGAGCTGTGCGGTTTAATTGTCATATGTTCCAGTCGCTTGGGGGAGCTACTTAGCGCTTACCACTACCAACCGGCGACCTCGGTCCGTTCAGGCGTGAGGAAATCATAGATACGCAGGTAGTCCTCACCGAAGAATGCTTTGTACCAGGGTGTTTCGTTCATGAATTCAGTCCTATCAAGTACCGTACCTTGAGTGGCGCGGCTTTATTCTTCACAGATAAATCAAAAGGCTCTCCTACCTGTATATGCCGGTAGACCTGCAAAAAGGTCGAGTTATTCAGCAGGATATTGTTGTCAGCGGCATTGGATTGCAGGCGGAATGCTACATTGACCGAGTCTCCAATCGCTGTGTAGTTTTGCAAACGCTCCTGGGAACCAATATTCCCTACCACCGCCAGACCGGTGTTCACTCCAAACCCAAATGAGATAGGTGTTTCCTGCTGGCGAGAACGTTGGTAGTCTAATATAGCCAGGCGCATATTCCAGGCTGCGCGTACGGCTTTCAAGGCATGATTCTTTTGCGGTAAAGGCGCATTGAAAATTGCCATCAGTGCATCACCCATAAAGGCGGTCAGCGTTCCTCCTTCATCCCAAATCTTCTCGACCATCAGCTTGAGATAGTTGTTGAGTAAATTCATCATCGCTTCGGGTGCCATATTTTCACTGATGCGGGTATACCCACGGATATCAGCAAAGAGGATGGTTATTTCTTTTGTTTCTCCACCCAGGTTCAGCGCCTTTGGATTTTTGATCAGCTGCTCTACGATGCTCGGATGCACATAGCGTTGAAAGAGGCGTCGAATCTCTTTGGCTTCAGCTTCTTTGTGTCGCTGTTCTGTGCGGTCATCTATGACAAGCGCCATACCAATATGCATGTTTTGCGCATCCCGTAAGGATGAGACATACAAGTTCAGATAGACCGGGCCACGTCGGTCTGGAATCTCGCAGACCACAGTATTGCGCACAATCGTACCGTATTCATGCTCTATCTGGGTATTTTGTAGCAAGTCGGTCAGGCCGACCTGTGGACGCATCTGGAACACTTTCTTGTAATGCTTCCCCAGGGCTGTATATGGATTCAAGTTCAGGATAATACCAGCTGCCGCATTAAACATCGTAATAACGCCGCTTGAATCCGTGGTTATCACGCCATTTGCAATGGAGGCAAAGATGTTATCCCTGTACTGTTTGTCTTCGTTGACCTTCTGCATCGCCCTGGTGAGGTCTGCGAAGAGACGAGCATTATCAATGGCAATAGCAGCCTGGTGGCAAAAGGCCAGCAAAAGTTCGCGCTGCTTCGGGCCAAATTGGTTCATAGTGGTACGGCGATCAACATAGACTGCTCCAATACATCTATCCCGCACAACCAGTGGAGCGCACATGATCGAACGGATGCTATAGTTCACCATGCTGAGCGTAGGATCGAAGAGATCAGCCTCAGTAAGCGCGTTTACGGTAGTGATTACCCTATTCACCGTGCTGAGGCTAATCTGCTCGAACTCTCGTTTATCAATGGTTCCCGCCCGGTTGTTTCGCGCAATTCTGAATTCAAGCTTAGCCGTCTCCTGGTTCACCAGCATCAAGAAGCCACGGTCTGCTTCTACCACCTCTATTACCCGGTCCATCACCAGTTGCAGCACTTTATCCAGGTCCAGCGTCGAGTTGAGTGTACGCGCGATAGCATAGAGCGTCCCTAGCTCGTCGCGGTTAAGACGGTTGTCAGGTAGTGTAGCCATACGTTCCTCCATCATATAGATAGACGCGCGAGCTACAGTTCTTTAGACGACCTCTTTGGAGGAGAATGGAGATGCGTTCACCTGCGTACCACCGGGCGTTGCGCTTCCTGTATATGATGGGCCAACGCCGAGTGATGATCACCGCTCGCGCTGCTTGGGTCGGTATGGATAGTGGCTTCCGAGAGGCCCTTGATCGAGTGAAACAGGCGATGACGCACCTCTTCCGCGATCGCGTGCGCCTTTGCCAGGGTCAATTCCGCGTCTACCTCGATGTTCATCACCACGTGCATGGTATGTCCAATCCAGCGAGCGCGCACATCCGTCACCTCCTCCACGCCGGGTACTTCTTTCGCCGTGTTGATAATGGAGGGGACGACGCGCGGATCAACTGCATCGAGGAGCCTTTGTAAAACGCTGCGCGAGGTAGAAAAGACAACGGTGACGATAACTATCGTGATGACAATACCCGCGATAGGGTCGGCGATGGGCAACCCTAGTCGAACGCCAACCAGGCCGATGAAGGCCGCCAGCGAGGTCAGGCCATCGATGCGCGAATGCTGCCCATCGGCGACGAGCGGCACACTGTTGATGCGCTTGCCAACCGAAATTTTATACTGCGCCAGCAGTTCGTTTCCGGCAACGCCAACCAGGGCCGCCGCCATACTGAGATAGAGCTGGGTGGGCACACTGCCGCTGGTCAATTTCTGAATCGATTCCACCGCGCCAGCTACCGCACTGGCGATGATCACCAGCACAATAAAGATGCCTGCCAGGTCCTCAGAGCGATAGTAGCCGTAGGTGTAGCGGTGATTGGCCGCGCGGTTGGAGATGACGAAAGCGATCCACAGCGCGACCGTGGTGAATACATCACCCAGGTTGTGTAGGGCGTCGGCGAAAAGGCCCGCGCTCCCTCCATACAGGGCGATGGCGAACTGGATGATTGAGACCAGCAGCATCCCCGCCGTCGAAATCTGTACTGCACGTAATCCCGCCTTGTTGCCATACAGGTCTGCGTCTACCTTGCCATGTTCATGACCATGCCCACCATGGCCCCCGTGTTCATGATCGTGGTCGTGATCATCATGATGCTCATGTTCATGATTGTGGTCATGCTCATCGTGGTCGTGATCAGCTGCTGCATGCTGTTCACTCATCGGATATCCTCCTTCTAGTAGCCTTCTACTTTCTTCTATTCTATCAGCCTGGTGCATAGCATAGCACGAAAATTCCCCTGAATTTGCAACTTTTCGCTCACTTGTGCGTTCAATAGATATCATGGAAGCATTTACTGATTACTACACGGTGTTGGGC